>Ga0075012_10001456_pt1 | contig 24046 bp, 24 predicted proteins | sample All_14_2_FD_71474 | JGI IMG/M metagenome (GOLD analysis project Ga0075012, IMG submission 71474) | Freshwater microbial communities in response to fracking from Pennsylvania, USA - Allegheny Zone_MetaG_DW_15 | ecosystem: Environmental > Aquatic > Deep subsurface > Groundwater > Drilled...
GAATCCCGCACCCGAAGGTGCGGGCTCTACTTCTTCAATAGTTCGCCCTGTCATTCCTCGCAAACGAACGTAGCTTTTCACTACTGTTCATCATTTCTTAGGTAATTGACTGGGAAGCCCTTACAGCTTCCACACACTCGATCAACGGCCAATTGGCAATCATCTCGTGTCTTTTATCTTCTCTTCTCTTCTCTCATATATCTGTCAAAAAACAATCGCTGTCGACTTGGTGTCGCTCAGCGTGCTCCGATAACATAACAAAAGACGCCTTCTAGTGTCAAGCATCCCTTGCAACTATTTCTGCATTTAATTTGCTCGTTTCCTCAGAAGCTCATGCACAATCTCGGAAAAGCCCGCACCACCCTCGCTCTCAGAAGCATACCGAGGAAGCACTTGCATCGATTGCACATGCTTCTGTATGTTACCGACTCCGAAACTCAACGGAAAACGAGAAAACATCACCTGGTCGTTGGGAGCATCTCCACAATAGCAACTTTTTTCAATCATGGTCTTTTCATCAAGGCCCAGAACATCTGCAAAAAAGGCCTTTGTACCCTGATACTTGTCAAACGACCCGAACCATGCATTCACATGAATCGAGCTGACGGCAGTCCCCGCCCCCATGCTTTTACATACCTCGACCACACGGGCAATCTGATCTGCATCCAAATAGGGAGGCTCGCTTCCATGATCGAACGCAACATCGAAAATTCTGGCAAACTGGTCGCTTGAAAGTTTGGAACCCGGTACAAGGGAGAGTACTTTCTCGATCAACGCACTTTTACGCTGTTCATACCCCTCTTGCACAATGGATGGGTGTACGTACTTACGGATGGCACCATTCTTACGGTAGAGGCATACCGCCCCGCTTTCGCTGAGCACGGCTTCAACCGGCCACTGACGCAGATAGGTATCTCCCCATCCAGCAGACCCCCCGGTCACACAGATGGTCCGAATGCCAGCTTCTTTCAAGACATACAAGGCTTCAAGGGCAACAGGCCTGAGCTTTCCTTCGGTGGTAATCGTATCATCAACATCAGTAAGCAGGAACGAGACCCTTCCGGCCTCGTCCCCTCTGAGATTCTGCACACTCTGCATATTCACATCCTCAGCGGGTCATCGTCGAAAGACTGCCGTCACGTATAATCGCCTTAATGTAGGTAAGAAAGGACATGACTGAAGAAAGGGCTGCCAATACGAAAATCACATACAAGCCGATGCGGGCCCCTTCCATGAAAGGAGCATCGGAGAACCAGTTGCCCAAGGCGATGTAAAGAATGCCTAAGGCTCCGCTGATGGCGTACAGCACAGCCTTGCTCTTCCCCCACAGGTTTGCCGCAACAGGCTTGCCCTTTCCCATCATCAGCATACGCACGAACAGGATGGAAAACTCCCTCCACATAATGAGGATGAAGGTCCAAAGGGGCATGACACCGGCACCCGACAGACACACAAAGTACGTCAGTCGAGAGAACGTATCGGCAAACGGATCCATTACCTTTCCCAAGTCGGTAACCAAATTCCTGCGTCGGGCAATTTGGCCGTCCAGCAGATCCGTCAGCTCGGTACATGCCCATAAAATGAGGGTGAGGATGGAAGAAAGAGTTTGAAAGTCCTCTCCGAACCAACCGCCCAGATGGAATGCGATGAAGAACATAGGAGCCATAATCAGCCGCGATACCGTAAGCTTATTCGGAATATTCATGAATACCTCTGATTAGCCGAACAGCCGGCTGAATTTGTTTTCAAGGTAGCTTGTGAACACTGTTGCGTCAAGAGCTTTTCCGGTTACCGATTCGGCAGTCCTCCGCCCTGTCTGCAAGGCGCCTTTCTCATACACGGCATACCTCAGATATGAGCTGATACCTTCCACATCATCAGGTCTCAGGCCGAGATTGTTCTGTATATGAGCCCAAATCTGAGCACCGTAGAGATTGCCCAGGGCATAGGTGGGGAAGTACCCGAAATCACCGCTGCTCCAATGTACATCCTGCAGCACACCCTCGCTTGCAGTTGCCGGCTTGAACCCGAACAGACGGGCAAACTCCTCATTCCATGCATGGGGAAGCTCTTCAACCGAAAGGGTTCCTGCAAGCAAAGCCTGTTCAAGACCAAAACGGAGGAAGATATGAAGACTGTAACTCATCTCGTCGGCATTGACGCGGATGCATGTCCGCCCGACCTTGTTGACCGCCCTGACAAAGTGGTCAAGGCCGATACCGGCGGTCTGGGTCGGGAAAAGCTTGCTGAACTGCGGATAGTAGCGCTCCCAGAACTCAGGGCTTTTGGAGACCATATTCTCCCAAAGCCGACTTTGCGACTCATGCATCCCATGGGACGCCCCGCCGGCAAGACTGGTGCCCCTGAGTCTTGTGCTTGAAGCACCCATCTCATACAGCGCATGCCCTCCCTCGTGTATAGAGGATGCAAAACTGTCCATGACGCTTGGATCGGTATAGCGGGTGGTGATCCGGATATCGTCGCTGGCAATGGTGGTGGTGAAGGGATGCACCGAGACGGCACAGCTGCCGCGGGTGAAATCGAATCCCATATCGGTCAGCACCTGATTGGCAAACGCCTGTTGGCCCTCGATCGGATACGCTTGACGCAGAAAGGAAGCATCCACATCCTTCTCTGCATAGGTCTGCACCAAATCGGACAATGGTTTCTTGATCGAGTCAAAAAGGGTCGCCACCTCCTTGGTACTCATTCCTTCCTCGAACTCGGCTAGCAGGGCGTCATACAAGGAAGAGCTGTCATCGGATAAGCAGGAAGCTTTCTCCCTTGCCAGATCAACCATGACCGCCAGGTCCTGGGAAAAGAGGGAGAAGTCGCTGGCTTTACGGGCCGTCACCCAACTCTGATGGGCTTTTGCACCCCCCTCGGTGATGGCCCGCACCAGATCCTTGGGCATTTTCCGCTTTCTTTCATACTCCTTCCTACGGATCCTGATCAGCGCCTGCTCAAATACCGACTCACTCTTGGTCTCATCCAAGAGGGCGAGCAACTGTCCCATCTCATCACCGCTTGCCACCGCATGGGACTGCTCGGCAAGCCAGCCGAGTTGATTCGCACGTTCGTCCACCGCCTTCTCGCTGAGAATCGTCTCCTGATCCCACTGCAGGGCGGCGCCGATATGTTCAAGCATCACCAAATGGCGGTCAAGCGCCTCAAGGCGTGCAAAGGCTTGTTGTTGTTTCATAGATCCTCCCAGAGATTGAGAGCCGGATTGCTCCGGCTCCCATTGCATTTACAGCTGCTCCTTGTTCTCTACCTTCTGCTTCACCATATCGATGAAAGCCTGGGTGGAGAGTCCATTCTCCTGCTTGCCGGTTCTCAGTCGTACCGACACCTGGTCGTTCTGAGCCTCCCGGTCGCCGATGATCACCATATAGGGGATCTTCTGCTGCTGGGCATTGCGGATCTTTGCATTCATGCGGTCGTCGCCAAGATCGGCCGATACCCGCAAGCCTTCCTTGCGCAGCCTTCGTTCCAATTCCTTGGCATAATCGAAGAAAGTCTCCCCTACAGGAATAATCTTGATCTGCTCGGGTGACAACCACGGCGGGAACGCTCCTGCATAGTGCTCGATCAGAACTCCGAAGAACCGTTCGATGGAGCCCAGCAGGGCACGGTGGATCATGTACGGACGCTTTTCCACCCCGTCCTTGTCCACGAACGTCATATCAAAGCGTTCAGGCTCATTGAAGTCGAACTGCACGGTGGAGAGCTGCCATTCACGACCGATGGCATCCTTGATCTTGAGGTCGATCTTCGGACCGTAGAAAGCACCGCCGCCTTCATCAATCTCATAAGAGAGACCCTCGGCCACAATCGCCTTGCGCAGCGCCTCGGTTGCATCAGCCCACCGAGCCGGATCACCAACCGATTTCTCAGGCATGGTGGAAAGGTACGCGTTGATCTCGGTAAAGCCGAATGAGTGAAGCATATGCAGCGAAAAGCGCAATACTTCCAGAATTTCGTCATTCATCTGGTCGGGGGTGACAAAGAGGTGGGCGTCATCCTGAGTGAAACCTCGCACCCTCATCAAACCATGCATGGCACCAGCCTTCTCATATCGATACACCGTACCAAGTTCAGCCCAACGGAAGGGCAGGTCCCTGTAGGAACGCTTGCTGTTCTTGTAAATCATTATATGGAACGGGCAGTTCATCGGCTTCACATAATAGTCGCTCTTGTCCATCTCCATCGGAGGATACATACCCTCCTTGTAGAAGCCCAAATGACCGCTGGTCTCCCAGAGCCACGAACGGCCGAGGTGGGGGGTATAGACCATCTCATAGCCGTTGGCATAATGCTCGTTGCGCCAGAAGTTCTCGATCGCCTGACGAATACGCGCCCCCATCGGGTGCCAATAGACCAGGCCGGGACCGGCTTCCTCATGCAGACTGAACAAATCGAGCTCCTTGCCGAGCTTGCGGTGGTCGCGTTTCTCCACATCCTCAAGGTGCTGCAGATAGAGCCTGAGCTCCTTGGCATTTGCCCATGCAGTGCCGTAGATGCGGGTAAGCATCGGATTGGTCTCCTTGCCACGCCAATAGGCACCTGCAATACTCATCAGCTTGAAGGCATCGGCCTTCAGCTCCTTGGTCGACTCCACATGAGGTCCGCGGCAAAGGTCGGTAAAACCGCCTTGGCTGTACAGGGAGACCTCCTCGTCCTCGGGAATCGCCTGCAGCAATTCAAGCTTGTAGGTCTGGTCGGCAAACTGCTTCTGAGCTTCGGCTCTGCTGACCACCGTCCGGACAAACGGCTTGCCCTCGGCGATGATGGCCTTCATCCTCTCAGTGATCTCCTCGAGGTCCTCGTTCACCAACTGCCTGGGCAGATCGAAATCATAGTAAAAGCCGTTGTCAATCGCAGGGCCGATCGTTATCTGTGCCGAGGGAAACATCTGCAGCACTGCTTCCGCCATGACATGCGCCATTGAGTGTCTAATTCTGGAGAGTCTCTCTCCTGCATCTTCCTTTGCCATACCATCTCCTCGTATATACCAACAAAAAAAGCCTTCATGCCTTCCCTCTCCGGTACGGCATCATCCGCATCCGGCAAGGACGAAGACATGAAAGCTCTCATGTTCCGCGGTTCCACCTTGCTTCCCTTTTCGATTCTTTCCCACCGAAAAGGACGCTCAATTTACCTGTATCGCCAGGTGTGCGGCATAGTCTACTGGGTTTCCCGTTCGGTATGCGGCTCAAAAGGGGTTTTCATCGAGCGCCTGCCGGACTCCTCTCAACCAAGGGAATCCTCTCTGTTGCCCCGCCATCGACTACTCGTCTTTCTCAACGCCTTGTAAGATAGAATGCTTACATTGGAAAAAATAGTCAAGAGTACAACAATTGGGAAATTATCTTCGCAGCATCGTCGAGCAGCTTCTGGTCCTCAGGCGTAAAGCGTGAAAGCGTGGGGCTGTCCACATCCAACACCCCCACCACCCTGCCTTTTGCATCGACAAGGGGAGCGACCACTTCGCTGTTGCTTGCACTGTCGCAGGCGATGTGATCGGCAAAGGCATGCACATCGTCGACGCGCACACTCTTGCCGGTACGGGCGCACAACCCGCACACCCCCCTGGAAAAGGGGATGTCGGTACACGCCACCTTACCCTGGAATGGACCGAGCATCAAGTTCTGACCTGAATCGTCGACAAGGTAAAACCCCACCCAGTTGATGTCTCCCAGATGTTCGGCAAGCAAGGCCGAGGCGTTGGCCAGATGACAATAACGCCTGGGAACAGAACCATCCCAATCGCGTATGAGAGCAGCCAGCTGCTCAAGCATTCCCTCTGAATTGTGCAACTCCATGGAAGCAGCTCCTTGTTTATAGTACCGACCGCATGGCTTTCACCGGGGCGGCAGCCTTGTTGCCCCCCCGCAGCTTCATAGCCACCGAGGGTTTTACTACCACACCCGGGCCGTTGATGCAACCGCCTTCGCAGCACATCACCTCGACCAAGTCGGCTTCGGCCGGACGTTTTTCCCAGATTTTCATCGTCCTGAACATCTTCTTATCGACCCCATTGACCGGCAGCACCTGCACTTCGTGACTCGGGGCAAAGCGGCTGAGCACACACGAGGCAACCCCACCGGAGAGGGCGAACTGCCTGCAGTCCTCAAAGGAGGCGGTATCACCCAAGTCGGCTCCCTCCATCTCCCGCACATCGATGTTCTTGGCAATGAACAGGGAGGCGAGCTCGCTGAAGGTAATCACAGCGTCGATGGTCTTCAACCGTACAGCCTCCACCTTCTTGGCAAGACAAGGGCCGATGAAAACACTCTTGGTTGCAGGATTGAGTTCTTTTGCCTTCAAAGCAATATAGCCCATGGGTGAGAGGGCGGACGAACGTCGTTCATCGAGGAACGGCAGGTGCTTGTCCACCAACTCCATGTACGCAGGACAGCAGCTGGTAGTCATATACCCTTTCCCTCTTGCTTTACGCTCCGCCAGTTCCTCGGCCTCATGCAGACTCGTTGTCTCGGCTCCTTCGCTGACCTCCAGTACAGAAGAGAATCCAGCTGCAAGCAAAGCCGCCTTGATCTGTGAAAGCGTACCGGGAAACTGACCTTCGATTGCAGGAGCGATCAGGGCTGTGACATGCTCTTCCTTGGCGAGCATCTTGACCACCGGGATCAAGGCCGAGCGCTCGACGATGGCCCCGAACGGGCAGCTCATTGCACATCGTCCGCAGCTGATGCACTTCTGGTAGTCAATCTCCACATACCCCTCTTCATTCTTCTTCACTGCATTGACAGGGCAGGCTTCCTCACAGGGGACCGGAATATGGACAACTGCATGGAAGGGACATACTTCCTTGCACTTGCCGCAGCGTATGCAGCGGCTCTCGTCTATGTGAGCCTGCCCACCGGCGAACGTGATGCAATCCTTGGGGCAGTTTGCCAGACAGGGCCGGGCAAAACAGCCCCTGCAAGCGTCACTGATGAGATAGCGGTCCGGCGGACAGGAAGAGCAAGCCGTACTGATGGTCGTCAGGATCGGAGCTGCGGGTTTATCTTTCTGCATCACCTCTTCGACATATTCGGAGAGGCTTTTCAGCTCATCGTCATCGGTTTCGATGTTGATCCCCAAAAACGCCATGATCCTGTAGCGGACCATCGCCCGCTCCTTATAGATGCAACACCTGTTGGGAACCCTCTGCTTGGGAATGATCCTGATGGGCAGCTTGTCGACATTCTCCTTCAACGTTCCTGCAAAGAACTCCTTGAGCACCTCTGCATGAACCTGACGCTTCATCAGCGTATATTGGTTGTTCAATTCAAGCACGAGTCGCCTCCGCAAGAAGTTTGCACAGTTTCTCCTGGTTCACACTGCCGTAGACATTCTCCCCGATGCGAACATAAGGAGGGCGCTCCTTGGATTGGGCGTCCTTGCAGCCGCCGATGCAGCTTACCCCCTCGATCTCGCAGCCGCCAAGAACAGCCGGATCCAAAAACTCGTTATAAAGGAGCAGGTCGGCACCTCCCTGTACAAAACAGGCGGTTCCTACACAAATCTGTACACGTACTTTATCTTTCTTACCCATATGCTTCTCCTCTGTTCAGATATATTCCTGCGAGGTCTCTTTCAGATACACATCTTCCAATGCCTTTCGGAGCCTGCCGATCAAGTTTCTTCGAATCCCTATCTCCACCGGAATGCTCGGGTCCTGATGGGCCTCATTGATTTTCGTCCCCACGATGAAGTGCACCTGGTCGCTGTCCTGCATGACTTGGATGAACTTCTTCACAGCATCATTGGTCATCGACCGAACCGGCTTCTTCTGCTCCAATGCGGTGGCCACCTTGCTGAGTGTGAGCATTCCTTCGGTCACCAGGTCTATACCCTCCATCATCGAGCACGGAGGAACCTGGGGCGACCAACAACTCATATCCACTTTCAAGGGTTTTTGCATCAGACGGGAGACGATTTGCGCCGTTGTTCCACCACTGACAATTTTTTTCCCCTCGAACTCCTTGATCTTCTGCACCAGCTGTTCATCGTGCTCCTTGGTGAACGGAGGACCGGTGACCACCAGCGTACGCCTGGGCCTGCGGACATACACCACCATGCAGGTGATGTCGTCCTTGGCGCTCAGGCGGTCCAGGCTGTGCGCACGACAGACAATGGCCTGGGCGAGATCATGGCTGGAGATATCGGGATTTGCCTCAATCTGGGTACGGGTGAACTCCCGCACCCCATCCAGGCGCCAACCCAGGGGAAGCGACCTGCCCATACCGGCCTGGGTGACCCCGTCACTGAAAATCACGAGACGGCTGCCGATCGGCAGTGTAAGCAGGGAGTGGCCCAGCACCTCCTTCTTGAATGCACCATCGCGCTGCAGATCGATGTGCTCGACATTCCACTGCACGCTCGTGCTTCCTTGAAACACCAATGCGCTGGGATTGTCGTACTCCACCAGGTTCATGGCGACCTGGTCGCTGGCAAGCATCCTGAGGTCTGCGATGGTAAAGGTTGCATAGCTGATCTTGCGCTCCTTGCACACCGGCAGCGTATTCATGATGATCCGTGCCGAATGTGTCAGATCCATCGGGCTGAAGCTCAGTTTGTGAGCCATGCGGGCCGTCAAACTGGCAAGGACATTCGCCTTGACTCCACTTCCGAGTCCATCACTGAGCGTACACACGATTTGGTTGTTCTCGGGGTTCCGGGAGAGCAGAAACACATCTCCCCCGATTTTCTGCCCGTCCTTGTAGATTTGGGCGTAGTCGACATCGATGAAAAGGTCGTTCATGACTCAACCTTGGTGAAGCCGTCGCTCTGACTGCTCCCGGGGACCTTGAAGGCATCGATGAGGCTGTTGAGCATGATCTCGGTCTCGGCGGCATTCTCACCGAGCAGGCTGGCGATCTGCTGCACCGTCTCCAAACTCTTCTGAATGACATCCTCGGCTTTCTTGATCACCGTCTCCCTTCTCACCGTGGGGGTGGTGATGTCTTCGAACAAGGCTCCTACAAGATGCTGTTTTTCCACCGAGAAGAACGTCACCTTCAAAAACTTGTCTTGATAATGCAACCGATACTGCTGCGCCCTGGGATTGGAAAACTGATTCTTGAATTTCTCATGGAACGGTACGAACCGTTCAAGCGGCAAGCCGCCGACCAGACCCAGCAAGTCGCCTTCGATGGAGAAGTCGATGTCACCGAAAAGCTTGAGAAAGCTGTTGTTGCAATCTACAATTTTCAGCTGGTCATCGACGATGACCACACCGATCGGTATGGTTCTGAGCAGTACATCAATCTTGCTCTGTGCCTCCTTTCGCATCTTGGTGACACACATCTCCGGCTCGGCCATCCCGTCGAGATACGCGATCGCCATCTCGCGGCAACTGTTGTAGCCGCAGCCGCCGCAGTTCAGCTCCTCGGCTTTGTCACGCTTGCCGAGAATCTTCAAGGCACGTTCTATCTCCAATTCGCTGTGTATCGATACGAAGCTGGAAACCGGCGGGTTCTGCACACCGTTTCCTGGTTTTTCAATCAAGGAATATCCCTTCTCAAGCAAGGTGGAAACAAACGACCGGTCACCGGCGAACAGCGGGCCTTCATCAGTGATACGACTTCGGGTATAGCGCGAAGAACTACCTTTCTTTGCCGCCGAGGATCGCCCTTTCTCACAACCCGGCCCATTGATGCAACCGCCTTCGCAGAAGAGCAGCTCCAAAAAGTCGGAATTGATTTGACCTTTCGCCATTCCCCCAAGCGTCCCCACCACCTGCGTCGCGCCGCTTATGGCGACAGCCTTGGTCTGGAACGGGTCGCTTCCCCAGGCAAGCGAAGCGATCATGCCGCCTTCGATCGGATAAAGGGTCGAGGAACCTGCCCTGCAGGGTACAAACGGAGGGACCAAGGAAGGATCGGCGTTTATCTGCTGGGCAAGCAGATCCAAATCGATGTTCTCCAATTTCAGCCACGTGCGAAGCTCCTCAAAGGTAAGGGCGAAATCAGGGTATCCAGGCGTCTCATCGGCCTCCACCTTCTTTGCGATGCAGGGACCGATGAATACGACTCCGATCTCCTGTCCATAAAGCTTTCTCAGGTAGGCACTGTGGCATTGAAGCGGAGAGGGAACCTCGCTTAAGGCGGGAACCAAGGATGGGTAATACTTCTTGACCGTTTGTACAACGGTGGGACAAGCTGTGGAAATCCACGCGCAAGTCCCATCATGCCCGCCGGCATGCACTTCAATTGATTCGTTGACCAAGGCAGCCCCGATGGCGGTCTCACTTACCGCAAAAAAACCAAGACGCTCCAAGGCCAGGACCAAGGCGTCGACGCCTTGGACAAACTCACTGGCGGCCGAGGGTGCAAGACTGCAGTAAATCTTTCTCCCACTGGTTAGAAACTGCCTGACCCTGGCCAAGTCGTTGCGGATTTTCTTTGCATGGGAAGGACAGATATCGACACAATGGCCGCAATAGATGCAGCGATCCTTCACGACCACCGCCGAGCCGTCCTTGACCTGAATCGCCTTCACCGGACAGCCCCGGACACACTTATAACAGTCCCTGCATTCAGTCAGTTCGGTATAGATGGGATAAATCACGCCTTCCCTCCCCTGGTGTGCAGCTCGGTTTTGACCAGTTCGAGCACGCTTGCAGTATCGAGTCCGCTGTAGGTCTCACTCCCGATTCTCAGGTTCGGCCCTTTTGCACAGTTGCCAAGACAGAGATGGCCGACCAATTCAACACGGTCGGATAGATTCTCTTCCTTGAGATAGGCCTCCAAGGCCTGCAGGGTTTGCGAATTGCCTCGTGCAAAACAAGAGCTCCCCAAGCAGAGTTCCACAACCAATGTATCCATCACTACGACCTCTCAACCTGTTGTTGAGCTCAATCGTACTGCGAACACCCTTACAAGTCAATATTTCTTGATGATTAGGTATTTTATTCTGATTTTTTGGTATTTTTAAGGTATATTAATTAATAATTAACTTATTTAATATTCCTATAAGAATATTATAATGGGGTATCGTTACGATACCCCACATTACAACAGTTTGATTTACCACTCGTCATCTTCATCCAGCAAATCTTCCTTGGCCATCTTCCGCTTGACCTTGGCAGAGAGCACGGCAAAGCTGGTCGCCAAATCGGTGCGCTGCACCACCACGCGGGGGGGAAGCTTCAGATCCTTGGGAGCGAAGTTCCAAATGGCGAGGATTCCGCATGCCACCAGTTTCTCTGCAACCTCCTGGGCTTGCACGGCAGGAACTGCAAGTACGCCGATGTTCACATGGTTTTCCTCAAGATATTGCTGCAGATGGGTGAGAGGATAAACCGGGACATCCCCCAGTTTTGCACCCCATTTCTGTTGGTCGATATCAAAGGCGGCGACTATCTTCAGGCCATAGCTCTCAAAGCCCTCATACCGGGCAAGAGCAGAACCGAGATGCCCGGCCCCGATGAGCACCGCATCGGTGGCGTTGTCCCAACCCAAGGTATGAACAATCGCATCAATGAGCTTAACCACGGTGAAGCCCACCTTGGGCTTGCCTTCGATTCCTGTACACGAAATATCCTTGCGGACCTGAATTGGTTTAAGGCCAAGCTCATCGGCGAGCATGGTAGCCGATACCATCTCCATCCCCTCGTCGCGATAGCCTTTCAGAAGGCGGAGGTAGGAAGGAAAGCGCTTGATGGTAGGGATAGGTATGCCACGGTTGTCTGTTGCCATCATTTCTCCTGTTGCAGTGCATCCACGATGTTCTCTACGAGAGAGTGCGGAGTGGAGGCTCCCGCTGTTATACCCAGTATAGCACACTGGCGCATTTCATCTACGATTTCTGATTCATCCTCTATATGCCACGCTTTCCTGCCCATTTCAATAACCATGGAGTACAACGCCCTGGTATTTGCGCTGTCCTTGCCTCCGATGACCACTACTCCGTCGCACTGCCGGGCGAGCTCGATCAAGGCGGTCCTGCGGTTCACCGAGCTCGGACAGACCTCATTTGCAAACACCACTTCAACACCCTTCCGGCGCCAGGAGATCAACACATCCTTTATCTGGGCCCACAGGCTCTGGTCGAACGTGGTCTGCACGAAGACAGCGTAGGCGACTCCGTCTTCAGGCTCTCCTACATCGTCAAGGGTTGTGATGAGCTTGGTGGTGATGGGCTTTCCATCAAGCAGAACCTCAAGCATGGCCGTCGATTCGGGGTGCTTATTGTGTCCGACAACGAGAATTGTATGCGTGCAAGCATAGCGGCCGATATGCAAAAGGTTGCGCTTGACCACCGGGCAGGTGGCATCGACTATATGGTATCCGGCATCCAGAAAATCGGAACGCAACGCATCGCCGACTCCATGCGCCCTGATTACCACCAAGCCTTTTTCATGCCCTTCGGGCCCGGATATCTCTGTCATCCCCTCTTGGGCGAACCGGTTGCAGACTTGCTTGTTATGAATCAATTTTCCCAAGGAGTATACAGGAAGACCTGCCCTGCGGGCATCCTCTATGGCATTTTGGGCCATATCAAGGGCTCGGGAAACTCCCTTGCAATACCCCATGGTATGCGACATGACTATTTTCATAGCATCCAGTATGACAAAAATACTGCCGTAAGGTAACCCCACGGCAGTATGTGATAGCTCGAGATGAGTAGAATGCCGGTTACTTGGCCTCAACCACCGCAGTCTGCTTCTTCTGAGCCTTACTGATCCAGTACAGCATGGAAGGAGCGAGGAAGTTGGAGGAGAAGGTTCCAAAAAGAATACCGAACATCATGTTGATGGCAAAGAGCTGGATATCACCCGATGCAAAGACTGCGAGCGGCAGAATTGCAACCAAGGTTGTCACTGCACTCATGATCGTTCTGCTCACCGACTGAGTCACACTCAGGTCGATCTGCTTGGCCAGGGCGGTACTCTTGTTCAACTCAACATTCTCACGAACACGGTCGAAGATAACGATGGTGTTGTTCAGAGAGTATCCGATGATGGTAAGCAGGGCTGCAATCGTGGTGCTTGAGAATTCAAGGCGCAGAATCGAGATGATGGTGAGCATCATCAAAATATCATGCACCAGGGCGATCAAGGAGGAGACTGCATAGGCAAAGCGGAATCTGATCCAGACATAGAGCAGAATCAAGGCCATGGCTACGACAACGGCAAGAATCGAGCTGGAAAGCAGGGTTGCACTGAACTTGGGCCCGATGTAGTCACTCTGCAGCACTACAACGTTTCCCTGTCCGAAGAATGATGCAAGAGCATTCTTCACCTCCTCTTCCATGGAAGCCTGATTTGCACCGTCCTTGATGCCCAAGCGGACCTGGAAGGTCTGGTTTTCGGAAGAACCCACAGTCTGCACCTTCACGTTTCCAAGAGAAGCGAGCGCCGAGCGTACATCCTCGATGGTGGAAGTTCCGGCACCCTGAAAATTCAGCTTGGTCGGAGTCTCTCCAAGTGTTGCAGGGAATCCGTAACCTGAAAGAAGGTCGGCCGTATTCAATGAACCGTCGACTGCAGTTGCAGTCACTTCAGGCACTGCATTGAGTGCAGCAGCTAGATCCTTGGCGGTAGGATACGCTTGGGAGCGGAAGCTGGTTGCAGAAACGCCTTCCTCACCGCGGAACTCGAGACTCAAAGCAGAACCGGAAATGGCGAGGACTGCATCCTTGTTGCCACTGTAGGTCACTTCAAGTCCGACGGGGGCGATTTGGATGCGCTGGCTCAAGCCGCTTTCGAAGTCAACACCGAGGTTGAAGCCTCCGAACACACCCAAGGTGACGGCTCCGGCAAGCAGGAGGACCACAGCCAAAGCCCATGCATACCAGCGAAGTTTGATGACAGGAATATCGTTCTTAAGCATTTAGTTTTTCCTCCAGCTGATGTGCAATTTCTTGCCCTCACGGTGAGCAACAGTCGCATCAAAAATGAGATGCGAGACAAACAGGGCGGTGAACACCGAGCTGACGATACCGATGGCCAGGGTGTTGGCAAAGCCCTTGACCGAGCTGCTTCCGAGCTGCGAAAGCACCAAGGCTGCGATGATCGTAGTGATGTTGGCATCCATGACCGTCCAGAACGCCTTGTCGAACCCTGCCTTGATGGAGGCAATGTCGCTCTTTCCCAATCGCCGTTCTTCCTTGATGCGCTCAAAGATGATGACGTTGGTGTCGACTGCCATACCCAAGGTGAGTATCAGACCGGCCACGCTGGTCAGGGTCAAGGTGAAGTTGAAGGCGGAAAGCACGCTGATCATGATAAAGAGGTTGAACAGCAGAGCCAGGTCGGCAACCAAACCGGACACATGGTAGTAGGCGAACATCAGGATGACGACCAAGGCGAGACCGATGGCAATCGCCTTCACACCGGCACTTACTGCATCCTCACCCAAGGTTGCCCCGACAGCCTGCTGGCTGGAGACAATCAACTCGATGGGAAGGGCGGCGGTCCGCAGTACGATGGCCAGGTCGCTGGCTTCCTCTGCATTGAAACCGGAGATCTGTACGCTGTTTCGGATTCCCTCATTGATGGTGGCCATAGCCTTGACTTTGCCATCCATGACAACGGCCATGGTATCACCGACATGAGTGGAGGTGAGCTTGTAGAAAATATCCCCGCCAAGACTGTCAAGCTGGAAGTTTACAACCGGTCGACCGGTGATGCCGTCGGTCCCGGTGGTTGCGCTCTCGAGATGGATGCCGTCCAAGCCGACTTCCTCTTCGATGACTACATAACTCTCAAGCTCGTCAATGCCGTAGGCATCGCTGACATAGTAGCCGGCTGCAATCTTGCCTGCAGGCAGGAAGGAGGGCTGCTTGAGGGCGCCTGTATCGGTATAGACTTCAGAGGGATTAGCCTTGTAGTACGCGTCAAGCTCGGCGGTCAAAGCTGTGTCAACCATCTTGAAAACCAGGGAGCCCTTGCCACGGAGGAACGAGTTCACACGTTCGGGATCGGCGGCTCCAGGGACCTCGATCAGAATCTGATCGCTGCCCTGCAATCTGATGACCGGCTCACTGACGCCGAACTGGTCGATGCGCTTCTCCAGGATCTCGATATCCTGGCGGATGGCTTCGGCAATCTCGGCAGAAGATGCGCTGCCGCCCTTCTTTGCCTCATAGCTTGCCGTGTCTGCTTCCAAGAGGATGCTCATACCACCGCGCAGGTCCAAACCAAGTTGCAAGGCCTTGTTGCCAAGGGTCTTCAGCTCAAGCAGGGAGGTGCGATAATAGGACTCGATGGTATCGAACAGATTCTGCTCGTTGTAGAACCCACCAAAGACGGCTTCCAACGTCCAGGTCTTGGGGACAGGGCGCTTCATTGCCTTGTAATTTTCCTTGGCACTGTCCTTGAGGTAGGAATACTGGGCGGGAAGTGCCGCCTTGGAATCTTGGGCCACCAAATCCTTCAGGGAACGCAAGTCCCGTGAAGCCTGCCCGCGGGCATACTCCTTAATCTGTACATTTGAGCCTGTTGCCAGTTCCTTGGCGTCCTGCGGTACGAATCCATACCACTTGATGGTGGGATACAAGAAATATCCACACAACAAGATGACAGCCAGAACGATCACCAGACGACTCCGTTTTTTCATGATACTCTCCAGATTGTCTTCAATAGAATTTAGTTGTTGTCTTTTTTCTCAGCATCGGCTTCGACTGCAGCCTCTTCAGGCTTTGCTTCAACGGCCTCGGGAGCACTCACCTGCTCTTTCTTGGCTTTCTTCTTACTCGAAGGTTCAGTCGTCTCAGCTTTGCGGTTAACAATGCTGCTGATTGCATTCCTGGAGAACTCAATGCGGGTATTGTCATCGACCTTGACCACAACGGTAGTCTCTTTTACTGCAACTACGGTTCCGTGGATGCCACCGATGGATACAACCTTGTCTCCCTTCTTGATGGCGGCAAGCATCTCCTTGGTCTCCTTGTCCCGCTTCTTCTGCGGTCGGATGATCAAGAAGTAAAAGATGACAATGATGAGACCAAAGGTGACAAAGGTGGTCATCATTGAACCAGTTGAGCCCGCGGCACCTGATGCCTCTGGGGCGGCCATAGCACTAAGCAATGAAAGCATGGGGTAATCCTCACTTTGCAAGAAATCGGATGCAGAAAAGAGGTGGAAGGGGTCTTCGCATCCAATTTTCCAAGTATCGATAAAAGTAGCACGTTCACTACATGGTAGTCAAGTTTTACCATTATAGCCAAAAAAGGGCCGCAGTAGTTGCGGCCCCCGTCTGAAAGCGATAATTTACATCATTCCGCCCATTCCCTCGGCACCCGGATTCATTGCCGGAGCCGCAGGAGCGGGAATATCGGTGACGGCGCACTCGGTGGTGAGGATCAGCGAAGCAATGGAAGCTGCATTCTGCAGTGCACTGCGGGTGACCTTCACCGGATCGATGATGCCGCTATCGAACATATTGACCCACTTCATGTTCTCAGCATCGAAACCGACACCTGCTTTCTCATGCTTGCACTTGTCGGCGATCAAGGAACCATCAAGGCCTGCATTCTCAGCAATCTGGCGGATCGGCTCCTCAAGAGCGCGGCGGACAATCTTGTACCCAACCTTCTCATCCTCGGTGAACTTGGACAGGTCGGTCTTCTCGAGTGTAACAGCGGCCTGAACCAGAGCAACACCACCGCCGGGGATGACTCCCTCCTCGATGGCTGCGCGGGTGGCGGAGAGTGCATCCTCAACACGGTGCTTCTTCTCCTTGAGCTCAACCTCGGTTGCAGCGCCGACATTCAGAACGGCAACTCCACCCGCAAGCTTGGCCAGTCTCTCCTGGAGCTTCTCGCGGTCGTAGTCGCTGGTGGTATCACCGATTTGGACCTTGATCTGTGCGATGCGGTCCTTGATCTCACTCTGCTTGCCGTTTCCGTTGATGATGGTGGTGTTCTCTTTCTCCACCTTGACGCTCTTGGCTCTTCCGAGCTGGGAAAGGTCGGCATTCTCAAGCTTCAGGCCGAGCTCTTCGCTGATGACCTCTCCACCGGTAAGGATGGCGATGTCTTCGAGCATGGCCTTGCGGCGGTCGCCGAAGCCGGGTGCCTTGACGGCAACGACATTGAGAATTCCGCGGACGCTGTTCACAACCAGGGTTGCAAGAGCCTCACCGTCTACATCCTCTGCAATGATGAGCAGGGGCTTGCTGGACTGGGCGATCTTCTCAAGGATGGGGAGCAGTTCCTTCATGTTGGAAATTTTCTTGTCGTAAATCAGGATGAAGGGATCGTCGAGCACTGCGGTCATGGTGTCGCGGTTGTTGCAGAAGTATGCAGACAAATAACCGCGGTCGAACTGCATGCCCTCGACAAAGTCGGTGGTGGTCTCGATGGTCTTGGACTCCTCAACGGTGATGACACCGTCCAAGCCGACCTTTTCCATCGCATTGGCGATTTCATCGCCGATGGTGCGGTCGTTGTTGGCACTGATGGAAGCTACCTGTGCGATCTCTTCCTTGTCCTTGATCATCTTCGCCTGCTTCTTGATCTCGACGACAGCATCTGCGACAGCCTTGTCGATACCACGGCGGATTCCCATCGGATTCACTCCGGCGGCCACGCTCTTCATACCTTCCTTGGTGATGGACCAAGCAAGCACGGTCGCGGTGGTGGTTCCGTCACCTGCAACATCGTTGGTCTTGGTTGCCACTTCCTTCAGAAGCTGTGCACCCATGTTCTCGAACGGGTTCTCGAGCTCAATCTCACGGGCAACCGATACACCGTCCTTTGTTACGGTCGGAGCGCCGAATTTCTTGTCCAGAACGACCAGACGACCCTTTGGACCAAGAGTTGCCATGACTGCGCGAGAGATCTTTTCGACACCGGTCACCAATGACTTGCGTGCCTCTTCGTTGAACTGCAATTGTTTTGCCATACTATATATCCTCACTTAAAGAATATGTTGTGCGATTACGTGTAGTAGGGCCAAACGGCTCTACCGTCATGTAACATACAAATAAAAATGCCGAGAAGCAAGTGAAAAATACAGATTACGTGATTATCAAGGCCAAAGACATGCCCAAAATGGCGGAAACGACATTACTGACCAAGTTCACAACATCATTATCCACCCACCTTAGCCCACGCTCCAGCGGCAATACTCTTCCATCGACGACAGGCCGCTCGGTTATACGGTCGTTGACTTCATCATAATAGTGTGCCTGTACGGTCGCCCCCAAAACGCTGTCCAAAAGGCACCCGAAGAAGGAGCTGAGAGCAATCACAGAAGCCGCAAGAGCGCTCTTGCCGGTAATCGGGAGAAAGCAACCCCACATACACAAAGCAATCAGGACCGCGCCGACAAGACCGCTTGCAAGGCCGAGCGGACTGACTGCACCGCTCAAGCCGGCTTTCATCGGACGACCGGTAATAATGGAGACCGGCTTGGTTTTGGAGAGAATTCCCACCTCACTTGCAAAGGTGTCGCTTGCGGCCTCCCCCACGGCCGAGCCGAACATCACCAGAAAGGGGAGAGATGGATTGAATGCATACAGAAGAGCGGAAACAAGGGCCATCAAACCGTTGGCGTACACCTGGGCGGCATCACGCCGGCCGCCCTTCTTATGGATCTTCATGACATCGAAGGAAATCGCACGCTTGGCGAGCTTGCCGAGCACCCCTGCCGCCATGAAGAACAACAGCAAGGTCGTCAGGGCCCCAAAGCCCAGTACCCAAGTCGGACCAAAACCGACCAGATATGCCGCGACAGCCCCTCCAAATGTAAGTTGCCGGGCGGCATATGAGCCTATGGAGACTACCAGCATAATCAGGACAAGAGCCCAGAATGCAAAGGGAAAGGAGAAAAAGAACTCATTGAAATAGGAGGCGAGGGAACCGGTAGCTGGAACGAGGTTCGCAAACTCGCTCATAGGAACACCTCAAGGAGGAAAACTGCGAGCAAAGGAACGGTGATATTATCCAATGCAAGGGGGGTAACGGCTTCCACCAATGCACTGACCAAGCCGATCAGCAGAGAAATTCCAATAATTGAAGTCATGCCGAGCGTGCTGTACGAAGCAAGGCCGATGAAAGTGATGATGAAACTTACACCGGTCATGACCAGCGTCCCAAGGTATGATTTCTTGGCAAACCGGATTGGCAGCTTCTTTTTTCCCCACTTCGCACCAATGAGGGCCGCCAAGCCATCCCCGTACCCCATGATCAGCACGGCGATGCTGCAAGCCAGGGAAGAAACAATGCCTTGGTACTGCATCACCACCAGAATCAATAACGTAATGGGGAAGTAGATGAGACCGTAGTTGCGCTTGCGGTCATCCATTCCCAACGCCTTGCCCCAACCCAAGAAGGTGAAAAGGCTGTTGGTGATGATGAAAAAAATCGGACCGACAAGGGCGTAAGCGAGGGTGGTGAAGAAATTCACCTCGATGAACCACCAGTTTGAAACACCAATGTGCACAAACTTTCGCATCGATTCGCTGGTAATCGAGAACCGATGCTTCAAAAAAATTCCTACGGCGATGACCAAGGCTAAAAAGGGAAACGATATGAGCAATCCGATGATATTACTATTCATACGCGTCATGATGCAGGGAATGTATAAGAATTTCAAGAGAGGAAGCGAGTAACAGGCATGTATGCAAAACATCAAAAATGATTAGACGGAGAATTGACAGCACTACTGCCTCATGCTACCGTTTTATTGCTTTCGATTTTGTGTTGCAGCTGGTACGTAATTCCTAAATGTTCGCACGCGTGCGTTACTGAATCGCTCCCGCAGACAGGTAAGAGTTCAAGACTGCGCCACATGAAGCAATATTGCAGTGCAGGTGCAGTGAACCTGCGAAGGATGCTTTGAATGGCAAAGAAAATCTACGTTGGAAACATGAGTTACAACACTTCCGAAGAAGAACTTCGGGACCTGTTCGCACAGTACGGCACCGTTGTCAGTGCCAATATCATCATTGACCGCGAAACACGCCGCCCCAAGGGCTTCGGTTTTGTGGAGATGCAGGAGGATGCTGCTGCCGATGCCGCAATTTCCCAGCTTGATGGCAAGGAAGTGGGCGGGCGCAATCTTCGTGTCAACGAAGCGATTGCAAAGCCCCGGCCGGCGCATGGAAACTATCGCAACTAAGTAGCCATTGTATGATTCAGTAACGGGAACGGAGCCTCGCGGCTCCGTTTTTCTTATCGTGCTTCCTCCAGCTGAAAACGCAACAACCTCTTGCCGTCATGCTCCACGGTCTCGCAGAACATCTCGTACGGACGAACCCACCAATAAGGGGTCCCAAGGGGGCGGTAGAGCACCATCGTCTTCAGCGTCTCGCTGTCGATGACGGTGTCCACCACTTCATACAGCCCGCCCTTGAAGTGCCGATAGACACCCTTGTGGATGCTTTGGGGCTCTACCATGCTCCTCCTCCGCCACCGCCGAAACCTCCGCCACTGAATCCGCTTGACCCGAAGGAGGAGTGAATCGGAGAACGGCTTCCACCCTTTGCCTGGGTATAGACGGCTTTTTCCATGACCGACCCGTGCAGTCGGTGTGAGAGAGCGCTGTAGAACACCGCATCCCTGATCGGGCGGCTGCCTACATACCACGAAGGTTGCTCGATTGCGATCTTGGCGAACTTCTTCGCCCATACATCCTCAAGCCCCAGAACGATGGCGAAGCCAAGCACATGGTAGAAGATCTGCGGGTCGGAGTCGATCATCATCTTCAGCTTGTCCATTTCCACCTTGCTGATGAACTCCTTGTATCCGACAATCTGTTCAAGCTTTGCTTGGGCGTACGCGCTCCGCTTGGCCGTCATGATCGTAAGGAAGCCGAAATACACGGGGAAAAGCACCACCGCAAGACTCATGACCGTCGAATACGGCAGACTGTGCTCCAACACAGCATATTCGAACATGAATGCAAAACCGAACATTGCGATGCAAAAGAGGGCCAGGGCGAAGAACTTGATCGTCTTCTTGGCAGGCGAACTCATAACCCACGTCGATGAAAGCCGGCTTGCCGATAGAAGGGCGATGCCCATGCTGAAGAAACCGATGACCAAAAAGGGAACCGTCTCAGCCGATATATAGGCGATGGTGGATGCAATGGCATTGAGCACCACCACCAAAGCCCCATAGAGCATGGCGATGACCCGCTTTTTCTCGGCAGTACTGTCGTTGAGTCTGCGCTCACCCTTGAAGTAGGCGTGTACATCTGTTTTCGCCTTCATCAGAGCCTCTGCAAACCTGCCCTTCTCCAGTTGCTTCAGGGTAACCGTTGTGCCGTCTCCACAGGCAAAGAACGCATCAAACAGCTTCTTCTCGTGGGCTTTGGTTGTTGCAGGCTCGCTGAGCTTGGTAAAGAGGAACTCCTTCTTCGCCTGCTCCTCGATGGTCAGACAGCCCTGGTCCGCCCAGGTAAAGAGCATGCTTGTCACGTCCTTGTTGTCCACCACCCCGTCGGCCAGATAGCCGACTTCCATCGGACTCAGACCCTCGGGGGGATCGAAGCGGACAACGGGAATAAACAACTCCTCCCTGCCGTACCGGCGAAACAGCATCAGGGCATGAAAGCCGGCAAGCAGGGCGACCAGCCATGAAATGATGGAAGCCGGAATTGTATAGTCGATAAACGGCTTTACCTCGGAAAAGTAGCCCTCTTCCATCTGCACCCTCAAGGTAAGCGCTTCCCCGGGAAGAAGGTTGCTTGCTTTTCCCTCGATGGTCCGCCCATCGGAACCGAGGGTGAAAACCCCCCGCTGGGCGGTTGAACCATAGGAGCCTCCGGTCAGAAAGACCATGGAAGGATCAACCGGTTTGGGGAAGGTGATGCGAAACGTCATCTCCTTGATCGGAGCCTGCCAGCCCGGTCCGACCAGATTGTAGTAGAACTCGTCATACTCATCGTTGCGATCGTCCCCGATTGCATAGGTATAGCCTATCAAATACTCCTTCAGGCCCGTAACCGTCCGATTCTCCGAGCCGAGGCGGAAGGTCACCCAATCGGAGGAAACGGAATCCTCCTTGATGGGCTCATTGGATTGAAGGTCCTTCAGTTTGACCCGTACCTTGCCGAAGCGAATGGGAATCTCGCGGAAAATTCCGTGGCGCGGAGTGGAGAAATTAGCCACTATCTGCTCTTTCACTGCATAACTATTGTCCAATGCGGCTTCCATCTCGAGATGGAAGCGCTCGAATACATAGTCCTGGGCAAAGAGCAGAGAGAGACTGCACACGATCAAAATTACAAGAAGCAGTGTCCGTTTCATTAAAACTTAACCTCGACACGGGCTCTTGCCTCTTCTTCAATGGCCAGGTAAGGCTTCTTGCCAAAGTGGAAAATGGAGGCAACCAGAGAAGAAGGAAAGACCTCGATGATGGTATTCAAGCCCTTGATGATGGCATTGTAGTACTTGCGCGCCCCAAGCAGCTGTTCCTCGATTTTCTGCAGTTGGGCCTGAAGGTCCAGAAAACCCTGGTTGGCTTTGAGATCCGGATAGGCTTCGCTGAGGGCGAACAGGGATTTGAGGGTGGAGCTGAAGGCCTTGTCTGCGGAATCCTTGTTCTCGAGACCGGTTGCATTGATGGCCTTGTTGCGGGCTTCGATGACGGCGGTCAGGGTCTTTTCCTCATGCTTGGCATACCCCTTGACGGTTTCCACCAGATTGGGGACCAGATCGTAGCGCTGCTTCAGGTGGGCGTCGATCGCCGATTCGGCTTCCTCGCCTTGGTTTCGCAGGCGCACATACTTGTTGTAAACGCTGACCACATACAGACCGATCAAGATGACGACACCAATGAGAATATACAAAATTGTCATACCAACCTCCATGTTGGGAATACCAATTTGTAGCATGCTACAAGGGCGGCCCTCGGTCAAGAGTTCGACAAAAAGGGAAGAGGGAAGCTTGCATTAGATACGATAGTACTGTATCTTTATTCGTGTAAATCGCATAAATATTCCATTCCAGGAGAATCCAAACCATGAGGGAACGACACAACCGGTTGGCGGTAGTCAAGGAATTGATAAAGAACAACCGCATCGACAATCAGGATACGCTGCTGGAGATGCTCAGAACCGAAGGGTACTCGGTTACCCAGGCAACACTCTCCCGTGACTTGAAAATGCTCAAGGTGGGCAAAATCAGCGACGGTTGGTCGGGGTACTACTACAGCCTCCCCGAGAACGACTTGATCAGCGAATCAGAGAAAAGCTATATCCAGGATGTGCGCAGAGGCATCCTGTCCATTGAATTTTCCGGCAACTTCGGAGTCATCAAGACAAGACCCGGCCACGCCAACTCTGTCGGCATTGCCTTGGATGTGCTTGCCATTCCGGAGATCCTCGGAACCCTTGCAGGTGATGACACCATTTTCATCATCCTTCGTGAAGGAATGACCAAGGAAGACTTGCAGGAGAGTTTCAAGACCCGCATCCCCGATATAGAAGAGTAAAGCCACCTTGCACACCACCGCCCCTCCGCTTACAATGGGGGGGCTTTTGTGTACCATCAGGAGAACAGCATATGACATTTAAGAATCTCGATACCAGCAGTGCATTCAAACAGTTGCAGGCCCTGCCTGCAAGCGACTTGAAACTCGTTCTAAGTCCGGATCGTATCAAAGCCTGCCATGCATATGCAGGAGGAGGGCTTACCTACCATTATGGGGCCATGCCCGTAGCACAAGAGCATATGAAGGTACTGCAGCAGCTCAGCGACGAGCTTTCGTTGACCGGGAAATATCAGGCCTTGGTTGATGGAAAGGTCATGAACACCGGCGAAAATCGTTTGGTGCTCCACCACCTGACCCGCGGACAAGTCGGAAAATCCGTAACTGCCGACGGTGAGGACAAGGGAGCCTTCTACCAGGCTCAGCTGGAGAAGATCAAACGTTTCTCCGACCAGGTACGCAGCGGAGCCATTCTGGGTTCGACAGGCAAGAAGTTCTCCACTGTGGTACAGATAGGTATCGGCGGCAGTGATCTGGGGCCCCGTGCACTCTATCTTGCCCTCAAAGGTTGGTGCACGAGTTCTGAAATTGAGTTGCTCGATGCCCAATTCATCAGCAATGTCGATCCCGATGATGCACAAGCGGTGCTTCA
>Ga0075012_10001462_pt1 | contig 24004 bp, 18 predicted proteins | sample All_14_2_FD_71474 | JGI IMG/M metagenome (GOLD analysis project Ga0075012, IMG submission 71474) | Freshwater microbial communities in response to fracking from Pennsylvania, USA - Allegheny Zone_MetaG_DW_15 | ecosystem: Environmental > Aquatic > Deep subsurface > Groundwater > Drilled...
CTACTTGCCCGACATCTAGCATTCTGATATTTAAGCCTAATCCCCATTCAGAAGATCGAGCCGCCCCCAATGGCTGAAGACACACTCCACAAGCAGTTTCCGCCGTATTCGCAAAGTGCCGCTGAAGAGTACATGTGCGAACGACAGACCCAACATTTCCGCGACCTGCTCGAATCGGCCCGCCAGGAGCTTGTTGAAGATATCGAACGTACGGTTCATCAACTTCAGGAAGACAATACCCTGCTCGCCGACCCCAATGACCGGGCCAGTCAGGAGTCCGACATGGCGCTCGAACTGCGCAACCGGGATCGCGAACGCAAGCTGATCAAGAAGATTGACGAAGCCCTTGAGCGCATTGCGGCAGGCGAATACGGCTACTGTGACAACTGCGGCGTGGAAATCGGCCTGAAGCGGCTCGAGGCACGCCCCACCGCAACGCTCTGCATCGACTGCAAGACGTTACAGGAGATCAGGGAGCGCCAGGGATCACGCTAGCGCGGGAAACCGCCTGAGAAGCTCACCAGGCGGCCGCACGCCCACTGGGCACACCTCCCCCTTGGCAGAAAGCACAAAGGGCGCCTGAGCGCCCTTTGTGCTTTTCACGACTCGCGCAGATCAACCTGCGTTCTGTTGCTCGAGCAGCGCCTTCATGCTGAGACGGATCTTGCCGCGCTCGTCGGTTTCCAGAACCTTGACGCGCACCGCCTGACCTTCCTTCACATAGTCGGCCACGTTATTGACACGCTCATTGGCAATCTGCGACACATGCAGCAGACCGTCGCGACCCGGCATGATGTTCACGATGGCGCCGAAGTCGAGCAGACGCACCACGGTGCCATCATAGACCTTGCCGACCTCAACTTCGGCGGTGATCGCTTCGATCTTGGCCTTCGCGGCCTGCGCACCTTCGTTGCTGACACACGAGATGGTGACGCTACCGTCATCCTGGATCTCGATCACCGCGCCGGTCTCTTCCTGCAGGCCACGGATTACCGCCCCACCCTTACCGATCACATCACGGATCTTCTCAGGATTGATCTTCATCGTGATCATGCGCGGTGCGAATTCCGACACCTGACCACGTGCGGCATCCAGCGACTGCTTCATCAAGCCCAGGATATGCATGCGGCCTTCACCCGCCTGCGACAAGGCGACCTTCATGATCTCCTTGGTGATGCCCTGGATCTTGATGTCCATCTGCAGTGCGGTGACGCCGTTCTCGGTACCCGCAACCTTGAAGTCCATGTCGCCGAGATGGTCCTCGTCACCCAGGATGTCGGTCAGCACTGCGAAGCGGTTGCCTTCCTTGATAAGACCCATCGCAATACCGGCCACGTGCGCCTTCATCGGCACGCCGGCATCCATCAGCGCCAGCGAACCACCGCACACCGACGCCATCGAGCTGGATCCGTTCGACTCGGTGATTTCGGACACCAGACGGACGGTATAGCTGAAATCTTCGGCCGCAGGCAGCGCTGCAATCAGGGCACGCTTGGCCAGTCGGCCATGGCCGACTTCGCGACGCTTGGTGACACCGAAGCGGCCGGTCTCACCCGTGCAGAACGGCGGGAAGTTGTAGTGCAGCATGAAGTTCTCGCGGTACTCGCCTGCGATCGCGTCGATGATCTGCTCATCACGGCCAGTACCCAGCGTTGCCACCACCAGTGCCTGGGTTTCACCACGCGTAAACAGCGCCGAACCATGGGTACGCGGCAACACGCCGGTACGGATCTCGATCGGACGCACCGTTCGGGTGTCGCGACCGTCGATACGCGGTTCGCCATTGAGGATGCGGCTGCGCACGATGCTGGACTCGAGACCAAAGAAGATGTCCTTCACCTCGTTGAGCGACGGCGGGTTGTCCACGCCTTCAGTCACCGCAGCGATCGTTGCCTTTTGAATCTCGCTGATGCGGGCGCTACGGGCCTGCTTGCTGGTGATGTTGAAAGCCTGCTCGAGCTCAGCCTTGGCCAGCTCGGTGATACGGGCGATCAGCGGCTCGTTCTTGGCCGGCGGCTGCCAGTCCCACTCGGGCTTGCCCGCCACTTCGACCAACTCGTTGATCGCACGGATGGCGTGCTGCATCTGATCGTGACCATAGACGACCGCACCGAGCATCACCTCTTCGGACAACTCACGCGCCTCGGACTCGACCATCAGCACAGCGGACTCGGTGCCTGCCACAACCAGATTGAGTTCGCTGGTCTTCAACTGCTCGGCCGTCGGGTTCAGCAGATACTGACCATCAGCGTAACCGACGCGTGCGGCACCGATCGGGCCATTGAAGGGCACGCCGGAAATCGCCAGCGCGGCCGAAGCGCCAATCATGGCCGGAATGTCGGAATCGATCTCCGGATTGAGCGACAGCACGGTGACGATGATCTGGACTTCGTTGTAGAAGCCATCGGGAAACAGCGGACGGATCGGGCGATCGATCAGGCGCGAGGTCAGCGTCTCCTTTTCGGTAGGACGGCCTTCGCGCTTGAAGAAACCACCGGGAATACGGCCCGCCGCGTAAAACTTCTCGACGTAGTCAACGGTCAGCGGAAAGAAGTCCTGACCCGGCTTGGCATCCTTGGCCGCGACAACGGTCGCAAGCACCACGGTGTCGTCCATATTGACGATGACGGCGCCGCCCGCCTGACGAGCAATCTCGCCGGTTTCGAGGGTGACGGAGTGCGCGCCGTAGGCAAAGGTTTTCTTGATGGAAGTAGGCAAGGGAAATTCCTCTAAACAATGAGTGCAGCGAACAACAACTGCAGAAACAGGCCGGATGCGGGGTCCGAAAACGACAAAGCCGGCGCGACCCTGTGGGGTCGCCCCGGCTTTGCTTGCTCAGGCCGCCGTTTCAGGCGCTGTAGGATAAATCACGTACAGTGACTTACTTACGCAGGCCCAGACGTTCGATCAGGCTGCGGTAGCTGTCGGCGTTACGACCCTTCAGGTAGTCGAGCAGCTTACGACGCTGGCTGACCATTTTCAGCAGACCACGGCGGGAGTGATGATCCTTGCCGTGTTCCTTGAAGTGGCCGGTCAGACCATTGATACGGGCGGTCAGCAGTGCGACCTGGACTTCGGGCGAACCGGTGTCGCCCGGTGCGCGCTGGTAATCGGAGACGACTTGCGCTTTGGTTGCAATATCGAGAGCCATGTGCGTATTTACTCTTTCGTTTCGGCCAATCAGAAGCGGCGGATTATACCTAATGCCGCACCAGGAATTCAATCTAAATCACTTGTTTTGATTCGCTTCACCGGTCGCGATGAGGCGTTTCGCCCACAACTTGCCATCATCCTTCCATTCAGCCAGGCCGAGAAAGGCTTCCGGTCCATAGATCCGGACCAACCCGGACCCTGCCTGGGCAAAGCGCAACGGCTGCCCCTGCAGCATCTGCCGTGTCTGCACCTCATCGAGGTCGACCCGGTCAAAATTCATCACCAGCAGATCAGCCGAAGCCAGCATGCCGTCCCTTGCATCCCCCTCGACCGCCTCCAGCGCATCGAGCGACACGCTGCTGGCAATATCGAAAACCCCGATGCGGGTGCGTCGGAGTGAGTAGAGATGCGCCCCACCCCCCAGCGCAGCACCGATGTCCATGGCAAGGGTCCGGATATAGGTGCCTTTGCTGCAGGCCACCCGGATCACGAAACGTGGCGAATCAAAAGACAGCAACTCGATCGCCGAGATTGTCACCCTGCGCGCCTCGCGCTCCAGCTCGATCCCCGCACGAGCATATTCGTACAGCGGCTTGCCATCACGTTTGAGCGCCGAATACATCGGCGGCACCTGCTCGATCTCGCCGACGAAACGCTCAAGCACTTCACGCAACGCAAGCTCGGTCACCGCAACAGGATGAGCCGCCAGCACCTGCCCTTCGGCGTCACCTGTATCGGTCTCCACGCCAAGCTCCACGCCTGCCTCGTACACCTTGTCGGCGTCGAGCAGCATCTGCGAAAACTTGGTCGCCTCACCAAAGGTCAGCGGCAACAAGCCGCTCGCCATTGGATCGAGCGTTCCGGTATGCCCCGCCTTTGCCGCATTCAACAACCTGCGGGCAGTCTGCAGGACCCCATTGGAGCTGATGCCCTGCGGTTTGTCGAGCAAAAGCACACCATCCACCCGCCGTCGGTTGATCTTGCGCTGCACACGTTTTTCAGCCACGGATCAGTCTTCGCCGTCGTCCCGACCGCGTGCCTCGTCCTCACGCACCGTCTTGTCGATGAGTTGGGACAGCCTGCTGCCCTCCTCCACCGACCGGTCGTACTGAAAATGCAGCTCCGGAATGGTATGGATACGGATACGACGCCCCAATTCGCGACGCAGGAAACCACTGGCGCGACGCAAGCCCTGGAGGATCTCCGGGACGCTCTCCTCGCCGGTCATCGAAGTGAAGAACACCTTGGCGTGGGCGTAATCGGGGGTGATCTCGACATCAGTCAAGGTGATGAACCCGACGCGCGGGTCCTTCACCTCAAGACGGATCAACTCTGCCAGCTCGCGGCGGATCTGCTCCACCACGCGCTGACTGCGGGAATACTCCTTGGGCATTGCTTACAGCGTCCTCGCCACTTCCTTGATCTCGAACACCTCGAGCTGGTCGCCTTCCTGGATGTCATTGTAGTTGCGCAGCTGCAGACCACACTCGTACCCGAACTTGACTTCCTTGACGTCGTCCTTGAAACGCTTGAGCGACTCGAGCTCGCCACTCCAGACCACGGTGTGGTTGCGCAGCAGACGAACCGAGGAACCACGCTTGACCAGACCCTCAAGCACATAACAACCGGCGACCGCACCCACCTTGGAGATGTTGAACACCTGGCGGATCTCGACCATGCCGATGATCTCCTCACGCTTCTCCGGCGACAGCATGCCGGACAAGGCGGATTTCACCTCATCCACGGCATCGTAGATGATGTTGTAGTAGCGGATATCGACACCGAAGGTCTCGGCCAGCTTGCGCGCACCCGCATCAGCACGGGTGTTGAAGCCAATGATGACCGCACCCGACGCCTGCGCCAGGTTGACGTCCGACTCGGAGATCGCACCGACCGCTGCGTGGATGACATTGACCCGCACTTCGTCGTTCGACAACTTGACCAGAGACTGCACCAAGGCTTCCTGCGAACCCTGCACGTCGGCCTTGATGATGAGCGGCAGACTCTTGACCTCGCCTTCGGCCATCTGCTCGAACATGCTTTCGAGTTTTGCAGCCTGCTGCTTGGCCAACTTGACATCGCGGAACTTGCCCTGACGGAACAAGGCGATTTCGCGTGCCTTCTTTTCATCGGCCAGTGCGATGGCTTCATCGCCCGCCGCCGGCACATCGGACAAGCCCAGAATCTCGACCGGAATCGAGGGACCGGCTTCGTCAATCGGCTTGCCGTTCTCGTCCAGCATGGCACGAATACGGCCAAAGGTCGCACCCACCAGCAACACGTCACCCTTGCGCAGCGTGCCAGACTGCACCAGCAGCGACGCTACCGGACCACGCCCCTTATCCAGACGGGCTTCAACAATCAACCCCTTGGCCGGCGCTTCGACCGCCGCCTGCAATTCCAGCACTTCGGCCTGCAGCAGGACCGCCTCGAGCAGCGCATCAACGCCATCACCACTCTTGGCCGACACAGGCATGAACATGGTGTCGCCACCGTATTCTTCCGGAATCACGCTTTCGGCGACGAGTTCCTGCTTGACGCGCTCGATGTTGGCATCGGGCTTGTCGATCTTGGTGATCGCCACCACCAGCGGCACGTTGGCAGCCTTGGCGTGATGGATGGCCTCGCGGGTCTGCGGCATCACACCATCGTCCGCCGCCACCACCAGGATGACGATGTCGGTTGCCTTGGCACCACGGGCCCGCATCGCGGTGAATGCCTCGTGACCCGGCGTATCGAGGAAGGTGATCATGCCGCGCGGGGTCTCCACGTGGTATGCACCGATATGCTGGGTAATGCCGCCAGCCTCACCCGCCGCCACTTTGGCACGGCGGATGTAGTCGAGCAGCGAGGTCTTGCCGTGGTCAACGTGGCCCATGACCGTGACCACCGGCGCACGCGAGACCAACTCGACATCCTTGTGTTCGTCGTGCTCCTCGAGGAAGGCATCCGGATCGTCCAGCTTGGCAGCGAGCGCCTTGTGGCCCATTTCCTCGACGATGATCATCGCCGTTTCCTGGTCCAGCACCTGGTTGATGGTCACCATCATGCCCATCTTCATCAGAGCCTTGATGACCTCGGTCGCCTTCACCGACATCTTGTGGGCGAGCTCGGCCACGGTGATGGTTTCAGGCACATGCACTTCGCGGACGATGGGTTCGCTAGGGGCCTGGAAGCTCTGGCGATCGTCCTGTTGATGACGACCATGACGGCCACCACCCTTGGCGCCACGCCAGGCATTACCGGCTGCGGGAGCACCCACTTCACCACGCGTCTTGATGCCACGTCGCTTGGAGCTCTCGTTCTCACGCGCACCGCGCTTGGCACCGGCGTCCTTGCTCGCGCCATCTTCAGCCTTGGCGGGACGATGCAGCGTACCGGTCGTGTTCTTCGCGGCAGGCTTGGCAGCCTCTACCGGACGAGAGGCCTCTTCCTTGCGCTGCTGTTCGGCACGCACGCGAGCCTCTTCCTCGAGCCGGCGCGCTTCCGCAGCCGCCTTGGCCGCTGCCTCGCGCTCCTGGCGGGCGCGCAGGTCAGCCTGCTGCCGTTCGATCAGCTCACGGTGACGACGCGCTTCGCGTTCGCGAGCGGCCATCTCTTCTTCGCTGATGATCTGATTGATCGGTACGGGACGCGGACGCACCACGGTCGTCGGACGTGAGGGTTCGACAGCCACTTCGGGCTTGACTTCCGGCTTGGCCTCAACCACGGGCTCAGGCTCGATGACCGGCGCAACGGGCTCAGCAACGACAGCTGGCTCCTCAACAACCGCAACTGCCGGCATCTCGGGTACAGACTCGGGCTCGGGCGCAGGCTCGGGTTCGGTTACAGACTCGGGAGCAGATTCAGGAACAGGCGCAACTTCAGCAACCACTTCCGGCGCCACAGGCTCAGCCACAACAATCGCTTCCGGTGCATCAGCAGGCACGAGCTCCTCATCGCCCAACGAGGCTGCAGCTTCAGCCGACGTCGCGTCACCTGCAAGCTCGTCACGCTTGACGAAAGTCCGCTTCTTGCGAACCTCGACCTGAACGGTACGGGCACGGCCCGTGGAATCGGTGGCACGAATTTCGGAGGTCTGCTTCCGGGTCAGGGTGATCTTGCCCTTGGGCTCGACATCACCGTGCGCGCGGCGCAGGTACTCGAGCAGGCGAGCCTTGTCCTGCTCAGTCAGCAAATCGTTGGCACCGGACTTTTCCACACCGGCACGCTTCAACTGCTCGAGCAGCGCCGCCGCCGGCATTTTCAGTTCGCCGGCAAACTGGGTCACGCTCATCTGTTCCATTACTGCCCTCCCGTCATTCTTCGAACCAGTGGGCGCGCGCAACAGAGATCAGCGCCTTGGCTCGTTCTTCGTCGATCCCGGCCATCTCGACCAACTCGTCGACCGCAAGGTCGGCCAGGTCATCCCGGGTGCGAATCTCGTGACCCGCCAGTGCTGCAGCGAGCGTCTTGTCCATGCCTTCGAGGCTGAGCAGATCGTCGGAAACGGTCTCCAGTTGCTCCTCGGTCACGATGGCTTCGGTCAACAACACGTTGCGTGCGCGGTTGCGCAACTCATTGACGGTGTCTTCGTCGAAGGCCTCGATTTCCAGCATTTCAGCCAGCGGTACGTAGGCAATCTCCTCCAGCGAGGAGAAACCTTCGTCGATCAGGATGTCGGCAACCTCTTCATCCACATCGAGCTTGGCCATGAACAGCGAACGCAGCGCACCACGTTCCTGCTCGGAGCGGGCAGCGGACTCCTGCTCGCTCATCAGATTGATGGTCCAGCCAGTGAGCTCGGATGCAAGCTTCACATTCTGGCCATTGCGACCGATCGAGATCGCGAGATTGTTCTCGTCGACCACCACATCCATCGCATGGGACTCTTCATCAACCACGATGGACATCACTTCAGCCGGCTGCAGCGCCGCAATCACGAACTGGGCAGGATCTGCAGCCCAGACGATGATGTCGATCTGCTCACCACCGATTTCGTTGCGCACTGCCGTCACCCGCGAGCCACGAAGGCCAACGCAAGTACCGATCGGATCGATGCGCGGATCGTTGGACTTGACGGCGACCTTGGCACGCAGACCGGGATCACGCGCGCAAGCCTTGATCTCAAGCAGACCATCTTCGATCTCGGGCACTTCGAGCTCGAACAGTTTCATCAGAAACTCGGGCGCGGTGCGCGACAGGATCAGTTGCGGACCACGGGCGCCGCGATCGATCTTCAGCAAATAGGCCTTGACCCGGTCACCGACACGCAGGTTCTCACGCGGAATCTGCTGGTCACGCGGCAACACAGCCTCCATGCGGCCGACTTCGATGATCGCACTACCACGCTCCATACGCTTGATGGAACCCGAAACCAGGAATTCCTTACGATCGAGAAAGTCATTGAGCACCTGCTCACGCTCGGCGTCACGAATTTTCTGCAGGATGACCTGCTTCGCAGCCTGAGCGCCAATACGGCCGAAATCGATCGGCTCGAGCGGCTCTTCAATGAAATCACCGACCTTGATATCCGGATTGACATCACGCGCATCGATGAGACCCATTTCGGCCTCGTCATTGGTCACGTCTTCGTCAAGCATCACAACCCAGCGACGGGCAGACTCATAGTCACCGGTGTCGCGATCGATACGCACCACCACGTCAGCGTCGTCATGAACGCGTTTCTTGGTCGCGGAGGCAAGCGCCGACTCCAGCGCGCCAAAAACGATGTCTTTGGCGACGTTCTTCTCACGCGCCAGCGCATCAACAAGCAGCAGAATCTCGCGGCTCATTTCAGGAAAACCTCCACATCCACAGTCTTAAAATTTCGGAACAAGGCGTGCCTTCTCGACATCATCGAAGGAAATCTGCAATTCGCCCTTGTCGGTCACAAGCACGACCGCGCCATCGCGCATTCCTTGCAGCACACCTACAAAATTACGCTGACTACCCACCGGCAGCGAGGTCCGCAACTGAATCTCCTGCCCGGCAAAACGTTCGAAATCCGCCGCTTTCTTGATCGGCCGATCCAGGCCCGGAGACGAGACTTCAAGGCGGTCGTAATCGACATTTTCAACCTCGAAGACGCGGGTCAACTGGTTACTGACCGTGGCGCAATCATCAACCGTGATACCACGCTCGATATCGATGAATACGCGCAACAGACGCCCTTTCGGCGAGAGCTCGACGTCAACCAACTCGAAACCGAGCCCATTGACGACCTGCTCGATCAGACTTCCCAGATCCACACGCATACCCTTGCCATCCACGACCACAAATAAAAAATGGGCGAAACGCCCATCCATGTTGACTTCAACCGGCGAGACAGGTTGCCGCATTCTTGCAGAGCACCCGTCAAAGCCTTTGGAGTATAACGCAAAAAGCCCGCGGCAGGCAAACCGGACGGACTATCCGTGATTTGCCCCGCAGGCGAGGAGGTATTGAACCCCTACCCGTATGCGACCGACTGAACCCTGCCTCCCGCTGAACCGCCCGTCCTCAGACCCTGGGCATCGTACGCCGCAACTTGGGCTCAGGTGGTTTTCCACGACCGCCCGGCTTGGGCACCGGGGGCGGCAGGCCTGCCAAACTACAAACCTCGGCCTCGGGCATCTCCATCCACATGCCACGCTTGAGCCGCGACGACAGCACGACCGGACCATAACGCACCCGCATCAAGCGGCTGACCGTCAAGCCCACCGCTTCGAACATACGCCGGACTTCGCGGTTGCGCCCTTCGGACAGCGTGACGTGATACCAGTGATTCACCCCTTCTCCGCCTGCACCGACCAAGGTATTGAAGCGTGCCGGACCGTCGTCGAGCTCGATGCCCTCAGTCAGCAGACGCGCCTGCTCCTCGGTCAGCTCACCCAACAACCTGACCGCGTACTCGCGGTCGATCTGGTAACGCGGATGCATCAGTCGGTTCGCAAGATCACCGTCATTGGTAAACAGCAGCAGTCCTGAGGTATTGAAATCCAGCCGCCCAACAGCCAGCCAGCGCCCCTTGGCAAGGACCGGGAGACGCTCGAATACGGTCGGCCTGCCCTCGGGATCGTCGCGCGAAACAATCTCCCCCTCGGGCTTATGGTAGATCAGCACCCTGGGCGTTCGTTGCGTAAAACGAAGCGGAATCAACTTGCCGTTGACCTTGACTCGATCCCCCGGCCCGATCTTCTGCCCCAGGGAGGCGGGCAAGCCATTCACGGAGATGCGCCCGGCAATGACCCACTCCTCGATCTCCCGCCGCGAGGCAACGCCCGCTTGCGCCAGCACCTTCTGCAAACGCTCCGGCTCGGACAGCGTCGTCGGCTGATCCCGACCACCGGCGCCCCTGCGCGCGCGCGCCGGCCCCTCCGGCTTCATACCGGACGGCGTGCCCAATGCAGATTTGTGAGCATCCGGACGCAATGCCGCAGTGGACTCGTCGTCATGCGCACGGCGTCCACGACTACGGGCGGACAATCCCTCGTCCCGTGCCCCAGACTCAGTCGTTTTCTTGCGGGGCGACCTCAGCGGCCGCTTCGATTTGGCTGGTGTCGACAAGATCCATGATCCTTTCGATTTCGGTGAGAGCAGGCAGCTCGGTAAGGCTGCGCAAACCCATATCATCCAGGAATCGCCGCGTGGTGGCGAACAGGGCCGGTCGGCCCGGCGTGTCGCGGTGACCGACAATGTCGATCCAGCCGCGCGATTCCAGGGTTTTCAGCACGCCGGGCGACACAGCCACACCGCGGATATCCTCGATGTCGCCACGCGTGACCGGCTGCCGGTAGGCGATGATCGCCAGTGTTTCCATCACCGCACGCGAATAGCGCGGCGGCTTTTCATCTTTGAGACGATCGAGGTAGACCTGATATTCCACCCTCGTCTGAAACCGCCAACCACTGGCAAGCTGAACCAGTTCGACACCACGCTGCGCAGCGTCCCACTCGGATTTGAGCTCGTCGACCAGGCGGCGAACAAGATCATTGCCCGGATCTTCGTCAAAAAGCTGGCGTAATGCAGAATACGGCAAGGCTGCTGGTGTCGCCAGCAGCGCCGCCTCGATGATCCGCTTGTAATGCTCAGGCGTTGTCGCGGGATCCATCTGCCAGTTTCACGTAAATCGGTGCAAAAGCTTCGTTCTGCAGGACATCCACCAAGCGCTCCTTGACCAGTTCCAGCACCGCCAGGAAGCTCACCACCAGGCCGGCAGGACCCAGCGACGCATCGAACAAGGCGTCAAAAACCACATATTCGCCATCGCCAAGCTTACGCAGGATCGCGCTCATATGCTCGCGTACCGACAGCTGCTCGCGCCCGACACGATGATGCTGGTTCAGCCTGGCCTTCTTCATGATACGCAACCAGGCCAGCTGCAGATCATGCAAACTGACCTCGGGCAGACGCTCGACCACCTTCTCGGCCACAAACACGCTGACCCACTCAAAATCCCGCTCGGCGCGAGGCAACACATCCAGCCGCGCCGCCGCCAGCTTGGTCTGTTCGTACTCCAGTAGTCGCCGGACCAGCTCGGCGCGCGGATCCTCCTCCTCGGTCGTCTCCCGCGGCGGCTTGGGCAACAACATGCGCGACTTGATCTCGAGCAGCATCGCGGCCATCAGCAGATAATCCGCCGCCAGCTCCAGATGGTTGGCACGCATGGCCTCGACGTATTCCAGATACTGCACCGTCAACGGCGCCATCGGGATGTCGAGCACGTTCAGATTGGCACGCCGGATCAGGTACAGCAGCAAATCGAGCGGCCCCTCGAAAGCCTCGAGGATGATCTGCAACGCGTCGGGCGGAATATACAGGTCTTTTGGCAGTTCGAGCACAGGCTCGCCATAAAGACGTGCAATTGCCACCCCGTCGTCGATTGCCTGAACCGGCGCAAGAGGCAGCGGCACGCTGCCTGCGGCCACCATCGACAGATCGTTCATTGCACGCACACGGCTAATTACACTTTAGCCATAGCTGAGGCCCATGGCCTCGCGGACGTCGCGCATGGTTTCCTGTGCGAGCTTGCGCGCGCGCTCACAACCATCCGCCAGGATGTTGCGCACCAGACCGGGATCCTCGACATAGGGCATGGCCCGCTCACGCAGGACGGCCTGCTCCTTCAGCACACCATCGATAACCGGTTGCTTGCACTCGACACAGCCAATGCTGGCGCTGCGGCACCCCTCCTGAACCCAGGCACGCGTCGAGTCGTCCGAGTAAATGACGTGAAACTGCCACACCGGACACTTCTCCGGGTCACCCGGATCGGCGCGGCGAGCCCGGGCCGGATCGGTCTGCATCGTACGGATCTTGCGCGTGACGCTCTCGTCGCCCTCGCGCAGATAAATCGTGTTCGCGTAAGACTTTGACATTTTCTGACCATCCAGCCCCGGCATGCGCGGCGCCTCGGTCAGCAAGGCCTCAGGCTCGGCCAGAATCATCTTGCCTCCACCCTCGAGATAGCCATACAGGCGCTCACGATCACCCAGCGTCAGATTCTGGGTTTCCTCCAGCAAGGCCTTGGCCTGCTCGAGCGCCTCACCGTCACCCTCCTGCTGGAAGCGCGTGCGCAGCTCGGCATAGAGACGGGCACGCTTGCTGCCGAGCTTGCGTACCGCCTCGCGCGCCTTGTCCTCGAAACCCGGCTCGCGACCATAAAGATGATTGAAACGGCGCGCGATCTCGCGCGTCAACTCGACGTGCGGCACCTGATCCTCGCCTACCGGCACCTGATCGGCCCGATAGATCAGGATATCAGCCGACTGCAGCAAGGGATAACCCAGAAAACCGTAGGTCGACAGATCCTTGCCCGCAAGCTTTTCCTGCTGATCCTTGTAGGTTGGCACCCGCTCCAGCCAGCCCAATGGACACATCATCGACAGCAGCAAGTGCAGTTCAGCATGTTCAGGTACGCGCGACTGGATGAACAAGGTCGCCTGCGCGGGATCGACGCCGGCAGCCAGCCAGTCCACGACCATGTCCCACACACTATCCTCGATGACCTGCGGCGTGTCGTAGTTGGTGGTCAGCGCATGCCAGTCGGCCACGAAGAAGAGACAGGGATGCACTTCCTGCAACTTGACCCAGTTCTTGAGCACTCCGTGGTAATGCCCAAGATGCAGCCGCCCAGTGGGCCGCATGCCGGAAAGAACGCGTTCAGCGTACATGGCAGGTATCAGTGTCCAAAAAACAGCGCAAGAACAAAACGGAACATCGCAAGCAAGGGGCCGAGTATGGAGCCGAGCACCCCGGTAAACAACAACACCAGCAGAATCGGAAAACCGAAGGGCTCGAGCCGCGCGTACTGCCAGGCCAGCCGGTTCGGCAGCAGACTGACCGCAATGCGGCCTCCGTCCAGGGGGGGGATTGGCAGCAGGTTCAGCAGCATCAGGATGCCATTGATGTGCATGCCGGCATCGGCCATCTTCATCATGGGCACGGTGTAGTCCGTATAAGGCAACGTGACTGCCAGCTTGAACAATGCAGCCCAGGCAATCGCCATCAACAGATTGACGAAGGGCCCCGCCGCAGCCACCCAGAACATGTCGGATTTGGGCTTGCGCAAACGTCCGAAATCGACTGGCACCGGTTTGGCCCAGCCAAACAGCATGCCACCCGCCCCCACCAAGGAGGTCAGGGCAAGAATACCCGCCGGCACCAGAACAGTACCGACAGGGTCGATGTGCTTGAGCGGATTGAGCGTGATGCGCCCGGCAAGATCAGCCGTTGGATCACCGAAATGGCGCGCCACATAACCATGCGCTGCCTCATGCAGCGTGATGGCCAACAGTACCGGCAGGGCCCAGATGGCCAGGGTCGAGATCAGCGATTCCATGAACGGTACGGTCGAAAGCTCGCCATTCTAGCAGAGCCCCGGGGCACTACCCAGCATCCAGACCGAAGGGCGTCAGATCACCTCGCCCGGCGCGCACCAGCGTGGGGGCACCGCCGGTGAGATCGATCACGGAAGTTGCTTCAGGACCGCAGAAACCCGCCTCGATAATGAGATCGACCTGTTTCTCCAGGCGCTCGCGAATCTCCTCGACGTCAGTCAGCGGCAAATCCTCACCGGGCAACAGCAAGGTCGATGACAGCATCGGCTCATTCAGTTCAGCCAGCAGCGCGGACACCACGGTATGCTCAGGCACACGCAAACCAATGGTCTTGCGCTTCGGATGCAACAAGCGCCGAGGCAATTCGCGCGTGGCCTCCAGAATGAAGGTGTAAGGCCCCGGCGTCGTGGCCTTGAGCAATCGATACTGCGAATTATCCACGCGTGCGTATGTGGAGATTTCAGACAGATCGCGACAGAGCAAGGTGAAGTGATGCCGGTCGTCGACGCCACGTATCCTGCGAATACGCTCAAGCAGGGCCGCATCACCGGTGTGCCCGCCCAACGCATACGCCGAATCGGTCGGGAACACCACCAGCCCGCCACCGCGAATGATCTCAGCCGCCTGCCTGATCAGGCGCGCCTGAGGCTGCTCGGGATGAAGTGAGAAGAACTGAGCCATGAGTTATTGTTTTGTATGGATTGCGAAAGGAATCAACTGAACCGTGACCACACGGGTACAAGATCGGGAGGTAGCGGATTGCAGCATCCGAGATCCACAGGGCTTTCATCCACGCCATGAAAATCGGACGCGCGCGAGGCCAATAGTCCGCGTCGCCTGGCCAAAGTAGCAAAACGCCGCATTTCGTCTTCGGAGTGCGCCCCGGACACCACCTCGACCGCCTCGCCTCCCGCCGCAACGAAGCGATCGAACAGCCGCTCGAGATCAGCGCCAGACAGACGGTAGCGGGCCGGGTGAGCCACAACAGCCACCCCACCCGCCGCAGTGATCCACCCCACCGCATCCTCAAGCGCTGCCCACTCATGCTCGACAAAGCCGGGCCGCCCCCGGACCAGGTAATGATCGAAAACAGTCTTGACGTCAGGCATCACCCCGCTTGCGACCAAATGCCGGGCAAAGTGAGCCCGGCTGACCAGGGCCGGATTACGAGCAAAGCGCCTAGCACCGGCAAGGGCGTCGCGTATGCCCACCTTCTCCAGTTCGGCTGACATCGCCTGCGCACGGGCATCCCGCCCGCCTCTCACCTGCTTCAGGCCCGCCAGCAACACCGGGTTGTCCGGATCGATCGCCAGACCTACGACGTGGATGGTCTCACCAGCAAACGACACCGAGATTTCAACCCCGGGCACGAAGCCGATTCCCACCTCACGCGCAGCTTCAGCAGCCAACGCAACGCCGCCGACCTCGTCGTGATCAGTCAATGCAAGCAATTCGACACCATTTGCCGCCGCGCGCCTGACCACCTCATCCGGCGCCAGCCAGCCATCCGATACAGTGGAATGACAATGCAGATCGACGTTCATGACATTTCCTCACGGTCGGACGCCATCATGAACGACGACAGGCAGATCGCAAGCCGTTCTGGCTGATCGTGGTGCAGATTGTGTCCTGCATCGGCAATGCGCTCGAGGTGCAGATCCCTGAAGCAGGCCATTGCCTGCTCGTACTGCGCGTCGTCCACGCCAATACGCTGGCGCAGTGATTGATCTTCCGGCTCCACCCACAGCACCGGCGAAAGCACCCTCCGCCAGCAAGCTTCGGCCTCCGCACGACGATAAAGCACCGGGTTGATCCGACGGTGAGCAGGATCTCCCGCCACCGTGACCCCGCCACAACCATCATCCTCGCCAAGATGCTGCGCGAGCCACCTGGCGCGCTCAGGGTCGAGCCGCGGATTTTCGCGACACAGGCGCGCAGCCAACCCATCCAGGTCACGGTAAGGACGGAAGGCAACCGGCGCTCGCAACTCGCCAAGCCACTTTTCGTAACGCCCTGGTGCATCGCTGGCCGGACGGTCAACCAGGCCGAAGGCATCCAGCGCCGCAACACGGGCCACTCGCTGGGGCCGGATGCCGGCGTACATCAAGGCCACGTTGCCGCCCATGCTATGTCCAGCCAGGCGCACCGGCTCATCGGGCTGGCAGTATTCGAGGATGGCATCCAGATCGCCAAGGTAGTCCGGAAACCAGTAGGCATCGCCGCACCGTCCAGACAAGCCGAAACCACGCCAGTCCGGCGCAATCACATGCCAGTTGCCCGGCAGCGCATCGACTACGAACTGGAAAGACGCCGATACGTCCATCCAACCATGTAACAGAAAGAGTTTGGGTGCGCCCTCGTCTCCCCACTCGCGGAGATGACAGGACAGCCCCCGGACATTCAGAAAACGGCTTCGACTGGGTTTCATGGGGTGATCATAACAAAGCTGGCAACGCTTCTCCGGCAAACCGGGCCTGTCTTCCCTTCGATATACTGCGGGCCATGTCTTCCAACTTACTCCGGATTGTCGCCCTGGCCCTTGCCTACGGTGCCTTTGGCTGGGCGGCCCTCAAGCTTGCCGTACCCCCCGGCTACGCTGCGCCAATCTTTCCGTCCGCCGGCATTGCGCTGTCGGCCTTGTTGATTTTCGGGCTGCGTCTGTGGCCGGGCGTGCTGCTTGGGTCCTTGCTCGTCCAGATCGCAGCCCAGGTCCATACCGGCGTTACCCTGAGCAGTTCCGTGGGGGCATCGCTGGTGCCCCTCGGCGCGACCCTGCAGGCAATCATCGGCGCCGCGCTCGCACGACGTCTGATCGGCTTTCCCAACCCTCTCGATGCGCCAAAGGCCATCCTGCGGTTTCTTGGCGTGATCGCACCACTCAGCTGTCTGATCAGCCCGAGCATCTCGGTCCCCCTGCTCCACCACTTCGGTACCATTCCGTCATCCGAAGTCACCTTCAACTGGTGGAACTGGTGGCTGGGCGACGCACTGGGCGTGATGATTGCCGCCCCCTTGATGTTCGTGCTGTTCGGCCAACCCGCAGAGGCCTGGCGCGGCCGCCGCATGGGCGTGATCATCCCGCTGGGGCTCGCCATCGGCCTGCTGGCCTTTGTGGTGCATCACGTCCGCAACTGGGAAGATCTCCGCATCCAGACCCAGTTCAACCGCGATATCGAACACATTACCAGCGTGATCAACAAGCGGCTGGAAGTCCAGATCGACATGATGCAGTCGATCGAACGGCTGATGACTGTCAGCGATGAGGTCAACCGCACGGAATTCAGTACCTTCGTCACCCCCTGGCTGAAGCGCTATCCTGGCACGCAGAACTTTGGCTGGAGCCCGTACATCACCCATGCGGAGCGAGCCGACTTCGAACGCGCAATCAGTCGGGCCGACGGGTTGGATTTCCGTATCCTCGGCCGCGATGCCGAGGGCCGAACCTTCCCCGCGCCACCCGCCGACGACTATCTTCCCATCACCTACGTCGAGCCGATCAACAACAACCGCACAGTACTTGGTCTGAACCCCTTGTCCCTTCCGGCTACGGCCCAGGCCATCCACAGTACGCAGGTCAGCGGTCTGCCGGTAGCCACAGAAGGAATCAGGCTGGTTCAGGAAAACAGCGAACAGCGTGGCGTCGTCGTGTACCTGGCTGCCTTCGACCGGCCCGCTGAAGGCGATCAGACCCCTCGACTGTCCGGGGTCGTTTCCGGCGTGTTCCGGATGGATGACTCCACCGCCGGAGCACGCGAACTGGCCCAGCGCACGGGTATCGAGTTCTGCCTGGTCGATCGCGCCGGTCAGGAGGGCAACCGCCGGCTCTCCGGACCACGCAACTGCGACCAGTACGAATGGCTGGCGCGGCAGACCCATGGGGTGCGCACCATCGAGTTTGGCGGTCGCCTGTGGGACGTCCGCCTGCGTGCAGGACAAGCCTACCTTGACGGAATACGCAGCTGGACCGCGTGGGGAACGGTGGCGATCGGCATGCTGGCGGTCGGCATGCTGGGCGCCTTCCTGTTGATCACCACCGGCAACACCCGCCGCATTGCCTCCCTGGTGGATCAGCGCACCGCCGAGCTGGCTGCCGCAACCGAGCAACTGACCGAAAAGCAGGCTGCACTGGCCGATGCTCAGCGTATCGCCCGGATGGGCAGCTGGGAGATGCTCTTTCCTGGCGCGCCACTGACCTGCTCCGAGGAACTCCATCAGGTGCTGTACCACAATCAGCCCCTGACGACCTTGGAAGACCTGAGCACCTGCCTCCACGAAACAGACCGGGAGAAGCTCGCACAGGCAATAGAAGCGCTCGCCCAACAGCCTGGACACGTTACCTTCGACTGCGGACTTGCGGACGCCTCACCCTACACACTGCAGTTCCAGATCGAGAGCGAGTGGCGGCATGGACAACTGCACAGGATTCGCGGCACCGTGCAGGACGTCACCGCAGCCCGCGAAGCTGAGGCACACATCCAGTACCTTGCTCATTTCGACGGCCTGACGGGCCTGCCCAACCGCGGGGCGTGGATGAAGCACGCTCAGGCCGCCCTGATGCTGGCCCACCGCCATGGCGACACGCTGGGGGTGCTGTTTCTCGACCTTGACCACTTCAAGACGGTCAATGATTCGCTTGGCCACCCGGTTGGCGACAGACTACTGGCGGCAGTCGCGCGACGGCTTTCCGGATGCCTGCGCGAGGAGGACGTCCTTGCACGCCTGGGCGGCGACGAATTCGTCGCACTACTGCCTCGCCTGCACCGACCCGACGACGCAGCGCTGGTTGCGCGCAAGCTACTGGCCGCCATGGCCGACACGGTGCATATCGAAGGGCACGATTTGTCGCCTTCGGTCAGCATCGGTATTGCGCTCTATCCCAACGATGGCAATGACGTTGATACCCTGCTCAAGCATGCTGACACTGCCATGTACGGCGCCAAGGCGGCAGGTCGCAACAATTACCAGTTCTTCGTGCCTGAGATGAACACCCGTGCGTTTGAGCGACTGATGCTCGAAAACGCCTTGCGTCGCGGCATCGAGCGCAACGAACTGATATTGCACTATCAGCCTCAGATCGACGCAGCCAGCGGCAGAATCAGTGGCTGCGAGGCCTTGGTGCGATGGGAGCACCCCGATCTCGGCCTGGTGCCACCCGCACAGTTCATCCCGGTTGCCGAAGACAGTGGCCTGATCGTTCCTCTGGGTGAATGGGTGCTGCGCGAGGCGTGCCGCCAGCAAGTGCGCTGGCGCGACAGCGCCGTAGGCAATATTCAGCTTGCAGTCAATATCTCGGCGCTGCAGTTCCGGCGCAACGACTTCGTCGACACCGTCGCCCGCGCCCTGGAGGATACGGGAGCTGATGCCCGCTGCATCGAACTTGAAATTACCGAAAGCGCCCTGATGCAGCCTGACGACCACTTGATCGGTCGCCTGGACGCACTATGCGCCCTGGGCCTGACGCTGGCGCTGGACGACTTTGGCACCGGCTACTCCAGCCTGTCTTACCTGAAACGACTGCCGATCTCACGGTTGAAGATCGACCGATCCTTCGTCAAGGACTTGCCAAGCGATGCAGAGGACGCCGCGGTCACCTCGGCAACGCTGTCTCTGGCACAGGCACTCGGGCTTGATGTGGTCGCTGAGGGAGTGGAAACCCCAGCTCAACGTGACTACCTTGTCACCCGGGGCTGCAACGCTCTGCAAGGCTTTCTTTACTCGCGCCCACTGGCAGCAGAGGCGCTTGAAGTATGGGTTGGCGAGTTTGAAACCATTGCGCCTGAGGCATTGGGCTGACAGGCGAACCAGCGTCGTCACCAGCCCCCCACAAGCAAAAGAGGCGCCCGAACGGATCCGGGCACCTCTTTTACACTTTGGCCAATCTGGCCCCCTGAGACTCAGCCCGCCTTGGAAAACGTCAGCTTGCCCTGCGCAACGTCGACCCGGATCAGATCCTTCGCCGCAAAACGACCTTCCAGAATGGCTTTGGCCAGCGGGTTCTCGATCCGCTCCTGAATGGCACGCTTGAGCGGCCGGGCGCCAAACACCGGATCAAAACCCGCCTGCGCGATCTCATCCAGCGCTGCATCACTGACCTGGAGCGCCATCTCCAGTCGGGCGAGACGTTTTTCGAGGTACTGCAGTTGAATGCGCGCAATGCCGGCAATGTGCTTCTGGTCCAGCGCGTGGAACACCACCACTTCATCAATGCGGTTGATGAATTCCGGCCGGAAATAGGTTTTCACCTCAGCCATGACCGCCAGCTTGATCACCCCGTAGTCATCACCCGTCATCTGCTGGATCATCTGGCTTCCCAGGTTGGAAGTCATCACGATCACGGTGTTCTTGAAGTCCACCGTACGCCCCTGACCATCGGTCATGCGCCCATCATCCAGCACCTGCAGCAGCACATTGAACACGTCCGGATGCGCTTTCTCCACCTCGTCGAACAGGATCACGCTGTAAGGCTTGCGCCGCACCTGCTCGGTCAGGTAGCCACCCTCCTCGTAACCGACGTAGCCCGGGGGTGCGCCAATCAGCCTGGCCACCGAATGCTTCTCCATGAACTCGCTCATGTCGATGCGGATCAGGTGCTCCTCCGAGTCAAACAGGAAGCTCGCCAGCGTCTTGCACAGCTCGGTCTTGCCCACACCGGTGGGACCCAGGAACAGGAAGGAGCCGTACGGGCGATTCTCATCCGACAAACCCGCACGCGAACGCCGGATCGCATCCGACACCAGACGCACCGCCTCATCCTGCCCGACCACGCGTTGGTGCAGCTTGTCTTCCATCTGCAGCAGCTTGTCGCGCTCGCCCTGCATCATCTTGCTGACCGGGATGCCAGTGGCACGCGACACGACCTCGGCAATCTCCTCGGCCCCCACCTGAGTACGCAGCAACTTGTTGGGCGTGGCATTTTCGCCCGCCTGCTCGGCCATCTTGAGCTGCCCCTCGAGCTGAGGCAGCTTGCCGTATTGCAGTTCGGCAACCTTGTCGAGCTGACCCTTGCGCTGGAAATCAGCCATCTGCGCACGCAGCGCATCAATCTCTTCCTTGATGTGTGCCGAGCCAGCCACCTTGGCTTTCTCCGCCTTCCACACTTCCTCGAGGTCGTTGTACTCGCGCTGCAGCTTGGTGAGTTCGTCCTCGATCAGTTGCAGGCGCTTCAGCGAGGCTTCGTCCTTTTCCTTCTTGACCGCTTCACGCTCGATCTTGAGCTGGATCATGCGACGATCGAGCTTGTCCATCACCTCAGGTTTGGAGTCGATCTCCATCTTGATCCGCGCTGCGGCCTCATCGATCAGATCGATGGCCTTGTCCGGCAGGAAGCGGTCGGTGATGTAGCGATTGGACAATTCCGCCGCAGCGACAATCGCCGGGTCGGTAATATCGACGCCATGGTGGATCTCGTATTTTTCCTGCAGGCCGCGAAGGATCGCGATCGTGGCCTCCACCGTGGGCTCATCCACCAGCACCTTCTGGAAGCGGCGCTCGAGCGCCGCATCCTTCTCGATATACTTGCGGTATTCGTCCAGTGTGGTGGCGCCGATGCAGTGCAGCTCGCCACGTGCCAGCGCCGGCTTGAGCATGTTGCCCGCGTCCATTGCACCTTCGGCCTTGCCAGCACCGACCATGGTGTGGATCTCGTCAATGAAGAGGATGACCTTACCCTCTTCCTGAGCAATCTCCTTGAGCACGGCCTTGAGACGCTCCTCGAACTCGCCACGGTACTTGGCGCCCGCCAGCAGCGCTGCCATGTCGAGCGACAACACCTTCTTGCCCTTCAGGGTTTCGGGCACTTCGTCGTTGATGATGCGCTGTGCCAGACCTTCGACGATGGCGGTCTTGCCCACGCCGGGTTCGCCAATGAGCACCGGATTATTCTTGGTACGGCGCTGCAGGATCTGGATCGCGCGGCGGATCTCGTCGTCGCGTCCGATCACCGGATCGAGCTTGCCGCTGCGGGCACGCTCCGTCAGATCCAGGCAGTATTTCTTGAGCGACTCACGCTGGGCTTCGGCATCCTGGCTGCCAACACTGGCACCGCCTCGTACGGCTTCGATCGCGGCCTCCATGGCCTTGCGATTCAGACCATGCTCTTTGGCCAGGCGACCCGTCTCGCCCTTGTCATCGGCGAGGACGAGCAGGAACATCTCGCTGGCAATGAACTGGTCGCCACGCTTCTGTGCTTCCTTGTCGGTCAGATTCAACAGATTGGTCAGGTCGCGGCCGACCTGCACCTCACCGCCGTGGCCCTCGACCTTGGGCAGACGCTCAAGGGACTTGGCCAGCGCCGACTTCAGCGGTGGCACATTGACACCCGCCCGTTGCAGCAGGGAGAGGGTGCCACCATCATCCTGCCCAAGCATCGCCATCAGCAGGTGCTGCGGCTCGATGAACTGTTGATCATTACCCAGGGCAAGGCTTTGCGCATCGGCAAGCGCCTGCTGGAACTTGGTGGTAAGTTTGTCGAAGCGCATGGCTGACGTCCTGTAAGTATCGGGTTGATGGCTATGTGGGGGGCATCGCCGCCGCTTCAAGAGCTCCAGCAAAAAAAGCAGAATCGTCTCCACCCACTCATCTGGCCCACGCCGAAATGCAAATGCGTCGTTGCCTCTCCTCCGCACTCGCACGAGCGCTCGGCGAGGTGCGGTGGGGTGTCGCTTCCGGGGGCTGTCGAGAGCGCCGTAGCAGACAGCGTTGTGGCGGAATCAAGGCGGCACATGTTTGAGGGCGCGCAGCGACCGAGTTTGTGCCGACGCCGCCACAGCGCTGTCTGCTACGGGGAGCCGAAGGCCGCGAACGTCTGCCCCCGGAAGCAACAGCCTGCCGCGCCTGGGCAAGGTCCGCCGACAACGACGGATGAGCACATCCACACTGTTAATATTCGGGAAGTTACTCCACGAGCCCCGCGATGACCCTCACCGTTCGCCCTGGCTTCGATTACACCGACATTCGCCGACGCGCGATGCAGTCGCTGTTCGAAAACCTCGACACCCTGTGCGAAGGCACCATCGTGGTCGACGGCGATGCCCGCATTGTCTGGATCAATGATCGCTATGCCCGACGCTTCGGGCTCGACTCACCCGACCAGGCCATCGGACGCGAGGTGGAGGCCATCATTCCCAACTCTCAGATGCGCGCCGTGGTGGAGAGCGGCCAACCCATCCTGCTAGACATCCTCGACGCCGGCAGCGAAACCTTCATCGTCACCCGACTACCGCTCAAGGACGATGACGGCAAGGTCATCGGTGCGGTCGGCTTCGCGCTGTACGATCAATCGCGCCCGCTGCAACCGTTCTATGCCCGGCTCGGCAAGCTACAGCAGGAACTGCAACACGCCCGGCAACGGCTTGCCGAGGCACGCCAGGCCAAATACACCTTCTCCAACTTCGTCGGCACCAGCCCCGCAGCAATGGAACTGAAGCGCGCCGCACGTCGCGCCGCCGCAACAGACGCCCCGGTACTGCTTCTTGGCGAAACCGGTACGGGCAAAGAGCTGATTGCCCATGCCATTCACGCCAGCTCGCACCGCGCAGCCAGACCCTTCATCGGCATCAATGTCGCTGCCGTTCCCGAGAGCCTGCTGGAAACCGAGTTCTTTGGCGCAGTGGCCGGAGCTTATACCGGTGCCGATCGCAAAGGTCGTCTCGGCAAGTTCCAGCTTGCCGAAGGCGGCACCCTGTTCCTCGACGAGATCGGCGACATGCCACTGGCGGTGCAATCGAAACTGCTGCGCGTGCTGCAGGAGCAGGAACTCGAGCCGGTGGGCTCGGACAAGGTCGTGCCCATCGACGTACGAGTGATCGCCGCAACCAGCATCGACCTGGTGCGCGCGGTCGATGAAGGTCGTTTTCGCGCGGATCTCTATTACCGCCTTGGCGTGCTGCCGCTGACCCTGCCCCCCTTGCGTGACAGGCTGCAGGACCTCGAATTGCTGTGCGAACACATCCTCGAGGACATCGCCCGCCGCAACGACCAGCCCCAACGTGATCTGGCCAGCGACGTGTTGCCACTGCTGGCGCAACAGAGCTGGCGCGGCAATATCCGCGAAC
>Ga0075012_10001465_pt1 | contig 23993 bp, 18 predicted proteins | sample All_14_2_FD_71474 | JGI IMG/M metagenome (GOLD analysis project Ga0075012, IMG submission 71474) | Freshwater microbial communities in response to fracking from Pennsylvania, USA - Allegheny Zone_MetaG_DW_15 | ecosystem: Environmental > Aquatic > Deep subsurface > Groundwater > Drilled...
ACGTCCCAGCCGGTGCGCTTCATCGCCCACAGTATGGGCGGCCTGGTGGTTCGCCGCTTCATTGCTGATCATGGGGATTTATGGAATAAGGTCTGCGCTCGACCGGGGAGCCGAGTTGTCATGCTGGGCACGCCGAATCGCGGTTCGTATTCCATGGTCGAGAGCCTGCTTGGCGCCGCCAAGACAGTGCGCCAGCTTGCCTTGCTCGATTTGACACATGACCTGCAGCGGGTGGTCGACATCATCGGTGGTTTCCAGGGGGCATTGGAATTATTGCCTCAAAAATCATTGTCCCAGCACGGTGAGGACGCGGCGGCTGACTGGTTTACCGAGGAGGCCTGGAAGGTGCTGAAAAAAGCGAATGGAAATTGCGCAGCCGTGCCTACCGCCAGGATGCTGGAGGAGGCACAGAATTCCGTGGCCTCGTTGCCTGAAAATATCCCTCATGCTGACCGTGTGGTCTATGTGGCGGGCAGCGCGCCCATGACGCTTTGTGGTGCAAAGGTCGATGAACACGGCCGCGTAGTCCTGTCATCGACTGGTTCCGGCGATGGCCGGGTAACCCACGAAGCAGGCAGACTGCCGGGCGTGGTGACATGGTATATGGCCGCTGAACACGGTGATCTTGCTGATCACAAACCGGCGTTCCCGGCGCTTGTAGAACTGCTGGAACACGGCAGGACGACCAACCTGTCGTCCACGCCTCCCAGTCTGGCACGCGGCGAGATCAGGGATTTGCCCTACGTGCCGCAACCGGTGCTGTACCCCACGCGAGACGAACTCGTCGCAGGCTTGATGGGGAAACCCGTTCGGACTTACCGCCGACGCGAGCCGGTGAGTCTCAGCGTCTGGGTCACCCATGGAGATCTGCGTTACGCCACCCACCCGGTCATGGTGGGCCACTATCTTGGCGACACCATCGTCGCTGCCGAAAGTTACCTGGACAGCAAACTCGACCACGCCCTGTCGCAACGGTATCAACTTGGCGTCTATCCCGGGGCTCTGGGGACAACCGCCATCGTGCAGCGCCCGACGAGCGAGCTGGATATACGCCTGGGTATTCCGCGCGGGGCGATCGTGGTTGGCCTCGGGCAGATGGGTGAACTGGGGACAGGTGCACTGGAAAACACCGTACGTGAGGGCGCATTGCAATATGCACTGCAAACGTATCACAGCGCCTCACGCACAACCAAAGAAGACGAACCGCTGGAGATTGGACTCAGCACATTGCTGCTCGGCGCCAATTCGGCATCCAAAATTACGGTGGAGGACTCGGTTGCAGTCCTGATGCGTGCGGTTGCGCAGGCCAATACCAGGTTGGAGCGGACGCACATCCCGGTGCGTATCAAAAGGCTCGAAATCATCGAACTCTTCATCGATGCAGCAACGCAAGCGGCGCATGCCGCACGCGAGCTCGCCCCCGCAGTTGCTCAGTCTTTGCATGTGCGTATCGATGCACAGCCAGAGTTGGTGGTCGGCCGCAACGGCCGCACCCGACGGTCGCTCATGCCGGTACCAGGACAGTGGCGACGCTGGTCGGTGACGGCTGAATCCGTTCCACACACAACGATGCGACTGCCCGCGTTACCGAAAGCGATGGCCGAGCGCTTCAAGGCCAGCTTGTCCGATGTCAGCCAACTGGATGAGCCAACCTGGCGCGCCGTGCTGGACTGGGTCTTCGCTGACAGCACGGATCGCGAACAACCGCATCTCGCCTTGCGCTATGTCGCTATCGCAGACCGGGCCCGTACCGAAGTGAGGGTGCAGCAACGCCAGCCCGAGCTCATCGACAGGTTTGTGCAACTCTCGGTACGAGATACCCAGTTCCGGCTGGGGACAGCTCGCACCCTGTGGGAATTGCTGCTGCCCAACGAAATCAAGGACAGTATCGGACAGACCACACGCCTTGTGCTCGAGGTCGATGCCGAGACGGCCAACTATCCCTGGGAACTGATGGTGGATGAGGACAAGCCGCTCTGCGTGAAACTCGGATTCGTGCGACAACTGCGAACGGAGCATTATCGGGTGCAGATTCGTGCCGCCGCATCCAAGTGGGCCTATGTCGTCGGCGACCCTGTGACCTCGGCCACCATCCCCTCCCTGCCGGGCGCACGCGCCGAGGGTCGGCTGGTTGCCGATTTGCTGGCAAGAAAGAACTACAGCGTGGAGTACAACCCCGAGCGGCCCAACGCCCTTGATGTGTTCAACCGGCTTTTTGCACAACCGTATCGCATCCTGCATCTGGCTGGGCACGGCTACTACGAGGCCTCAACCACGGCGGATCGTCCGGCGCGCAGCGGCATGGTGCTGGAAGGGGGCTTGTATCTCACCGCAGTCGAAATCGCCCAGATGCGTCAGGTCCCCGATCTGGTTTTTCTCAACTGCTGCCATTTGGCGAAAATGGGTCCCGAGGCCAAAGAGACCAACCCTGTCGCTTATAACAAACTTGCCGCCAGCCTATCGCGTGAATTGATCGAGATGGGGGTGCGGGCCGTGGTCGCTGCCGGCTGGGCTGTAGACGATGACGCGGCAAACGAATTCGCCAGGGCCTTTTACACGGCCATGCTCCATGGCGCGACCTTCGGCAACGCGTTGAAAGATGCACGAGAAAAAAACTGGAACCAATTCCAGGACCGCAATAACACCTGGGGTGCCTACCAGGCATACGGTGATCCCGATTTCCGCCTCAACACAGACGTAACAGCCGGCGAAAAAGTTGATGATCAGCCGTATGCATCGGCGGAAGAAGTACTCTATGACTTAGTTTCGATACAGATGAAGTCACAGGATATTTCGAATGCAGAGACAAAAGAGATGGAGCAGATGAAAGCATCCTTACTGCAGGAACTGGCAGATCTGAAAAAGAAATGCCCGGCTGCGTGGCTTGCCCAGGGTGCGGTGTCATCTCGATTTGCCCGGGCCTATAGCGAGTTGGGTGAGTTTGCAATCGCCATCGAGTATTACCAGCAAGCTTTGGGCGCAGACGGGGAAGACAGCGGCGTACTCATCTCGGCCGCCGAACAGCTTGCCAATCTTCAAGCCCGCTTGGGGGGAAATATAGACGCCCCTAATCTAAAATTAATCAAAAAGGCCATTGAACATCTCCAGCATCTGCTTGCATTTGGCAAGACACTTGAGCGCCTGGCCCTGTTGGGCAGTGCCTATAAGCGTCTGGCTCTGGTCGAAGCCGATCACGAAGGCATGATCGCAGCGCTGAAACAATCTGCAGCCTGTTACAAAGAAGCGGCAGAAACCGGGGTCCAGCGGGGTCAGTTCGATTCTTACCACGGACTGAACTGGATCACCCTTGAGGCTCTTCTGGGCAACACACTGCCCGATGCCGAATCCTGGTTGGCATGCTGCGAAGCAGTTGCCGTCGAACGGTATGCCGCCTCACACAACCTGTGGGATGCCGTCGCCTCGCCCGATGCCGACATCGTCCGTCGCCTGCTGCGAGGTGATCTGAAAGCCGAAGCCGTCGCTTCCATTGTCACCGGTTATCGCGAAGTGTTTGTCACCGTCCAGGCTACACCGCGCGAACAGGACTCGGTGGTAGGGCAGCTAAACTTTATTCAGACAATGCTCGATCGGCTGGGAGGTGACGATGCGACTGTCAAGACGATCAAAGACATTCTGAAAGGACTGGCTGGGGAGAAAGAGGAAAAAACGTCCACGACGGCAGTCCAAGTACCACGGTCAAAACCAAAAGGTGAGCCAGGTGGCAAGAGTGGGCGGAAAAAACGAACACAACAGAAGAGCAAGCAATGATCAGCCGAATCGTGCCAGGTATCTCTTCACCTGCGCGCATGTGATGAAGGGCATTTGCACATCCTGTTTGCGACAAACGCAATGTCGGTTCACCAGGCCGTTGTTGGGGTCCGCCGTCAATACTGGAGAGGAAGATTTACTGACATCTTTGCCGCGATTGGGCAGCGGACAAGAAGGCTTGCAATGACAACTGACACGCTATGGAACAGTTTGGAGATCGCAAAAATAGCGGTCACGGCTATCACCCCGATCGTCGTCGTTGGGGTTGGTTATTTGATAAGCCGTCAACTCAAAAACTCCGAGTTTCGCATGCAAAAGGAGCTTGAGAAAGACCGAGAAGAACGTGCGCTGCGATACGAAGAGCAGAAAGACTCAGAACGATTTAGACGTGAAGAGCAGAAGGCGGAGATTGAGAGACGTTACACGCCGCACATTGAACTCAGAATTGACTGCCAGTTCTTTGGACCGAGGGATGATCAGTTCTTGGCGACTTTTTGCGTTCAGGCAAGTAACAAGGGGCAGGTCGTTCACAAGTTCCCGAGTGTGGTCCTTCGCGTTCGCGGAATTAAGGGCGAGCCGTTTCAGCATTGGCAAGGTCATGAGCCTCGCGCGTATTTCCCACACAATGTGTTCGAAACAGACCTCATTCCTTCGGACTGGAATTTCATCTTCATCGAACCTGGTGTTTCGCATCAGATCACGATTACTACGGTGATACCTGCCGAGTATTCGTACGTCTTGGCATACGCAGAGTTCGCCTACAAAGAGTACTGGCCTCATACAGCCGAAGCGGTTTTTTTTCTGCCACAAAGAGCTGTCCAACCCACTGTGGGTCAAAAGGCTGGTCTTGACACTTAACGGCTGGTATGAAAAAAATAACAGTAGCTCTACCAGGCAACTCATCAGAATCGTTACACTCGTGACTGATTTTTATGTCCCTGGTGACTGCGTCGCCAGGAACCGCGGCCCTTACTTCGTTCGCCGCGATTAGCCGGCAGACTATCACTAACAAACGGAAAGGAGGAATTATGCATATCGCAAGAAAGACATTGAGAACTTTAGTTATGGTTTCTACTCTTGTTGTGCTCGCTCAGGCACAGTTGCTTTACGCGTTTCCTCAAGACCACTGGGTACTTCAAAGTGGTGAGCAGTTAGAAGTTCTTCGTGATTTTGTATGCTTTAAAGAAGGTAAGGCTGGGGAGAGAACTGCCTACAAGACAGTTGCATTTTCAAAAGACGTTTTGGCTGCAGAGGTCTTCCTTTCCGGTTTCAATATGTGGCAGACAAGAGGAGGTGATAGCGAAGTAGCGCAAGTGCGCATAGATGCCTGGGTCAATGGGATAGGTACCCCTGATCCAGATAATCCGAATAAAATCGGAAATAAGAATCAAGTGCATCTTAAATTTATGTATTCGTTAAAGGATGAAGACCCCACAGGTCAAGAAGACTTTAACGATTCTTGCATTGGTTTTACTGTTATCTCTAAAACGAAATAAGTCCAATAATAGCCTCTGCCGGCTAATCTGTCGCTCCAGTCGACGCCGCCAAAGCGGCGCTCACTTCGTTCAGCATGATTGGGCGTCACTCCAATGCGAATGAGAGAATGGGACAATTATGAAACTACCAATCGTATTCATCGCGTCGTCATCCGAAGGCCTTGAGGTTGCGAAGGCAGTCCGTGCCCTGCTGCTACAGGAACTCCGTGATAGGGCCAAAGTAACACTATGGACACGTGAGTTCGGACTCAGTGCGACCTACATCGAATCGCTTGAGACAGCCTCCCAGGAAGCAGATTTTGCCGTGTTGGTCATGACACCCGATGACATCACGATCAGTCGCGATAAAAAGAAATCCGCGCCTCGCGACAATGTCGTATTCGAGCTCGGTCTGTTCATGGGATGCCTTGGCCGTGAGCGTTGCTTCATCGTTAACGAGCAAAGGTCTGACCTGAAATTGCCTACCGATCTTCTCGGCGTGCACCTTGCGACAATCAACAGGTCAGCAGGCCAAGATTTGAAGGACGCACTTGACGCCCAGTGCCTGTTGATCGGCGAGCGAATTGCGAAGCTGGGGGCCAGATACAAATTCAGCAGGGACGCACTTGATACGCAAGCTACCATTCGACGCTTCTGTGAGTCTATTGAAGGAGCGTGGTGGCAAAGAATTACCGGGAATGACCCAGGTGCGTTGGGCTTTGTTTGGATTGAAACCGACAATATTTTCAATTCTGTTTCCCTCAACGGAAAGTCGTACGACAAAGAAGGACGTCATGTTGCAAGTTGGAAGAGTGTGATAGCGCGCGTCGACCAAATTGAGAAAAAACTCCTATATCACTGGAGCGGTTGGCATCCGAGTCCCAATCTTTTGAACTTCCCGTTCCATGGCTTCGGCCAGATAGAGTTCGACAAACCTCTCAAGCCTGGCGACATCGTCAATTGTGGAGAAGGTAAGTTCTGGAACGTCGACGAGGCTCATCCAGAGAATACGGTAGTGCAGCCAGTTCAACTGCGTCGCGTCCAAGACGATAGCGCCATCTCTTTGATGACCAGCGGCAAGGAAAAAGCAATTTGGTCTCTTATCAAGAGGATTCTTCTTGAATGGTGAACCCCAAGCCGATTTCGCGAAGCCGGACCCGAATTGTTTTTACACGCCGCCCAACCAGGGCGTTAACGCGGATGATCCGCACACGCATGCGCTTAGCACCTTACCGGTTACGCCAACCGTTATGCGGATTCGCGAAAACGTTGCCTCCGATCCAAGGCTGCCATTCTCACTCCTAAGGAGTAGAAGTCATGATGGTTTTTGTATCCTACCAGCGCGCTGATACACTTTTCGCAGCTCACGCCATTGGGTACGCAATGCGGGGCGCTGCCCACGAAGCCTTCATCGACACAGGGAGTATCGGCGGAGGTGACCTTTATCCTCAGGTGATAAGCAATGCCGTTTCTAATACGAACGTGATGCTAGCATTGATTGGACCGTCCTTCGATTTCGTTCGGTTGCATGAGGCGACCAGCGTCGTAGCGTACGAGTGGCGCCGAGCGCAATTCCATGGAATCGTTGTCGTACCAGTACTTGTCGATGGCGGTCGAATACCGTCTGATGCCGAACTACCTGCAGAGCTTCGATGGTTTACAAAACGTAACGCTTATTCTCTACGGCGGGTTTCTTTCTCGGACGACGTTTCAGCGCTCATCAACGCGATTCCAGTACTCGCGGCAACACCCAGGCGTGCTGCGCGAGTACTCTGGGTGGATGACCGCCCATCCAACAATGAATTCGAACGCAAGACCCTCAGGCCACACGGGATTGTATTCGACAACGTCGTGTCAACTGCCGAAGCAGTCGAGCAGCTTGCAAACGAGAGCTATGATCTTGTGATTACGGATCTTGGTAGAGCGCACTCCTCGGACCACTCTCAATCAGCAGGTGCATCTTTTCTGAAGCATCCAGCGGTAACTCAAGGCGGACCGCCTGTGATCGTATATGCAAGTCAGTGGGCTGTGATGCAGAAGGATGAACTCCTGCGGCTAGGCGCTTCAGAGGTTACCGCAAATCGTCAACAACTTATCGACTGTGTGCTGGGTATACTGGGCCGCGTTCCGGAGCGATCAAGTGACCTGAGTCGTTGACGTAGTCCAATAAATGGAAAGACCACCCATGGAAAGAGTAAGCAAGGGAACTTAAACGTCCTTTCACGACGCATAACCAAGGCCTACACAGCGGATTGGCATCACCGGCTGACGCGTTTCCGCCAGGCGGTGATGCCCTGCGCTGGAGCAGGATAGCCAAGATCAGTAGGCGAACATAACTCGTGGAGGTGTAAGATGGCGCATGATGTATTCATAAGCTATGAAAAAACCGATAAAGCTATCGCTGGCAATGTGTGCACCGCCTTGGAGTCTGCAGGAATCAAATGCTGGATATCTCCTAGGGATAATGTCAATAAGTGGCCCTCAGAAATAGTGAAGGCAATAAACTCGGCCAAAGCCATGGTTGTTCTGCTTTCAGCTGCTTCGAATAACTCGCAGTTTGTTATGAATGAAGTGGGTCTGTCATTCGACAAGAAGATACCTATTTTCGTTGCACGCATGGAGGAAGTGGGACCCTCGGAGAACCTTGCGCTTTATCTTCATAGTTCGCAATGGTACGACATGTGGGGATCATGGATAGAAATTAATATGCCGGTGCTCACCGATCTGATCAAACAGAGCCTGCCTCCGTCTCTTGATCCAGGTGAAAAGGTATCACCAAAACATATAGCTCTTGCGTATAAATGCTGGCGAAAAGAAGCTGACGCCGATCCCAGATTTGAAGCGTGGGATAAAAAATTCAACCAGAGAATTTACCGCCTTGATCTCAACGTAGAGGGACTATGGAATGTTTTGAAAAGAATCGATTACGTTGAATACTTTATGCATCCTTCCTGGAAATGGGCAGGTTCTTCTTCCGAGTATAAAATAGATAAGGATAAGGGTGACACGAATTTCAGACTGAGAGAGCTTATTTGGGGCAACTTCTTGCTCTATGCAGAAGTACATCTGGACAATCAAGATGTTGTTCCTCTCTCGTGTTATGTACAATTGCCGGCAGGAAAAGGGAGCAGCCATTGATGTTGGACGGACCGAGAAATTGCATTACCCAATTGCCGGATGCAGCCGACTCGCTTACGCTTGCGGCTGATCCTGTTGTTAGACGTCTCAATCATCCCAATGAGGTAAGGTCATGGTTAAGAAGGACTCCTCAGTGACGCCAAGAGTATTCATAAGCCATAGTCATAAGGATCGTACTTATGCCACAGACCTCCAGCGCATCTTGACCAGGTACGGCGCTCAGGCCTTTTTGGACCAAGACAAGATTCAGGTCGCCGATGTCCTTCCTGACCGCATTCAACAAGGCATTGACTGGTGCGACACCCTCTTGTTGATCTGGTCATCGAGCGCTGCTACGTCCGATTGGGTAGAAAAGGAGTGGAACTCGGCGTACGAACTCCGCAAGAAGATTGTTCCCTACTGCCTTGATTCAACATCGCTTCCGCCCGCCCTTGAAAACCTTGTGTATGTCGATCGCAAAGACGCTCAAGTCGCTCACGTTAGCCTACTCCGCTCCGTCTTTGGGAAGGGGTTCATGCCTCCGACTACCGACGTCTTCCCCGGACGTTGGCGCGTAACACTCAACGCGTTTGGTCTCGGTACAGTGACCCACGATCTCGAACTAAGAGCCAATGGCCAAATCACTGGAAGTGCGAAGATGGACCAGGGAGGAATTATTGATAATCTAGTACGGACCCTCGGCGCCTCTGACTTGCTCAATATTCGGCCTAGCGTTTCCGGCACGTGGGAGTACGAGGAGAGCACTGAGATACTGACTCTTGATATCGCTACCCATGGTTTCGGTCAAGAGTTTCGAGAGAAGGTGCAAGTCAGGGCCACCGGTCACGAGGATGGCGAGATTCAAGGCAAGGATCTTTCCGGCCGAACATACGTGATAAAGCGAATGCCGGGCTCCGACCTGAAGGCTTCGCTTCTTCAACTGGAAGAGGAGTTTGAAAATTTAGCATCTCTTAAAGCCACGCCCGAAGCGTATCAGCAGCAAATCGATGTCGTATTGTCAACGATCTTCACAATCGAGCGGCATCGAAGCGTAGTTAATCAAACTGCTGATCCTGAATTGGCCGACCAGTTTGAAAAGATTTGCAAGTGCGGTCCAGTCTTTGAAAAGATTCTGGCGGCGGAGGAGCCGTTTGCAGCGAGGGCTCTGATCATTAAGGGACTGGCCTTGGTCATGGCTAGGCAAGACGTCCCGAAGTTCCGCGGAATGTGCTTTCGTGATGAATAGAGCATCGATCAATCCAAAGTTAGACTGCATCATAGTTACTGAACGGACAACGACTTGTTCATTGGTGCTGAGGCAGATTTGCCCATTGCTCAGTGACGCCAAAGCATCTTTCCAGCGGACCGTCAGAAAGCTCCGCTTTATTCTGTCCGCTGAATTCGCACGTTGGTCGATAGTCCGCTCAGCGGTTTCCGACAGACAAAGCGGTAATCTCCCATCTGAAGCGTTGGATTCTGTCTGACGATATTGGATCATCATAAATGATGAAAGGAGGACGACATGGCATGTAACACGATCGTTATATTTGGCGCCGGCGCAACGAAAGCGTGTGGCGGTCCGCTTACCAACGAGATTCTCCCACAGGCGTTCGAGCTGGGGGTGCGGCCTGATATCGAGCGTGAGGACTACATCAACCTGCAGGAGCAGTTTCTCATCGAGAATTTCCACTTGCCGCAACAGCAGGTCGATCGGACCGAGTCCGACTACCCCGCCCTTCCGTTGTTGCTCAGCCTCGTGGACACTGCGATCGACCGCAATCAGCCGATGGGGGCAAACTGGCCTGTGGAAAAGTTGCGGCATGTACGGCGGGCACTCCAGTACGTGGTCTTTGCTTTGCTCGAGTACAAGCTGCGTAGGATCAACCACAACTACTATGCGGACCTGCTTGACACGCTCGATCCGACGCGCAACGCCACGCCCACGGTGATCTCGCTAAACTACGACGTCATCGTCGACAACGCGATGGTCGAACACAGCGACTATTTGCCTGACTACGGTTGCGACATTGCGACGGCCTGCTATAAGGCGCATCCTCACCGCGGCACTTTGTTCAAAATTCACGGCTCCCTAAACTGGTCGTACTGCCCATCTTGCACTCGTCTGGACCTCGGCGTCTCCGAGTCAGGCAGAACATACAAGATGTTGGAAGAACTCTACCAAGTCAACCCGTTAGAGCCGCGCTACTCTTGCCACGGATTCCCTTGCTCGCAATGCTCGACCTTTGTTGAGCCTTTGCTCATCACGCCCACACAGCTCAAGGACTACCGCAACCCTCATGTGCAAAGGGTCTGGACGCTCGCCGAGCAGGCACTGCGCAGCGCCGACCGCGCGATCATTGTGGGCTACAGTCTCCCGAACGACGACCTAGACGCGATCTACCTGCTCAAGCGCGGTCTTAGTGAACTTGCCAACCGGGCGCCAAAAAACATCACTGTGGTGGAACGAACGAGCGATGACTCGATGCGAGCTATTGGGAAGCACCCCGTGGGGAGACGCTACCGCTCGATTTTCGGTCCAGACATCGATTGGCGCACCGACGGCTTCGAGGGGTTGATCGCCGGACTCAAGGGAAACGCGTCTGCCACGGTGACGTCCACCTGACTTTCCTGGTATCGTCGCCGTTGCGGTTGGAACGAAAGATTGTCCATTTGGCACTCGTGTGAACGCTTGGAGGTCCGACTGGAACGGTCATGATCGACGCCCAACCCGGCGATGCAGCCGACCGAGCAACAGCCGCGCTTCGCTTGCTGCTGCTCGGCGGTTGATCGTCACGCGTTAGCGATTATTCGCAGTGGAACATGAAACTCGATGGAGGCAACGTCATGAGCCAACATCAAGAGTGGAAGATGATGCATCTGCTGCACCGCTGCTCGCATACCAGCAGCGATGGCACTCGAAAGGTTCTCACGGAAACCGAGCTGAGGAGCGCGGGCGTCCACTGCGAGATGGACACGTGGATGGCTTTGAGGGATACGGGGCTCGTCAATTGGTTGGGTGGAGAGTGGGAGCTGACAAAATCTGCGTTAGCGTGCCTCCGACATTTCACCATTGCCAAGGCACCGGACAACGGTGTCGACATCCGTGTCGACTACCCAGAAGCCTTCGTCATCATGCCGTTCGGCGAAAGGTGGTCCGGCGACGTGTATGACGCGCTGTTTGTGAATGGCATCAAGGGTGCAGGTTTCTCCGTGGTTCGGGGTGATGAGATCCCGCGGGTTGGGAATCTGGACGACAACGTCTGGCGGAGCATCACCCAGGCCGGTGTGATCGTGGCCGATGTCTCTGTGCCCAATCCGAACGTGTACTACGAGATCGGACTTGCGGCTGCTCTGGGGAAGCCCGTGTTCGTCTTCAAGCAGAAGGGCGTCCAACTCCCGGCCGACTTCGGTGGTGTCCATTACTACGAGTATGAACTAGTCGACCTGGTCACGGGCGCGCAGGATCTGACTGCTGCTCTGAGGACGTGGGCGGAAAACGGTGAACACCGGCCGTTCGGTGTGAAGGAATTGGAAGACCGTAAGCTAGACGTTGCACGCAACGGCTAGCAGCCGCAAACACCTTTACTCGAAGATATAACTGTTACGTGGTACTGGGAGGGAGTTATGGAGTTAAGAACTTTTCTTCATGGTCTTTTGATTGGGACCGCGTCAATGTTGCTTTTTAATGTAACTGCGGTTATCGCGGAAGAACGTGTAGTGCCTGACGAGATGCTAAAAAGGCGATGGCCAGACGGTGTCATTCCATTCCGATTTATTGAAAATTTCATTGGCGACAAGGATGAGATCAGGGCATGCTTTTTCGGATCGAATACCATTCCGGGCTGCCAAAGCACACCCTGTATCGGCTGGGACGCGGCAAATGCTGTACGCTTCATCGACTGCGAGGTTACGGGCGACTGTGATCAATATCCTCACACAGTCTTCCTGATTGGAGATCATGGCTACAACGGTACGAGAAACAAGCGTGGGTATAAGGACCTCAAGGCTGAACTCCCGCTAAAATCGGGTTGCACACTCGCTAGCCGGGATGATTGCCGAACTGAAAATTGTGATTTCGGCTCCGGTGAGAATTGTGTGTTTGACATTTGGCTGAAGGATAAGGTCAACTTTATGTGGAGCAATGCCCACGAATTGGGACACATGTTGGGGTTCAACCACGAGCAATTTAGGCCTGATCGTGATAGCTTCATCGACACGTCAAACTGTACGGCTGAAGATTGGGATATTCCTGCACTTGAACAGCCAGACTTCCTATCCTTCATAGGCACATACGATGTTCAGTCGGTGATGCACTATCCCGCAGAGGATAACTGTTATGACGCGTTGCCTGGACTGCCAATCGTCACTTATCGTAATAACGACCTGCCTTCCCCAAGGGACTTAGCAAAACTGCAGCTGCTTTATGGGGTGCGCGGCGACTGGCTGCGCAACGGAGATTGGTGTATCAGGGGTGGCCGGACGTTGCATATGGGTGATTTTAACAAAGACGGACAAGTCGACCTTCTTTGCCATAGTGCTGTTTCCGGATTCAACGCGACTGGACGGAAATGGATCGATTATTCCAATTCAAACGGCCACTTTGACGGCACCAGCTGGAGTAGCGGCAGCGACAAGTTCTGCTGGGGTAGTGGGCGGCGTTTACACGCAGGGGATTTTAACGGTGATGGTCGTACAGATGTAGTTTGCCACAATCGTAATCTCGGGTCGGTCTCGGTTGAATACACAAATTCGGAGGGCGAGCTGGATGGTAAGGACTGGCCAGAAACCGGTGTTCACAGTTGGCCATGCCGTGGAGTAAATGCGCGTGTTCATATCGGCGATTTTAATGGCGATGGGCGAGACGATTTGCTGTGTCACGACAGCACGAGCGGTATCCGGAAGATCGACTATGCGGACGGCAACGGTCGTTTCGGGTCCTTCGATTGGGACAGCACGGTTTCGGGGCGCAGAGCATGGTGCAATGAACGTCACCAGCGGCTGATCATTGGAGATTTCGATGGCGATTCCAGTGCCGATGCACTTTGTCACAACACACAGAGTGGTCATCGACTGATTGATTACACATTTGACCATGGCGATCTTAAAGGAACCAACTGGGACAGCCTGACAGATGGTGCAAATCAATTTTGCTGGGGCCGGAACCGAGTCCTGTACGCCGCTGATGTCAACGAAGACGGCGCCGATGATCTGATCTGCCACAATACCCGTATCGGCTCGGTCTCCGTGGATCTCGCTGACCCGAGAGCGAACTGGCGTGAAGGAGCCGGGCTAAGAGGCAAAGACGCGTTTTACGACCTGGCGTTCTGCAACGCTCAGAACGCTCGACTATTAATCGGTGCATTCGGGCCGAACGATGGAAGAGCCGATCTTCTTTGCCACAACACTGTTACCGGACACATGGCTATCCTTTTTGCAAAACCGGGCGGCATATTCGAGATACCGCCCGAATACTGATATAGTTCAACAAGTACCATAAGGAACTTTGGCTAAAGAGGATCGCAGCGATCTTGAGGCGCTGACGAAAAAGGGAAAATTGGCGATGAAGGCGTGCAGTTTGATAGTGAATTAAATACGATCAATCCCGATTAAAATCAGGCCGTCAATCTTATTTGCTCTTCAACAAACTTGTATTGCTTGGTTCCTTACCTTCTGGATGACCTGCGCTGAGGTTAAAAGGAGACTGTGGGTTGATGAAGCACCCTGTAGGAAAGCATAAGCCAGTGTTACACCAAGGCTCCACGCCAAGACTGATTTTCTATGCAACGTGTTCTGGTGGTGTATCGAACCGCAAGAGGAGGTGGATCGGTAATTGTGGATAAATTTCCGCGCGCGGTGGAGGATTGCCCTGTGGAGCGTAGCGGAACAGGGCAATCCTCTACCTCAACAGCACCAACTCAATCAAAGACAACACCGGGGCAGTGCCGTGCAGCTGCGAATGAGGTCGAATGTACAGCTTAAATTCTGTCGTTATTTGTCTTGAATGAGGGGCACACCATAGATGTCGTTCTGGGGAATTTTGTCACCCTCGATGGAGATGCGCCGACGCTCCTTTTTGTTAACGCCGGGTTGAGTATCACGGCCCTGCATTCAGGGTTAAGCACGGTTCGTCTGCCGAAGGATAATGATTGAGGATTATCGTATGGCTAAGGGATTAAGGGCAACACCAGAGGGCAGTTTTTTTAATTTTTCCGATGAGTTTGGCGGTGGTACCGCCGGCCATAATATAATCCTTCAATAAGCCTTTTTCCCGGTTGCCATGCATACCGAGGGCAACCGCTGCATACCCCCCTTTTTCGCTTTCACTCTGAATGACTCCGGCGACGGAGACTCCCCATGTGCTGTTGCGGTTAATGCGTTCGTCGCCGATGCCATGTCCGTGCAAGATCTCTTCGCACCGGGCAAATATCTCTTTCGATTCTCGCCCGTCGCCGTTATTGACATGTAAGAGAGTTATGCCATGCTGCTGCTGATTGTTAAGGATAAATCCCACATGGTCTACCGCTCGATAGGCATTTTCCGAGCCGTCTACACAGACCAGAACGTTTTTCCGACCAGGATGTGATTCCGGGCAGATCCATAGGGGCACATCACAGCAGCTGTCCTTTATCATCGCATGTGCCAGTTCCTCCGCCGGCCGCTCAAATATCCATTGCAGGGCATAGGTTGCTCGCCTGCCGAGAACAATGGCATCGTAATAGCCCTGTGAACCTTCAGTGAGAATGTCTTTAACCTTGCCGTAACGCTCTACCGCCGTTTTTGTAAGAGTTCGGTCGATTGAGATATGGCCTTTGCCGAGAAGTTCCTGGGCCCGGTCGATCGATCTTTTTAGGCCGCCAGTAATTTTACACTCGGTTTTCTCGCCCGGACTGAGCCACATCTCGTTCATCGCTTTCGACATGTCGTCGCTGTCTAGTCGGCAGATATGCAGCAGGGTCACCTTATGGTCTGAGGTGTTGTTGAAAAAAGAAGAAACAAAGCGTACGCCGAAAAGGTTGTCGGCGTCGTTACTGATAGTGACAAGGAAATGTTTATTCATTTTTTTTCGATGGTTAGTTTATTGATAGTGCTCTGAACCAGTTGCTTTCCAGATATAGTAATACCCTTTGCCGGGCCTGCAACGGGGGTAAGGGTAATGACATTATCGTTTAATGAATTATTCTGTCACCAGGATGCAGGGAGAAGTGTCCCCGGAAATTTGAACAATCTGCTAAGTGAAAAGCCTGCTACTATTTGAACGACCTTGGTTCCAGGGCTTTGCTTCTCTTGTCAACGTGCAGGACGGTAAAAAGCTAACTCTCTCGCATGAGCTGCAAACTGTTCGTTTATTGTTTCTTTTTCTGAACCAGATAATAAAGGCATTGCGGCTGCGGCAGAAAGCTCACGGACCTCCTGCGGTGACGAGCAGCCGACAATGGCAATGGTGATACCGCAGGAAAGTGCGTAGCGAATTAGCAGTTGAGCTGTTATGCCGAGTTCGGGGTCGATGTAGTGGCCTGCGCCGAGCACCTTCATACCGATTACGGCGATCCCTTTCTCTTTCGCCTTCGGTAGTGTATCGGTCAGAAATCCGCCGAGTACCCCTTCAACCGGATTGACGGGCATGAGCACCGTGTCAATCGGCCATTGCTCAACGGCTTTGCTGAGAATGTGCGGGTCATGGTGCCCGGTGACCCCAATGTTTTTTACCGTTCCGTTCTCTTTTGCGGAGATAAATGCCTCCAATGCGCCGCCGGGGCCAGAGATTCTCGCAAAATCTTCATCAGTCCGCACATCGTGAATCTGCCAAAGATCAAGGTAATCGGTCGCTAAACGCTGCAAAGAATCAGACAGGTCTTTCAAGGCACCATCTCTGTCCCGGGACGCTGATTTAGAGGTTTGAAATATTGAGCTTCGTAATTCAGGATTACTTTTCCATACCTCGCCATAATAGAGTTCACTATCGGAGTACACCCGGGCGCAGTCGCAGTAAGTTATCCCCTGGCGCAGGGCCTCATGAATTACATCCTGCGCCTCTCTATTCCTGTCATGGGTACGAAGGACACCTTCTCCACCCAGACCAACAACGGAAATCTCACGCCCAATCATGCCGAGTTTTGTAGTTCTCATCCGAGTCCTGTTTTTATATTGATATGCGATTACTCTCGGGGTTTGACGCTTCTTTCATGATTTTCACAATTGCGTCCTCCACTTCCTGCGCTGCACCTACCAGTTGTGGCGTGTTGAACATCGCAAGGAGGGAAGTTGGTTTCAAAGTTGCCAGGATGGTTTTACCGTCCTCTTCGTAAATGGAGATACGGCAGGGCAGCGCGGTGGAGACACTCATGTTTTGCTCTAGGACTTTTTTGGCTTGTTGCGGTTGACAGATCTCGACGATCAGGCATTCGCGTGTGAATTCAACACCTTTCTTGGTCATGGTCTCCTTGAGGTTGTGAACCTGCATGACGCTAAATTGATTGACTGGAACGGCAGCCTGCAAAGCTGTCGCAGTTTCACTGACGGTTTTGTTCGTGGAAAATTTGATAAGCATAGTTTTCTTTCCTTTAGTAAAAGTCCAAATCTCAGACTGGTTGCTGCGGCCAAATTATTTCTTGGATTTTTTGCTGATGGTGAAAACCAGCTTCCCGATTACTGTCCAAATCCAAATTGCTCCACCCACTCCGCCACTCATCCAGCCATTTGCATGCATCGTTATACATCTCCTAGGTTGAGTTGCAGTCAACTCATTCCTTGTTGAAAACCCGAGCTTACTCATTTGTATTCAGCAATTTTTGTGCCAGGTTAATTCCCAGTAATAACTGCAAACTTGATCCTGATATTATTTAATTACTTTTAAAAACCAGGGTATTCAGTTCAATTATTTTGGCCAAGACAAGTGGTCATATTTGCGCGTGTGGCCAGATATGGCCATTTTGATGTCGGCAGGCAAAATTTAGTACTGGCAGAATCAAGGATACCAGTGGACTGGTCGAATTCGGACATATTCCAGCATTTTGCAAAAGGCGCGTATCCATATATTTTTAAATGTCAAAAAATTCTGTTCCATGTCTTTGATTATTTGACGGATTTCATCGTGTAAGGGTACGGGAAGAATCTTGGATAAACTTGCATCATCTACGTGCTGCATTACCCTTGATCTTAATGCAAAAAATGCATTCAACTCTGGGTTAAGAAGGAAAAATCCTCAATGATACGATACCTCATTTTCCTTTCCGTGATGGTTCTTGCATCCTGCGAAGATACCAACGTTTTGATGATGACGGAGGCAACTACGGAAGCAGTTACAGCCATCACCCTTTCTGATGAAGAGGTGAAAGATCTGGCAAGACGTTCCGCTCTTGACTCAGATAGCAAACATAAAATTGCTCCAGTTGGAAACCCCTACGATAAACGCCTTCAAAAATTAATTGCCGGTCATACACAGAGAGATGGAAGATCCTTTGATTACAAAGTGTATCTTGCTGATGAGGTTAACGCTTTTGCCATGGCTGATGGAACTATCAGAGTATATAGCGGCCTGATGGATCTCATGAACGACGAGGAATTGCTTTTCGTGATCGGTCATGAAATGGGGCATGTAGTAAAAGACCATTCCAGGAAAAAGGTTGTACTGGCTTATGCTACAAGTGCTCTGCGAAAAGGTTTGGCCTCTCAGGATAACCAAGCAGGCCAAATCGCCAGTTCTGTTATTGGTAGCTTTGCTGAGCAACTCACTCATGCTCAGTTTTCTCAACATGAAGAACGGCAAGCCGATATTTATGGTGCTGCTTTTCTGCAAACTGAAGGGTATCAGATTTCTTCTGCTGTCTCGGCTCTCAATAAACTCGCTGAATTAGCCAGGCAACACACCTTTTTGTCCAGTCATCCCGATCCCGAAGCCAGAGCGAAGAGGCTACTGCAGGGAGATGATGACGAAGGTGAAGCACAAGATTCTCTTTTTGGGAAACTGATTGAGGAAGGGAAGGGGTTTCTGGTCAGTCTTCTGTATCTGATTCGTTCTTTGTTCAATTGGTTGCTGTCTTTGCTGTGATAATGAACGTCCAGATTTGCGGAGAAAAGAGGATACCGGTAGCGTCAAATATCGGATATTATTTCTCTAGGGAAAACCCCCGGCTTTGCCGGGGGTTTTCCCTAGAGAAATAAGGTTCATCCGGTTAAGCGTACTTTTCAATTAAAAAAGTGGACATATTCCTTCCTTAACACTGACTGCCGCCAGATGAATAAGGTGGCCACCGACCGTGGATGTGATAATCGTGAATTCCTCAGACGACACCCCTGTCCCCTCCGACCCCATCACGTCAAGCCCTGAGCATACCGTGCGCGACAAGGCAAATGAGAGACTCCTGGCCCTGGATAATCAGGAACTGGAGTCTCTGTCAGTCGATGAAATCCGACAAACTCTGCATGAACTGCACGTTCATCAGATCGAGCTCGAAATGCAGAATGAGGAACTGCGCCTGGCCCAGGTTCAACTGGAGACCGCACGTGCCAGGTATTCAGACCTCTATGACCTGGCGCCCGCAGGCTATTGCACTCTTGGCGAAAACGGCCTGATTCTGGAGGCCAATCTCACTGCCGCCACCCTGCTGGGCTTGACCCGAGGAGCGCTGGTCAGAATGTCGATTCACCAGTTGATCCTCAATGAGGATCAGGACATATTTTACCTGCACCGCAAACAGCTCATCGAGACCGGTATTCCGCAGGCCTTCGACCTGCGGATGGTAAAGATGGACAAAACGGTATTCTGGGCGCGGCTGCATGCCACCGCATCCCATGATTCCACCGGAAATTCAGTGTTCCTGGTCATGATGAGTGACATCACTGAGCGCAAGCATGCCGAGGAGATGCTGCTTAAGCAGACTGCCGAGTTGAGGGTGAGCAATACAAAGGTGAAGGATGAAAAGCGACTGCTGGCGGCGGTGATGGATGCCTTGCCGACAGGGGTGGCCATTACCGATTCGATGGGCGGCACTCTTGAGTCAAACATCGCGTATAAAAGAATATGGGGAGGAGATCTGCTGCCGGAGACGCGCTCTGTTGAAGACTACGTCGCCTACAAGGCCTGGTGGGACGATTCGGGCAAACCTGTTGCTCCCGAGGAATGGGCATCGGCCATCGCGGTGCAGAATGGGGAAGTCACCGTTGGTCAGGTGATACGGATTGAGCGGTTCGACGGCTCCGAGTCCTTTGTCATCAATAGCGCCGCTCCCATTTACGATACAGAGGGAAGTATCGTTGGCAGCGCCGTGGCCATCCAGGATATCACGGAGCTCAAACGAGTTGAACGGGCACTGATGGAGAGCGAAATGGATTTCGCCCGTGCCCAGGAGGTGGGAAGCATTGGCAGTTGGCGAATAAATGTTCGGCAGAGCTCTCTTACCTGGTCTGATGAAACGTATCGCATCTTCGCCGTCCCGCCCGGTACACCTTTGAGCTACGAGTTTTTCCTTTCCTGCGTCCATCCCGACGACCGCGCGAACGTCGATGCCCATTGGCTGGCTGCGCTTGGCGGCGCGCCCTACGATTTTGAACACCGCATCGTGGCGGGCGACCAGCTCAAATGGGTCCGGGAGAAAGCGTTCCTCGAATTCGGGAAGGATGGCATGCTGATCGGCGGCTTCGGTATAACTCAGGATATCACAGATCTCAAACAGGCCGAAGAGCAACTCCAGGCATTGAATGAAGATCTCGAACGAAAGGTCGAGCAGCGCACCCGGGAACTGCAGGAAACCCAGTCACAGTTCCTGCATGCTGAAAAGTTTGCGGCAATCGGCAAGTTGTCCGCCTCTATCGCCCATGAATTCAACAATCCCTTGCAGGGGATTATGACCATACTCAAAGGCTTGAAGAAAAGGGCGATACTGCAGGATAAGGACAGGGAATTGGTGCACGTGGCTATTGATGAAAGTGAGCGGATGAAAAATCTGATCCGCAGTCTCCAGGATTTCAATCGACCATCATCGGGCAAAAAAGTGCTGATGGATGTGCGGAAATCCCTCGATTCCCTGCTGCTGCTGTGTAAGAGCGATTTCAAGAGCAAACGGATTTCGCTGGAAGTCAACTATGCCGAAAGGCTGCCGCAGATCCTGGCGGTTCCGGATCAGATCAAACAGGTTTTTCTCAACCTGCTGACCAACGCCGCAGATGCCTGCACCCAGTCCGGCGGGGTGATCACCATCAGTACCCGGCAGGAAGGGGAAAAAATTGCAGTGGCGATCAGGGACACCGGTATTGGTATTAGGCCCGAGCAAATGGATCTGCTCTTCCAGCCCTTCTACACGACGAAACCCGAGATCAAGGGAACCGGTCTGGGACTGCCGGTCTGTCATGGCATCGTTCAGAGCCACAAGGGGAAAATCTGTGTCGAGAGCGAACCAGGCAAAGGCGCGACCTTCACCGTCCTGCTGCCGACCATAGGGAGTGAAGATTTTCCGGGTACGGGCAACGGTAGTGTACATTTTGGTAAATCGCCGACCCAGCGGTAATTATGTAAGGAAACACATTGGATGGGAGGTATGGATATGACTGTGGCATCCATTTTATTTGTCGATGATGAGACCGCCGTCCTGAAATCCTTAACCAGGGAACTGCAGGAGGAAGATTTTGCCGTCACTGCCGTCTCCAGCGGCGGTGACGCGATCAACGCCTTCAGGGAAGCGCAGTACGATCTGGTGATTACCGACTTGATGATGCCCGGCATCGATGGCTTTGGCGTGCTGAAAGCCGTAAAGAAGCTGGCGCCGCTGAACAGTGTCATCATCCTCACCGGGTATGGCGACATGCGGTCCGCCATAGACGCTTTGCGTCTCGGGGCTGACGATTTCCTCCTCAAGCCCTGTGATAGTGAGGAACTCGTCTTCAGAATCCGGCGCTGTCTTGAGAGACGAAGCCTGCTGCAAAGGTTGATGGAGCAGAATATCCACCTGGAAGAGGAAATTGACCGCCGTCGTCTCGTCGAGGAACAGCTGCTGGAAAGCGATAGCCGCTTCCGCCTGGCGCTGGACGTTTCATCCAACGGTGTGTGGGATCGCAATCTGCTCACCGGCGAAACCTATCGTGGGGATAACTGGTATCGTACCCTGGGCTATGACAACGAGAGCGAAAACAACGATGAAACTACCTTTGAAAACCTCCTGCATCCCGAGGACCGTGAAAGAGTGCTGACCCTGCGCAAGGACCATATCCGAGGAAAGACTCCCCGATATGAAGTGGAGTACCGCTTGCGCACCAAGGCCGGCGGCTGGAAATGGATCCTGTCCAGGGGCAAGGTGGTGACCAGGGATGCTCAGGGAAAGGCGCAAAGATTTATCGGTACCCTTACCGATGTTACCCGGCTGAAGGAGGTGGAGGGCGAACTGCTTCGTGCCCAGGCTGAGCTGGAGCAGCGGGTGCGGGAGAGGTCCGCCGAGCTGTACGAATCCAACGTTGCCCTGAAGGTGGTGCTGCAGAAGCGAGAGGAAGACCGGTTGATCCTCGCTGATCAGGTGCTTGCCAATACCTCCAAACTGGTTATTCCCTTCCTCGATCGGTTGAAGGAAAGCAGGTTGACTGACCAGCAGCAGGCGTTGGTCGAGATTCTGCGGGCGAACATCAGCGAACTGACCTCACCTTTCGCCATGAACTTTTCTGCCAAACTGGTTCGGCTCAGCACCGCTGAAATCCAGGTCGCTAACCTTGTCAAGCTGGGCAAGACTACCAAGGAGATCGCCGAGATCATGCACCTCTCGCCGGGAACGATCAGTATTCACCGTAAAAATATCCGAAAAAAACTTGAATTGACCAACGAAAAATCCAACCTCCAGACCTTCCTCGCCATGAACTCCTGACTGGTGACTGTCCTAAATCAATTTTTGCCTACATCTTCTTAGCTCTCAGGATTTAATCTCCTGGATATCATCACCTTCACTCATTACCCGATTCGGCGTATTCTGCTGAAAATGCTCCTCCGCCCGGTAACTCCTTGATAATACAAGCAGCTGAGCACTTTTTACAGGCTGGTTGCCGCCACATCTGGGTATATTTACTATCCATTATATATCTCATATTACTCTATTGTCTTTGCCGGGTTTCAGGCCATAATACCTTTGAAGGGCGGTTTCGATCCGTCCCGTGCCGCACAGGCTCGACTTCGTAAATTTACAATTCAGAGGTAAGGCCATGAATGACCACATGACGGAAAGACAAGTGAATCAATCGCTTATCAGATCTGTGGCGGATCAAAAACATCCAGCGGCAGGACTGATTCGTCGTGAGCACCGTGAGGATCAACTCAGCGGAGTCAAGCTGATATCTCAGCCCATTCCTGAACGCTCTGTTCGAATATCTCGCAGAGGAGAGCTTGAGGGGCTTGTCGAAAAGGGCATGATCGGCCCTGTCACGGCAGGTGATGAGACAAAACAAGCCAATCCGGCTGATAAAATCAATCTGTCAAACAGCTATGAGTATATTATCGGTCAGAGTGACAGGTTAAAGGATGTGCTCAATAAAGTGGAACAAATCGCCGGCAGTACAACAACCGTCCTGATTATGGGGGAGACAGGAACCGGCAAGGAGTTGATAAGCCGAGCGATTCATGACTCGAGCGCACTGAAAGATCGGGCGATGATCAAAGTAAATTGCGCCACATTGCCGGCCGCTCTCATCGAGAGCGAATTGTTCGGTCATGAAAAGGGGGCTTTCACCGGCGCTCAGTCAAGACGCTTGGGGCGATTCGAAATCGCCGACAAGACCACCCTGTTTCTTGATGAAATCGGGGAATTGCCCCTTGATTTGCAGACGAAGCTTCTCCGGGTCCTTCAGGAAGGTGAGTTTGAACGTCTGGGCGGTTCGAAGACCATCAAAGTCGATGTGCGGATTATTGCCGCCACCAATCGCAAACTGGAAGAAGATGTCGGCAATGGTCGTTTTAGGAAGGACCTCTGGTACCGCCTGAGTGTTTTTCCGATTACCTTGCCGCCTCTCCGAGACCGTCTGGACGACATACCACTTCTCGTTCATTTCTATGTGAGGAAGATTGGCAGTCGATTGGGTAAGACTGTTGTATTCATACCTAAAAGCGTAATGGACGCCCTGGAAGGATATCACTGGCCCGGCAATATCCGGGAGCTGGAAAACGTCCTTGAACGCGCGGTGATTAACTCGTCAGGTCCCGTATTGCGCCTGGCTGAGGAACTCAGGAAACCGGCAGACAATCAAATTACAAATTTCAAAACCTTGAAGGCGGTAGAACGGGATCATATTATCCATGTGCTTGAACGTATGCGATGGAAGGTGAGCGGGAAAAACAGTGCTGCTGAAATTCTTGGTCTTGAACGCAGCACACTGCGTGCACGAATGAAGAAGCTCAATATCCAGAGAGCGTAAGATATGGCAAATGTATTGCTCTGAAAAGGGGGATTTATATGCAAAAATATATGGGAACAACCGTAAGTTCCAGGATGCAAGGCAGGGAGGAAAATAGTGAAAACGGATTACAGAGCTTGGTGGCATACTACCAAAGTATGTTCGATATAGAAGAAAATATTGTGTCTATTCAGCATCTAAATGAACATCCGAGGCAACCATGAATGCCGGCCATCTCCCCTCGAACAGCAGACGTAATGCTTCCGTCGCAGT
>Ga0075012_10001467_pt1 | contig 23976 bp, 18 predicted proteins | sample All_14_2_FD_71474 | JGI IMG/M metagenome (GOLD analysis project Ga0075012, IMG submission 71474) | Freshwater microbial communities in response to fracking from Pennsylvania, USA - Allegheny Zone_MetaG_DW_15 | ecosystem: Environmental > Aquatic > Deep subsurface > Groundwater > Drilled...
GAGGCCGGTGGCCTGGTCCCCCTGATGCTCCACGGACAGGAAGATGCGGGCCGGACTCACGGATACTTCCAGCGAATCGGCTCCCCAAGCCAGGCCGGTTCGGCGCACGGCTTCCTCGACGACGGCAGTGGTCTCTCCGGTCTCCAGCAGAACCCGCCCCACCTGCAGGCAACCTTTCAGAATCCGGTTTGCTGACAAAGGGATCAGGATTTGTTGGCTTGCCAACGAGCGTACTCCTCGGTGAGCAAGGCCAATGCCTCATCCACCGTGGCCACGCAGGTGGGGATGGTCAGATCCTCCGGGCTGATGAGGGGCCCGGAGGGCTTGAGCATGGTCTCGCCAGCCCAGTCGACCAGACCTTTCCACATCGGTCCGACCAGGATCAGGGGGATGCCATGCAGGTGGCGGACCTGAAGGAGTTGCCAGACCATCATCGTTTCCAATACCGTTCCGATTCCGCCGGGTGTGACGATGAACGCATCGGAAGTGAGGACGAAATGATGGAGCCGCGTGAAGAAGGTGCCGTGGTCGAAGCACTGTTCCACGAATGGATTGGCGCTTTGCTCAAAGGGGAGCTCGATGCAAATGCCCTTGGAACGGCCGGTTTTGTCCGGATCGGCCTCAGCGGCTCCTTCGTTGGCGGCCTGCATCAAGCCGGGTCCACCCCCGGTGATGATTTCGCAGCCCAGCCGGGTGAGAGCACCAGCCAGTCGCTTGACGTCGGCGTAGTCCTGCGTGTCCGCCTGGACCCTGGCCGACCCGAAGATCGAGACCCGGTAATGAGGATGTCGCGAAGGGCGTAGTCGGGCGAGAGTATTGACGGTTTTCCACAAGCTGAAGATCGTCTCCACCAGAATCTTCTTGACTCCCTCTTCGTCGGCCAGACTGACGACCTGGCCTCCTTGCGAATCATTGGCTGGGTTTATCAACTTGGGAATCCCTTTCGCGCCTTGTTGTTGCCGAGGTCGCTAGCCCTTGTCAGGCCAACGCCAATCGCGGATTTCCGGCATGTCATCGCCGTGCTGGCAGATGTATTCCTTGTGTTCGATCAGTTTGTTGTGCAGCCACTGTTTGGCGTGGGCCCCGATGGCCTGCAGTCGCGGAACCCGATCAATGACGTCATCGGCCAGGTTAAAGCGATCAAGTTGGTTGAGGACGACCATATCAAAGGGCGTGGTGGTGGTGCCTTCCTCTTTGTAGCCGCGCACGTGCAGGTTGTGATGGTTGGTGCGCTGGTAAGTCAGTCGGTGAATCAACCAGGGATAGCCGTGGTAGGCGAAGACAATGGGCTTGTTGGTGGTGAAGAGCGAGTCGAAGTCCTTATCACTCAAACCGTGAGGGTGCTCGCCCGGCGACTGCAAGGTCATCAGGTTGACCACGTTGACCACGCGAATCTTCAGGTCGGGGAAATGTTGGCGCAAGATGTCCACGGCGGCCAACGTCTCCAGGGTGGGCACGTCCCCCGCGCAGGCCATGACCACGTCGGGTTCGACCCCCACGTCGTTGCTGGCCCAGTCCCAGATGCCCACCCCGGTGGTGCAGTGCTTGATGGCCGCATCCATATCCAGGAACTGCAGGGCCGGCTGCTTGCCGGCCACAATCACGTTGACGTACTGGCGACTGCGCAGGACATGGTCGGCCACGGCCAGCAGAGTGTTGGCGTCCGGCGGCAAATAAACCCGAATCACCTCGGCCTTTTTGTTGACCACGTGATCGATGAAGCCCGGATCCTGGTGGCTGAAACCGTTGTGGTCCTGGCGCCAGACGTGCGAGGTCAACAGATAATTGAGCGAAGCGATGGGCCGGCGCCACGGGATGTGCCGGGTGGTTTTAAGCCATTTGGCATGCTGGTTGAACATCGAGTCGACGATGTGAATGAAAGCCTCGTAGCAGGAGAAAAAGCCGTGCCGACCCGTTAGTAAGTAGCCCTCCAGCCAGCCCTGGCAGGTATGCTCGCTCAAAATTTCCATGACCCGCCCGTCGGGCCCCAGATGCCCGCCGCGATCGTCCCCGGGCAGGCGTTCGGCCAGCCAGGTGCGAGAAGTCTTCTCAAACAGGTCGCCCAGGCGGTTGGAGGCCGTTTCGTCGGGTCCAACAACCCGGAAGTTGCGACTTTCCCGGTTGTTCTCCATGATGTCGCGCAAGAACGAACCTAAGGCCCGGGTGGCCTCGGCGATAACGACTCCCGGTTGGCTGACCTTCACGGCGTAATCGCGAAAATTGGGCATGCGCAATTCGCGCAGCAAAACGCCGCCATTGGCGTGGGGATTGGCTCCCATGCGGCGCGCCTGAGCGGGAGCCAGTTCGGCCAGTTCGGGCAACAGTTGCCCGGTCTCATCAAAGAGTTCCTCAGGCTGGTAGCTCTTCATCCAGGCTTCCAGCAGCTTGATGTGCTCGGGACTCATTTTGGAGAAGGGCACCTGGTGGGAGCGCCAGGAATCTTCCGTTTTCTCCCCGTCCACTTCGGCCGGACCGGTCCAGCCTTTGGGACTGCGTAAGATGATCATAGGCCAACGCGGCCTGGTGGTGATCTGTCCCTCCCGAGCAGTGCGCTGAATAGCGGCGATCTCGTCACAAACTTTGTCCAGTGTGGCCGCCATCAACTGGTGCATGATCTCGGGATCAGACCCTTCCACAAAGTGCGGCTGGTAGCCGTAGCCCAGGAACAGGTTCTCCAATTCCTCACGGGGGATTCGGGCCAGCACCGTGGGGTTGGCGATCTTGTAGCCGTTGAGGTGGAGGATGGGCAGCACCGCTCCATCGGTGATGGGGTTGAGGAATTTGTTCGAATGCCAGGAAGCGGCCAGCGGGCCGGTTTCCGCTTCACCGTCTCCCACCACGCAGGCGACCACCAGATCAGGATTGTCAAAAGCCGCCCCGTAGGCGTGGGAGAGGGCGTAACCCAGCTCGCCGCCTTCGTGAATGGATCCGGGAGTCTCCGGAGCCACGTGGCTGGGAATCCCACCTGGGAAAGAGAACTGCTTAAACAGCCGCTGCATCCCCTGGGTGTCCTGCGAGATGTTTGGATAAAACTCGCTGTAGGTCCCCTCCAGATAGGTATTGGCCACCAGTCCCGGCCCACCGTGCCCCGGCCCGGCTACGTAGATCACGTTGAGGTCGCGAGCTTTGATGACGCGGTTCAGGTGCGCGTAGACGAAATTTAAGCCGGGGGTCGTTCCCCAATGGCCCAGCAGGCGAGGCTTGATGTGCTCCAAGGTCAGCGGCTGGCGCAGCAGAGGATTGTCCAACAGGTAAATCTGTCCGACCGATAGGTAGTTGGCTGCGCGCCAATAGGCATGAGTCTTCCGCAGATCCTCGGCGGACAGGGGCTGATGATGGGTCTGAGTGGCCGTGGTCATACGAAATTCGCTCCTCGGATGTAGTTACAAAGTGAGTGCCCGGCTCGAATAGTAGGCCGGGCCAAAACATGGGGCGCGGTCTTCCGACCGCACCCCATGGGAGTTTAAGCGGACCTGCTGGGTTCGCGGGAGGGACCGGCGTCCCGAACTTCGGGGCGGCAGCCTTCGCTGTATTTCTCGAAGTTCTTGTGGAACAGGCCGGCCAGGTGCCAGGCGGCCGAGTCGAAAGCAGCACCGTCGCTCCAGGTGTTGCGCGGCTGCAAGATCTCGGACGGCACTCCCGGACACGCGGTGGGAACCGCCACGCCGAAGACCGGATCGGTGGCGCAGGCCACCCCATCCAGGCTGCCGGCGTGGATGGCGTCGATGATGCCGCGGGTGTAGGCCAGCTTCATGCGCTTGCCGACTCCGGCGCCCCCGCCCGACCAACCGGTGTTGACCAGCCACACCCGGGTTCCGTGCTGACGCATCTTGGCGGCGAGCAATTCGGCATAGACACTGGGATGCCACACGATAAACGCGGCCCCGAAGCAAGCCGAGAAGGTGGCCTGCGGCTCGGTGACGCCCTGTTCGGTGCCGGCCACTTTGGCCGTGTAGCCGCTGATGAAGTGGTACATGGCTTGCTCGGGGGTGAGCAGACTGACCGGGGGCAGCACGCCAAAGGCGTCGCAGGTCAGCAGAATGATGTTCTTGGGATGGCCGCCGATGCACGGGATGAGCGCGTTTTTGATGAATTCAATGGGATAGCTGACCCGGGTGTTTTCGGTCAGACTCGAATCCTCGTAATTTACCTCGCGAGTCTCGGGGTCGATGGCCACGTTTTCCAGCAGCGAACCAAAGCGGATGGCTTCGAAGATCTCCGGCTCTTTCTCGCGGGTCATTCCGATGCACTTGGCGTAACAGCCGCCTTCTATGTTGAACACGCCGGTGTCGGTCCAGCAGTGCTCGTCGTCGCCGATCAATTGGCGACGGGGGTCGGCCGAGAGGGTGGTTTTGCCCGTACCCGAGAGTCCGAAGAATAGAGAGACATCACCACTTTCGCCCTGGTTGGCGGAGCAGTGCATGGAGAGCACTCCGGCCTTGGGCATCAGGTAATGCATGATGGTGAAGACGCCTTTTTTCATCTCGCCCGCGTACTCGGTTCCCAGAATGACCACCCGCTGTTGCTCAAAGCTAATATCCACGCTGGTGTCGGAGGTCATGCCATCGGTGAAGCGGTTGGCCGGGAAACGACCCGCGTTGAGGATGACGTAGTCAGGCTCCCCAAAGTTGGCGAGCTCCTCCGCGCTGGGACGAATGAGCATGTTCCACATGAACAAAGCGTGGTAGGCGCGCGAGCAGATCACTCGGACCTTGAGGCGGTGCTTAAGATCCCAGCCGGCGAAGCCATCCACCACGTAGATGGTGTCCAGCGTGTCGAGGTAATCGTTGGCCCGCTCCATGTTGATGGCAAAGATGCGCTCCGGCAGTTTGATATTCACATTGCCCCACCAGATGTTGCCACTGCTGTCGGGATGGTCGACAATACGCTTGTCCGACGGGCTGCGGCCTGATTTCCGACCTGATTGCACAGCCAGCGCTCCGTTGGATGCGATCCTGGTGCCCTTCTCATTTTTCAGAGCCGCCTCGTAGAGGGCGGCGGGGGCCAGGTTGTGATAAACCGTGGGTGTGTGAATGTCATACTGTTCTAAGCTGAGCATTGATTCTCTCCATTTCCGAAGGTGCTGACCAGGCCGGTCAGGCGAGGGAAAGGGCCCTTCTGGGTGAGCGAATTGAATCCCTATAGGGACTTGCCCCCATCTGCGCCCGAAGGAGCGGGTGCGCCTGCTCCGAAGCGTGCTCCCCATGCACCCTGATCAGACGTTTCCCGAACTCCAGGAACTGGCCATCCAATCTCTTGGCGCCGGTCGCTATCCCTCCCCGATCCAACGGGTAGGGCCGTATGTTGACGACCGTAGTCGAGTTTTGCTGAGCAGCGACGCCGGCATGATCGAGCGTTACCTGAGCGAGGGTCGCCCGCTTCCCTCCGTCGAGCGAGCCGGTCCGCGCGAGAAGCTCTTCTTCGACCCGGCGGTTACGGTTTGTGGCATCGTCACCTGCGGAGGGTTGTGTCCTGGACTCAACGATGTCGTCCGTTCCATCACTTTGAATCTGTTGGAACTCTACGGAGTCCGCCAGGTGCTCGGCTTTCGCTATGGCTACAAAGGACTGTCACCGCACGGATCCGAGCCCATCGACCTGACCCGGGCCACCGTTGCCCCCCTGGCCGGCAGGGCCGGAACCTTCCTGGGCTCCTCGCGGGGCCCACAGGCCGTCAGTGATATCGTGGACAGTCTCGAAAAATATGGAGTTCGCGTTCTCTTCGTCATTGGAGGGGATGGCACTCTGCGCGGGGGGGCGGCTATTTCGGCCGAATGCCAGCGCCGCGGACGTGAGATTGCCCTGGTGGGGGTTCCCAAAACGATCGACAACGATATCTGCTGGACCAGCATGAGTTTTGGTTTTCACACCGCCGTAGACGAGGCGCGCAAGGTGATTTTGGCGGCCCACGCGGAGGCTACCGGGGCGGAAAACGGCATCGGCCTGGTCAAGCTCATGGGAAGGCATTCGGGCTTTATCGCGGCTCATGCCACGAGTGCCAGCGGTCTGGCCAATTTCTGTTTGATTCCAGAATTGGACTTTCAGCTCGAGGATTTCCTGACTCGGCTGGAACGCCGTCTCAGCGAGCGGGGCAATGCGGTGGTGGTGGTGGCCGAAGGTGCCGGCCAGCGCTTGATGGAGCAGTCGACGGGGACCGACGCTTCCGGAAATGCCCGCCTGGGCGACATCGGACTTTTCTTGAAGGAACGCATCACATCCCACCTGTCGGCCCGGGGCCTGGACTCCACTCTCAAGTACCTGGACCCCAGTTACTCCATCCGCAGCGCTCCTCCCAACACCATAGACAGCGAGTATTGCCTGTTGCTGGGACATTTTGCCAGCCATGCGGCCATGGCCGGAAAGACCAACATGACCTTGGGCTGGTGGAACCAGACCATGGTGCATTTGCCGATCTCGGTGGTAACGCAGACGAGGAAGCAAGTGTGTCTTGAGGACGAGTTGTGGCAGGCTGTCTCGGCGATGTTGGCCTGAGGCCACCTTCGGGATCGAAGGTGCCGAGGATCGACCCAAGAAGTTCGTCGTCCGACCACCGAAGGGAGCTCCTGTCATGAAAATCGCCGCCAAAGCCGAGGCACTCGCCCCCACTCTGGAGCACGAGCGGACCGGTATGTCGAAGGAGGCCTTCAAGCGCTCCTTTCTGGATAACCTCTACTTCCTGCAGGGACAAAGCGAGAAAGGCGCCTCGCGCTACGACTACTACCGGGCGTTGGCCTTCACCATTCGCGACCGTTTGATGTTGCGCTGGATTCGCAGCCAGGAGAAGTATTATGAATCGGACGCCAAGCGCGTCTACTATTTGTCGGCCGAGTTTCTCATGGGCCGGGCCACCACCAATAACATTCTCAATGTGGAGCTGGATCGGGTGCTTCCGGGCGCGATTTCCGAACTGGGACTGGATCTTGACGAACTGCTCGATACCGAGCCCGATGCCGGCTTAGGGAACGGCGGTTTAGGACGTCTGGCCGCCTGCTTTTTGGACTCGATGGCGGCATTGTCACTGCCGGCATGCGGTTACGGCATCCGTTACGAGTTCGGCATCTTTGAGCAGGAGATCGTGGACGGTTTCCAACTGGAGCACCCCGATCAGTGGCTGAAATACGGCAATCCCTGGGAGATCGCCCGTCCCGAGCGCTGTCGCTCGGTGCACTTTGGGGGCATCACCAGTTGGGACAAGGACGTGGACGGCAACGTTCGTCGGCGCTGGCACTGGGCACGCACCGTGCAGGGGCTGCCCTACGACACGGCCATTGATGGCTACGAAAACGACAACTCCAATAATCTCCGGCTGTGGTGCGCCCGATCCACTCGGGACTTTGATCTGGAGGAGTTCAATCGGGGCGACTATATCCAGGCCATTGAAGAGAAGGCGTTGGCGGAGAACATCTCCAAAGTTCTCTACCCCAATGATACCTCGGCCCAAGGCCGGGAATTGCGGCTCAAGCAGCAGTATTTCTTCGTGTCCTGCTCGCTGCAAGACATCGTGGCTCGCTATCTGAAAACGCACCAAACTTTCGACCTCTTCCCCGAGCGTGTGGCCATTCAGATGAACGATACCCACCCTTCTGTCGCGGTGGCTGAATTGATGCGCTTGCTGGTCGACGAGCACGACCTGGAGTGGAACCGGGCCTGGGACATTACCGTCAAGACCATGGGCTACACCAACCACACGCTCCTAACCGAGGCCCTGGAAACCTGGACCGTCGACCTCTTTGGCGCCTTGTTGCCACGCCACCTCGAGATCATCTATGAGATCAACACCCGCTTTCTCGATCAGGTGCGGGCCCGTTGGCCCGGCGACGAGGCTCGGGTGGCTCGTATGTCTCTGATCGGAGAGTCGCCTCAACGCGTGGTGCGTATGGCCTGGTTGGCTACCGTCGGGAGTCACTCGATCAACGGTGTGGCAGCGCTGCACAGCGAACTCTTGAAAGAAAACGTCTTGCATGACTTTTACGAGATGTGGCCCGAGCGTTTCAACAACAAGACCAACGGAGTGACCCCGCGCCGCTGGCTGCTGTTGGCCAATCCCGGCCTTTCCGGGGAGATCACCCGCCACCTGGGGACGAAGTGGGCCCAAGATCTGGACCTGCTGAAAGGACTTGAGCCGCTGGCCAAGGACGCCAAGTTCCGCGCCAAATTGCGGGCCATCAAGAGCGCCAACAAGCAGCGTCTGGCGCGGGTGATCGAGCGGGAGACGGGCGTGAAGGTCGACCCCGCCTCCATGTTCGATGTTCAGGTCAAGCGCCTGCACGAATATAAGCGCCAGCACCTGAACGTGCTGCACATCCTGGCGCGCTACTTGCGTCTGAAGCGCAAGCCCGGCCTCGAGGTGGTGCCGCGAACCTTTATCTTCGCGGGCAAGGCCGCGCCGGGCTATGCGCTGGCCAAGTTGATCATCAAGTTTATCACCGCCACAGCCGACCTGATCAACGACGACTCGGATGTGCGCGGACGCTATCGGGTGGTGTTTTTGCCCAACTACCGCGTGTCGCTGGCCGAAAAGATTTTCCCGGCCTCCGACCTGTCGGAGCAGATCTCGACGGCGGGTAAAGAGGCCTCGGGCACGGGCAATATGAAGTTCTCGATGAACGGGGCACTCACCATCGGCACGCTGGACGGGGCCAATATCGAGATTCGCGAGGCGGTGGGTGCGGACAACTTCTTCTTGTTCGGCCTGCAGGCCCACGAAGTGGCTGCCCTGCACGAAGATGGCTACGATCCGATGGAACCGGTGCGAAGCAGCCAGGAATTGGCGGGAGTCATCGATCTCATTGCCTCGGGTGCACTGTCGCCGGGAAATCCTAACCTGTTCCGGCCGCTTTTGGACAATCTCCTGGGGGGCGATCCCTATCTGGTGCTGCGTGACTTTGACGCCTATGTGCGTTGCCAGGAAGAAGTGGACCGGGTCTATCGGGACGCTGACGAGTGGTCCCGCCGCGTGGCCCTGAATATCGCCAACATGGGGCCTTTTTCCTCGGATCGCACCATCCGCGAATACGCCCGCGACATCTGGAACGTCAAGCCGGTGCCGGTGAAACTCGACTGACCCTCGCGTCGATCAAGCCCGACGGAAGAGAACGACGTTTGTGCGCGCCTCCACCTGGTAGTGGGGTGAGCTGATCTTGGGGGCGCGCGACCATTCCTGGATGTCTTGGGGAGAAGGTAGAAAGGTATCGATCCAGCGGCGCCAATCTCCTGGGGGTAGTTGGAAGACCAGGGGCTGCCAGAACGCGTTGAGCATCCAGTGCAGTTGATACCGATCCCCTGGCCAATGCATGGTGAGGGCCAGGCTGTGGGAATCGGGGCTCCAGTCGGGATTGTCCAGCTCGATCCCGTGCATGGTGATGTGGGCCCGGTCCAGCATTTCCGTCAGGTTGTAGCCTTGACTCGGCGCGGGATCGCGCCGAGCGCGAAAGTCGACCAGTTGCCTCGTAAAGCGCAGTAAACCCGCGTTGACTTCCGCGAGATCCCAGTCAAACCAGCTCAGTTCGTTATCCTGGCAGTAGGCATTGTTGTTGCCGCGCTGAGTTCGGCGGACCTCATCGCCCATCAGCAGCATGGGGGTGCCCACCGAAAGCAAAGTCGCCAGCAAAAGGTTCTTGATCTGGCGCACGCGCAAGCTCTCGATGTCGGAGTCTTGGGACGGCCCGTCCACGCCGCAATTCCAACTCCGATTGTCGTTGGCACCGTCGCGATTCTCCTCGCCGTTGGCCCAGTTGTCCTTTTGGCTGTAGCTGACCAGATCGTTGAGCGTGAAGCCGTCGTGGCAGGTAACGAAGTTTACGCTCTGCTCGGCTTCCCTCAGTTCGTGGGCGAAAATGTCCGGGCTGCCCAGCAATCGGCTGACCATGGTTCTGGCCAGGTTATGGTCGCCTTTGATAAAGGACCGGACGTCATCGCGGAATTGGCCGTTCCACTCCTGCCAGGTGTCTCCCACAAAGTTGCCCAACTGATACAGCCCGGACGCATCCCAGGACTCGGCGATCAGCTTGGTGCCGGCCAGCACGGGATCGGATTCGATATCCCACAGGACCGGCGGAATCAAGGACGGTCGCCCCGATTCGTCCCGTGACAGAACCGATGCCAGGTCGAAGCGAAATCCGTCCACGTGGCATTCCTGGACCCAATAGCGCAGGCTGTCTAAAATCAAGCGGCGGACGACCGTATGATTGGTATTGAGAGCGTTGCCGGTGCCGCTGAAATTGGCATAGCGCCCCTCTTCCAGCAGGTAATAGATGGAGTTGGCCAGCCCTTTGAAACAAAACACGGGACCACTGTGGTCGCCCTCGGCGGTATGGTTGTAGACCACATCCAAGATCACTTCGATGCCGGCCCGATGCAGGGCTTTCACCAGGTCTCGAAATTCGTTGAGCGGCGCAAGATAGTCTGTCGACGAACAATAGCCGCTGTGGGGCGCAAAAAAAGAGATGGGTGAGTAGCCCCAGTAGTTGGTTCCGCCCGGTGCATCGGTGGGATCGAATTGAAAGATGGGCAACAGCTCCACCGCCGTTACTCCCAGGGCCTTCAGATAAGGGATTTTTTCGGCCATACCGCGGTAGGTCCCGCGCAGGTGGTCGGCCACTCCCGAGTTGGGATGGCGAGTAAAGCCGCCCACATGCATCTCGTAGATGACGCTGGAGGCCACGGGGCGTTGCAGGGGCAGGTCGCCCTCCCAGTCATAAGCCTGGTGGTCCACCAGCACGCTTTTCATGGATCGAGCCGCGTCTTCTCCGGCCTTCCGATCGTAGCCGGAGGGCATGGCTACTGCCCGCGCGTAGGGGTCCAACAACAGGTTCCCCCTGGACTCGGGGCTGCGAAAGGCATAGAGCTGCCCGGGCCTCAGGTCCTTCACGAATCCGTGCCAGTAATGGTAGGTGCGGTTCAGTGGAAGGACGCGGGCCGGGCGAGCGTCGTCGACCTGGTCGAAAAGGACCAGCTCCAACTCGCTGGCCCGGGAGTAAACCGAAAAGACCGCCCCCCCGTCCACCTGGTTGGAGCCCAGCAGCTTGAAACGACCAGAGTCCATGGTCGGTTGATTTACCGAACTGCGCCCTCGCTGGTTTCCAGTCGCGGACGGACGAGGCGCCAGAACTCCTCGCTAGCCGCTTGCTGGCTGAGCTGGGCGGCCTGATCCGAAAGGCTACGAGCTTGAGCCAGTGAGGTGACGCCGCTGGCCAGTTGATCCTGCACAGGCTTCAAGTCTTGTTTGAGCCGCTCGGCCACCGAGGCGCGCAGGCTGTCAGCCGATTCCTCACCCAACGCCAGCAACTGGGCATGCCGTTGCGCGGCCAGAGCCAGTCCCACTGCTACGAAGACGGTTTCGGTCCAGACCGGGCCGTTGCGCTCAGGATAGACGGCCCGCCAGGCACTTACCCGGCCCAGGAGTAGATCGGCGGTCACCGGGCCGGGATACCGGCCGATCTCTTCATGGAGCTTGTTGAATTTCAGGTCCCGTTTGATTTTGATGTCTTCTGCGTTGGCATTGGACGAGAGCCCCGCGGGCGCCGGCCACTCCAACTTGGCGGCCGTCAGCGCGCGGTTGAGCTTTTCCCAGGCAAATTCGATGGCTTCCTTGTGAATGCTGTGCAAGATGGCCAGCAACCCCTGGTCGGCCAGAGAATCGGTGCGGCGGTTCTTGAAAAACTTGATGTTCTCCAGCAACTTCTCCGACAGTTGGGTCAGGTCGGCCTGGCTCAGGCCAGTATTGAGTTGCTGATGCAGTTTTACGATATCCTGCAGCATCTCTTGCTGATAAGCTTTGGCCTGACGCTGCTCGGCCTCGAGGGCGTCCGCCTGCAGTTTGTCTCGCTGGGCGGACTCATCATCCAGCGCTAAAGCTTTGCTGCGCGCGGCGTCCAGCGGTCCCAGCAGGTCGAGTAGGGGGTTGGCTTTCAACTCATCGGTCGAATCCCCAGCGACCGGGTGATGAAAACTGGCTTTGATGCGTTCCCAAAATGATGCTTTCATGGGCGGCCCTTTCTTCAATGAAGCGAGGAAAACCTGTTAGAAGTATCGGTACCCTGCGGGAGGTCAAGCTGGCACACGCCTCAAAAAGGAAGACCTAATTTGGAAAGGGTATTTCGTCATGAAAATGAGCAAAGTCGTCGAGGCCGCGGCCCGACTGGCAAAATCCTACCGGGTGAACGACGGGGACAAGTTCCGGCTCAAAGACTACGAGCCCGACGATCTGGGCGACTTCGAGAAGGATGATAAGCACCGGGGCAAGGAGGCCCTGGAAGTCGGGGTCCAGGCTTTGGCGGAGATCCAGGATGTGCTCTACGCCAACGACCGCTGGTCTGTGCTGCTGGTGTTTCAGGCCATGGACGCGGCCGGCAAGGACGGCGCCATCAAGCACGTGATGTCCGGGGTGAACCCCCAAGGATGTCAGGTCTTCTCCTTCAAGGGACCGTCCTCGGAAGACCTGGATCACGACTACATGTGGCGTTGCCTGAAATGCCTCCCCGAACGCGGCCGTATCGGAATTTTCAACCGGAGTTACTACGAGGAAACTTTGGCCGTTCGGGTCCATCCCGAGTTCCTACATAAGCAAAAATTGCCCAAGGAGTGCGTTACCGACAAGATTTGGGATGACCGTTTCCAGGACATTCGTAGCATTGAGCGCTACCTGCATCGGAACGGAACGCTGGTTTTGAAGTTCTTTCTGAATGTTTCCAAGAAAGAACAGCAGCGTCGTTTTCTCGATCGGCTGGACAGGCCGGAAAAGAACTGGAAGTTTTCCGCCAACGACGCCAAGGAACGTGGCTATTGGGACGACTATATGAAGGCCTATGAGGAAACCATTCGCAACACGGCCACCAAGCACGCGCCCTGGTACGTCGTCCCGGCCGACAACAAGTGGTATACCCGTTTGGTGGTTGCGGCTGCGGTGGTTGAGGGAATGGCCTCGCTAGACCTGAAATACCCTGAGGTTGACGCGGCTCAACGCAAGGAGCTGGCCGAGGCGCGTAAGGCACTGCTGCGCTAAAAAGGGGTTTGCTCGCGGGCACAGCACTTTTTCAAGATGTGCGGAATCGCCGGAGTCTTTCATTTGCAGGGGCAGCCCATCGAGCCCTCGCGCCTGCATGGCATGGGGTCTTTGCTGGCCCATCGGGGTCCTGACGCTCAGGGCATCTACAACCAGGGTGGACTGGGTCTGGTGCATCGGCGCCTCTCGATTATCGATCTGGATGCTCGCTCGGAGCAGCCCATGCGGGTGGAGCACTGCCTGCTCATCTACAACGGTGAGATCTACAATTATCTGGAGATCCGCGCCGTCTTGGAAGGGCTGGGCCACGCCTTCCGCACCGAGAGCGATAGCGAGGTGCTGGTGCGCGCCTATTTGCAGTGGGGCCGCGAGTGTCTGCAGCACTTCAACGGCATGTGGGCCTTCGCACTTTGGGACGAGCAAAAGCAAGTGCTCTGGTGCGCGCGCGACCGGTTCGGGGTGAAGCCCTTTTACTTTGCCGAGGTGGGCTCCGAGTTCCGCTTTGCCTCGGAGCCGAAAGCTTTGCTGGGCGACGATCCCGGCTTGCGCCGGATGAACCCGAGGGCGCTGGGACGTTTTCTGGTGGAGAGCATCTGCGACGACGAAGAAGAAACCTTCTTCGCCGGCTTGAAGCCGCTGCCGGCCGCCCACCACCTCTGGATCTCCCGTGAGGGCGGGCTGCACACCCAGCGCTACTGGGCGTTAGCCCCTGGGCACAACTTCGAGGCCGGTCTGGAGTTGGCTTCGGTGCGTCTGCAGGGGGCTCCCAGCGTGCCCGCCCTGTCTTTCGCGGACCCTCAGCTCCCTGCTCACCCCGACGTTTCCTTTTACACGGCCGCGGAGGCCCTGCGCGCCTTGCTGCAAGACGCGGTGCGTCTGCGCTTGCGCTCGGATGTGCCGGTGGGCACCTGTCTGTCGGGGGGGATGGACAGCAGTTCCATCGTCTCCATCGCCTCGGCCCTCAATTCCACTCCCATCAGAACCTTTTCCAGCGAATACAGCGAGCCGGACTGTAGCGAGTCGGACTACATTCGGGCCGTGGTCGAGGGCTGCCACACCCAGGCCACCCGGGTGATTCCCCGGCCGGAAGAGCTGATCGAGGCCATGGCCAAGATCTGTTGGGCCCAGGATGAGCCGTCGGGCAGTGCCACGCTGTTCACTCAGTGGAAGGTGATGCAGTCGGCCCACAACCAGGTCAAGGTTTTGCTGGACGGCCAGGGCGGGGACGAGGTCTTCGCCGGCTATTTACCCTATCTGGAGGACTATATCTGGGACCTGGCCTGGCAGGGCAAGGAGAAGTCGGAACTGGCCGCCAGCGAGGAACTGGCCGGGCGTTCCTTCGCCAAAGTTGCCGGCAAGGCGCGCTGGCAGTCGCGCCTGCCGGGCTTTTTGCGCAAGGCGGAAAAACTTCGGCCCGATCCGTGGAAGCCGCCGGCTTATTTGCAGGCCGGCCTGCGCGACGGCATGCTGGGGGTGGACCGGAGCCGCACCCCGGCCCGCAACTGGCCGGATCGGTTGTCGCGGCGTCTGGCCCATGACCTGACCAACCTGTCCATTCCTCAATTGTTGCGCTACGAGGATCGCAACAGCATGGCTTTTTCCCTGGAGGCGCGCACGCCGTTTCTGGACTACCGCCTGGTGGAGTTCGCTTTTTCTTTGCCCAGTCAATACAAGATTCAACACGGTTGGACCAAGCGCGTGCTGCGTACGGCCGTGGCCGGCCTGGCGCCGCCGGAGATCATTACGCGGCGGGACAAAAAGGGGTATCCGACGCCGGCCGTCCACTGGTATCGCGGCCCCCTCAAAGACTGGGTGGGTGACCAGTTGAACAGCCAATCGGCCCGCGAATGGTTTCAAGCCGAACGTCTGGATCGGCTCTTTCGCGAGCATCAGGCGGGCACCGACCACAGTTGGGAAATCTGGCGCGTGCTCAGCGTGCTGGAATGGAAGCGCCTTTTCCTTAGTGGAGAGGGATTTGCGGATCCACCCAGGTCTTCGGGCGCAGCTGCCGTCGCTGCCGCCGTTCCGCCAAGTCCTTGACCAACCCCACCAGTTTGGCGCTTTCCTTTTCCCAGTTGTAGGTTGATTCGGCCCAGTCCCGACTGGACTGGGCCCGCGCCGCCAGCAGAGGATCGCGACTCAAGCGCACCAGGGCTTCGGCCAGGTCGTTGGGCGAATAGGCGTCGTAGAGCAGACCGTTGGCGCATTGGGCCACCAGTGCGGCCATCTCGGGCAGATCGGCGGCCACTACCGGCAGCCCCGCCATCATGTAGTCGAACATCTTGTTGGGCGAGCAATAGAAGCTGTTGAGGCAATCGGGCAAAACCGGCATGACGCCAAAATCGGCCTGACAGCAGATGTCGGTCAGATCCCGGTAGGGGGCCTTGGGCAGAAAGCTGACGGGGGCGCGCTGCTCCTCGACCAGGCGGCGCAACCCCGCCTCCAGCGGACCAAAGCCCTGCAGCACAATGGCCACTTCTTTTTGCAGCAGGGCGGCCGCCACCATTTCTTCGAGTCCGCGGGATAGGTGGAAGCCTCCCGAAAATAGCGCCACCGGCCGGCCCTGAAAGCGTTCCTTCAAGCGCCCGCGCAGTTCCGGCTTCAACGCCTGCCGTTGCGGACAGTTGTGCACGGCCAGCGCCTCGACCCCGTAGCGTTGTTGGAAAATGCCGGCCAGCGATTGATTGACGGTGACCCAGGCGTCCACCGAAGGAGCCAGGCGCGCTTCCCACTGATTCCAGAAAACGATTTCTTCGCGGTCGCGCAGAAAATGCTGCTCGTTCCAGATCTCGTGGTTGTCGTAGACCAGGGCGGCCGAGCAGGCCAGGGCGGTGGCCTGGGCCGCCCACAGCGCGTCCAGATCGTGGGCGATGCACACATCCGGTTTCCACGCACGGGCCGCTTGCCACCAGCGCCAGTTGACTTGACGCTGGAAAACGCGATGTCCGCGCCGCTGGGGCGTGCTTTCTAGGGGAAGTTGCAGGCGAGGAGGAGGCGGACAGGGCCGTTGCGGCGCGCGCTCGGCGGGCAATTGCAACTGCGCAGCCGGTGGGGCTTCCCGCCCGCGCGTCCGCCGCGGAAACCATTCGCTCCAGAGGCGGTCCAGTTGGGAGCGGTGATCCATTCGCCAGATTTCATAGCCGGCCGGGGCGCGCTCAAAGCCTCGACAGGGCGGATCAAAGAAGGCAAAGACGCGCACCTGAAAGCCGGCCGCCACCAGAGACTCGGCCTGGCGGTGGACCCGGGCATCGTGATCCAGATTGTTGAGAACGAACATGGCCACTCGGGCGGGCATAGCCCCGGCTTCAACCAGGAACCTGGGGGTCCTCGTTGGAAGGATTGCTACCCATGAAACTAGAGTGGTTGATTTTAGCCGACGCCGCCGAGGTAATCGGCAATAAACTCTACGTGATGGGCGGGGGCTGGGACAGACTCACCGTTCACACCGAATTTCCCGTGGCTCAACATTTGGCCGTGGCGGTTTCTATTGCTTTGGAACACGAAGAACTGGGCCAAACCCATGAGTTTGTGCTGGACGTGCAAAGTCCCCACGGCAAGTGGTTGGCTTCTTTGGAGGCCGACTTCGAAGTCAGCCTGCCCGAGGGCAGTCAATCCAAGCGTCCCCAGCGCTGGCAGTTTGCCTCCTCCATGGACCTCTCGCTGGACGTAGCCGGCGCCTATGCCATCGTAGTGTTCCTCAACGGAGACGAAGTGGGACGCCAGGTCTTCGAAGTCAATCAAGCAGAGCTGGAGGAGTAACCCCACCTCTCCATGATCGATCGTTTTAGACAGCTTCTCCGCGGTGCTCTGGCCTTTTTCCAAGTCCGCTCCCAGAGCAAGGCCGAAGAGCGGCGTCGCCTGATTCGCCTGCGTTGTGACTACAAGGTCCAGTGCGTGGTCGATCAGCAGCAGTTTTCGGCCCAGATTCGCGATATGGGCCTCAACGGAATGCGCCTGCGCATGACCGAAAAGCTCAAAGCCGGCACCAATATTTTCGTCTATCACCCTAGCAATACCCAGAGGGTCGAGAACGAATACGTGCTTTGCCTGGTGCGCTGGTCGCGCAAGCGTCGCGACGCCGAAGATTTCGACGTGGGTTTGCAATACGCCGACACCCCCGGCAACATGCGCCGTTCCTGGGTGAAGTTTTTGCTCAAAGAATTGGGCTTTGACGAGCGTGCCATCTACACCCGGCGCAAATCCATTCGTGCCGATTCCTCCATGCCCGGTGTGCTCAGTATTGATGGCAGCGAATTTCAAGGCACGATTCTCAATTTAGGGGCTGGGGGTGCGCTTTTTGAAAGCGATACCACCTTCGCCGCCAACAGCAAGGTGCAACTGCGGGTGGGGCCGCTGGGAAGCCTGCGCACCATCTGGCTACCGGGCGTCATGCTGCACTCGAAAGAATCCGAAGATTCGGGCCTGCAACTGGCCAGCATTCGCTTCCTCGATCTCAAGCCGGCGCAAGTGCGCAGTCTGGGTCAGTTCGTACTGCAGTTGTTGAGATCGGAAGACGCTTGAATCGTCAGATCCTTACTCAGTTGCGCCAGCTACCTGGCGAAATTGCCGCTTATTATCAGGATATCCACACGGGTCGCTGCTGGGGCTGGAATGCCGAACTAGATTTTCCGGCAGCCAGTGTCATCAAGGTGCCCATTCTGCTGGCCGTGTTCCAGGCCGCCCAGGCTGGCTTGCTCTCGCTGGAACACAAAGTCCAGGTCGAATTCCGCCATCATGTGGGCGGTGCCGGAGTTCTTTTCGAATTGCATGACGGCGTCGAAGTCACCGTCCTGGATCTGTGCCGGTTGATGATCGTGGTCAGCGACAACGTGGCTTCCAATCTCCTGCTGGACTTGCTGCCCGATGGTGCCATGGCCGGCTTTTTCGCGCAACTGAACATGCACCACAGCGTGCTGGGACGGCGCTTCATGGAGCAGCCGCGGCCCGGCCACGACAACCGCACCAGCGCCTACGACATGGGCACCTGTATGCTGGCGCTGGCCCGGGGAGAGTTGTTGGACCGTTCCCACACCAACCAGGCCCTGTCCATTTTGCGGCGCCAGCAGTTCCGCGAGAAAATTCCTTTGATGTTGCCCCCGGAGCTTTCGGTGGCCCACAAAACGGGAGAATTGGACGGAATTCGCCACGACGTAGCGGTGGTGGAAGTTCTCGAGCAGCCTTATGTGCTGTCCCTGCTCACGCAGCGCGGAGGCTATAGCTGGGACGTGGACCGCGCCCTGGCTGAACTCTCTCTTTCGATCTACCACTGGCACCTCGGGGACTGAAACCCGTGAGCGGTAAGGAAGCTCCTTGCAAGATGGATGATCAGGGACGGTCCTGGGGCAAGCAGGAAGACGGTCGTTGGGCCTTGCTGGAACGGAAAAACAAGCGCGATTGGGTGCCCGCCCAGCCCATGGTCTACACAGTCTCTCCATAATTTCCCTAATTTCTCCTCACTCTTTCTTTACACTCCGGGTGTGGAGGTAAGAAAATATGCGGAGTTTCCAGGCGGTTTTGTTGGCCCTGGCGGTATGTCTGTCGGGTTGGGCGGTGAGCAAGGAGTATCTGACCAGTCGTTCGGCCACGCCCAGCTCGGTTACGGTCACCGGGAATTCGGATCATAGCGGTTGGTTGGGAATTACCGTTTATTCGAGCAATGATCGGATCCCCAATCAGAGTCAGGTCACCTTCGTGCGCCAGGGAAGCTGGACCCAGAACTTTGTGCTCTCGGGATCCTGCGCCAACTCCAAGTATGACGTGGCCCTGTGGGAGACCAAAGTGGCCCGGGGCCAATGCAAAACGGCCGACTGCAAATGGTGCAAGGCCAACGGTTTTCACATGGAAGGGCTGCGCTCGTTCGCTTCCGGTCAGGTGGCTCCCTAATGAAGCCGGCTCAGGAAGTGCTCGAGCAGTTGCGCGAGGCCGACGTGCTGCGCCAACTGGCCCTCAGTGACAGCGGTTTTCTCTTCGACCCGCGCACCGGTCAGAGTTACAGCCTCAATCCAACGGCCGTAGAGGCGCTGGAGATGTTACGGCTGGGGCTCTCGCTACGGCAAGCGGCCGAGGAGCTTTCCAAAAACTACACCACCGAGGCCGAGCAGGCCGAAAGCTGCTTGGAGAGCTTCGTTCACCAACTGGGGAGGTATCTCGCATGAGAGTTGCCTGGAACGTGGCCATCACGGGTATGAACGCCCGCCCCGAGAATCCCGGACCGGGCTACGCGGTGGCCCGCTGCTTGCGCCAGGCGGCTTCCTTTCGGGGCCGTCTGGTGGGCCTGGGCTATGACGTGCTGGACGCCGGGCTCTATCACGCTCAGGTCGATTCCTCCTACTTGCTGCCCTACCCGGCCGCGGGCGCCGAAGCTCTGCTGGAACGCCTGCTGGAGATCCATGAACGCGAGCATCTGGATGCGGTGATTCCCTGCCTGGACTCCGAGTTGCCTTGCTTCATCGCCATCGCTGCTCAATTGGAGCTGCGTGGCATCAAGATGATGTTGCCCGGCGCCGAGCAGCTGCAGCAGCGCAACAAGGATCGTCTGCCCGAGCTATGCCGCCGCCTGGGGATTCACACCCCCGAGACGCGCACCGTTTCCGACCCGGGATTTTTTCGCTCGGGGGGTTGGAAGTATCCGCTGGTTGTGAAAGGCGCTTTCTACGATGCGGTCATCTGTCACGAGCCCGCCCAGGCCGAGGAGGCCTACTACCGATTGGCGGTCCAGTGGGGTTACCCGGTGTTGGTGCAGCGCTTTCACGAGGGTCAGGAGATCAATCTGACCGGTCTGGGAACCCCCCAGGGACTGGCCGGAGCGGTGATGATGAGCAAGCGTGCTCTGACCGACAAGGGCAAGGCCTGGGCCGGCGTGAGCGTGGTGGACGAGCAACTGGAGCGCCTGGCTGCGACGCTGGTCGAGGGCTTGGGTTGGCGCGGCCCCTTCGAAGCGGAGGTGCTGCGCGCCAGGGATGGGCAACTCTACCTGATCGAGATGAATCCGCGCTTTCCGGCCTGGATCTACTTGAGCTATGGGGTGGGTCGCAATTTGCCCTTGACCCTGATCGAACTGCTCCAAGGCGCGCCTCTTCCCAGCTTCGCGCCGCTGCGTCCGGGCGTGATGTTTTTGCGCTACGCTGAGGAGCTGATCGTGGACATGAAGTCCTTTGAAAACCTGATGATGCGTGGCGCACTGATCGCCTGAAAGGAACCACCATGTCTCGTAAGCCATGGCTCGCCCCGTTCATGTCCCCACACCAATTGGGCGCCCTCAATAAATTCGGCCTGCGTCCCCCGCGCGGCGAATACCAGGACCAGTTGGAAGGCCACAACCTGGAGGAACTGGTGGCCGAATACGGCTCGCCGCTCTTCATCACCAGCGAGAAGCGCCTGCGCCACAACGCCCGCCGCCTGCGCCAGGCCTTCCAGTCGCTCTATCCAGACGTGGTCCACGGTTGGTCCTACAAGACCAACTACACCAGCGCCATCTGCAACATCCTCCATCAGGAAGGCTGCTGGGCCGAGGTGGTGTCGCGCTTCGAATACGAGAAGGCGCGCAAACTGGGGGTTCCCGGCCAGCGGATCCTCTTCAACGGTCCCAACAAGGGCGTGGACATCCTACGCCGGGCTATCCTCGAAGGCGCCCACCTGCACGTCGACCACCTGGATGAACTGGCCACCATCGAGAGTTTGGCGCGCGAGCTCGATCGGGTGGTGCCGGTTACGCTCAGGCTCAACCTCAACACCGGTTACAGCGAACCCTGGAGCCGCTTCGGTTTTAACCTGGAAAGTGGCGAAGCTCACGAGGCCGCACGCCGGATCGAGCTCAACCCGCAGTTGCGTCTGAACGGCCTGCATTCCCACATCGGCACCTTCATTCTGGAACCGCGCGCCTACGCCGAGCAGATGCGCCTGATGTGCGAGTTTATGGCCTGGCTGGAGCAAGACGGCCAGGTTCGGATCGAATCGTTGGATATCGGCGGTGGTCTGCCTTCTCAGAATGCCCTGCAGGGAGTCTATCTGCCGCCGGCCCAGTCTGTGCCCGAGCCGGAGGTCTTTGCCCGCGCCATCGTGGACGCGTTGCATCAAGGCGTTGAGTATCGCGTGCGCCAGAACCAGCCGTTGCCGCGCCTCATCTTCGAATCGGGACGGGCCACTGTGGACGACGCTCAGCATTTGGTCACCAGCGTGGTTGCCACCAAGCGCCTGCCCGACGGCCGCCGCGCCGCCGTGCTGGACGCCGGAGTCAATACCCTGTTCACGGCATTCTGGTACAATCATCAAGTCAAACTAACGCGTCCGCCCGTCGGTCCGCCTCAAGAAACGGTGCTTTACGGACCGCTTTGCATGAACATCGACGTGGTGCGCAGCAGCATTCAGATCGCCCCATTGCGCCAGGGCGATCGGCTGCTCATCAGTCCGGTAGGCGCTTACAACAACACCCAGTGGCTGCAGTTCATCGAGTATCGTCCGGCGGTGATTTTGCTGCAGGAAAACGGACAGGTGGCGGTCATCCGTCGGGCCGAGAACCTGGAAGTGATGTGCGCCCAGGACGAATTGCCCGAGCACCTGCGCAGCTGTGAGGCGCAGCCCTGGCGCGAGGCCGCCCTGGCATGAGATCGCTGATCTCGGCTTACGGATCTTTCCTGTTGTTGCCGGGTTGGCTTCCCTCCATGCTCTTAATCCTGGCTACACTGGTCGAACCGGTGGCGGGCTGCGCCGCCTGGGTATGTGCTCTCAGCGCCATGCTGGCACGCCGCTGCTTGCCCTTAGAGCCGGCCCCGCCTACGCTGGAGCTGGTCAACGCGGTGCTGGTCGGCCACCTGCTGGGGGCGACCTACCAGCCCGAGGTCAGGCTGTTGGCCCTGATTGTGGCCGCTGGACCCGCCTGCGTGCTGTTCACCAGCTGGCTGCGCGCCCGCTTGCAGCGCCCCCTGTGCGCCCCTTTTGTGCTGGTGGGATTGGGCTTGATGTCGGTGGGCCGTTCCCTATTGCTGGTGCTGCAGCCGCTGCCACCCCAGCACGGCTATCCTTTTCTGTGCGCCCTGGGCGAGATTTTTCTGGTGCCAAATCCTGTCAGTGGGGCCCTGGTGGCTCTGGCCATCCTGATCGGCTCGCCTTATCTGCTGCTGCTCAGCGCCCTCTCCTTCGGCGTTTCCTACGGCTTGCTGGGGCTGCTGGGAGTGCCCCTGGACTCGTATGCTCAAGTGTTGGCCGGCACGCAAGCCATCCTGACCTGCCTGATGATCAGTGGACTCTGGCTTTCGCCCGGGCGGGCCAGCCTGGCTTTGGGACTGGTGGCCGCAGCCGGGTCCAGTTTGACTTATCTGGCCTGCACCAGCCTGCTGGCGCCCCTCGGACTCCCTCCCCTGGCCATCCCGTTCGTTTTGGCCACCTGGCTGGGACTCTGGGCCTGCCGGCCTCAGGCGGCCGGATTCTGGCGCTTCCAGCGGCTGCTCCAGCCGGCCCTGCCGGAGCGCAGTTGGGAACGCTGCTCCTTAGCCCAGGCGCGCGGTCTGGATCCGAGCAGCCTGGCTCTGCGCCTGCCCTTCCGCGGCCAGTGGACATGCTATCAGGGCTTCGACGGTCCCCACACCCACAAAGAGCAATGGCGCTACGCCCTGGACTTCGTGCAGCAGCGCGAGGGCAAATCCTTTCGCAACCAGGGGTTGGAACTGGCCGACTACTATTGCTGGGGAGGCGAGATTTTGTCCCCGCTGACCGGACGGGTCCTGACCTGCGTGGACGACTGCCCGGACAACGCCCCCGGCGAGGTTAACATTCAACAGCGCTGGGGAAATCTGGTCATGATTCAGTCCCAGGCCGGTCCGGTGGTGGTGCTGGCCCACCTGCAACGGGGCAGTCTGCAGGTGCAAGCGGGTCAGACCGTGGCCTTGGGACAGGTGATCGGCCGCTGCGGCAACAGCGGCCGATCACCCCAACCGCATCTGCACATTCATGTGCAGCCCGGCGCCCGTCTGGGCGAGCCCAGCCTGCCCTTTCACCTCAGCCATGTGCTTCTGGACGGTACCCTGCCAAGCTTTCTGTTGGATTGCCGGCCACAAGCGGGTGATCGGCTCAGCAGTCCTCCGCCCGGCGACCTGCATCTGCATTTGCCGGTGGGGCGCCGTCTCAGCTACCGCTGTGGTCAGGATTTGCGGACCTTCACGGTGGAACTGGATCTGGACGGGCAGTTCTGGCTGGTCTCTGAGCGGGGTGGCCGGGTGGCCTTTTGGGAGACCAGCGAGTTGGTGGCCTTCTACGAGCGCAGCGGCCCGGCCGACCCCGTGTTGGATGCGCTGGTGCTGGCGCTGGGGATAACCCCACTGCAGGCTCTGGCCTGTCAATGGAGCGACCGCCCGGCCGCCCGCCTGCTCAGTCGCGGCCTGCCCTGGCGGGCGAACCTGTATAGCCACTATCAGCGGGTCCGCCAGGGCAACGCCTGGGTGCAGCAAGGACAGCACGGCTCGGCCCTCAGTTGGGCTCAACTGGATGACCAGCTGGGATTGGTGGAATTTGGCCTGCGGCGTGGCAACGGCGTGTTGCTGCAGGCTCACCTGGAGGGTGTGGGCTTGCAAGAAGATCAGGGCATTCCGGGTTGGCGCCTGAGCCTGGCTGTCTAGCAGGTCGCATGGTGTTTTTTAGCGCAAATCCGCAGGTGAAGTTCTCCATTGGGCACAAAATTTTCGCCTCGCTGTTTTTGACTTGCGCGGTGCTGGTGCTGGTCATGCTGACCAGTCTCCGGGTCAGCCTGGGGCGGAGTTTTCGGGAATACCTGGCCCGGGCTGAGCTGACTCCGCTGGCTCAGCAACTGGAGCAAAACTACGCGCGCACCCACCAGTGGGCACTGACGCCCGAGCAGTCCAGTCGGCTGGCTGTGCTGGACGCTTCCCATCGCTTGCTCTTGGGCAGCGCCCAGGCGGCCGAGTCGCCCTGGCAGCAGCCGCTGCGAGTGGAAGGCAAAGAAGTGGCCTGGCTTACTTCGCT
>Ga0075012_10001475_pt1 | contig 23870 bp, 20 predicted proteins | sample All_14_2_FD_71474 | JGI IMG/M metagenome (GOLD analysis project Ga0075012, IMG submission 71474) | Freshwater microbial communities in response to fracking from Pennsylvania, USA - Allegheny Zone_MetaG_DW_15 | ecosystem: Environmental > Aquatic > Deep subsurface > Groundwater > Drilled...
GGGGGAGGCGGCGGCGGCGGAGCGTCGGCTCCGAACGCATAGCGCACACCCAGCGTCAGCGCGTGGCTTTCGTTGTAGTCGCCTTCGAACGGTCCGCGCAGGTAGATCGGGCTCGAGGTGGTCGCCTCGACATCGAAGTCGGTCTGGAAGTAACGATAGGTCAGGTCCAGGTTGGCCCGGTTACCGACGGCCCACGACACACCGGCAATCAGTTGGGCGGCCAGGGCCGTGTCGCTGTCGCTCGACGTGATGCTGACCGCGCGGTTGCTGCCGAGGGTACCCCGGAAGTCGCTGTCGACACGGGCCACACCGGCACCCATGCCGATGAAGGGACGCACGGACCAGGAGGCATCACCAAAGTCAAAGATGACATTGGCCATCAGGCTGGAGACATCCAGGCTGCCCTGGGGCACTTCGCACGGACCGGCCGGGGCCGGCTGGCAGATGGCACCCGCGCCCGGGCTGCTCACTTCGGCCAGTTCGCCGATGCGATAGCCGCCTTCCAGCTCAACACGCCAGTTCTGGTCGAAGCGGTAGCCCAGACGACCAAACGCCGTCCAGCTGTCCTCGACCTCAAACTCGTAGCTCTGAAGGTCCGTCGTATCGAACGCGGACACGTCGTTGACAGTGTGCCAGCCCGCGTCGATCGCGCCATACCAGCCATTCGGCTCAGCCGAAGCCGCACCAGCGGCGAAAATGCCAGCTGCGGCGACGCTTGCGAGAAGTTTTACCTTCATGCTCATCCCTCTAAATTCTGTTCGTCAAACTTGACAGTGTGCCCCTGCTTACACGGGCGGCTCCAAGCATCGAACGGGATTATGCTGTTCGAGTTCCGGAATTGACGCATCGGTGGCGCGACTGTGGCCCGATTTCAACACTAATCCCCATTTCGGGGTGCCAATCTCCTGCTAGGAGAGACCATTCAGCATTATCGGAGGCGTTTGGATGCGGCAGGAATTCGACGGAAGGGTGGCGATTGTCACCGGTGCGGGGGGCGGACTGGGCCGTTGCCACGCCCTGGCCCTGGCTGAAAGGGGTGCAAAGGTCGTCGTCAATGACCTGGGCGGCGCCCGCGACGGCACCGGCGGATCGGCAACAGCGGCAGAGGGTGTGGTCAAGGAAATCGAGGCTCTGGGCGGCGAGGCGATGGCTGATGGCGCCTCGGTCACCGACTACGCCGCCGTCGAGGCCATGGTCGCCCGGACCATGGAGCGCTGGGGCCGCGTCGACATTCTGGTCAACAATGCCGGGGTGTTGCGCGACAAGTCTTTTGCCAAGATGGATCTGGACGACTTCCGCTTTGTCGTGGACGTGCACCTGATGGGAGCCGTGAACTGCACCAAGGCGGTGTGGGAAATCATGCGCCTGCAGAACTATGGCCGGATCGTCATGACGACCTCTTCGTCCGGCCTGTACGGCAACTTTGGCCAGTCCAACTATGGCGCGGCCAAGATGGCGCTGGTCGGGCTGATGCAGACCCTGTCGATTGAGGGTCAGAAGAACGACATCCGCGTCAACTGTCTGGCGCCCACAGCCCATACCCGCATGACCGAGGATCTGGGCGCGGCCCTGCCGCTGGATCAGCTGGGGCCGGAACTGGTGTCGCCCGGGCTGGTGCATCTGGTCGCCGAGGATGCCCCCACCCGCTGTATCCTTGCGGCCGGGGCCGGCGGGTTCGAGCGCGCCTATGTGACCCTGACGCAGGGCATCCGCGCGACCGGCGCCGACGCCCGCGAGCAGGTGGCGGCCCGTTTCGACGACATTTCCGACCGCTCCGACGAGATCGTGCCCGAGATGGGCGCCGCCCAGGGCATGATCGAACTGGGCAAGCTGCAGGCGGCTATGAAGGGCTGAACGGCCGACTTGCTAACGCGTGCGTGAATGAGACTTGCCTTGACGCGGGGTCACGCGCTTAGCTGCGCCCAACACTCAGGAGAGGAACACCATGTCCCGTGAAGCCGTCATCGTCTCGACCGCCCGCACCCCGATCGGGCGCGCCTATCGCGGGGCGTTCAACGACACCCAGGCGCAGCAACTGGGCGCCCATGCGGTGCGCCATGCGGTCGAACGGTCAGGCATTGATCCGGCCGAGATCGAGGATGTGGTGATGGGCGCGGCCCTGCAGCAGGGCTCGACCTCGACCAATGTCGCGCGCCAGATCGCCCTGGCAGCCGGACTTCCGGCCAGCGTCGCGGGTATGAGCCTGGACCGGCAGTGCGCCTCGGGCCTGATGGCCATCGCCACGGCAGCCAAACAGGTGATGGTCGACGGCCAGACGGTCGCGGTCGGCGGCGGACTGGAGAGCATTTCCCTGGTCCAGAACCAGCATATGAACCTGTACCGCTTCAAGGATGAGGCCCTGCTGAAACTGGCGCCGCACATCTATATGTCGATGCTGGAAACCGCCGAGGTGGTGGCGGACCGCTATGGCATTTCGCGCGAGGCCCAGGACGAATACGCCCTGCAGTCGCAGCAGCGCACCGCCGCAGCCCAGGCCGCCGGTTACCTGGACGCCGAGATCGTGCCGATGACCACCACCATGCAGGTGATGGACAAGACCACCGGTCAGGCCTCGTCGAAAGAGGTCACCCTGTCGAAGGACGAGGGCAACCGGCCGGAGACCACGCTGGAGGGCCTGTCATCGCTCAAGCCCGTGTTCGGCGGCGGCGAAAAGATCGAGGCGGGCCGGTTCATCACCGCCGGCAATGCCAGCCAGCTGTCCGACGGGGCCTCGGCCTCGGTGATCATGGAGGCCAGGGATGCGGAGAAGCGCGGCCTGAACCCCCTCGGCCGCTACGTCGGCATGGCGGTGGCGGGCTGCGAGCCGGATGAGATGGGCATCGGCCCCGTGTTTGCCGTACCGAAGCTGATGAAGCGTCACGGGCTGACGGTTGATGACATCGGCATCTGGGAGCTGAACGAGGCCTTCGCCGTGCAGGTGCTGTACTGCCGCGACAAGCTGGGCATTCCCAATGACCGGCTGAACGTCTCGGGCGGGGCCATTTCGATCGGCCACCCCTATGGCATGTCTGGCGCGCGGATGACCGGTCACGTGCTGATCGAGGGCAAGCGCCGCGGCGCCAAATACGGCGTCGTCACCATGTGCGTCGGCGGCGGCATGGGCGCGGCCGGCCTGTTCGAGATCTACTAGGCTTCTGGAACGGGCTTCTCCCCGCCCGCCGGGATGGCCTGCAGGGTCGAGACGAACAGGTCGCGCCACAGGGCGACGTCGGAGTCCCGCACGACCTGCATCAGGGCCTGCCACCGGTCCCTGCGCTCGGCCAGGGGCATAGCCAGCGCGCGGCTGAGGGCGTCGGAAATTTCCTCGCGGCTGAAGGGATTGATCAGCAGGGCCTCGGTCATCTCCTCGGCCGCGCCGGCAAAGCGCGACAGGATCAGGACGCCCGGGTCCTCGGGGTCCTGGGCGGCGACATATTCCTTGGCGACCAGGTTCATGCCGTCACGCAGGGGCGTCACCAGTCCGACGCGGGCGGCGCGATAGATGCCGGCCAGCTGATCGCGCCGGTAGGTGCGGTTCAGATAGCGGACCGGCTGCCAGTCGACATCGCCATAGGTGCCGTTGACGTGACCGGCCAGGCTGTCGAGGCGGCCGCGGATGTCCTGGTAGGTGTCGACATCGTCCCGCGACAGGGGCGTGACCTGCAACAGGAAGACCTTGCCGCGCTGTTCCGGCTTGTCCTTGAGGAACTGCTCATAGCCCAGCAGCCGCTGTTCCAGACCCTTGGAATAGTCCAGTCGGTCGACCCCGACGATCATGGAGCGAAATGCCGCCGACGCCGCCATCCGGTCATAGGTGCGCACACCGAGCGCGGAGTTCCGCGCCTCGAGGAAGCCGTCGACGTCGATGCCGATCGGGAAGACCCCGGTCTGGACCGTCTTGCCGAAGGCCATCAGGGCGTCATTCGGCAGCAGCCGCCCATGGATGCCGGGCTCTGACGCCACATAGTCGCGGAACAGGTCCAGCCACTCGCGCGTGTGAAAGCCCAGCAGGTCAAAGTCGAACAGCGATTCCACCAGCCGCCGGTGATAGGGCAGGGTCACCAGCAGCTGGCGCACTGGCCAGGGCGTGTGCAGGAAGAAGCCGATCCGGTTCTTGATGCCACGCCGGCGGAGATCCCGGGCCAGCGGGATCATGTGATAATCGTGGATCCAGATCAGGTCGTCGGGCTGGATCAGCGGAGCCAGCGCCTCGGCGAACCGGTCATTGGTGCGCTCATAGCCCTCGCCGAACGACCGCTCATAGGCCGACAGGTCGACCCGGTGGTGGAACAGGGGCCACAGGGTCTTGTTGGCATAGCCGTTGTAATATTCGTCGACGTCCTGGGGCTCGAGATCGACGAGGGCGACCGTCACCCCCGCCCGGTCCTCGATCTGGGCCTCGGGCTTCCACTCGGGCGTGGTGTTTCCGGACCAGCCGAACCACAGGCCATCATATTTTCGCAGCGCCGCTGACAGGGCCATGGCCAGCCCCCCGGCCGAGCCCGCCGAGGGATCGGTGGGCGCCGAGACGCGGTTCGAAACGACGATCAGGCGGCTCATCGGACGTCCGTCCACGAACGGCTGAGCAGGATGGCACAGTTGATGATGCCGACCAGGGAGTAGGTCTGCGGATAGTTGCCCCACAGCTCTCCGGACTCGACCGCGATGTCCTCGCTGAGCAGGCCGGCGTGGGTGCGGCGGGCCAGCATCTCCTCGAAGATGGCGCGGGCCTCTTCGTCGCGACCATTCTGGTGCAGGGCCTCGATGAACCAGAAGGTGCAGAAGTTGAAGGCCGTCTCCGGCTCGCCGAAGTCGTCGGGCTCGACATAGCGGAACAGGAAGGGACCCTTCTTGAGGTCGCGCTCGATCACTTCGAAGGTGCGGGCCATGCGCGGGTCATCCAGCGACAGGAAGCCGACGTCGGTCAGCTGCAGCAGGGAGGCGTCCAGTTCGGTGCCGCCGAAGCTTGCGGCGAAATGGCCCTCTCCCTCCAGAAAGGCCTCGGTCTCGATCCGCTCGCGGATGATGCGCGCCTTGTCGGCCCAGTCGGCGGCGCGATCCTTGAGGTTCAGATGAAGCGCGGCCTTGGCCAGCCGGTCGCAGGCGGCCCAGCACATCACCGCAGAATAGGTGTGGACCCGCGCGAAGGTACGGAACTCCCACAGGCCGGCGTCGGGCTGATCGTGCATGTCGAACGCCCGCTGGCCGACCTTTTCGAGGGCGTGGAAGTCCTCCAGCGTGCCGGGCCGGATCATGCGTTGGTCGTAGAAGGCCTGAACGAGCGGCAGGACGATCTGTCCGTAGACGTCGTGCTGCAGGTGTTCGCGCGCCTGATTGCCGACGCGCACCGGCTTCATGCCGCGATAGCCCTCGACGGTATCGGTGATCCGCTCGTCGATGTCCTCTTCCAGACCGACGCCATAGACCGGCTGGACGTGGCCGCCGTCGGCCTGATCGACCAGATTGCGCAGATAGACGAGGTAGTTCTCGAGAATGTCGACGGCGCCCAGACGGTTGAGGGCGCGCACCGTGTAATAGGCGTCGCGAATCCAGCAGAAGCGGTAGTCCCAGTTGCGACCGCTGCCGGGGAACTCGGGCACAGAGGTGGTCAGGGCCGCGACGATGGCGCCGGTCTCTTCATAGGCGCACAGTTTCAGGGTGATGGCGGCACGGATCACCGCCTCCTGCCAATCCAGCGGCAGATAGAGTTTGCGCACCCACTCCTGCCAATAGCCCACGGTGCGGTCGCGCGCGGCGATCATTCCCGGGCCGACGTCCTGGTCATAGGCTTCATCGGGCCCGAAGAAGAAGGCCAGCGGCTTTTCGAGCCGGAACACCCGCTCATTGACGATGTGGCTGACCGGACAGTCGGTGGTCAGGCGGAAGGTCGCGCCCGTGCACTGGTAGCGGATGTGATTGGACCCGTGAGTGCTGTCCGCCAGCCGCGCGCCCCAGTCGGCGGCGGGCCTCAGGCGGATGGCGATGCGGGGCGTGCCGGACAGGGGCCGGATCAGCCGGCCAAAGGCCAGCGGTCGATAGGTGCGCTGCTGATGCGCATGACGCGGGCAAAAGTCGATGATCTCGAGGGAGGACCCATCGACGGCATGGAGAACCGTACGGAGAACCGGCGTGTTGCGCACATAGTCCTGCTCGGCGCTGACCTGACCCTCCAGCACAATTTCCCAGAAGCCGTGTTCGGGATCGCTGCCGTCCATCAGGGCCGAGAACAGCGGATCGCCATCGACACGCGGCGCACAGGCCCAGACATAGCGCCCCTGACGGTCGATCAGGGCACTGACGGCGCAGTTGCCGATGGGGGCGAGGTCGACGGAAGGCTTCATCGGGCGGCCTCCGCCAGTTGCGTCAGCCAGTCGGTGACGGCGCGGGTGTCGGCCAGACCATAGCGGGCGGCGCTCACCCAGCGGGGGTCGACCAGTATGCCGAAGCCACCGGCGGCCTCTGCTGCGCGAAAGGCGGCCTCATCGGTGCGATCATCGCCGATCATGACGGGATGGGCCCCGGCAAAGGGCGGTTCGGCCAGAAAGGCGGCCAGGGCCCGGCCCTTGTCGGCATCGCCGCCCTTGAGCTCGACCACCATATGGCCGGGCTGGAGATGCAGGCCGTGGTCACGGGCCAGCGTGGTTGTGGCGTGGCGGACACCGGCCGCCCGGTCGGGGGCGTTGCGGTAGTGGACGGCGACGCCCACGCCCTTGTTCTCGATCTCGACGCCGTCGGCGATTTCGGCGCTGAGGGACCGCGTCAGGCCTTCAACCGCCAGCGCCACATCGGCCTCTGCGCCTTGCGTTTCGACCCGGCCATTGGCCGAGCGGCGCTCCAGACCATGCACCCCGGCCACGGGGATGACGCGGCCCTCGAGGATGCGGTCGACATCGGCCAGGGCGCGCCCGCTCAGCACCGCCACCCGACCGTCCAGCGCCTCGGTCAGGGCGTCCAGCAGGCGCGAGCGACGCGGATCAGGGCCGACGTCCTCGGGCCGGGATTCAATCGGGGCCAGCACGCCGTCGAGATCCAGAAACAGGGCCAAAGGCCCCCGGTTCCGGGTCAGGGACGCCGGCACGGGGGGCGGCGCGAGGTCTCGGGGGTCAGTCGGGGCGATCACGGCAGTCATCAGGTCGGGTCGGATCTTTCTCAGGGCAGAGGGCAACACCGGAACGGGTGCCCGCACGATCGGGAGGAACCGTCCAACGGGGGAGGAAGACGGTCGGCTCGGGGTTGCGGTCCTGCTAACGCCCCGCTGCGGCAAAGGTTGTCGCCTAACTGCGGTCAGGTCAAACCGCCGGGCGTCGGGATCGCCGGGACGGGGTCCGGCATTGTGAAACGAGGCGGGATGCGGCACATCCTGCGGCTTCCCATCCGGCGGGCCGATGACGGCCGATTTGACGCGCGTGACATGACCCAGCCCCCCTTTGATGCCGACACCACCCAGGCCATCACCGACCATGCCCGACGGGTGATCCGGCTGAACCGGGAGGCGCTGGAGGCGCTGGAGGCCGGGCTGGATGACAGCGTGGCGCGCGCCTGTTCCGTGATCCTGTCGCGGCCCGGCTATCTGGTGGTGACGGGCATGGGCAAGTCCGGCCACATCGGCGGCAAGCTGGCGGCGACCCTCGCCTCGACCGGCACCAATGCCTTTTTCGTGCACCCCGCCGAGATGAGCCACGGCGACCTGGGCATGTTGCGCGACGACTGCACCCTGCTGGCCATCTCGAACTCGGGCGAAAGCCGGGAACTGCGCGACCCGCTGATCTTCTGCCAGCGGCGCGGCATTCCGGTGATCGGCATGACCCAGCGCCCGCAGAGCTTCCTGGGCCGCAACAGCGCTGTCCTGTTACAGCTGCCGCAGGTGGCCGAGGCCTGCCCGAACAATCTGGCACCGACCACATCGACCCTGATGACACTGGCGCTGGGCGATGCCCTGGCCATGGTGCTGATGGAACGCCGCGGGTTTTCCGCCGAGGCCTTTGGCCTGCACCACCCGGGCGGCAAGCTGGGCATGGGCCTGCAGAGCGTGCGCGACTGGATGGGCGACCGGCCCCGCAAGGTCGCCAGCGTCACCCGCGACACCCCCTTTGCCGAGGTGATTTCGGCCATCACAGAGGGGATGAAGGGCGCGACCGCCGTGGTCGAGGACGACGGGCGGCTGGCCGGGATCGTCACCGACGGCGATGTGCGCCGCGCCTTTGGCCGTGAGCCGACCTCGCTGAAGGACCTGACCGCCGGCGATCTGATGAGCGCCGGCCCCAAACAGGTGTCGCCCGATGCCCGGATGAGCGATGCCGTCGACATCCTGACCCAGAACCGCATCTCGACCCTGCTGGTGGTCGAGGATGACCGGCCGGTGGCGATTATCCACCTCGCCGAACTGATGCAGGCGGGTTACGTCTCCTGATATGACCCGTGTTTGCATTGACGCCATGAACATCGGCCTGGCCAAGGGCTCCGGCATTGCCACCTACGGCCGCAATCTGATTGATGGCCTGAACGGCGCCGGCTTCGAGAGCCAGATTCTGTATGGCCCCGGCCAGAACTATGCCAAGCGGGCAATCCTGAACGAGATTGCCCTGATCGATCCCGTCGCCGCCAAGGGCAAGAAGTGGCGGGACCGGCGGGAACTGATCCTCACCCCCCTCGGTGCAACGGCGCGGCCCGTTCCGATCTCGGACAATGTCGTCTGGCCCGTGCGCGGCGGCGGACGCCCCAGGGTGCAGGACTTCTGGAGCGCACCTCGACTGTTTGGCCGGGCAGATCAGTGGTGGGGGCTGACCAAGGGGTTCACCCCCGTCAGCTTCCAGGGATCCGGCGACACCCGGGTTCCGGACATCATGCACTGGACCACGGTCATGCCACTGAAGGCACGGGGCGTGGCCAATCTCTACACCATCCACGACCTGATCCCGCTGAAGCTGCCGCACACCACGCTGGACAACAAGCGACGGTTCATGCGGATCAGCCGGGACATCGCCCGGCAGGCCGATCACATCGCTGTCGTGTCGGAAGCCACGCGCCGTGACGTCATCACCCTGCTGGGGGTGCCGGAGGACCGGGTGACCAACACCTGGCAAGCCGTCTCCGTGCCGCCGAAATATCTGGCCCGCACCGATGAAGAGGTCGCTCGTGAGCTGGAGGGCGTATTCCGCCTGCCGTGGAAGGGCTATTTCCTGTGGTTCGGTGCCATAGAGCCCAAGAAGAACCTGGCGCGGGTCGTCGAGGCCTATCTGGCGGCCAATGTCGATCAGCCTCTGGTCATTGTGGGCGGCCGGGCCTGGCTGGAGGAAGACGAACTGCAGCTGATGCACCAGGCCCGAACGGACAAGAAGATCCGCAAGAAGAAGCTGAAATTCTTCCAGTACCTGCCCTTCTCGGTGCTGGTCTCGCTGATCCGGGGGGCACGCGGCACCCTCTTTCCGTCCCTGTATGAGGGCTTCGGCTTGCCGGTTCTGGAGTCGATGGTGCTGGGCACGCCGGTCATGACCTCGAACGTCTCCTCCCTGCCCGAGGTCGCCGGCGACGCCGCCCTGATGGTCGATCCCTATGATGTCCACGCCATGACCCGTCATATTCTCGCGCTGGCGTCGGACGATGACCTATGCGCCGAGTTGTCGGCCCGGGGGCGGGTGCAGGCCGCGAAGTTCAGCCCCGAGGCCTATCAGGAACGCCTGCGCACCCTGTACGCCAAACTGGCCTGACGGCATGACCCGAACCGTCCTGTTCGATGCCGGACGCCTGTTGCAGCGCAGCGGGCGAACCACTCCGACCGGGGTGGACCGGGTCTGCCTGGCCTATGCCGAATGGTTGATGGGCCACCCCGATGTACGCTTCGTCCCGGTCCGCAGCCGGGGCGATCGCCTGACGGCGCTGGACCGGAAATGGTTCGGCGAACTGGCCGCCTCGCTGCGCGAGCGCTGGACCGGCAATGGTGTGGGCGAGGCCGAGCGGACCCTGACCGACCTGCTGGCCCGTCCGCGCGGCGCGCGCTCCCTGTCCGGGCCCGTCAGCCGCGAGCGCGAGCCCCGGCGACAGGCGATGACGCGGCTGTTGATGTCCCGCGCCCTGCCCGACGTCACCCGCGAGACGCTGTATGTGAATGTCGGCCACAGCGGCCTGACCAGCCCGCGCCTGTTGTCGAAACTGGCGGAGGACGGGGCCCGGTCGGTGCTGATGGTCCACGACCTGATCCCCATCACCCATCCGGAATACTGCCGCCCGGGCGAGGGGGCACGGCACCGGACGCGCATGCGGTTGGCCCTGAAGCAGGGGTCGGTGCTGGTGGTGAACTCCGACACGACCGCGCAGGTACTCAAGGCGTTTGCCGCGCGGGAGGGGCTGGCGGCACCCACGGTCGTGGTCGCCCATCTGGGGCTCGAGCCGGCATTCGCAGAGCCCGGCTGGCGGCCCGCCGAGCGGCCCTATTTCGTCCACGTGGGCACGGTCGAGGCGCGCAAGAATCTGACCTTCCTGCTGACCTTGTGGCGGCGACTGGAAGAGCTGAGGGGTGGGGAATCCCCGGCCCTGGTCCTGATCGGGCGGAGCGGCTGGGAAAATGAGTCCGTCATGGATCATCTGGAGCGGTCGCCGCCTCTGCAGGGGCTGGTGCATCAGGCGTCGGAGCTACCGGACGCGGCCCTGTCGCGGCTGATGCGGGCGTCGCGGGGTGTGGTGGCGCCCTCGGCGGTCGAGGGGTTTGATCTGCCGGCGGTCGAGGCCATGGCCATGGGGGTGCCGCTGATCGCCTCGGACATTGCAGCCCACCGGGAGCTGGTGCCCAAGGCGAAACTGATCGACCCGCTGGACGGGCCCGGCTGGCTGAAGGCGCTGGATCGGGCCGCGCGCGGCGACGTTCAGCCCCCGCCCTACAAGCCGCCGAGCTGGCGCACCCATTTCCAGATCGTGGCCGAAGCGCTGGGGATGAAGCCCGGCATCTGACGGTACAGACCGTGCGGCGTGACTGGCGCGCCTTCTGAAAGGCCGGTAAGTCAGACGCATGGCCCAACGTCTTGCCCTCCCCGCCCTGTTGACCGCTCTGGCGATGGCCGGCTGCTCGACCCTGCCGGTCGAGGGACCGTCGGCGCGCGATGTGACCGGACAGGCCGGCGACCAGACCTATGCCGTGGTCGAACTGGACGCTGGCGTCAGCCAGATGCTGAGGGCCATCCCGACCGAGGCGACCGCATCATTGGCCGGGGCCGAGAGCACAGCCCCGCTCGACCGGATCGGGGTCGGCGATACGCTGTCGGTCTCGATCTATGAGCCCAGCGGGGCCCTGTTCGGCGCACGCGGCGGCGGCGGCACGGTACAGGGTGCCAGCCAGACCCTGCCCATGGCCGTCGTCGCGGAAAGCGGCACCATCCAGATTCCCTTTGCCGGAGCCGTTGCGGTCGAGGGCCTGACCGCCGCCGAGGCCGGAGCCGCCGTGCGCCGCGCCCTGATCGGGCGGGTCGGCAATCCGCAGGTGACGGTCACGCGTGCCGAAGCCCCCTCGACCGGGGTGACGGTGCTGGGCGAAGTCCGCACGCCGGGCCGGGTGCCCCTGTCGGTCAGCCGCGACCGCCTGCTGGATGTGATCGCCGCCAGCGGCGGACCGTCGCGCAGCCCCGAAGAGATCGAGGTGATCGTCAGCCGGGGCCAGACGACCTGGCGCGCGCCCTATACCGCCGTCACCACCCGCTTTGACCAGAATGTGCGGCTGGCCCCGGGCGACCGGGTCAGCCTGGAATACCAGCCGCGCCGCTACAGCGTCATGGGCGCCTTGGGGGCGGTGTCGCAGGCCGAGATGGGACCGGGCTCGCTTACGCTGGCGGCGGCGCTGGCCCGCGCCGGGGGCCCCAATCCGAATACCGCCGATGCCCGGTCGGTGCTGGTGTTCCGTTTCGAGAGCCCGGCAGTCGCCCGCGCCCTGGATCTGAGCCAGCCGCCCAGTCCGCGCGGGGTGCCGGTCGTCTATCGGCTCGATCTATCGGGGCCCTATGGGATGTTCGTCGCCTCGGATTTCGAGATCCGGCCGGACGACCTGGTGTTTGTGCCGCGCGCCGGATCGACCGAGCTGCGCGAGTTCTTCGAGCTGGTGCAGAGCGTGACGCGGGTGGTCTATGACGTCTCGGTCACCAGCGCCCTCAACCTTGACTGACACGGGAGCCACCGCACAGCTGGCGGCGCTGAGGGCGTCGGCACTGGCGGTCTATCGGGCCCATGACCTGCCGACAAAGGCCGGCTTTTACCGCAAGGGCCCTCGGGCCAGACGCTGGACGCGGTTGGCCGATGATCTGGATGCGGCGGCGCGCTGGGACCTGATCCGGGCCCATGCGCCGGACAGTGGCTGGCGCTATCTGGAGCGCGACCGGCTGGGGGAGGCCCATGAGGCCGAAGAGGTGCGCGAGGCGGCCCGCGTGCTGGTGGCCTGTACGCGGCTGGAGACGGCGCTGGAGGGCGCGGAGGGCACGCTGGTCGAACTGATCGATCTGGCCCTGTCGCTGCCCGCTGTTCCGCCTAGGGGGTGACCTCGGCGGCGGTCATGGCAAAGGCGCGCAGCTCGGCCATGCCGGTGCCCTTTTCCGACGAGGTCAGGGCTACGTGCGGATAGGCGGCGGGGCGTTTGGCGATGGCCTTGAGCGTTTCCGCGACCCGCTTTTCGCCCTCTCCGGACTTCAGCTTGTCGGCCTTGGTCAGCACGATCTGATAGCTGACGGCGGCCAGGTCCAGGGCGTCGAGCGCCTCGGTATCGACCGCCTTCAGCCCGTGGCGCGCATCGATCAGCAGATAGACCCGCTTCAGCGTCACCCGCCCCCGGAGGTAGTCGCGGCCGAGGTTCTGGAAGCGCTTGACCTCGCCCTTGGACGCCTTGGCCCAACCATAGCCGGGCAGGTCGACGAGGCGCATGCGCCCGTCCAGCTCGAAGAAATTGACCTCGCGCGTGCGGCCCGGCTCGTTCGAGGCGCGGGCCAGACCCTTCATGCCGACCAGGGCATTGATCAGGCTGGACTTGCCGACGTTGGAGCGGCCAGCGAAGGCGATTTCGGGCCAGTCGGGCGGCGGCAGCTGCTCGATCTTGGCGCAGCCCATGATGAAGGTGGCGGGCCGCGCAAACAGCACCCGCGCGGCCTCCAGCTCTTCCTCGGTGAAGTCGGTCACGCGGCCTTCTTCTTGAAGTAGCGGTCGATGAAGCTGTCGATCGGGTTCTCGGCCTTGAAGCGGTGCATGATGATGTACTGCTGGATGATCGACAGGATGTTGTTCCACGCCCAGTAGACCAGCAGGCCGGCCGCGAACGGCGCCATGATGAAGGTGAAGACGAACGGCAGGAAGGCAAAGATCTTGCGCTGCATCGGGTCGGGCGGCGGCGGGTTCATGGCCATCTGCAGCCACATGGTCAGACCGTAGAAGATCGGCAGGATGCCGAGGCCCAGCGTGCCCACCAGCAGACCCCCGATGAGCGGCAGGCTGCCAGGATCCCAGGGGATCACCCCGAACAGGGTCCAGATGTTCGTGGGGTCTCGCGAAGACAGGTCCTGGATCCAGCCGAAGAAGGGCGCGTGGCGCATTTCGATGGTGACGAACAGCACCTTGTAAAGGGCATAGAAGACCGGGATCTGGATCAGGATCGGGATACAGCCCGCCAGCGGATTGATCTTCTCGCGCTGATACAGCGCCATGGTTTCCTGCTGCTGCTTCTGCACGTCGCCTTCGTGCTTCTTCTTGATCTCCTCCATCTTGGGCTGGAGCTTGCGCATCTTGGACATGCTCTCATAGGCCTTGTTGGCCAGGGGGAACATGACCAGCTTGACGACCACGGTCAGGGCCAGGATGGCCAGACCGAAATTGCCCAGCACGCCATAGAAGAAGTCGACGATCAGGAAGATCGGGCGGGTCAGGAAGAACAGGAAGCCCCAGTCGATCGCATAGATGAAGCGCGGCAGGTCCAGCTGCTCCTCATAGCTTTTGAGGATTTCGTTGCGCTTGGCGCCGGCGAACAGGTGGCGGGTTTCGGTGATCTGGCGGCCCGGCCGGATGGTCACGGCCTCGCCCAGCATATTGGCCTGCATGGACGTGACATTGCCCTGCTCGCGGGTGCGGAACTCGGCCTCGATGGCCTCGTCCTGATCGGGGATCAACGCGGCCAGCCAGAATTTGTCGGTGATGCCCAGCCAGCCGCCGGTCGATTCCTTGCGGATCGGCGGCTTCTTGGCCCAATCCTTGTATTTATGCTGCTCGGTGGAATAGCCGCCGTTTTCGCCAAAGGTGCCGATGGCGCCCTCGTGCGAGATCATCTCGCGGCCCAGCGTCGGCGGCACGCCTTGGCGTTGGACCGAGCCATACGGGGCCACCGTGATCGGCTGGGCGCTGAAGTTGGCGACCGTGTCGGTGATGGTGAACAGATATTGCTCATCGATCGAGATGACACGGGTGAAGCGCAGGCCCTGACCGTTATCCCAGGTCAGGGTGACGGGCGTCGCGGGCGTCAGGGTTTCGCCCGAGGTCAGACGCCAGGGCGTGTTGATCCCGGGAACGCCGCCGGCGACGTTGGTGCCCAGCCAGCCGAACTGGGCGAAATAGGCAAACTCCATGCCCTGCGGCCGGAACAGTTCGACCGGCTGGTCCGAACCCAGCGTCTGGTCATAGCCCAGCAGGAACAGGTCATCGATCTTGCCGCCTTCCAGCGACAGGGAGCCTGTCAGCGTGTCGGTCTCGATGGCGACGCGGCTGGCCCCGGCGAGGGCCGCCTGACGGTCGGTGATGAAGACAGGCGGGTTGGCCGGAATGTCGCCGGAATCGGTCGGCAGGGCCACGCCCGGCTGGCTCTGCTCGGCCACCGTTTCGCGCTGCGCATCGAGAGCCGCCTTGCGCTGGTCCGCCTGGGGCTGGAGCACAAAGGCCTGATAGGCGAACAGGAAAATCACCGTGACCACGATGAAGATGATCGTGTTCCGATTGTTGTCGAGGTTCATGGATCGGCAGTCCTGGCCTGGTCTGGCGGAGAAATCAGGGCTCGGGCGAAGCCGAAGGCCCGACGGGCGCATCCGGCCGCGGCGGGCGCGGGGTCGCGAGCCTTGTAAGGGCCCATTTCACATCGTCAAGCAAACGTGGCCAGGCGCGGTCCACCGTGCCCATGCGCGCGATCAGAACATAGTCGGATCCAGGCCGTCCCAGTTCGGGGATCAGGAGGCGCGCCGCCTCGCGCAGGCGGCGTTTGGCGCGGTTCCGGACCACGGCCCCGCCGACCTTGCGCGTCGCCGTAAAGCCCACACCGATCAGCGGATCACCGTCGCCCCGGTCGCGACGCTGGACGACCACCCCGCCCCGGGCTTCAGACATGCCTTTCGCGGCCGCCAGAAACTGGGGCCGCGAAGTAAGGCGTTCAATGCGGGTCATGGCCACACGGTCTCTCCGGACGGAGAGACCCGACGCATCAGGCGGTCAGGCGCTTACGGCCCTTGGCGCGACGGCGCTGAACGATCTTCTGACCGTTCTTCGTGGCCATCCGCGAACGGAAACCGTGACGGCGCTTGCGTACGAGTCGCGACGGCTGATAGGTCCGCTTCACGGTCGGCTCCATATATCTAGCAGTGAAGCGGCAGACTTGATGGCGTCCACCGCAGGAGGGCGGGCGTATAAGACCCCGGGGCGCGGGTGTCAACGCCGTCGGCGTGCTACCGGGCCCCAGAAAGAGACCGTGGAGCCATGACCGAGCCCTTGACCCCCGCTGATCTCGAGCCCGAAATGCAGGGTTCCAGCGCGCCCGGGCGTCATGCGCCGCGGTCGCTGAAAGACTGGGCCCTGCGCCTGTCGCCCATCGTGGCGCTGGCAGCCTTCGTCATCCTGGCCTTCGCCATGGGCTGGAACAAATATCTGTCGATGGAGATGCTGCGCGAGCACGGGCTCAATCTTCAGTCCTTTGCCGCCGAACAGTTCCTGCTGGCGCTGGTGATCTTCATTGCCGTCTATGCCCTGGCCACCGCCAGCACCATTCCGGGGCCGGTGTTCCTGACGCTGCTGGGGGGGATGATGTTCGGGCCGCTGGTCGGGGCGCTGGCCCAGGCGACCGGAGCGACGCTGGGCTCGATCGCCATCTATATGCTGTACCGCAGCGCCATCGGCACCTGGATGCGCGCCAAGTTCGAGGCGGATGCGGGGATGATGCACAAGATCGCCACCGGCATCGACCGCAATGCCTTTGTCACCCTGCTGACCCTGCGGCTGATCCCCAGTGTGCCGTTCGTGCTGATCAATGCCACGGCCGGCATGGTCGCGGCCCCGCTTCGCCCCTATATCGCCGCGACCTTTCTGGGCCTGTTGCCATCGACCTACATCTATACCTGGATCGGATCGGGGCTGGGGGATCTGTTGCAGCAGGGGGTTCAGCCGGACCTGAACATGCTGGTCTCGAAATTCTTCTGGCCGTTGATGGGCGTTGCCTTCCTGTCGATCCTGCTGCCCATCCTGATCAAGGGCGGTCAGGCGTGGTACAAGAGTCGTCAGAAGAGGACGGCATGACGGCGACCGCGGACCGGGTCTATCGCTGGGCGGTGAAGCCCCTGACGGCCCTGAAGGCGCGCGCCGATGCGCCGGCCATGGCGCACCCGGGACCGCGGATCATCTCGGGTCTGGCCTTCCGCCTGCTGCTGCTGACGGTGATCTTCACCTTCGCCGTCGGCGCCCTGATCATCGTGCCCAATGCCGCAAGCTTTCACGAGCGCTGGCTGCGCGACCGGCTGCAGGCGGCCGAGCTGGCCTCTACCGCAGTCGAGGCCCTGCCCTACAGTATGGTCGACGATGAGGTGGCCGAGCAGCTGATGACCATCGGCGGCGTCCAGGCGGTGGTGGTCGGGGACCAGGGCGTGCGCCGTCTGTTGCTGCAGGCACCCAATCTGCCGCGGACGCCGGATGTCATCGACCTGAGGGGACGGGGCACCTGGGCGCGGGTGGTCGAGCCGTGGCGGACCCTGTTCGGACACCCCGACCGGTCGATCCGGGTGCAGGCCCGGCCGCGCTACCGCTCGGGCGACTATGTGGAGATCCTCGCGCCCGCCGAGCCTTTGAAGCAGGAACTGCGGGCCACCCTGGTCAACAGTCTGATCACCGCCGTGCTGGTCGCGGGGCTGGCGGGTCTGCTGCTGTATGCGGCGCTGGCGGTGCTGGTGCTGCGGCCGCTGAACCGGGTGACGCGCTCGATCGAGCGCTTTGCCGGTGATCCCGAGTCCGACCCCGAACCCCCCTCCAACCGCCGTGACGAGATCGGTCAGGTCGAGCGCGAGCTGGCGCGCATGCAGGGCGAGGTGCGGCTGGCCCTGCGCTCTCGCGCCCGTCTGGCGGCGCTGGGCGAGGCGGTGGCCAAGATCAATCACGATCTGAGGAATATGCTGAGCGCCGCCCAGATCGCCTCGGACCGGATGGCCGACTCCGCCGATCCGGCAGTGGCGCGGGCCCTGCCACGTCTCGAGCGGGCGCTGGGCCGGGCCACGGCCCTGACCCGCAATGTGCTGGACTATGGCAAGACCGAAGAGCCCGAGCCCCAGTTGCGCCGGGTGACCCTGGGCCCCGCCGTGACCGCCGCCGCCCAGGATGCCGGGCTGGAGCACAGCGACATCAAACTTGTCCGCGCCCTGCCCGCCCGTCTGGCCGTGACCGCCGACCCGGACCAGCTGCACCGCATCCTGGTCAATCTGATGCGGAATGCCCGGCAGGCCCTGAGCGACACGCCCGAGGCCGTAAGCGGCACCCGACCGCCGCGCCTGAAGATCGCGGCCGAGACCCGGGGCACGCGCGTCCACATCCGGCTGGAAGACAACGGACCGGGCATCCCGCCGCGCGTCGAGGAGCGGCTGTTCCAGGCCTTTGTCTCGGGGGCCGGGCGCGAGGGATCGGGTCTGGGGCTGACCATCTCGCGCGAGCTGGCCGAGGCCCAGGGCGGTACATTGCGGCTGGTATCGACCGGACCGCAGGGCACGGTGTTCGAACTGGTGCTGAACGCCTGAGCCCGCATGAGGAAACTTTCACAGGCATGGCCGTTCGGTATGGGATATGCGTGTTCCTTCGGAGGATCCCATGATTTCGCTTCTGACCCTTTCCGCCGCCCTGATGCTGAGCAACCCCGTGCTGCAGGACCCCGCTCGCCCGCCGGTGCAGGACCCCGTCGCCCAGCAGGACACGGGTGACGATGAAACCCACCGGCTGAACGCCCGGGTGCTGACCCAGCTTGAGGGCGCGGACGCCATCGACGCCCAGGGCCGTGCCGCCTATGAAGCCGCTGTCGCCGAGCGCGAGGCCCGGATCGCGGAAATCGAGGCCGAGGCCGCCCGCGAACGGGCCGCCTATGAGACCCGCATGGCCGAATACCGCGCCGAAGTGGCCGCCGCTGAAGCCCGTCAGGCCCGCTGGCGCGATCAGGTCGCGGCCTGTGAACGCGGCAACCGCGCCGCCTGCGCGGGTAACTGACGACAGATCGATTGCTGCGGCCGTGAAGCCGTGACAGCCTCCGCCTTCGGACGGTTGGGGGATACGGCATGACATATCGGGGCGGACCCTGGACCTCGCGCCGGGGCGTGCTGATCGGCGCAGGCCTCGCCGCCGCATGGCCCGGCATCGGCGCCGCCCACGCAGGCGATCATCCGCTGGTACAGACCCGGCAGGGTCCGGTGCGTGGCCTTGTCGATCAGGATGTGCGCGCCTTCCTCGGCATCCCTTACGGCGCCGATACCGGCCGCCGGCGGTTTGCTCCGCCGGTTGCGCCCGCGCCCTGGACCACGCCGTTCGAGGCCACCGCCTATGGCCCGTCTGCCCCGCAGCGGGCCGAGGCGGGGGCGACCTCCGAGGACTGCCTCCGCCTGAACATCTGGACACCGGCGCGCGTCGAGAAACCGCGTCCGGTGGTCGTCTATATCCACGGCGGGGCCTATGCCACCGGCTCGGGCTCCAGCCCCCTGACCGACGGCGCGCGCCTCGCCCGACGGCAGGGTCTGGTGGTGGTGACGCTGAACCACCGGCTGAACGCGCTGGGCTATGGCTATCTGGCGCGGCTGGCGTCGGCCCATGGCACGCCCGGCTTTGAGGACAGCGGCAATCTGGGCCAGCTGGATCTGGTGCTGGCGCTGGAATGGGTGCGCGACAGTATCGCGGCCTTTGGCGGTGACCCGTCGCGCGTGACCCTGATCGGGCAGTCGGGCGGCGGGGCCAAGATCGCCACCCTGATGGCCATGCCGCAGGCGCGCGGCCTGTTCCACCGGGTCATGACCATGAGCGGCCAGCAGGTCACCGCCTCGGGCCCGCTGAACGCCACCCGCCGGGCCGAGGTCTGGCTGGACGCCTTGGGCCTCGCGCCCGATCAGGTCGGTCAGTTGCGCACCCTGCCCGTCGAGCGACTGATCGAGGCGACGCGAGCCGAAGACCCCATCCTGGGCGGCAGTCTCTATTTCGGGCCGGTGCTGGATGACCGGGTGCTGACCCGCCACCCCTTCTATCCCGATGCGCCCGCCCTCTCGGCCGACATTCCCATGATCATCGGCAATACCCGGGAAGAGACGCTGGCCTTTCTGGGCAATGACCCCGCCAATCGCGACCTGACGTGGGACGGCCTGCCCGCGCGGCTGACCCCCTCGCAGATGCGGATCGATGTCGCCCCGGAACAGGTGATCGCCTTCTACCGCGACCTCTATCCGCAGATGTCGCCCGACGAGGTGCTGATCCGGGCCACCACCGCAGGCCGCTCGTGGCGCGCGGCGGTGATCGAGGCCGAGGAACGCGCCCGGCAGGGCAGCCCCGCATGGGTCTATCAGCTGGACTGGCCCGCCCGCCTGCCGAATGGCCGGACCGGCGCCTTTCACACCTCGGACATTCCGCTGGTGTTCGATACCCTGGCGGCAGAAGGGTCCGGCGCCATCGGGCCGGAGGCGCAGGACATGGCCGACCGGATCAGCGGCTTCGTCGCCCGCTATGCCGCGACCGGCGACCCGAACGGCACGGGTCTGCCGGACTGGACCCCCTATTCGCTGGACCGCCGCGAGACCCTGATCCTCGACCGGCCGCCCCGCATGGAAAACGACCCCCGCGGCGCCGAACGCGCCTGGTTCGCCCGCATCCCCTACATCCAGCCGGGGACCTGATCCCCGGCTGGTCCGCCGGGAGGCCCTCAGAGGATCTCGTAGTGGATCGGCTTGAAGGCGTTGTTGTTCGACTGCAGGGCGGAGCAGGCGGTCATGCCGATGATCAGGTCCATGGAGGCCTCGAACACCGTGAAGTCGCCGGCCTTGCTGAGCGGCGGCTCGACCGTCAGGGCACCCGTCGTTCCGTCGACCGGCACGTTCATGAAGACGTTGAAGGCGGTGGGAATCTGGTCGGGCTGCACCCCATACGGCGCCAGGGCCGCAGCCAGATTGCCGAAACAGCCCCGGTGCGGATCTGTATCGCCATAGATGATGCGGAAGGTGTCGGCCGAACAGGGCGTCAGCAGGAAGTCGTGGCGCCCGACCCGGTCCTCCTCGATCCGCAACATCACGTTTGACCGGTTGGAGTAGAGGGCGTCGCCCGTGGTCAGATAGATGCGGCTGGCATAGTCCAGCGTGCGACCCGAGGAGAGAACCTCACCGATATCGTGCCGGTTGAAGGCCAGCAGGTCAGAAACCTGCTCCCCCCGGGGGTCGATGATCTTGAGGCGTTGGCCGGCCTTGAGCTCGAAGGCGACGCCGGACCGGGGCGGGATTTCATTCGGCATGGCGGGGCTTTCCGGAGGGGGCGTCGAAGGGGGCGGACCAGGACTCATCGACCGCGCGGCCGCTGTACTGGCGGGCCTCGGAGCTTTCGCCGTGGCGGGCCAGCATGGGATTGACCGCCCCGGCCAGGGTCGCATCCCGCTCGAGGATGCTGGTGCGCAGCTTTTCATAGGCGCCCGAACTGCGCAGCATTTCGAACTGGCGATGCAGGTTGAACACTACGGTCGGTGTTTCGAACCGTCGGGCCGGGCGGCTGGCGCCGGGGTGCATGCCGACGGCAAAGAAGGCCTCGCCGCCGAAACTGAGCGAGAAATGCGGACTGTCGGGATCGGGATCGACCGTCGGGTCATGGGGCACGCCGTTCCAGGCGTCCTTGTCGGTCAGTGACTGGATCCGGTCCCACAGGGCGCGCTCGAAGGCGACCTCGTCAAGATCGCGGGGTCCCTCGAAAATGACGACGAAGCTCTGGAACAGGGTCGGGTCGAGGGTGAAGCGGCGTGCAGCCTCGAACAGGCCGGGGTGGATACGCAGATCGTCCCAGGCCGAGGTGACGTCGCGGGCGACGATGATGTCCATCTGGCTTCGCGCCAGTGCGGACTTGGCGCCGACGCAGGGAAACGCCTTGTCGCGCACGAACGTCTCGAACGCGCGCGCCAGCGGATGGTTGTTGGAGGCGACGGTCGCGCTCATGCCTGGGCCCGGTTGGTCAGCAGGTGAACCGAGAACAGCTGCTGGCTGTCGGTCCAGGCGTTCAGCGTGCGCCAGCCCGCGCGGGCGGCAAGGGCGGCAAAGCTCTCCAGCGTGTATTTGTGCGAATATTCCAGCACGATCGGCTGGTCCGCCGGCAGGTCAAAGCGGCGGCCCGCGACGGTCACGGACAGGTCGCGCAGGGGATAGATGCCGGCCTCGATGCGGTGCGCATCGCGGTTGTAGATCGCCTCATGGCGGAAGTCGCTCTTGTCGAGCGCGGTGCCCAGCTCGCGGTTCATGCGGTCCAGGATATTCAGGTTGAAATCCCAGATGGCACCGTCGGGATCGTTATAGGCGCCGAGCAGGGTTTCTTCGTCCTTCTGCAGGTCAACGCCAACCAGGAAGAGGCTGTTGTCACCCAGCAGGATGTGCATGCGGCGCAGGAAGGCCTCGCTGTTCTCCGGCAACAGGTTGCACAGGGTGGAGCCCGGAAAGAAGCCAAGTACCGGACCGTCGGCGACGACGTCGGGCAGGGCAAAATCCCTGGTGAAATCGGCCGCGATCGGTACGACCTCCAGCTCTGGATAATCGGCCCGAATGGCTGCGGCAGACTCCTGCAACTGGGCCTCGGATATCTCGACCGGCACATAGCGGGCCAGGTCGGGCATGGCGTCCAGAAGTCGGCGCACCTTGACGCTGGCGCCACTGCCCAGTTCGACGAGGCTGCCGTCGGGGCCGAGGATGCGGTCGATCTCAGGGGCCTGCGCCTGCAGGATCTCAAGTTCGGCGCGCGCGGCGTAATAGCCGGGAGACGCCACAATGCCCTCGAACAGGGCCGCGCCGACGTCGTCATACAGCCATTTGCTGGCCAGCCGGGGCGGTCGCAACGACAGACCATGCGCCACCGACTCCTCGAACTCCAGGTCGGTCAGATTGGGCTCATTGTCGTACACGCGGGGTTCCGATCGGGACAGTCAGGGAGCGGCCCGGCAACCGGGCGTCGCGGCCCGAAACGTCCCGTCCCCCGGATCGTTGCCTCAAGGGCCCCCACGCAACGCGACGGGGGCCATCTTCGTTGGGCCCCGGCTTTACGGTCCGGGTCTGCCCTCCGCCCTAGACCGCCGGCGCGTGGATCGCATCCGCTCGGGCCAGCCAGGCGTCGAAGCGGGTGCAGACCGTTCGGACAAAGGGTGCGGCGGCCTCGGGAATGCGAAAGCCGTCCGCCGTCCGTTCGATCAGACCCTCGGCCTCGAGGTCGTCCATGCCCGCCACAATCCCGGCCAGTGACCGGGCCCGGTCGCCGAACCGCTGACGCAGGCCGGCATCCGAATAGGTGAGATCGCACATCAGGCGCTCGATGACGTGGGCCCGCAGTCGGTCGTCGTCGCTCAGGGCCACCCCGCGCGCCGTCGCCCGTCCGCCCGCGCCGACCCGCTGGCGGTAATCGGCAACGCCCGTGGCATTCTGGGCATAGCCCTGCGGCAGGCGACTGATGGCCGAGGCCCCCAGCCCGATCAGAGCGTCCGACCGGTCAGTCGTATAGCCCTGAAAGTTTCGATGTGCCGGGGCCCGGGCCAGGGGGTCGTCCGGCCGGGCGAAATGATCCAGTCCGATGCGCACATAGCCGGCCGCCACCAGCCGCCGGGTCGCCAGCTCCGCCAGCCGAAGCCGCGCGTCAAACCCCGGCAGGGCGGCGTCGGGGATCAGCCGCTGATGACGGATCCGCTCCGGCAGATGGGCGTAGCCGAACACCGCCAGCCGGTCCGGCCGAAGCGCGAGAGCCTGATCCAGCGTGTCGGACAGCCGCGCCTCGGTCTGGTGCGGCAGGCCATAGACCAGATCGATATTGAGCGCCTCTATGCCCGCGCGACGCAGGTCGTCTACCACCTGCCGGGTCGTGTCGAACGACTGCTGCCGGTTGATGGCGGCCTGCACCTCGGGGCTGAAGTCCTGGACGCCGATCGACACCCGGTTGACCCCCGCCTGCGCGAAGGCGTCGGCCCGATCCTCATCCATGAAGCGCGGATCGATTTCGACGGCGAACTCCGCATCATCGGCCAGGTCAAAGCGGGATCGCAGCCGCCCGGCCAAAGCCAGGATCTGATCCGGTTGCAGGCTGTTGGGAGAGCCGCCGCCCCAGTGCAGATGCGTCACCCGCCGTCGCGGGCCGAGGAGGTCGGCGACCGCCCCGATCTCCGCCTCCAGCGCCTCGAGATAGCCCGCGATCGGCGCCGGTGTGTTCACCACCGTCGTCGCGCATCCGCAGTACCAGCACAGGGCGCCACAGAAGGGGATGTGCACATACAGCGACAGGGCTGCCGCCTCAGGCAGGTCGGCGATCCACGCCCCGCTCTGGTCCGGACCGACCGACGCATCGAAATGCACCGCCGTGGGATAGCTGGTGTAACGCGGCGTGGGCGCCCGCAGGCGGTCGGGAGAAAGCACACAGGTCATGGCCCCGAC
>Ga0075012_10001477_pt1 | contig 23860 bp, 20 predicted proteins | sample All_14_2_FD_71474 | JGI IMG/M metagenome (GOLD analysis project Ga0075012, IMG submission 71474) | Freshwater microbial communities in response to fracking from Pennsylvania, USA - Allegheny Zone_MetaG_DW_15 | ecosystem: Environmental > Aquatic > Deep subsurface > Groundwater > Drilled...
CCCCCGCACCACCCGTCACCCCGGCGAAGGCCGGGGTCCACGCACCCAGCGAGCGCCGCCACCTACCACCAGCCACACAACCCACCCGCCGCATGCCGCAAGCCACCCGCCACCGCCTACTCACCGCCCTGCGCCGCGCAGCCGCCAGCACCGCGGTCTTCCTGGCAACGCTGGCCCCCACCCTGGCCAGCGCTGATGTCAAAGGCGACTACGTCATCGGCCCCGGCGACGTGCTGCGCATCAACGTCTACCAAAACCCCGACCTCACGCTCGAAACCCGCATCAACGAAAGCGGCGCCATCAGCTACCCCCTGCTGGGCACCGTGAAGCTGGGCGGCCTTTCCGTCACCCAGGCCGAGAAGACGATTGCCGATGGCCTGCTGAAAGGCAACTTTCTGCGCCAACCCCAGGTAAGCCTGCAACTGCTGCAAGTGCGCGGCAACCAGGCCAGCGTGCTTGGCATGGTGAACCGGCCGGGGCGCTACCCCATTGAGGTCACAGGCCTGCGCCTGAGCGAGTTGCTGGCCACTGCCGGTGGTATTGCCCCCACAGGCAGTGACACCGTCACCCTCAGCGGCGTGCGCAACGGCCAGCAGTTCCGCAAACAAATCGACGTGGGCCAACTGCTGAACAACGGCAAACGCGAAGACGACCCCGTGGTGGAAAACGGCGACAGCATCTATGTTGACCGCATGCCCATGGTCTACGTCTACGGCCAAGTGCAACGCCCCGGCAGCATGCGCGTAGAGCGTGGCATGACGGTGATGCAAGTGCTAGCCAATGGCGGCGGCCTTACCCAGCGCGGCACCGAGAAAAACATCAAGCTCAACCGCCGCGGTGCTGATGGTCGCGTGCAAGAAAAAGAAGTGAACCTCAACGAAACCGTGACCGAAGGCGACGTGATCTTCGTGCGCGAGAGCATGTTCTAAGGGATGATCTAAATGACCTTCTCTCAATTCTTCGCGATACTCAAAGCACGGAAAAACGGCGTACTGAGTGTCTTCCTCGGCACTATTGCGCTCGCATTGATAGTAAGCCTGATACTTCCAAAACAATATACAGCCGCCGCTGCTGTAGTCGTCGATGTAAAAAGCCCCGATCCAATCCTCGGCATGATGCTCGGCGGCTCTATGATGCCCGGCTACATGGCAACCCAAGTGGATATTATTACCAGCGATCGGGTGGCGCGCAAGGTAGTGCGCGACCTGAAGCTCACAGAGAATACCCAACTACGTGAAGACTGGCTGGATGATACCCAGGGCCAGGGTGACCTTGAGTCTTGGATTGCGGAACTGCTTCAGAAGAAGCTTGAAGTAAAGCCCTCTCGCGAAAGTAATGTAGTAAACATTGGGTACAAAGCACCCGACCCGAAATTTGCCGCCGCTTTAGCGAATAGCTACGTAAAAGCTTATATCGACACCAGTGTTGAGTTGCGCGTAGATCCGGCCAAGCAATACAACACGTTCTTCGAAGCCCGCACTAAAGAACTACGTGCCGCGCTAGAAGCCGCGCAGGGCAAACTGAGCGACTACCAGCGCGAGCGCGGCATCCTTATATCCGACGAACGCCTGGACATTGAAAACCAGCGCCTCAACGAATTGACCAGCCAGCTGGTACAGCTACAAGCGATCTCGGCAGAAAGTAGCAGCCGCACCGCACAAGCCAAAAGCAGCGCAGATCAACTTCAAGACGTCATCAATAACCCCGTGGTAGCAGGCCTGCGCGCCGATCTCAGCCGACAAGAAGCTAAGCAACAAGAACTCAATGCCAAGTTGGGAGAGGCTCATCCCCAGGTGCAAGAACTAAAAGCCAATATCGCAGAACTACGCCATCGCGTTGAAAGTGAAACAAGACGCGTTGGCAGCAGCGTGGGCATCAATAACAACATCAACAGCGCGCGTGTAGCGGGGGTAAGAGCCGCCCTTGAAGTGCAACGCAGCAAAGTGGCGATCATGAAAACTCAGCGGGACGACGCAGCCGGCCTTATCAAAGACGTTGAAGCAGCACAACGTGCCTACGATGCAGTAGCCCAACGCCTGACCCAAAGCAGTCTAGAAAGCCAAACCAGCCAAACCAATATTTCGGTCTTGACCCCAGCTACCGTGCCAGCGATCGCCTCATCGCCAAAGATTCTGATAAATACGTTAGTGGCCATATTTCTGGGCAGCTTACTAGCCATAGGCTTTGCGCTACTTCGCGAACTTATGGACCGTCGAGTGCGCGGAGTAGAGGGCTTGGGCGAAACACTGGGTTTATCAGTATTGGGTGTGATTCCCAAACCACTGGGTGGCAAAGCCGGCTTAGCAACAGCCGCCATGCTGCTGCCTAACAACGTAATGAATCGATTGCCCGCTCCGAATCGCTGATCATGCGTCAGGCGCCACGGCACAGCCATCCAAATAGTATGTACCGCCAGGAAGCGAGTCTCGCCCCATGAATGCCGCCACCCGCCCCATTCCCAGCAAGCCCTCGTTAGTACGAACCGAAGATGTACAAGCCAACTCCGCGGGCGAGGACCGCTCCATTGGCGACATCATTCGCCAGATCAAGAATCTGACGGATGCCCAGGTACAGGAGGTCATTGATTTTCAGCGAACACACGGGGTCCGATTTGGCGAGGCTGCGGTATCGCTAGGCCTAGCCACCGATGCAGACATCGTCTTTGCATTGAGTCAGCAATTTCACTACCCCTACGCCCCGGAGAGCCGCCGCACCCTCAGTCCCGAGCTGGTAGTGGCCAACCAGCCCTTCAGCAAACAAGCAGAGGCTTTTCGTGCCGTGCGTAGCCAGTTGATGATGCGTGCGTTCAGTCCCAATGAGCCTAAACGGGCGTTGGCTGTGGTGAGTCCCAACCGAGGTGATGGGAAAACCTTCTTTGCCGCCAACCTGGGTATCGTCATGTCACAGTTGGGTGGCCGCACGCTGGTAGTAGATGCTGACATGCGTAGCCCCCGCATGCACCAAATGTTTGGCCTTCCCAACAGCTCAGGTCTCAGCGGAATCTTGAGCGGCAGGCAGGAAGACAACGTCATTTTCCAGGCACCCGACCTACCCAGCCTCTTCATCATGCCTGTGGGCGTAACGCCACCCAATCCATTGGAGTTGATTGAACGCGCCGCCTTCCGTCTATTGATGGGCGAGTTGTTGCGAAAATTTGATCATGTCATTGTGGATAGTCCCGCCATAGAAACGGGAATGGATGCAACAGTCATTGCCGCCAAGTGCGGGGCCGGTCTAATTTTGGCGAGAAAGGACTATGGCCCGCTCGCCACGTTGCAGTCGCTTGTAAAAAATCTGACGGAGTCTCGCACACAAGTCGCCGGCGTCGTATTAAATGAATACTGAAAAATAGTCACGAAAACCAAATAAATTGAGAACACACAGAGAACCACAAATTGAATTTTAGAAATTCAACGCCTGGGAATGCCGGTCGCCGAAATTTGAGTGCGTCCGCGATGATGCCTCTCTGGCAATGGCTGGTCATCGGCGCGTGCATGACCCTCCTGTACTCACCAACGTTCCATGCGCTAGCAACTGGTTACTGGACAACAGACCAAAATGCACACGGCCCTATAGTACTTGCTGTTTCGGCTTGGTATTTTTGGTTCCGCTCGAAAAATACCGGACTCGCCAAAACCCACCAAAACACTGGCAATCCAGTTGCAGGCTGGACTCTTTTTGTGCTGGGCCTATTGATGTACGCGATTGGACAGTCGCAGGGGTTTCTTCTTTTTTCTGCTGGATCGCTCATCCCAGTCACCCTCGGGCTAACTCTGATATTTTTCGGATCCATTGTCGCCAGAAGGCTTTGGTTTGGATATTTCTTCTTGTTTTTCTCAATTCCATTGCCGGGCGCCGTTATCGACACATTGACCCACCCGATGAAAATGGCTGTTTCATGGTCCGCGGAGCATCTACTGTGGTATGCCCAATACCCCATCTCACGAGCAGGGGTTGTGCTTAACTTAGGGGGCTATCAGCTTCTCGTGGCTGACGCATGCGCCGGGCTCAACTCCCTATTTACACTCGAAGCATTGGGCCTCATGTATATGAACATCCGCCGCCATGAGTCCGCACTCCGGAATACCGCACTAGCACTACTTATCGTACCCATTAGTTTTACCGCAAATGTAATTCGGGTCATAGTACTCTGCCTAATCACATTTCACATGGGCGATGAAGCCGGCCAAGGCTTCCTACACAGCTTTTCGGGCATGGTATTGTTTCTTTCAGCCCTGTTCCTCGTTATTTCGACCGACGAGGCTCTGAGGCGCATTGCGCAGCGGAGCCGCCCATGAGCCAGCCTCTCGCAAAGCGGCTATGCGAGCAGCTCCCTGAGCTGCGGCGCGAAGCTGTGGTTGCCGTGGTTATGGCAACCGTTTTGGCTTTTGGGGCCATGCTTTGGTTCCAACCGACCCGTTTCGCAGATCGCGGTGACATCGCTCTCAAAGCCGTTCTACCTAGCGCCGTGGGGGCCTGGACGGCACATCAGAGTAACCTAGTTCAAATGTCGCTTTCGCCGGGCGACGATCGAAGCGAGGCTGTAGCCGCCACTTATGACGACACGGCCATGGCTACCTATGTCGATGAAAGCGGCCCGCCGATCATGGTCGCGCTTGCTTATGGCCGCGTTCAGCGACAGGAGAGCAAAATTCACCGACCCGAGCTTTGCTATTCCTCCCAGGGCTACGAAATCAGTCGACAGGCGACCCAGGACTTGCCGATTGCAAACACTCCGGACGGCCAAGTCACTGTCAATCGCATGGAAGCGACGCACAGCGGACGGCGCGAAATCGTCAGCTACTGGATACGCATTGGCGACCTTTTCTCAGCCGGCGCAGTGACAACTCGGGTGCACCTTCTCAAAGTTGGCCTGCTGGGCGAAATTCCTGACGGCATCCTGTTTCGAGTATCGCAAGTCGTGCGTTCGGATTTGGGCGGGGCCGACCTGAATGAAGCCTACACCCGCCAGGAGCGCTTCATGACCACCTTGTCGCACACCTTGCAAGGCGGGGCCCAAAAGATGCTGATCGGTGATCGGCTCGCCGCTCGTTTGGGAGATCACCATGCCACACCATGAGTTGATCGACCGGGCGAACTACGGGTTTGCGGCAACTCAGGTAGACGCCGCTGAGCATGCCCCAAATACAACTTTCTGCATCGAGCTTGGCCCGGCCCTCATTGGTAGCAATATCCACCAAGCTGGCTGTTTAGCGTCTCCGTTTGTACGCAATGACTGATGTAGCGCTGCTTCGTGTTGCGGCTTTCCGCGCCCAACTTTTCAAATCTTCTGAACCCTTCATCGCCGAGCAACTCGCAGCACTACCCCACAGTGATGTGCTCCTGCTAGGGCGTACGACCTTCGGGCCCGCAGATCCACGATTCAAAAGCTGGGCCGTTTCCACACTGGGCCGCTGGCCAGCCGTGCTTGTAGGCACGTTCAACTGGCCTGACTTCTATCGGCCCCGCCTTCAAGCGCATCGAACGCAGCTGGTCCACGCTCATTTCGCCGTCGATGCCCTCCAAGTTCTACCCAGCGCGCGACGTTTGAAACTGCCCCTCGTCACCACGTTACACGGCTTCGATGTCACCACCCACCGAGCGCACTTCCTGCGCTCGCGCAAACCCTCGCTCATGCGCTTTGCGCTTGGCATGAAGCAGCTCCAGGAGCAGGGTGACCACTTCATCTGCGTTTCCGAATTTATGCGCCAGGAGGCACTGAAGGCCGGCTACCCCGCTGCACGCCTGCAGGTGCACTACATGGGCATTGACCCCCGGCCGTTCGAATCCGCTACGCACGACAGGGCACCAGAAGTCCTGCATGTCGCCCGCCTCGTCGAAAAAAAGGGCACTGCCTACCTCATTGACGCCTTCGCGCGGCTGGCCGGCCGCCACCCCGAAGCGAAGCTCACCATCCTCGGCGATGGGCCACTGCGCACCGCGCTGCAAGCCCGCGTGGCTGGGCACGGCCTGCAAACGCGCGTCGAATTCACGGGCGCGGTACCCCACACCCAGGTACGCGAGCGCATGGCCCGCGCCAGCCTGCTGGCGCTACCCTCCGTCACCGCCACCAGCGGCGACTCCGAAGGTCTCGGCCTCGTCCTGCTCGAAGCAGCGGCCAGCGGCCTGCCCGTGGTGGGCACCTTGCACGGCGGTATTCCCGAAGCCGTGAGCGACGGCATCAGCGGCTACCTTGTGCCCGAGCGCAGCACCGAGCAGCTCGCAGAGGCCATCGACAGCCTGCTGGCCGACGCATCGCTCAGGCGCCGCATGGGCGCAGCCGGGCGCGCGCTGGTGCACGAGCGTTTCGATATCACGGCCCAGTCCGCCAGGCTCGAAGACCTGTACAGAACTCTGGCATGAGCAGCACCCTCCACGTGCTAGGCGTATCACGCACCCTGCCCTTCCACAGCATCGGCGGCATGCAGGCGATTGCCTGGGACGTCTTTCGCATGCTGGCCCAACAAGGGCACCGGGTTACCGTGCTAACCACCTCCATCCCCGGCCGCGATGCGCCTTTTGAGGCTGATGGCGTGCATGTTCATCCCGTGGCCGGCACCCCGCCCGAGCGCTACTCCGCGGCCTGGTGGCGCGAATCCGATGCCGCCGCGCTGCGCACTCACGCCCACCAGCCCATCGACGCCGTGCTCAGCATCAGCTCTGCTGCGGCAGAACTGCCCGGCCTGCGGGCCGCTGCACCGCACGCGCCGTTCATCTTCCAGGCGCATGGCACCTCGTGGGGCGAATTCCAATCCAAGTGGCGCTCCGGCCAACCACTGCAGTGGCTCAAATCGTTGAAGAATCTTTTGTGGATTTTCAAGGACGCCCGCATCTATCGCCGCTTCGACCACATCGCCCTGTGCGGTGACGTGCTCGGCCGCCAGTTCGCCGAATGGCCCATGCCCTGGGTTGCCGGCGGCGTACCGCGCAGCCTCATCCGTAACGGCATCGACACCCAGCGCTTCCGTCCCGACGCCGAGGCTGCCCTGCGCACGCGGGAGCGCCTGGGCATCGCCCCGCTGCAGCCGCTCATTGTGTTCGCCGCACGGCTGCACCCTCAAAAAGGTGCCCGCCAACTACTGCAAGCCTTCGAGCGACTCGCCGCGAAAGACCCCGCGCCTCAGCTGCTCGTCATCGGCGGCGGTGAAGATGAAGCCGCGCTGCGTGCGCAGGCCCAAGCCAGCCCCCATGCGAGCCGCATTCACTTTACCGGCGCCGTGGACCGCGGCGACATGCCAGGGCTACTGGCCGCCGGCCAGGTGTTCGCATTCCCCAGCCTGCGGCAGGAGGGCCTGCCCATGAATGTGCTCGAAGCATTGGCGTGCGGCCTTCCCACCGTGGCATCTGAGAGCATGCGCCGCGTGTTCCTGCCCACGCTCGGCTTGCACTACTGCGACCCATGCGACCCTGATGCGTTGGCCCAGGCGCTTCAAAGCGCACTGAAAGACAACCCTCCCGGCCCCTGCGCACGCAGCCGGCTCACCGCCGACTACACCTTGCCCGATTGCGCCCAGGCATACGCACGCCTGCTAGCGCAGCCGAAGGACTAGCGCCCATGCAGGGCCTCGTCAAGCGACTGTTGTTTGGCGGCATCGCCGGTAAGGTGCTCGGCGTGCTGCGCGAGTTGGTCGCGGCCTGGTGCTTTGGCACAGGTTTGGTGGCCAATGCCTATCGGCTGGCCCAGGCCGCCTTTCTGCTGCCTCTGCACGGTTTTGTGTCTGACGTCATAAGCGGGGCCTTCACGCCGCACTACGCACGCCTTCGGGCGGACGATCCGGAAGCGGCGCAGCGGCTCTTTGCCGCGATGCAAAGGGCCTTGCTGGTGGTGTCGGTGCTAGTGGGCATCGGATTGATGCTGTGGGGGAATCAGCTGGTGGCCGTGATGGCACCCGGTTTCAGTGCAGAGGCGCGCGCACTGTCTGCTCAGTTTGTTACCGTATTGGCACCTGCACTGCCGGCCTATGTGCTTGTTGGTTTGTACGGTGGCACTGAGCTCGTTCATGGCGCAGGCCGAATCCTTGCGGCGCGAGCCTCAGTCCAAAGTGCCGGACTATTACTCGGAACCTTAGCAGCATGGTCACTCAATAAGCCGATTCTCATAGCTATTGGTTTTGCTGCCGCCTATTTTGGATTGCTTATTTGGGCGCTGCTTATCAACCGCTCCCTTGGCTTACTATTTTTTCAGAAAATCGGCACTTGGCAACATTGGAAAGAGGCCCTAGGCCCAGTATTGCGAGTGTTCGCAGTGCTCATGTGGGTACCTTTGGCGCTTCAAGTTTCACAAATTGTAGAACGCCGAATTGCATCCGGATTGAACGCCAACGCAGTAGCCGCTTTGGACTATGCGCGCTTCATCACCGAGACCTTGCTTATCCTCATTGCCATGCCATTTGGCATGGCCGGTCAAGCGGCCATGCCAACAATGGATGAAACAACATTCAAACGCTACGCAATAGGATCGTTGCGAACACTAATTGTCGTGGGTACACCCCTTTCTGTTTTCTTGTGGTCACAATCTCAGCTCATCGTGGAAGTTGCCTTTAAGCGCGGAGCGTTCACCGATCAGTCCGTCGCCGTGACATCAACAATACTCTCTGCACAAGCGTTGGGCATTGTATTTTTGCTTCTGGCGTATGTCGCACAGAAATTTCTCAATGCACGAGGACGGAACATCGCCGTACTTTGGACAGCAGCGATAGGCGCTACAGCATCGGTCTTAGTAAACCAGTTCTTCCAATCCCAGTTTGGAGTTGCCGTGCTCGGCATTTCGGTCGTAGTCTCAGGCGCATGTATTGCGCTTCTAGCATGCCAGATGCTGGGTGTACTGGGCTCATTGCTTCGTTCAACGTGGGCCCTTCTCCTCGTAGGCTTAGCGCACGCTCTCATGGTCGTCGTCTGCCGTGCGGTGGCGGGCAGAAATGCGGCCTTAGAACTAAGCGCAGGACTACTTTTTTGGGCGGCGCTATTCACTTTCCACAACGAGTCTCGAAAAGTTATCTCAAGTGGATTAACCGCGATTCGCAGGAAGTGATCAATGAAAATAAGACCGAAGTTTTTTATTGGTTTAGTCAGGAACATTATCCTAAAGATAAGATATGGCAAACGAATAGATTTACCCCTACTAAAAGTATATATCCACCCATCGACGCGCGTTGAAATTTCCGAGGCAGGCAAGATTAGCTTCCGTGCATCACGAAGAATTTACATTGATCGCGGCGGCTTAATCAGGGCATCTGGCGGATCGATTGAAATTGGCTCCGGATTTTTTATGAATCAGAACTGCATGATGGTTTCCCATCAATCTGTCTCGATAGGATCAGAAGTAATGTTCGGTCCAGGTGTATGTGTGTTTGACTCGGATCACTCCATGAAGCTCGGATGCGGCGCATTTGCGAATCAGGGGTATGAAAAAAGTCCGGTTGCGATTTCAAATAACGTATGGATTGGAGCAAATTCTGTGGTCACCCGTGGGTGCACAGTAAGCTCTGATACGGTTATTGCAGCGAATTCTGTGGCTCGTGGCCACTTGGTAGCGGGCTCCGTCTACGCAGGGGTACCGACCAAGAGGGTTAAATCCCTTTCTGCATAGCGCGAATGTAGATACTGTGATGCAAGATATTGTTTTGCTTTCCACCGCTGACTGGGACAACCCCTTCTGGACCAACAAGCAGCATGTGGCCTGCGAGTTGGCGCGCACCGGCAACCGGGTGCTGTATGTAGAGTCGCTGGGACTGCGCCGTCCGTCGGCCAGCGCCCAGGACCTGGGTCGCCTGTGGCGCCGGCTCAAGCGTGGGCTCACGCCGCTGCGTGAGGTGCGGCCCAATCTGTGGGTGTGGTCGCCGCTGGTGGTGCCGCTGCAGCGCTTTGCGCTGGTGCGGGCCTTGAACCGACTGCTGGTGCGCGGTGGGCTAAAGCTGTGGTCAACCATGCTGGGCCTCAAGCCCACGCTGCTGTGGACGTACAACCCGATGACGGTGCGCTTTGTATCGCTGGCAAGCTACGCGCAAACGGTCTACCACTGTGTGGACGAGATCAAAGCACAGCCGGGCATGCCGGTACAGGAGATTGAGCAGGCCGAGGGCGAGCTCATGGCGCAGGTGGGCCTGTGCTTCGTCACGGCCGAGCATCTGCTAGAAACCAGACGCCAGCAGAACCCCCGCACCTACTACTTTCCCAATGTGGCGGAATACGACCATTTCGCCACGGCCCGCACCGAAGCGCTGGCCGTACCGACCGACTTGGCTGCGCTGCCAAGCCCACGCATCGGTTTCATTGGTGCGATCAGCGGCTACAAAGTGGATTTTGCGCTATTGCGACAAATGGCCGAGCTGCATCCGGAATGGAACATCGTGCTCATCGGCAAGGTGGGAGAAGGCGACCCGTGGACGGATACCAGCAGCCTACAGGACCTGAAGAACCTGCACTTCATCGGACCAAGGGCCTATACCAGCCTGCCGGCGTACCTGAAGGGTTTTGACGTGGCCATCCTCCCGAGCATGCTGAACGAGTACACGCGGGGCATGTTCCCGATGAAGTTCTTCGAGTATCTGGCAGCAGGGTGCCCGGTGGTCGCCACCCGCCTGCATGCGCTGCAGGGCTACGGCCACGTCGCCTATCTCGCGGCCGACCACGCGGACTTCATTGCAGGAGTGGAACAGGCACTGGCGGGGCGCGCAGCCACCCTGGATCAGCGAATCGATGCGGCTCGCGAACAAACCTACGAGCGACGCACTCAGCGCATGATGACGATCATTGAAGGAGCACCCTCTTGAACCTGCCGCCAGAAATTGGTGTCCACACGAAAACGACAGTTCCACGTGTGGCGATAGTTCATGACTGGCTCACTGTGTACGCTGGCGCAGAAAAGGTGTTGGAGCAAATCCTGACCATTTGGCCGGATGCAGACGTGTTCAGCACCGTGGACTTTCTCGAGGATCACCTCCGCCATTTCATGCGCGGCAAAAAGGCGACAACCACCTTCGTACAACGACTGCCTTGGGCCAAGAAACTGTACCGCAGCTACTTGCCCCTCATGCCCATGGCCATTGAGCAATTGGATCTCTCCGGCTATGACATCGTGCTGTCCAGCAGCTATGCCGTCGCAAAGGGCGTGATCACCGGGCCGGACCAACTGCATGTGTCATACGTGCATTCGCCCATACGCTATGCCTGGGATCTTCAGCACCAGTACCTGCGCGAAGCGGGGCTGACGCGCGGGCTGAAGAGTGCCATCGTGCGAGCAATGTTGCATTACATCCGCATGTGGGATCTGCGCACAGCAAATGGCGTGGACGTATTCTTAGCCAATTCACACTTCATCGCACGCCGCATTGAAAAAGTATACCGCCGCCCCTCGTCGGTAATTTATCCACCTGTGGAGGTAGAGCAGTTTCAGCTGGGCACATCAAAAGAAAACTTCTACCTCACGGCATCTCGAATGGTGCCGTACAAACGCATACCGCTGATCGTAGAAGCGTTCGCAAGCATGCCTGATAGAAAATTGGTGGTGGTGGGCACAGGCCCTGAATACGAGCGCGCCAAGGCGATTGCCACCTCAAACGTGCAAGTGTTGGGATACCAAGACACGCCCACCTTGATAGATCTCATGCAAAAAGCGCGTGCCTTTGTATTTGCGGCAGAAGAGGATTTTGGCATCACCCCAGTCGAAGCCCAGGCTTGTGGCACACCAGTGATTGCGTTTGGCAAAGGTGGCTCCCTAGAAACCGTGCGTGGCTGGGCAGATCAGACCGACCCCACCGGCGTCTTCTTCGACGAGCAGTCAGTACCAGCCATTTGTGCTGCGGTAGACCGATTCGAAGCAAATGCAGCAAAATTTTCTACACAGACCTGCCGGAAAAATTCCCTGCGCTTTGGCCAGGCCAGATTCAAAACTGAGCTAGCCGATGCCGTGCAAAAAGCTTGGATACAGTTTTTAGAGAAAAAAAACCAAACCTCTTGGCAGAAAAACTAAAAACTGGTAACAGTTTATAAAATAAATGCCAAAGATGCGCCACGAACTCAACATACATCAGCAACCGGCTGAGCGCGGAGGCCCAACGATGCAAAACACAAGTTCAACACATAAACTCGAACTGCTTTTGAACATCGCGTCCTTCCTTTCCATATTTCAATTCTACGTTATACGGCTAGGCGGAGTATATCTCCAGGTATACATGGTGTTCATGTACTGGATGCTACTCAGCACTTTTGGAAAAAGAAAAGGCTGGACGGGAATCGAGGCCTTTGCAGCCGCCCTGATTGCATTTCAGGCAATATCTATCGTTTGGGCCAAAAACCCAGGCACCGGCATCCGGGAGATATTTTTTCTATTGCCATTTCTAATTGCATTGCGGGCAGCCGTTGAACTGGCAACCCAAGACCCGGCCGCGCTGCGCCGTGCTGCCATTATGTATTTAAAGATTGCCGCAGTGCACTCGGCGCTCATCATCATCGGTCGAGTAGCCCCCCCTGCAAAGATCGCATTTCTCAACTCGCCCCTTTCAAGCATCTTCATCAATCCCAACACACTGAACGACACCAACGTCTACCTCACAGGAAGCAACATACGCGACCCCGGAAAATCCGGCGGATTTCTTATCAACGCGAATGTAGCCGGAGCGTGGTCACTACTGACATTTCATCTTGCAGCAGCCCTCTATTTTGTTGATCGTCAATCCATTTTGAAATGGCTGGCGCTCATACACTTTTTAGCCGCCATCTGCTGTGGGTCGAAACTTTCGCTTCTGTGTATCCCAGTTGGATTCATGTTCAGCCTGGCATTTGTTTCAACATCGATGGGGCCTGACCCACTGAAGCGCGCCGCAATCGCTGTACTTGGGTGCTTCAGCATCAGCGCGGCATCCCTCGCCATCTACGCCTCCGGCATCCTGGCGCACACTCCCTATCGCCTTGTTGCACCGTTCGAAGCCAGAATGGTCACATGGGGATTCGGTGCAAAGGAATTTTTTAAAAGCCCTTTACTGGGGCACGGCTACGGAGGATGGACCGAATCATTCTCGAGAAGTGGCGAGGTAAGACTGGATCTGGGTCTCACCCAGTTTTCCGCACCACAAAACACATTTATACAGCTTTGGTCCCAAAGCGGCATCATCGCGGCGGCAATAGGCATAATTTTTGTGAGCGCCACGATTTGCACGATTTCAAGAATACGGGCAACACCCAGCCGGGCCGCTCCATTCTTCCTCGCCTCTGGGGTCTTCTGCTTTTTCTTTCAAGGAATGGCCGAAAACTACGGCTTGTTTGGTGAGACGCATATTCAACAACTCCTTGTCCTCACCTTGGCCGTGATCATCTCATTGTCAATTCCAGCTAACAAAGCAGGCAGCACCTACTTATCGGAAGAAAATCGAACGGAGGGCAAAAAAATGCACGCCAATGAAACTCGACCTGCCGTCTGATCATCAAATACTCCCGCACAAACCTCAAAATGGCTGCAAGCAATGATTTGGATCGGCAGTTTATCCCGTTATTATTTATTATGCATTCTCGCCACCACTCTGTTCACGTTATCAACCCCATCGTTTTCCGCCGAAATTTGCGGAATCAGAAAGGGATTCATAGGGGCGGCCGTCAATCTTCATAAGGCAGATCGAAGCTCTATCGACAAGGCAATAGAGCTTGCAGCCAAAGCAAAGATTGAAGTTATAAGATGGGATGGCCAATGGGCCATGGTCGAAAAAATAAAGGGGCAACTAGCCATCCCTGAGAACTGGGACCACTTAGTATCCAAAGCAGCCGAGAGAGGCATCAAATCGATGATCATTCTCGGCTATGGGAACGAGTTCTATGACAACGGCGACAAACCCAGAAGCACTGACGCAATCAATGGATTCGCAAGGTATGCAGAATTCATTACCCATCATTTTGGAGCGAAAGTGCGAATGTATGAAGTCTGGAACGAATGGAACGGGCGGCTTGGCCATACAACGCCAGGCACCGCGTTAGATTATGCCAAGTTGCTACGAGCCACCTATTCAAAAATAAAATATCAAAATCCCGCCGCCTGCGTGATTGGCGGCGCGTACTCTGGATCGGCCTACGAAGCATTGATCGGCGGCGAGGCCAATCCAAAGTATCTGCCCATGCAATTTTCGGAGCTGCTAAAGACAGATGCATCCAAATACATGGATGCCATCTCAATCCATCCATATACCATATTCAGAACAGATGAATTCTCGGGATTCACCGGGCTAAAGTTAATGTTGCCGAGGCTAGTCAACTCAATTCGACTCGCCCCTGGTTTTTCGACGAAGCCGATATTCATCACCGAGCTAGGCTGGACTACTGCGAGCCTAGCTTCTATTGGCGTCTCCGAAAATAATCAAGCAACGTACATTCGGGGTGCAATGCAGTTAGCGAAAGCACTTGACGTGGACGGATTCATCATATTTTGCCTCATCGACGGAAATGGCCGACCTCTTGACCCCGAAGGAAATTTCGGAATATTTCGGATAGACGGATCCCCGAAGGAACTGTTTTACCGCCTAGTCGAAGATCAGAGCAACCGATAGCAAAGATTTCCGCACTCCGCTTCTGTCACATGGGAAAACAGACCTGAAGCGGAGGCGCGCACAACAGGGCTTCTGTGCGCATCTGTTTGCCGTTGCCATTCTGAAAATTACTATCGTCTGACGCGCACAAAGACAGGCCCATCCGACTCTCTCACAGCCAGAACCCCCTTACTCATATCGATGGATATTCCCGTCCAAGAGGTGACCATTGAAGTTTCAGGCGGCAAAGTGACTGATACATCGCGACCACCCGCATCTGACCAAACAACGTAGTATGTGTCGGCCATGCCGTCCCAACGCAACAAATGCAAACCCGGGGGCACGTCGGGAACGTAGCCACGAAATACTCTGCCGTTTTGCACAGAGTATAGTGACTTCAGCGCTGTCATCGCCGGCTTGTCCTCTCCCGCAGCAGTCAGTATTCCAAAATTGTGCTCTCTGTCATTTTCCTTTGGACCATCGTCGCTAAGGTCGTAAATGATGTGAAGGGGCATGTTCAGAGCGATCGATGTCAGCACTTTTCTCAAAGTGAGAACTGCCTGCCGGCTCCACGCCCTCGGATCTCGCCCCGCCCCGTAGACATTCGATGGAAAATATCCATATGAAGGGTATCCCCACTCAGTATCCACCAAAGGCGCACTGAGCCCCGATGACTTCACAATTCTCCGTAAAGGCTCTAGATCAGACGAGAATGTTTCAGGGGCCGAAACCCGATAGGGATGTACACTGATCCCCGTCACATTCAGACTAGGCGACTGCAGAAGCATTTTGCTTAGATACGCCTGATCCGCATCAGCCAACCCGCCACTAATCACAACCGCAGCGGGATCCACTCTTCGTATTTCCGCGGCTGCCATTTGAGTCAAAGCTGCAAAAGCAACGGGATTGGGATCGGGCCAAAACAATTTGATGTTTGGCTCGTTCCAGATCTCATAACCATAGGTTCCCTCGCCACCAAGAGCCAACGCGGCCTGCCGCGCAAACTCGGAGAATGCCCGCTTGTTGGCATCGGTTGTTGGCACTGCGCCGCCATGGTCGGGGTGGCCGTAGTCGACTATCCAAAGTACTGACATCCCTCTCTTTAGCAACTCGGCCTTGAGCTTTTTCTGCCAGGTGAAATCGTAGCGGCCCTTTTTCTCAGAAGAGCCCCACTTCAAGTCAGTGCGAACTATCTTTATTCCTGCAGAATTTGCTTTATCAAAGGCAATTGAGTCTATTCTGTGAATAGCCACACCCAATTTTCCGACATACGTCGATTGGTAGCCATCCCCGAAAACTGGCGAGTCAGATTTCAACGCGTAGCTAACTTTGTCTTCCATCAACAGTGAGACGCTCGAAAATCGAACACTCGCTTCCGGCCAGTGCAACTTGTGATCCCCAACAAGGATTGCAAAGCTACTAATCGGATAGTGTATGACACCATCCTTCGCCCCCCCCCAATATGAGGCCGGCGAACTCAGGGAGACCTGTACTCTCTGCACATGGGACCCGCTGCTATTCTCAATAGGCCTCGGTTCGACTTTGTACTGCAGCGTTTGCCCTGAACTATCATAGACTCTTAAACCGAACTGCGCGACCGATCCGGCGCCAGAAATATCAAAGGCTATCGCCGGCGTCGCGCCGGATTTAGGGTAAATTGGGGAATCCAGCTTAACCAGAGCGCCAACGTAAGCACCACATTTACGATCAAGTTTAGGAACGGGTGTCTTCGTGCCACAACCTAAATCATAGTTGAGGCCAATGCTCGACTTCGGCCCTACCGATGCTGTTACAGACCCCTTTGCGCCGGGAAACTCAGCCCCGCTTAAGAAGGTAACGCGACTTCTTTGCAGAAGATCCCGCTCTTCCGGCAAAGCCGCGCCAACATTGAGAGTTAAAAGCGCTCCTGCAATCAATGCAGAAAACTCTTTTCGGCAGGAATATCGCTTTGTTAACATTTCGAATGCACTTTCAAATGCAGGCAACAAAAAAATGGGTCCTACCGCCAGCTTCAATACACTTCTGTTTGCAGCTCTTATTGATTTGAGACGCCCCAACAGGGCGACTCAAAGCATGAAGCTCAACGCACGCGAATCGGTGTGCGTTGACCGCTGAGCTACCGCCAAGCCATCCACACACAAGCCCAATGGGCTGATTAACATCAATTTTTTTGTGCGCCTAGACTTCATATCGACCACGCGCGTGCAATCTGTAGGGAAAGTTGCGTGGCCCTCTAGCTCCATTACCTACCGCGCTCTTTGATAGCAAAACTCGGCTGGGTATTCGTTTTTTGATGTAGCAGGCATCCCGTAGGCAACTGGCCGCGCAAGTCAGTTGGGGGTTGAGCTGGGCTTCATCGTCATCCGCTATGCCAAGCGGACGAATTCTTTTCAGCTCCTGATTTGCAATGAACCTCCGCCTGCCGAATAACCCGCAAGGCCTTGGGCTTGGCGCGCACGACGTCGATGACGAGGCGCGCGACCAGTCCGCGCAGATCGAAGCGGCGGTTGAATCGGTAGGCGAAGGCTGCGAGGTAGGAGCTGGCGTACTTGGTGTAGTCGAAGGCATGGAAGGAGCCAGCCAGGGTGGTCTTCAGGTTGCCCAGCACTGTGTTGACCCAGGTGAACTCGGGCATGTCACGCGGCTTGCGTTGGCCCACGACGATGGGCGAGTGCAAGCAGCCCGCGTCAGTGACAGCGGCAAAGCAGCCCAGGCCATCGCTGGTGACCACGGTTCCGGGCACCAGCGCAGCGCGGGCCCAGTCGCCCACCGCCTGGCTGGTGAAGCCACTCAGGCGTGCGAGCTTGACGTACAAGGGGTTGCCCTGTTCGCTGAGGGAGACTGCGGCAACGAACGGCACCTTGTTCTCGGAGCCGCGACCGACCTTGCCGCCGCTGCGCTCGCCACCCAGGTAGGCGTCATCGAGCTGAACAGCGCCCTGCAGACGATGCAGGCTGTCACGCTGCGCCATGGCATCCATGATCTTGTGGTGCATCAGCCAAGCGGTGGGGTAGCTCACACCGAGTTGGCGCTTGAGCGCCAGCGACGACAGCCCGGTCTTGGCCTGGCTGATGAGGTAGATGGCCAGGAACCAGGTGCTCAAGGGCAACTTGGTGCTGGCGAACAGGGTGCCCGCGATCAACGAGGTCTGGTGGTGGCAAGCATTGCACTGGTACAGCCGCCCACCAGCACCGATACGGCAGTGCGCAACGCCTTCGCAGCGCGGGCAACGAAACCCTTCTGGCCAGCGGGCCAGAAACACCGCTCGGGCGCACTGCTCTTCGGTGCCGAAGCTGCGCATGAACTCGGGCAGCGACATGCCTTGCTGGAACTGGATGCGATTCATTGCCATGGTCTGGGCTCCGTCTTGCGATGCCACCAGCCTATGCGGCCTGTGGCTCACCAGATGAGCCAGGCGGAGGTTCATTGCTAATCAGGTTTCAGCTTCGCCCGATGGACGCGTATTCAATCCCAAACGACCGAATGAACGCCGGCTCATACAGATTGCGCCCGTCGAACACAATGCCGTCCTTCAGGCTCGTCTTCATCTGCTCGAAATCGGGCGTGCGGAACTCTTTCCACTCAGTGACGATCAGCAGCGCATCGGCGCCCTCCAGCGCCGCATTGGCGCCTTCGGCGTAGCTCAGGCCCTGCCAGCCAGCCATCACGCGTTGGGCTTCGTCTTGGGCCACCGGGTCATAGGCCTGCACCTTGGCGCCGCGCTTGAGCAGCTCGCCGATGATCACGCGGCTGGGGGCTTCACGCATGTCGTCGGTGTTGGGCTTGAAGGCCAGGCCCCACACCGCGAAGGTGCGGCCGCTGAGGTCTTCGCCGTAGCGCGCCACCACCTTGTTCACCAGCACCAGCTTCTGCTCGTCGTTCACCGCTTCCACGGCGTCGAGCATCTTGGAGGGCAGGCCGTATTCGGCCGAGGTGCGGGCCAGCGCCTTCACATCCTTGGGGAAGCAGCTGCCGCCGTAGCCGGCGCCGGGGTACAGGAAGTGGTTGCCGATGCGCGGATCAGAGCCGATGCCCAAGCGCACCAGTTCAATGTCGGCCCCCACGCGTTCAGCCAGGCGCGACAGCTCGTTCATGAAGCTGATGCGCGTGGCCAGCATGGCGTTGGCGGCGTACTTGGTGAATTCGGCGCTCTTCACGTCCATCACCAGCATGCGGTCGCGGTCGCGCACGAAAAAGGGTGAGTACAGCGCGCGCATCAGCAGCGTGGCACGCTCGTCGTCCGAGCCCACCACCACGCGGTCGGGGCGCATGAAGTCTTGAACGGCCGCGCCTTCCTTCAGGAATTCGGGGTTCGAGCACACGGCAAATTCGAGGGCCACGCCGCGCTTGGACAACTCGTCGGCAATGGCGGCGCGCACCTTGTCGCCGGTGCCCACGGGCACGGTGCTCTTGTCCACCACCACTTTGAAATCGGTCATCAGGCGGCCGATGTTGCGTGCCGCGGCGGTAACGTATTGCAGATCGGCTGAGCCGTCTTCGTCAGGCGGGGTGCCCACGGCGATGAACTGGATGGTGCCGTGCGCCACCGCGTGCTCCACATCGGTGGTGAACTGCAGGCGCCCGGCGGCAGCGTTGCGCCGCACGATGTCCAGCAGCCCCGGTTCGTGGATGGGGATGCCGCCTTCGTTCAAGACCTTGATCTTGGCCGGATCCACATCGAGGCAGACCACATGGTTGCCCATTTCCGACAGGCAGGCGCCCGTGACCAGGCCCACATAGCCGGTGCCGACGACGGTGACTTTCATGTACTTACGCTTTCAGAGGAGTGACCAAGACTCGGCCAGATAGATGCTGCTATCTCTACCTTACCCCGCGTGTGGGCTCACAGCGGTAGCTCGATGGCGCCGCCTCACCGTGAATGCAAGATCTGTGGATTGATACTCAGTCGAAATAGCCCCGAATGGCAGGAGAACCGCCTGTACGTCGATGCCAGCCACACCCCCGAAACCGGGTAGGGACACCACAAGCCCCGACTGAAAAAATGGAGTCAGCGTAGCCGTATTGCACCCTGCAATGCGATGCAGCTAGACCATTGCAGTGGGGAGAAATGGATGATCAGTCAGTTGCAGGACACGCTGCACACTAAAGGTATTGCAGCCGTGGGCAAGCGGGCGCGAGCCGCTCGGTATGCGGCGACCCTTGCGGTGGTAGCCCTTGGCGCTTGCGGTGGCGGTGGCGGCCAAGACAGCACACCCGCGGCTGCATCAGTGCAAAGCGTAGACACCGAAGGCACTACGGCGCAAATCGCTGCTGTGACTGGCTCATCTCAATTGGCCAGCCGGTTTCTGACCCAGGCCACGTTTGGCCCCAAGCCTGGCGAGCCGGCAGCAGTGAACACAGAAGGGTTTGACGCGTGGATCACGCGCCAAACCACGCTGCCGGCTTTTAGCTACACCAGCACCTGGGATGCGTTGGACTCTGCCTATCGCACCGCCAGTGCCAGTGCACAGGCGAAGCAACTGGAAGTGAACTTCGCATTTTGGAAGGCCGCCCTCAGCGCGAATGATCAGCTGCGGCAACGTGTTGCGTTTGCACTGTCAGAGATCTTTGTGGTCTCACTGCGCGACAACGCCTACGACCTCTACCCGCGCCAGCGGATGGTGGCCAGCTTCATGGACACCCTCAGCACCAACGCGTTTGGCAACTACCGCACCCTGCTGGAAGCTGTGGCCTTGCACCCGGCCATGGGCGTATACCTCTCACACCTGCGCAACCAGAAGGAAGACGCCGCCACTGGCCGCGTGCCCGATGAGAACTTTGCGCGCGAGGTGATGCAGCTGTTCTCCATTGGGCTGTATGAGCTGAACCCCGATGGATCGGTGAAGAAGGCCAGCGACGGCACCCCCATTGAGACTTACGACAGTGCAGACATCAGCGGGCTAGCCAAAGTGTTCACTGGCTTCAGTTGGAACTGTGGCACGGGGACAGACGATTGCTTCTGGAATGGTGCGCCCACCTCTCTGGCAACGATCAGCCGCACTGCCACCAGCATGGCCGCGTACTCCAAGTTCCATTCCGTAAGTGCGAAGCAGTTTTTAACGACCAACATCGCGGCTGGAAACGCCGACGCCAAGGCCGATCTCAAGGTGGCATTGGATGCGTTGTACAACCATCCCAACGTAGGCCCCTTCATTGGCAAGCAGCTGATTCAACGGCTTGTGACCAGCAACCCCAGCGCCGCCTATGTAAGCCGTGTTGCAGCCGCATTTGCCAACAATGGCAAGGGTATTCGCGGCGACATGGCTGCCGTGGTGCGCGCAGTGTTGATGGATGCTGAAGCGCGCAACGGCGCCAACATGGACAGCACCACCTTCGGCAAAGTGCGCGAGCCGGTATTGCGGCTGGCGGCGGTGCTGCGCGCCTTTGGCGCCACATCAGACACCGGCCAGTACCGCATTGGCATCACGGACGATGCTGGCACAGCCCTCGGGCAAACAGCACTGCGGGCTCCTTCGGTGTTCAACTTCTTCAGGCCCGGTTACGTACCCCCCAACAGCGAGACGGGCACAGCGGGTTTGACTGCACCAGAAATGCAGATCACCCACGAAGCCAGTGTGGGTGGGTATGTGAACTTCGTGATTAATGCGCTCACCAACGGCGTTGGTGAGGTACCAACAGGCCGTAGCCGCCGCGATGTGCAGTTGAACTGGACACCTGCGCTGGCCGTGGCCACCAACGCCTCTTCACTGGCCGCATTGATGAACGAGAGGCTTTTGTATGGGCAGATGTCGAGCGCGCTCAGAACCAACATCGTTTCCGCAGTAGGCGCTATTGCTGTGCCCAATGCAACGGCCACCAATGCGGCTACGGTGGCTGCGGCCAAACTAAGACGCGTGCAAGTTGCTGCCATGCTGACTTTGGCTTCGCCAGAGTTTCTGATACAGCGCTGAAGCAAGGGATCACAGCATGAGCCACAAACGACAATTCAACATTGGCGCCCTCACTCGCCGCGAGCTGCTACGCCGCGCCGGACCTGCAGCGCTACTGGGCACCGCAGCTCCGTTGGGCTTGAACTTGGCAGCTTTGGGCACGGCAAGCGCACAAACCGCCACTGACTACAAGGCGCTGGTGTGCGTGTTCCTGTATGGCGGCAATGACTCTTACAACACTGTGTTGGCCACCGATGCCGCCTCTTGGAAGGCCTACACCACGCTGCGCAACCAGGCACCTGATTCGTTGGCACTGATGTCACCAGGCGTGGCGCCCAACTCAGGAGCAAGCGCATACAGCCCAGCACGGCTGGGTGGTGTGCTGCCCATTGCACCGGCCAAATCTCAGGGGCACACCTATGCGCTGCACCCCCTGCTGAGCAGCCTGGTACCGCTGTTCAATACCCAAAAGCGGCTGGCCCTGGTGGCCAATGTGGGGCCGCTGGTGCAGCCCACCACCAAGGCGCAATACGCCAGCAGCGCGCACGCCAAACCGCCCAAGCTGTTTTCGCATAACGATCAACAATCGGTATGGCAATCACTCGCTACTGAGGGTGCACGCACGGGCTGGGGGGGGCGCATGGCTGACCTACTGCTGGCCGGTAACGGCAACAGCATGTTCACCGCAGTTTCCGCCACCGGTACCAGTGTGTGGTTGGCGGGCAGCAACGCGCGCCAATACCAGGTGACCCCCACGGGCGCCATCCGACCAGGCGGCACCAGCCTCTTTGGCTCGAGCGTGGCCTTGCCGTATTTAAAGACCGTGATGACCTCGGCCACATCAAACCATGTGATGGCCAGAGACTTGGCGGCGCTGGGCTCGCGTGCCTTCGCGGCAGAAAGCAGCCTATCGGCAGCGTTACCCAGTGCAGGCACGGCACCCTGGGGCACAGCCGCCGGCAACTATGACCAAAACACTGACCCGCTGCTGAAGTTCACCAGCCCCGGCTCCGGTACGGCCATGATCAACCCGCTAGCCACACAATTGCAAATGGTAGCGCGCATGATTCAGGCCCGCTCAAGCCTGGGCGTGAAACGCCAAGTGTTCTTTGTGGCCTTGAACGATTTTGATACCCACGACAACCAGAACCGCCGCCACAGCGAGGCGCTGGCACAGTTGAATCACGGCCTGGCCTATTTCGACAAGGTGATCAACAGCCTTGGGCTCGGTGCCAATGTGACCACGTTCACTGCATCAGATTTCGGGCGCACGCTCACCAGCAATGGTGACGGTACGGATCATGGTTGGGGCGGGCACCACTTCATCATGGGTGGGGCTGTGAAGGGGGGTGATCTGTACGGCACCTTTCCCACGCTAGGGCCCAAGAATGCAAACAACAATGACTTTGACAGCAGTGCTGATCTGCTGGCCAATGGGGCGTTGCTGCCCACGAGTTCGGTGGATCAGTACGCTGCCACGCTAGGGCGCTGGCTGGGGCTCAGCGATGCCGCTTTGCTGGACGTGCTGCCGAACCTCAAGAACTTTGATGCGAGTGTGCGCAATCTTGGGTTTCTTGGTTGACCGAGAAACAGCGAAGCGGCCAAGCGGCTCAACAACAAAAAAGGCCCCGAGGGGCCTTTTTTGTTAGTGCGTAAACGCTTGGTCGATCAGTCGTTGTTGCGGCGACGACGGGCCATGAAGCCAATCGCACCGAGGCCAGCAAGCATCATGGCGTAGGTTTCGGGTTCGGGGACACTGGCGGCGAACTTGGCAGTAAAAGTGGCATTCGCCTGGTTCGTCATCATCGAGAAGTAGTAGTTACCTTCCGTCAAAGGAGAGATTTCGGTCTTAAAACCATCGAAGGCACCCCCCACCCCATAGTACGCATCGTCGCCATTGCCAACGATGCTGTCCACGCTGGTCCAGAGCTGCCAGCCGCCAAACACGACACCACTCGGGCCGGTGATGAAGGCTTGCACCCACGCATCCACCGATTCACCTGCTCCCACTGAGAAGCTGTAGTTCCCAACCGTCAAAGCAGCAGGCGACTCGATCATATTCAAGGGAACGGCTTGAGCGCTTCCTGCAACGATAGCCAACGCGGCCGCCAAAAATTTCAATTTCACAACACAACTCCCCATCGGCAACTAAAACGCATCACGCAGTGGCCGACACACCGCAGCACGTGAGATGAACGAAGCAGGGATTGCCCTAGCTCTAGACTGATTTTGAAGGAGTTCGCGGCGCGGCGATTCCCTGAAATGCGGGGGGTAGCGTGTAAAAGGATGCTGCGCCGTAACAGCGGTCTCGGTGCGCGGCGCGCAGCGTTGGCGGTGTGCCTGGTAGTGGTGCGTTGCGGCCTCAGGCCGCGGGCGTGTCTTGCCAGTTCTCGGTGTCAGCGCATTGGGGGCTGGTTGTGGAGAACCCATTTCTGGGGTTGTGGGGCGGGGGTTGCAACG
>Ga0075012_10001479_pt1 | contig 23838 bp, 23 predicted proteins | sample All_14_2_FD_71474 | JGI IMG/M metagenome (GOLD analysis project Ga0075012, IMG submission 71474) | Freshwater microbial communities in response to fracking from Pennsylvania, USA - Allegheny Zone_MetaG_DW_15 | ecosystem: Environmental > Aquatic > Deep subsurface > Groundwater > Drilled...
GCCCTCGCCGAAGGCCTGCTCTTCCAGCGAGCCGAGGCCGGTAACGGTTAGGGCGTTTATCCCTATCTTGGGTTCGGAGGTGAACGGTTTCACGTACTGCCACTTGAGGTCGGCGCCCAGCATCGCCACGGGGTTGGCGGAAGTGCCGATATTCATCGGGTGGGACATCAGGGCGCTGAGGGAGACCTTCCAGCCCCATTTCAGGTCTATGGATTCCGGCTTTATCACGAAATTGACGATGTAATGGCCGCTGCGGGCCGGGGACGAGCCGGGAATGGGGATGGGGCCGTGGAAGAAGGAGACTTCGTAGACGATATCCACCGCCTTGCCCTGGATGGCGTTCTCCATGGTGAAGCGGTACTTACGGGTGACCTTCTTCCAGTCCACGGCGTCGTCCCAGTTGTACTGGAAGCCGGGGATGGCGCTGGCGTAGGCCGAGGCCAGGTCGGCGGAGGGCCGGCCGTTGACTATGACGTTCCAGGCCTTGGCGCCGGCCATGATGATGAGGCCGGCGGCTATGACCGGCAGCCTGTCCTTGTCGGCCGGGGCCAGGCTGGCCGAGAGTTCGGGTCCGGAGACAGGAAGAGAAACCTCGTTCAGGAGTTCAGTACGCTGCGCGTATTCCTGGTCGGCCGGTGGCTGCGCCAGGGCGGGCAGGGCGATGAAGACGGAGAGCAGGGCGGGCAGTATTTTTTTTAATATCATTAGTCTTTCCTGAAATTACCAGTACCGGACCGAACCGGTATCCACGTGCACGAAGCCGTCGGAGGGGTAGTAGCCCACGCCGCCGGCCCGCAGGGCCTTCGCGGCGTCGCGCAGGGCGGAGGTGCGCACGCCTTCTATCTTTATGTCGGCGGCCATGCCGCGCATGTGCAGGCTCTTCTTGGCGACGCCGCCGGAATCGGAGGCCAGCGCGCCGTTGAGCTCGGGGCTGCGGTAGCCGCAGATCACGGTGACGGTGCGGCCGCCGTGGCGGTCCTGCAGCGCGTCTATGATCTCTATGAGCCTGGCCGGGATCTCTATCTCCCTGCCGGTCAGGCGGCAGCGCATGAAATGTTTTATCTTCGCCAGGGCCGCCGGCAGGTAGGCGCCGCGGGCGTCCCTGTAGCGGACCTCCAGGGTTTCCCCGGTCCACTGGTGGTGGAGCTTGACGGAGCCGTCTCCGCCCAGGCCCTGCGCGCGGGCGTCTTCGTCCAGGCTCTTTTCGGAAACTTCGGCCGGCGCTTCGCGGTCGGCCAGGTAGGAGGCCGTTTCGGCTTCGCCCATGACGGAGAGTTCCGGGGCCGGGGCCGGGACCGCCATGGCCAGCATGGAAGGGGGTATATCCTTGGCGCTTATAAGGTTGAGCCCGAAGTCGGAGGCGCCCGCCGGCGCGGAGAGCGTCAGCAGGGTCAGGGCGGTTACCAGGGCGGCGGTCTTCATAATTCCTCTTGGGTATAGTTTAGCCGAAGGGGGGATTTTCGCAAGCGCCCTATGGCCCAAAACGGCGAAGGCAGGATGGCCCCGCTGGCGGGACCGGTGGGCCCTTGACAAAAGTCAGCCCGCCCTTTATCCTATTTGTGTCGCCAGATAAGTGTATCCTTTTGTATGTGTTATTTATGAGGAAGATACTTTCTGCCCTGCTTTGCATTTCCCTGCTCTCCTCGCTGCCCCTGGCGGCGGAGGACGCGGGCAGCGGCGCCGGCGTAACCTCCGGCGTGGAACTGGTGGAAGTGGCGCCCGGACCCGCCCCCGGCGGGGCCCAGGGCGTGAGCGACCTGGACATTTTCCGGCTCAATACCGTTGATAATCCGCTCGACTCGGCGGAAGCCCTGCTGCGCCTCCTTACCGGGAAAAGCAAGCCGGAAATAGAGGCTTTCAGGGAGGACAACTGCGCGAAGATAGCGGAGATGATGCGCTACCTCCACAAAGCCCACCGCGAGCAGCGCATAAGCCGCGAGGAATACAACCAGATCTCCATGGAGCTGCTGCCTTTCGACCTGCGTTCCGTCTTCATGCGCGACCAGCGGACGGGCCCTCCGGGCGGGGATCGCTACAAACCTAACGAAGTCGACGCCCTGGTGGACGTCCACGTCGCGGCCGATTCCGGGAACAAAGCCGCGGCGGAGGCCGCGCTGAAGTCGGCCCTGGAGACTTACCCGCGGAACGCCTCCGTGCAGACGGCGGCCGCCTCCTATTACAACGAGACCAGCGACTTTCCCAAGGCCGAGAAGTCCGCCACCGCGGCCCTGGACCTGGACGAAAGCGACCCCGACGCCTACAAAGCCCGCGCCCTGGCCCGGGCCTCGCTCAACGACCGCAAGGGGGCCATAGAGGACATTAAAAAGGCCATGGCCATAGACCCCCAGGACGAATCCGCCAGGGTGCTGTCCGCCCTGCTGGAAAGCCGCAAGGGCGTGCCCACGCTCAAATCCATTTCCTCCGTGGACGAGATACGCCGCGCGCTGGGCGCCAGGGACGACGCCCCCGCCCCCGTCAGGGGCGGCGCCGCCGCCATGGGCGGCCTTTACGGGGACCGAGGCGAAGAGCAGGCGGCCGCGCCGGACTTCGCCAAGTCCCGGGCCTACCTGAAGACGGCCGTGGCCAAGAACCGCCTGGGCGACTACGAAAGCGCCGCCCGCTACGCTACCCTGGCCATAGAGAAGGACCCCGGCAACTACGAGGCCTACCTGGAGCGGGCCAACGCCAATAATTTCCTCGGCCGCTACGACGACGCCGTGCGCGACGCCGGCTACGTCATCGAGCACGACCCGGCCAATATGCAGGCCTTCAACATGCGCGCCTGGACCCTCAACCGCAAGGGCAAGGCGGGCGAGGCCGTGACCGACGCCAGCCGCGCCATAGGCATCAACCCCGCCTACGCCGACGCCTGGTTCAACAGGGCGCTGGCTTACGAGTCGCAGGGAGACTACAGGCGGATGCTGGAGGATTTCAAGCAGGCGGCCTCGCTTTCCGGCGCCTATTCCAGCCGCTACCAGGACGCGGTAGCCCAGTACGGCCCCAGGGTGCCCGGCTTCACCGGTTCGCCCGACGCGCGCCGCGCCGCGCCCCCGGCGGAGGGCGCCTCCGCCCCGGCCGGCCAGCGGGGCCCGCTCAACCGCTTCCTGATGCTGATGATGTTCACCCTGGTAGGCGGCGGCCTGGTGGCCGCGGGCCTGGTGCACATCATGACCTCCCGCCCGCAGGAAGGGACCGGCTCCGTGCGCAAAACCCATCCCGACGTGCTTTCGCCTTCCGTGTTCTACGAGGGCGTGGCCACCGGCAAGTACAAGATCGAGCGCAAGCTGGGCGAGGGCGCCATGGGCGTGGTCTACGAGGCCACCGACCAGTCGCTCGGGCGCAAGGTGGCCATCAAGAAGATGGGCGACGAGATCAAGGTCAACGAGCGCGAGAAGCAGCGCTTCCTGGAAGAGGCGCGCACGGTGGCGCAGCTGCACCATCCCGGCATAGTGGAGATCTACACCATCTTCGAAGAAGAAGACAATATTTACCTGGTGTTCGAGCACGTGGACGGCCTTACGCTCGACAAGGTGCTGGACAAGGAAGCCCGCATCCCCTTCGAGCGGGCGCAGAAGATGTTCGGCGAGGCCGCCGCGGCGCTGGCCTACGCGCACAACAAGAATATCGTGCACCGGGACCTGAAGCTGGCCAACATGATGCTTTCCGGCGAGGGCGCCCTGAAGGTGATGGATTTCGGCCTGGCGCACAGGGCCAGGGAGTCCATGGCCCGGATGTCCAACGCCGAGGTGGTAGGCTCGCCGGCCTACATGGCCCCGGAGCAGGAACTTGGCGTCTCTTCGGCCGAGTCGGACATCTACTCGCTGGGCGTCTGCCTCTACGAAGCGCTCAGCGGGGTGCTGCCGTTCCAGGGGCCCGACTTCCACCAGCAGAAGACGCGCCGCTCCTATCAGCGCCTTTCCGAGATGCTCCCGGGCCTGCCCAAGGGGGTGGACGAGGTGCTGGCGCGCTGCCTGGACCCCGAGCCGGAAAAGCGCTACCGCAGCGCGGAGGAGCTGGCCCGCGCCCTGGGCGGCCTGGCCTGAATAAATTTACCCGGGAAAAACGGCCGCGCGCATGCGCGGCCGTTCGCTTTTATTGGGGGAAGAAGGCCTTCTTGGCGCCGTCTATCATGAACTGCACGGCGGTGGCCGCGAGGATGAGGCCCATGAGGCGGGTGGTGATGTTCATTATTATGGGGTTTACCTTGGAAGCTTTCTTTATGCTTACGCGGAAGATCAGGTAGCAGGCCAGGCCCACCAGCAGGAAAAGGGCGAGCAGCACCCCGTCGTAAAGCAGGTTCTTGGCCCTGGACTCCAGCAGGATGGCCGTTGTTATGGCCCCTGGGCCGGAGAGCATGGGGATGGCCAGCGGCGTGATGGAGACGTCCTGCTTGGCCGCGCCCTCCGCCTTTTCCTCCTCGGTCTCCTGCACCCCCGAGCGCTTGGCGCGCAGGTTGTCCAGCGAGACCAGCAGCAGCAGCAGGCCGCCGGCCATCTGGAAGGCGGCTATGGTGATGCCGAAAACCCTGAACAGGGCGTTGCCGGTGACCGCGAAAAGGACCAGCACCAGCGTGGCCGTTATGCAGGCGGTGCGGGCCATCTTCAGGCGCTCGGCCTCGGTGTTCTCCGGGGTCATCGCGAAGAAAGTTGGCACGGCGGCCAGCGGGTTTATGATGGCGAAGAGCGAGCCGGCGCTCATCAGGGCGAAGTTGAGTATTTCCATCGGGAGTGAAAGTATATAACTTAACGTTTGAGCTTGAACAGCCGTGCGTATTCCAGCGCGAAGCCCGCCGTCAGGTTGCTGGCCGAGCCGGGCAGCTTCTTGCCGGAGGCGAGGAAGAAATTGAGGAAAGGGCTGAGCATGATGTCGCCGTAGAGGCGCGTGCTCAGTCTGAGGTTCAGCTCCAGGCGCTCCTTGAGGTCGTAGACGGTGTCGTAGCGGCTGCGGGCGAACAGGCGGTAGTTGCCGTCGGCGTTGAGCGTGAGCGCGGTGCCGGGCAGGGGCAGCGCCGCGCGGAAGCCGGCCTCCAGCGCGTGCTTGGTGCGGGCCGGCAGGTAGGTGTAGACCTGCTCGGTGCTCAGGCCGGCGTAGAGCTCCTGCACCGCCGCGCCTTCGAAGAGCTTCAGGCCCGCGCCGCCGCGCAGCACCTTGCGCAGGGGCAGGTCCTCGCCCCGGGAGAATTCCGTGTCGTAGGCGGCGGAGGCGTAGGGGCCCACTACCAGCTTGCCCAGCCGCCCGTCGAACTTCCTCATCCTGTAAACCAGTTCCCCGGAATAGATGAGCTGGTCCACGCTTTCTATGGTCAGCCTGGGCTGGTCCTTGGGCCGCAGCACGGTCTTGCCGTAGTCGGCCGAGATCCCGGCGTCAAGGCGGAACTTTTCGGAGTACAGCTCGGAGAACAGCCGCAGCGAGCCCTGCATCTGCGTCTGGTTGACGGCGCTGAGGCGGGAATCGCCCAGCTGGGCGTAGGCGCCCGGCCCCTCCACGGCGGTGTCCTCCATCTTCAGCGAAAGGTTGCGCAGGTTGAGCCGCCAGACCGAGCGCGGCGGGGTTATGTTCCTGGCCGCCTCGCGCACGGCGTCCTCCCAGGCCGCCCTGCCGGCGGCGGCCGATTTCGCGCGCTCCAGCGCGCTTACCACGGCCCCGTGCAGCGCGGCCGGGGCGCCCTCCGGCTTCTTCAGCGGTTTGATAAAAGGCTTGCCCGCGGCCAGGCTTGCCGGCAGCGCCACTATGTAGGTTTCGGCCGGGTTTATCGGCAGGCCGGCCAGCCGGCCGGACTTGTCGGTGCCCGAGACGGCGTAATATTCGGCGCCCTCGTAGTTCTCCGGGAGGTCTTCTCCGGGCGCGGCGTCGGGCACCGTTTTTTTTACCAGGGCCGCCAGGTGGAAGCCGGGCACCAGGGCCAGTTCCATGGGCTCGTCCGGGCCCAGCCAGGACTTTACCATGGAAGTGGGGACGTCGCCGACCACGCGGCTGGAGAAAGGCTTAACTTTCAGCACCGCGGCCTCGGCCCCGTAGGTCTTGCGCAGCAGCGCCGCCGCAAGGTTGAAGAAGGAGGGGATGGTGTAGTCGTCCCCGCGCCCCCGCAGGTCCGGCAGCAGCTCGTCGCCGGAGCCCAGGAAGTGGCGCACGATGCGTTCCTTCATGTAGACCTGCTCGCGGTAGAGCAGCGGCTCGCGGGAGTCCTCGGGCGGGGGTAGTGACTCCAGGGCTTCCAGCTCGCCGCGCCGGCCGAACTCCATGCGGATGCTGCCCGAGCCGCGCGAATCGGGCAGGACGGTAAGCGCCGGGCCGGTATGGGCTTCTTTGTCCCACTTGCGCAGCTGCACCCGGGTGCGGCGTCCGCTCTCCAGGTCCCAGGTCTTGGGGCCTATCAGGGCGTCTATGCCCCGGGCGCCCAGCAGCCAGCCGAGCTCGTCCTTGCCCAGGTAGGAGATCACTATGATGGCCTTGGCTTTTTTTTCGCCGCGCAGGGTGTTGATGACCTTATAGAAAGCCCTGTGGTCGCCGGGGTCGGTGACCTCGAATGGGGAGCCCGCCAGGCCGGCCCCGGCGCGCGAGGGCACCAGCGAGATGAAACCTACCGTGTTGCCGCCTATGTCGCGCAGGGCGTAGGGCTTTATCAGCCCGGCCAGCGCCGGGTCTGAAACTTTCAGGTTGGTGCAGATGAACTCCGGCGCGGAGGTGGAGACCTTTAGCTCCCCGGCCTGGTGCCATTGCCAGAAATTGCGGAGGTCCTCCGGGTCCAGCGCCGCGATGTCAGTGCCGGCCGCCGCCATGTAGGCGAAGGTGCGCGCGGGCCCCGCTTTCAATACCACCCCGGCCAGTGAGCCGCCGGCCCCGAGGCTCAGCACCGCGGCTGCGCGCTTGTCGGCGGACTCTTCCACCAGGCGGCGGTTCAGGCCGTTGAGGCCCATCGGCACCGAAAAGGCGGAGAACTCCCTGCGGCCGGAAGGGGTGGAGACGAGGTAGCTCATTTTAAGGGTCGGTTCCCACAGCGGCCTGGCCGGCCTGTCCAGCAGCCGCAGGACCTTGAATTTTATGCCCGAGGGGGAGATCCCCTCCAGCACGGCGGCAGGCAGGCGCTCTACCGTCAGGAAGGCCCGCATGGCCTCTTCCAGGGCGGGCGCGAAGGTGTCTATCAGGTCCGCGGGCGGCAGGAGCACGGAGGTGCCGCCCTCTATGATCTCCGTCTCGCCGGCGGGGGCGTAGGTGGTGGTGGCGTTGAGCTCCTGGGAATTGAGGTCCTCGGGGCCTTCCAGCAGGAACATGGCGCCGTTGGTGTAGGTGATCTCCGTGGCCACTTTTTCCAGCTTGAGGGACGCGGTGGAGCCGATCACGTCCTCCATGGCCATGGAGAGGTCGAAGCTGATGCGGTAGTCGTGGTCGAAATAATAGACCGACGCGGCGCGCGCGCCGGCCAGGGCCGCCGGCGGCAACAGGGCGAGGAAAAAGAGGAGCGGAGCGAGGAGCCTCATCGGCTATAAAGGTTAGCATTTTAGAGGTTTTCGGGGTAAGTTGCGCCGCTAATAAAATCGGTATAATGTAAAAATAGATTCAGGACTCGCACCGGAGGAACCCTGCATGAAAGCCCTTGTTAAAGCGAAAGCGGAGAAAGGCCTGTGGCTCGAGGACGTGCCCAAGCCCGAGATAAAGGATAACGAGGTCCTCATAAAGATCAGGAAGACCGCCATCTGCGGCACCGACATCCACATCTACCAGTGGGACGACTGGGCGCAGAAGACCATCCCCGTGCCCATGCACGTCGGGCACGAGTTCGTGGGCGAGATAGCGCAGGTGGGCAAGGGCGTGCAGGGCCACCACATAGGCGAGCGGGTGTCGGGCGAGGGCCACATAGTCTGCGGCCACTGCCGCAACTGCAAGGCCGGCCACCGCCACCTCTGCATCAACACCAGGGGCGTGGGCGTCAACCGCCCCGGCTGCTTCGCCGAGTACCTGGCCATCCCGGCCGAGAACGTGTTCCCGCTGCCCGAGGGGGTCTCCGACGACGAGGCCGCGATCCTCGACCCGCTGGGCAACGCGGTGCATACGGCCCTCTCCTTCGACCTGATAGGCGAGGACGTGCTGATCACCGGCGCCGGCCCCATCGGCATCATGGCCGGCGCCATCGCCAACCACGTGGGCGCGCGCCACACGGTCATCACCGACGTCAACGAGTACCGCATGGACCTGGCCCGCAAACTGGGCCTCAAGAACGTGGTGGATTCCCGCCACGAGAAGCTCGCCGACGTGATGGTGAAGCTGAAGATGACCGAGGGCTTCGACGTCGGCCTCGAGATGAGCGGCAACCCCAGGGCCTTCAACGACATGATCTCCAACGTCAAGATGGGCGCGAAGATCGCCCTGCTGGGCATCCTGCCGCCGGACACCACCGTGCCCTGGGGCAACGTGATCTTCAAGGCCCTGACGCTCAAGTGCATCTACGGCCGCGAGATCTTCGAGACCTGGTACAAGATGTGCGCCATGCTCACGAGCGGCCTGGACATCAAGCCCATCATCACGCACCGCTTCCCGGCCAAGGATTTCAAGGAGGGCTTCGAGATCATGTCCTCGGGCCGCTCCGGCAAGATCATCCTGGACTGGACGGACGTCTGAGCGCGGCCCGGCGATGAAATACGACGAGAACTTCGGTAAATTGTGCGGGGCCCTCGAGGGCTCCGGGGCCTTCCTCGTGGTCGAGGACAAGAAGGGCCGCGTGAACGTAATGACCATCGGCTGGGCGCAGCTCGGGGTTATCTGGGGCGAGCCGGTGATGACGGTGCTGGTGCGCCCCTCCAGGCATACCCATTCCCTGCTGGAGAAAGCCGCGCACTTCAGCGTCTGCGTCCCCCGGCGGGGCGCGCTGAAGAAGGAGCTGGCTTTCTGCGGCACCAAGTCGGGCCGCGAGTACGACAAGGCGCGCGCCTGCGCCCTTACCCTGAAGGCCGGGAAGCCCGGGATAAAGTACATAGAGGGCTGCGAGCTGGTCTACCAGTGCGAGATCCTGGCCCGGACTGACCTCGCCCGTGAAAAGATCGGGCCCGGGCCGCTGGGAAAGTACTACCCGGCCAATGATCCCCCGCACACCTTGTACTTCGGGAAAGTGCTGAAAGCGGAGAGCTTTGAATGAAAAATTTCCGACTGCCCTGCCTGGCCCTGGCCGCCCTGCTGCTGTCCGGCTGCGGCGTGCTCAAGCAGAAAGCCGCCGATTATTACCTGGACAGGGCCCGCAAGACCGCCGCCGCGCAGAATCCCGCGCAGGCGGAGGTGGAGGCCGCCTTCGCGGATATCGAAAAAGCGCTCGGCTACGCCCCGGGCTCGGCCGCCGCCATCGAACTGCTCGGGCGCCTGGCCGACGCCGCCTCCAGGAACGGTTTCTCCGGGGCGCAGGAACTGGAGGCCGCGGCCCTTAAGAAAGCGCTGGCCGCCAGCCCGCTGAACTGGTCCGCGCGGGAAGCGCTGACAAGTTTTTTCGCCGCCCGCGGCGACACCGGCGGCCTGGAAGCCATGGCGGCGCAGGCCCGGGAACTTTACGCCTCCCCGGAGCCCGGGGTGAAATATTGCGCGCTGCTCTCCGGGCTGGCGGCGCGCGCGTCCGCGCTGCCCTGGCTGGAGTCGGAGGCGTACCTCAGCCTCAACAAGTCCCCGGCGGCCCTTTTTGAAAAGGCCTCCGCTTACGGGGCCGCCGCCGACAGCGTGGCCAGCATGAAGGCGGAGGCGGAAAAAATGGCCGCCTCCGACCCCGGCGTCAAGAAAAGCGCCCCCGCGGAGCTGGTCTCGGCCGCCGAAGTGGCGGTGGCCGACGCGCAGCGCGAGCCGGAAGCCGCGGCCGCCATCGCCGCTTTCAGCGCCAGGGCCGCCGCCGACTCCGCGTTCAAGAAGGCCGTCGAGCTGACCGTGCAGGGGAACTCCTCGCTGGTCAAAAAAGATTACACCCAGGCGCGCGCCTTCTACCAGGGCGCCCTCAACCATTACCCCGCGCTCATAGACGCCCGGCGCCAGCTGGCGGAAACCGATTTCCAGGAGGGCGCGGCGCTGGCCGCCGTCGGGCAGGACCGCAAGGCCTCTTCCCAGCTGCTCTACAAGGCCTACGGGGAAACCTCCGCCGTCATAGCCGAAGCCTCGCGCACGGGCAACCTCATCCCTTTCATCCGGCCCGCCCGGTTCCTGGGCGAGACCTATTCCCTGAAGGCGGCCGGCCTGGCCGCGCTCCGGGCGGTGGAAGGCGACCGCCTGCGCAACACGGCGCGCCTCGAGGCGGAGTTCAAGGCGGCCCTGGACGAGGCGCTGAAGCTGAACCCCGAAGGCCGCCTGGCCCGGGAGCTCCTGGAGCGCTATACCAAGGAAGGGTTCTAGCGGGCGCTGCCTGTGACCTACACACGACTACTGCTGCCGGCGTTTGCGGCCTGTCTCTGCGCTGCGCCCTCCCGGGCCCAGCCCGCCGCCGTCTCTACCGCCGCCCCGGCCCAGGTACAGAGCCCGCTTTTCCTCACCATCTCCAGGGATTCTTACGACTCCCGCGTCGGGCTGGATTACCGCATCCGTTGGGACTTTTCGGACCTGCGCTCTTTCCGGCCCGGGCTCGGCTTTCTCTACTCCGGCCTGAAGGCCGTTTACAACTGGGACATAACCCAAAATACCCGCCTGGAGTATTACGGCCTGCGTACCAACCCCTGGAGGCTTATCCTCAGCGATAAGAAGAAGAGTCCCGCGGCGGCCGGGGAGCCTGGCCCCGCGGAGGGCGGCCCTTCCGAGGTGGTGAGCCGGCCGCAAACTTCGCGCCGGCGCGTCAGGTTCTCGCTCTCGCCGCTGGTGGAAGACCTGAAGAATAATTTCGACGAGGGGCTGCGGGACTACCTGCTCAAGAATTCCATGAAGGACCTCTCGCCCGAGTGGGAACGGACCGGCGAGGCCGGGCGCAAGGCCTTCGTGAAGGACGTGCTGTCGCTGGGCCTGTGGGATTCCGGCGTGCCCCTGTTGAAGGAAACAGGCCAGGGGCTGGAGTACATCAGCGGGGAGCCGGACGGAAAAAAGAACGGGAGCGGCAACGGCTCTGTGAAAAACTGACCCTTCCGCCATGAATTAAAAAAGCCGCTTTCGCGGCTTTTTTAATTGCGCGGCGCTGCGCCCTGTCAGACCGCCACGGCCCCGCGGCCTTCCGAGCCGTCTATGCGGATGTCCAGCGGGCGCTCGAACCGCAGGTGCCTGATGTGCGGCAATTCGGCCAGCGGGACCGCGGATTTGATCTTCTCCCAGTTGATGAAGGCTTCCGGCCCCGTCTCATGGATCGTGAAGTAGCCGATGCCCAGGGAGGTCACGTTGTGGAAGAAATGCGTGCCGTAGGAGGGGTCCACCACGAAATCCCCGTAGACCGCTTCGATGATTATGCGCGAGCCCGAGATGTGGTGCCATTTCACCGGGATGCCCAGCAGCGGGTCGCTGGAGCCCCAGCGCCCGGGCCCGATTATGATGTAGGGGCGGCCCTCGGCCAGCAGGCGCGCGTTCAGCTCGCCTATCTCCTCGGCTATTTCGCGCGTCTTTAACGGGTCGAAACTCTCCGGGACCACGTAGATCAGGTCCGAGATGTCCCGGTGGGCGCCGTTGCCCAGCGCCTGCGCGCTGAGGCAGAGCAGGCTGTCCCGGGAGAGGTCCTTCATGGAAACCTTCTTGACCGGGCTGCGCGAGACCATGGGGCGCATCTGGAGGATATAGAAGACCGCGGCGCCGGACTCTCCGTCGTAGTCGCAGGCGAATTCCATCTCTATGTTGCAGCCCATCGCTTCTTTGCCCAGGGCCGAAAGTTCCCGCAGGATCTCCGCCAGCGGCAGCACTTCGCTCTTGAGCAGGGGGGCGAAGGTCACCAGGCGCCGGCCCTGGCTGGAGATGCCGTCGTAGACCCTGTCGTTCTCGGCCGAATAGGTGGAGCCCACCAGCTCCAGCGAGCCGTCGGCCTCGGCCTCCTCCAGCCCGGCCGCGGCGAGGGCGGGCTCGTCCTCGTACTGCAGCCGGGCGCTTTGGCCCCCGGTGCGCAGCATGATGAACCGCTTCTGGGAATTGGCCAGGAAATCACCCAGCGTCGAGAACTGGTGCAGGTTCTGGGGGTGCGCCGGCGAGAAGCGCAGCGCCGTGAAGCCCTCCACTATGGTCTTGCCCAGGCCCAGGGCTATGTGGGCTATGGGGTCTTCCGCCTCCAGCGGCGGCACGGGGTAGTAGTTGTAGGACTGCATCACCCCGGAGAAGGCGGGGTAATGGCGGCCGTCCTTGTAGTTCCGGCCCACCACGCGCTGGATGACCACGGCCATCTTTTCCTCGTCGATGAAGAGCGGGTTCAGCTTGCGGTAGGCGCGCGCCTCCCGCGAGAAGACCGAAGCGTAAACGAATTTTACCGCGCGCGCCAGCTCCTCCAGGCGCCGGGCCGGGTCCGGGTCGTCGTTGGCGAGCATATAGGTCTTGTAGACCCCGGCGAAAGGCTGCGTCTTGGAGTCCTCGAGCAGGGAAGAGGAGCGCACCGCCAGGGGGCCTTCTATCTTTTCCACCAGGGCCTGCAGGTCGCGCTTCACGTAGTCGGGCAGGCGCGCCTTCTCGAAGAGCGCCGCCGTCTCCTCGTTGGAACTGTTCTCGTTGAGGACGGCGTCCAGGCCGTTCTGCTCCATGAAGAAGTCGAAGACATCGGCCGCTATCACCACGGTGTTGGGCACCGTCACTGTGACCCCGGGCCAGCGGTTCTCCAGGTCGGTCTTGGAAAGCAGGAAGTCCACGAAGGCGAGGCCCCGCGCCTTGCCGCCTATGGAGCCTGAGCCGATCTTGCTGAACGGCGCCGAGTCGTCGAAGAGGCGCCGGTCGAACTTGAGCACCGTCCCCAGCTGCGTCTTGTAGATGAACTGGTGCAGCGTTTCGATGAGGTACTTGCGCAGTTGCTCGGGGTTGCCGAACTCCGAGATCTTCTTTGGCCGGATGTGGTAGGCCATCTCGAACTCGGTGCGGGCGAACAGCCACTTGGAGAAATGGTTGCGCCCGGCGTGGTAGAGCACGGACTCCACCGGCACCACCTTGAGGAGCTTCAGCATGGTGTGCAGGTCGGCGGCCCGGGCCAGCTCGGTATTGTTCGTGTCCGTGAAGACGAAGTCGCCGAAGCCGAAATAGCGGGTGATGAAGCCGCGCAGCTGCTTGGAGAGGTCGGGGGCGGCTTTGTGCATGAACGAGGCGCCCAGGGCGCCGGCCTGCTCCGCGAACTTCAGGCTGGAGGACTGCAGCAGCACCGGCATGTCGGGATTCTCCGCCTTGATCCTGCGAGCCAGCTCCAGGCCCGCCTCGGAATGGCAGGCGCCGCCCATCGGGTATTCGATGTCGCTGATGACCCCGAGCAGGTTGTCCTTGTATTTTTCGTAGGTGGCCCATGCCTCTTCGTAGCTGCTGCAGAACAGCACCTTGGGCCGGGCGCGCAGCCGCAGGCTCTTCTTGGCCGGGTTGAGTTCCTCGGCCATGACGATCTGGGTCTGCTTCATCAGTTCCGTGTAGATGATGGGCAGGTAGGTGGAGTAGAACTTGATGTTGTCCTCCACCAGCAGCACGGCCTGCACGCCTACCTTGGAGTCCTCTTCGAAATTTTTGGCGTCCTCGATGATATTGATGATGGCGGAGAAGATGCGGGTGTCGCCGCTCCAGAGGCAGATGCCGTCGGCCATGTCCCGGGCCTCGCCTATCATGTTCTTGATGTCCTGCACGTTGAAGGAAAGCAGCACCACCGGCAGGTCCGGCCGCCCGGCCTTCAGGCTGCGGAAGAAGGCCGCCATGTCGGTCTCGCCCACCTGGATCATGGCTATGACCAGGTCGTAGGAGCCGCGTTTGAGCTTTTCCAGCGCCTTTTCGGCGGTCGGCACGCGGGTGATCTTGGGGGCGGAGCGGGGGGAGGAATCGAGCATCTCGCCGAACAGGGCCTCGTTGAGGCGGTCGTCGTCCGCGAGCAGGAAGGAGTCGTAGAGGGAGGCCACCAGCAGGACGTTCTTGATCCTGTGCGGCATCAGCTTCTCGAAGCCGCCGAACTCTACCTCGTAGTCGCCGGGTTTCTTGGTATCAGGCATGGGGATATTTTACAAATTAAGGCGCTCCGGGGCGGGGTTGTCAAAGGTTTTTTATTATGTTTATATATGAATATCGTTTTCGGAAATACAAACAGGAGATCCCCAAAAATGGACAAACCCACGCTCAAACCCAAATGCCCCAACTTCTCTTCCGGCCCCTGCGCCAAGCGCCCCGGCTGGACCGTAGACGCCCTTAAGAACGCCCTGGTGGGCCGCTCCCACCGCTCCAAGGAAGGCAAAGCCCGCCTGCAGGAAGTTTCCGACCGCATGAAGAAAGTCCTGAACCTGCCGGCCGACTACCGCATAGGCGTAGTGGCCGGCTCCGACACCGGCGCCGTCGAGCTCGCTATGTGGACCCTGCTCGGGCCGCGCGGCGTGGACATCTTCGGCTGGGAAGCCTTCAGCAAGGGCTGGATCACCGACGCCGTGAAGTACCTCAAGCTCAAGAACGTAAACGAATATAAGGCCGACTTCGGCAAGCTGCCGGACCTCTCCAAGGCCAAGGCCGAGAACGACATCATCTTCACCTGGAACGGCACCACCTCCGGCGTGAAGGTCCCGGACCTGAACTGGATCCCGAAGAACCAGGAAGGCCTCGTGATCTGCGACGCCACCTCCGGCGTGTTCGCCATGGACATCGACTTCACCAAGCTCGACGTGGTCACCTTCTCCTGGCAGAAGGTGCTGGGCGGCGAGGCCGCGCACGGCGTGATCATCCTCTCTCCCAAGGCCGTGAAACGCATGGAAGAGCAGAACGCCAAGATCGCCTGGCCCGTGCCCAAGATCTTCCGCCTCGTAGACGAGAAGAAGCTGCTGCCCGGGGAACTCGAGTACAGCACCATCAATACCCCTTCGATGCTCTGCGTCGAGGACGCCATAGACGCCCTGAAATGGGCCGAGACCGTGGGCGGCCTGCCCGGCCTCGTAAAGCGCTCCACGGCCAACCTGGCCGCCTTCGAGCGCTGGGTGGAGAAGTCCTCCTGGATAGACTTCCTCGCCGAAAAGAAGGAAACCCGCTCCAGCACCTCGGTCTGCTTCAAGATCAAGTCCGACTGGTTCGGCAAGCTGTCCGACGAGGATAAGGTCAAGGCCGCCAAGAAGATCACCTCGATGCTGGACAAGGAAGGCGTGGCCAAGGACATCAATTCCTACGGCAAGGCCCCGGCCGGCATCCGCGTGTGGTGCGGCGCCACCGTGGAGACCTCGGACATAGAGGCCCTGATCCCCTGGCTGGACTGGGCTTACGAGCAGGTAGCCAAAGAATACAGCAAGGAGGCAGTGAAATGAGCAAAGTTCTTATAGCCGACAAGGCCGATCCCCTCTGCGAGAAGACCCTGAAGGACAGGGGCCTCGAAGCCATAGTCAAGACCGGCATGAAGCCGGAAGAGCTGAAGGCCTGCGCGCACGAGTATGACGCCATTATCGTGCGCTCCGCCAGCAAGCTCACCCGCGAGATCATAGAGGCGGCCAAGAACCTCAAGGCCGTGGCGCGGGCCGGCGCCGGCGTGGACAATATCGACGTCGCCGCCGCCAGCGAAAAGAAAGTGCTGGTCATGAACACGCCGTTCGGCAATACCGTCTCCACCGGCGAGCACGCCATCGCCATGATGTTCGCGCTGGCGCGCCATATCCCGCAGGCCAACGCGTCCACGCACGCCGGCAAGTGGGAGAAGAGCAAGTTCGAGGGCGTGGAGATCACCGGCAAGACGCTCGGCGTCGTAGGCTGCGGCAACATCGGGGCCGTGGTGGCCGACCGCGCCAAGGGCCTGAAGATGGACGTGATAGTGTTCGACCCGGTGATGACCACCGAGCGCGCCCGCGAGCTGGGCGTGAAGATGGTGACCCTGGACGAACTGTACGCGAAGGCCGACTTCATTACCTACCATGTGACCATCAACCCCAACACGAAGGGGATGATCAACAAGGATTCGATCGCCAAGATGAAGAAAGGCGTGCGCCTGATCAACTGCGCGCGCGGCGGCATCATGGTGGAGGCCGACATCAAGGCCGCCATCGAGAGCGGCCATATCGCGGGCTTCGCGGTGGACGTTTACGCGGAGGAGCCGGCTACGCAGCACATGTTCTTCGGCATGGAGAAGGTGATCTGCACGCCGCACATCGCGGCCTCCACCAAGGACGCGCAGGTGACGGTGGCGCGGCAGGCGGCCGAGCAGATCGCGGACTTCCTGCTGACGGGCAAGCGCACGCACGCGGTGAACGGCGACAAGATATAACCTTGCCGCCTTACGCCCGGGTCCCGGCTACGGGGCCCGGGCTTATTTTCAACCCAAGGATACGATCATGGCAAAACTCCCTCTTTTCTCTCCCATTTACGGCATACGGCCGGCGCCGGGCAAGGCGCAGGAGATCATAGCGCCGCCCTACGACGTGCTGGACTCGGAAGAGGCCCGCGAGATGGCCAAGGGCAAGCCCAACAGTTTCCTGCATGTGTCGAAGGCGGAGATAGACCTGCCGCCAGGGACCGACGTGCACGACGAGGCGGTTTATAAGAAGGCGGCGGAGAATTTCGAAGGTATGCTGAAGGGCGGGCTGCTGATCCGCGAGAGTAAGCCCTGCTTCTACGCCTACCGGCTGCAGATGGGGCAGCATATACAGACCGGCCTTATGGTGGGCGCCTGCGTGGACGATTACGACGCCAACCGCATCCGCAAGCACGAGTTCACCCGGCCCGTCAAAGAGGACGACCGCGTGAACCAGATCAAGTTCGTCAAGGCCCAGACCGGGCCGGGCATCATCGCCTACAAGCAGGTGCCGGAGATAGACGCGGTCATCAAAAAGAACGTGAAGAAAGAGCCGCTGTTCTCGGCTACCGGCAACGGCGGGGTGATACATACGCTCTGGCTCATAGACGACGAGGCGGACATAAAGGCTATTTCCGAGGCTTCCGAAAAACAGAAGACCGTCTATATCGCCGACGGCCACCACCGCTCCGCCGCGGCCAGCCGCGTGAAGAAATTCATGGTGGAGCAGCGTGGCGCGGCTCACAAGGGCGACGAGCCCTACAATGTTTACCTGGCGGCCGCTTTCCCGGTAAACGAGATGAAGATCTGGGACTATAACCGCGTGGTAAAGGACCTCAACGGGCTGGCCCCGGAGCAGTTCCTGGCCAAGGTGAGGGAGAGTTTCTCCGTGACCGAGGTGAAGGGCCAGGCCAAGCCGGCCGCGCGCCGCGAGTTCGGCCTGTACCTGGGCGGCAAGTGGTACTCGCTGAAGCCGGTTGTAAAGACGCCGACCAAAGAGGAGGACCCGGTGAAGGCGCTGGACGTCAGCGTGCTCAGCGACCTCGTCCTGGACAAGGTGCTCGGCATAAAGGACCTGCGCAAGAGCGACCGCGTGGATTTCGTCGGCGGCATACGCGGCCTGGGCGAACTGGAGAAGCGCGTTAACTCCGGCGAGATGGCCGCGGCCTTCGCGCTGCACGCCACCTCCCTGGACGAACTTATTTCCGTGGCCGACGACAACCAGGTGATGCCCCCGAAGTCCACCTGGTTCGAGCCCAAGCTGGCCGACGGGGTGGTCTCCAACCCCCTGCTCTAGGCCGGGCGGGCGCCGGGAAAGCCCCGCGGGTGCGGGGCTTTTTCTTTGCCCTTCGGTAGTCCGCCCGCTCGGGGGGGGGTAGATATGGGCCGCGGCGTTGTTATACAATGAAGCGAGGGATTGTATTTCATGGCGCATAAGATACTTATCGTTGACGACGAACAGAGCGTGCTGCTGGTGGTAAAGCAGGCCCTCCAGGCCCATTGCGAGGTCCTCACCGCGCCTAACGGGGAGACCGCGATAGAACTGGTTAAAAGCGAGCGGCCGGCCTTCGTCTTCCTGGATATATCCATGCCCGGGATGTCCGGCATAGACGTCCTGGAGGCGATTAAGGACCTGCCGCCCTCCCCCGTGATCTGGATGCTGACCGGGGACGAGGACCTGGAAACCGCGGCCCTTACCCTCAAGAGCGGCGCCAAGGGCTACATCACTAAACCCTTCGACATAGACAGGCTGCGCAGCGTGGTCTTCAACGCCCTGCTCGACCTCGAGGCTGGCAAAGAAAAAGGCGGCGCCAGCGATAAGCCCTGGCGCGTCAAGAAACCCAAGAAGTGAGACGCGATCCCGCCTTCAGCTTTTTTTCTTCCGCTCAGCAGGCGCTCCTGCGCCGCCTCGACACCCCGCGCAAGGTGCAGGATTTCCTCGACTACAAGCTGGCTTACAACGATTCCAGGCCCAATACCTGCCTTTCCCCGCTGGAGGTGCTGCGGCAGGGCAAGGCGCACTGCATAGAGGGCGCGATGCTCGCGGCCGCGGCCTTCCTCTTCCACGGGGGTCGGCCGCTCCTGCTGGACCTGCGCGCCAATCCCCGCGACGACGACCATGTCATCGCGCCGTTCGTGCGCGGGGGGCGCTGGGGCGCGGTGGCCCAGTCGCATTTCTGCGGCCTGCGCTACCGGGACCCGGTCTATCCCTCGTTCGCCGAGCTCGCGCGCAGCTATTTCGAGTTCTACTACAACGACCGCGGCGAGAAGACGCTGCGCGAATTTTCCGCCCCGCTCGAAGCCCTCGCGCTGAAGCCGGACTGGCTTTATTCCGACAAGAACGTGTTCTTCGTGAGCCGCCGTCTGGACGCGCAGAAGCATTACCGGATAGTGCCGCGCGGCCTGGAACCGGAACTGCGCCGGGCGGACTCGCTGCTGCTGGAGGGGGAGCTGCTGGGCGGTTCGAGGCTGCCGCTGGCCCGCCGCCGGCCGCGGCCTTACGGGGAATTGCGCATAAGGGGGAAACATGGACGGGCCGTTTGAGGGGGCCGGGGTGAAAGGCGCCTGCTGGGCCTGCGGTTCGCAGGTGGACCCGGCCGACCGCTATTGCCGCAACTGCGGCAAGGGACAGGGAACGCACCTGCCCTGGTATTACAAGCCCTGGGGGATAATAGCTATAACCATCTTCGGCCTCGGGCCGTTCAGCATTTTCCTGGTCTGGCGTTCGCCGCGCCTCTCCCCCGGCGCCAAGGCCGCCTATACCGCGGGCATCCTGATGGCTACGGCCTACGCCGTACACCGCCTGCGGCAGCTGCTCCTGCTCTACCAGTCGGCCCTGACCGGCATGCCGCCTTACTGAACCGCCGCCCGCCCCGGAAAATATGCTCCGCCTCGGACTATGCTGCAAATTCGAAAAGGAACCCATAAAGTTCCTTACCGCCACGGCCTTGCACGCCGGCCGCCTGAAGCCCGCCGCGCGCCTTGCGAAAATGGCGGGCCTCTGCCTGGCCAACGCCGCCGCCCTCAGGGCCTCCGTCGAATACTGCGCGGCGCACGGCATCGGCTCTTTCCGCGTCAACAGCCAGGTGCTGCCGCTCAAAACCCATCCCTCGCTGGGCTACGAGATGAAAGACCTGCCGGGCGGAGCCGGGATCGTGAAGGCGTACAAGGATTGCGGGGCGCTGGCCGCGCGGCTGCGCCTGCGCCTCACCTTCCACCCGGACCAGTTCATACTGCTCAGTTCCCCGCTCCCGGCCGTTACGGCCGCCTCGGTAAAGGAGCTGGAGTACCAGGCGCAGGTGGCGGGCTGGATAGGCGCGGATGTGCTCAATATCCACGGCGGCGGCGGCTACGGGGATAAGCGCTCCGCGCTGGCGCGGCTGGCGGCGGCCTTGAAGAAACTGAAGCCGGCCGTGCGCTCGCGCCTGGCCCTGGAGAACGACGACCGGATCTATACCCCGGCGGACCTGCTGCCTTTCTGCCGGGCCCACAAAGTGCCCTTTGTTTACGACATCCACCACCACCGCTGCCTGCCCGACGGGCTTTCGGCGGAGGAGGTCACGCGCCAGGCGCTCAAGACATGGAACAGGGAGCCCCTGTTCCACCTGTCCAGCCCCAAGTACGGCTGGGCGGGGGCGGACCCGCGCCCGCACAGCGACTATATAGATATCGCGGATCTCCCGGCCTGCTGGCGCGGCCTGGACGCGACCGTAGAAGTGGAGGCCAAGGCCAAAGAGCTGGCGATAGCCCGCCTGCGCTCGCAGTTGGCGGCCGGGGACAAGGCTAAGGAGGCCTTACGAAAATGAAGGAAAAACCTGCGTTCACCCTTATCGAGCTCATGATAGTAGTGGCCATTATAGGGATACTGGCGGCCATCGCCGTGCCCAAGTTCGCGGACCTGATCTATAAATCCCACGAAGGGGCCACAAAAGGGAAGCTGAGTTCCATCCGCAGCGCCTTGAACGCCTACTACGGCGATAATGAGGCGATCTTCCCGGCCGGGGCCGCCGGCGCCAACAGCACCCTGCTGCCGGCGTCCCTGGTGCCCAAGTACCTGGGCAAATGGCCGGAGGCTTACGTGCCGAGGCGCCACGCTAAGACCGGGACGGTGGACAATATAAACGGCGGGGATCCCGCCGCCTCGGACCCGGTTGACGACGGGGAATGGGTCTATGTGAGCAACGCGGCGGCGCCCGATTGGGGGCGCGTGAACGTGGAATGCTATCACCAGGACCTGCGCGGCACGGTCTGGAGCACGTATTGAGCGGCGATCCCGCGGTGCCCGCGAGGGTACCCGGGCCCGGGCCAAAAAACCGCGGCGCGCTGGGCCTTTCGGGCCTATCTCGCCCCGCCGCTTTGTTGTTAGGATATGGTTGCGGGGTTGGGATGCGAGGACTGCTATGGCGATGACCTGCAACTTTGATAAAGACGGCCAGGACGACAAGAAATCCGACAGAATTATCGTGCGCGTAGACCCGGGCAGGGAGATCGGGGAGGACAGCCCGAGCGTAAAGCCCGCCAGGGGCGGCGCCTATCTCTGGGTGATGAACCACCGGCGCCGCTCCGGGAAGACCTGGCGCGTCAGGGGCGCGCTGAACTGACCGCGCGCGGCCTGCCGGAATTTGCGCCTTGATTCTTTTAGTGCTAATATTTTATCCGGGCGGCGGAAGTCGGCCCGAGTTTTTGGCAGGGAGCGCTGTAATATGAAAAAAAGCAAAAAAATTATCGGCGGTATAGGGCTGGCGGCGCTGGCCGCGGCCGGTGCGTATTTCCTGGGCGGCGCGCGCGGCCGGAAAAACCGCGAGGCCATCAAGGGCTGGGCCCTGAAGATGAAGGGCGACGTCCTCGAGAAGATGGAGTCCATGAAGAAGATAGACCGGGAAACCTACCTGCGCCTGGTGGACAAAGTGGCTGACCGCTACTCAAAGGCCGAAAGCATCAGCGCGGCGGAGCTGCAGCACCTTACCGTGGAGCTCAAGAACGCCTGGGCCCATATAGACAAAAAACTCAATTAATCGCCGCGCTGGCGGATTCCGGCCCCTGGGAGTTCCTTCCCCGGGGCCGGTTTATTTCGCGGCGCCGGCCTAGGCCTTTAGACCTAGGCGGGCCTAGTCCTTATTCCTCTTTTAAATTCAAGCCAAGGTGTGTAAGATATGTCAGGAGACATTATGAAAACCCTTACCTTTATAGTCATCCTGGCTTTCACCTCCGCCGGCCTGTCCCAGGCCGCCAGCATGGAAGGGCTCAGGAAGTCTTCTGAAGATATCCGCATAAACACCAGCAGCCTCCGCAAGCCCGCGGCCGCTAAGCCTGCCGCGGGGCAGTACGAGATCCAGCCCTCTTCCGTAAACCCCATAGTCGGCCTGGCCCAGCTCATAGCCAATATCCTCAAGCTCATCTTTGGCCCTAACGGCGACATAGAAATAGCCAACCCCTCCACCGAGGTGCCGCAGGTAGACGGCGTTTTGGAAGACGACCAGTCGCCTGAAACTTATGAGGAGGGGCAGACCTACGCGCCCATCGACCCTTCGGAACTTCCCGAGGAGCCTTTCCAGCAGCAGCCCCAGCAGCCGCAGCAACCCCAGCAGCCCCAGCAGCCGCAGCAGCCCCAGTCCCAGGTCGGCCAGCCCAACCCCGCTGCCGGCGGCGCTACCGTGCCGGCTGACCTTAAGCGGAAAGCCCTCGAATACTTCAACGCCAATTCCGGCCGTATAACCAACAAGCGGTTCATCGGCGTAGTGGACTTCGCGGCGCATTCCAGCAAGGACCGGTTCTGGATACTGGACCTGCAGAACGGCACCGAGCACGCCATCCACGTGGCTCACGGCACGGGCTCGGACCCCGACGGCGACGGCTACGCCACAAAGTTCAGCAATGTCCCCAATTCCCACGCCTCCTCGCTCGGCTTCTATGTTACCGGAGATCTATACAACGGCAAGAACGGGCGGTCCATGCGCCTCCACGGGCTGTCCTCTACCAATTCCAACGCCCTTTCCCGGGCGGTGGTGGTGCACGACTCCGATTATGTGAGGGAAGGCAACTACAGGGCGGGCCGCTCCTGGGGCTGCCTGGCGGTGGCCAACAGCGAGATAACCAACGTGCTGGCCGCGCTGCGCGGCGGCGCCCTGATCTACGCCGGCCTGAGCAACAGCGAATTCTAAACCCAGGCCCGGACGAAAGAGCCGCGCATCGTGCGCGGCTCTTTTATTTGCCCCCAAATATCAATAGGTGCTAAGATAGGCGTGGAGAGTGAGGGAACCATGGGCTACAAATTCAAGTGCGGCGGCTGCGGCAAGGAGATGCTGGTAAAATGGCTTAAGCCCGGCGAGCCGGCCATGTGCCGCCGCTGCGGCCACAAGATGCCGGTGCCGGCCGGGGCGGGCGATATAGATGATTCGCTGGTGGACGATGAGGCCGCGGTTTCGCGGCCTGCCGCGGCTTCGCAACAGCCCTGCACCTGCCGGTCCTGCCGCTGGCTGGGCGCGCCCGGAGGATTTTCCCTGGACGCCATCGGCTCCTGCCGCCGCTACCCGCCGTCCGCGAACGGGGGCTGGCCGGCGGTTGCCGGGGACGATTGGTGCGGGGAGCATTTTCCCAAGTCATGACCTCCAGGAAACGGCTTGAGCGCAGGGGCGCGGCGGCGGCCGGCGCCGTGGTCGGAGCCGCGGCCGGCATGGCCGCGGCCATTTTTATCCCGGTCCCGCCCGAGTATGAGAAGCTTTTCTTTTACGCCTGCTTCGGGGCCTGCTCCCTCTTCTTTTCCATCCTGTTCATGAGGCTTAATAAAACGCTATGAAAATACTTTTAGCCTTGGTCCTGATGTGCCTGCCGGCGCTGGCCGGGGCGGCGCAGCCGCCGGCGCCCGCCGGCTACGGCAAGCTGGTGAAGCAGCTGCTCAAGGGCCGCAAGGGGGACAGGAAGATAGCGGTGGCCGACTTCTCGTACCCCGACGGCAGCGCCTCAGGGGACGGGGATATAGTTTCCGAGCGCCTCACCACCGAACTGGTGCGGCTGAAAAAATTCCGCGTGGTAGAGCGCAGGGAGATACAGAAGGTCCTGGCGGAGCTGAAACTGCAGAGTTCCGGCGCCACCGGCGGAGACCCGATAAAGGACCTGGGTAAGGTGCTGGGGGCGGACTGGCTGATATTGGGCACCCTGACGGAACTTGAGGGCGGGCGCGTAGAGATAAACGCCCGCCTGGTCGGCGTGGAATCCGGCGAGATCCTCGGCGCCGCCGTGGCAAAGGTCAAGAAGGACTGGCGCGAGCCCGAAGGCGGGGCCGGCAGGCATGAATTCAGGAAGAAGGCCGACCTGGACGAGTACGACAGGGCCATACAAAAATATATGCAGCGGAAAGCCGGGGAGGAGAACCGCGTAGTCAGGGAAATGCCCCCGTCTTTCTAGGCGGCCCGGCCGGAGGGTTTACAAAGAAGAAGGCGGAGCCAGCTGGCTCCGCCTTCTTCTTTGTAAACCCTCCGGCCGGGCCGCCTAGAAAG
>Ga0075012_10001481_pt1 | contig 23825 bp, 25 predicted proteins | sample All_14_2_FD_71474 | JGI IMG/M metagenome (GOLD analysis project Ga0075012, IMG submission 71474) | Freshwater microbial communities in response to fracking from Pennsylvania, USA - Allegheny Zone_MetaG_DW_15 | ecosystem: Environmental > Aquatic > Deep subsurface > Groundwater > Drilled...
GTCCATGAACACCGCCGCCTCGTCGCCTTGGACGAGGCCATCAGCGGCCAGGCTGTCGCCAACATCGGCGCCGGTCAGCACGGCATCGCGGATCAGGTCCGAGCCGAGGTCCACCGCGACATGCGCCTTGAACCCGAAGAAGCTGCGCTGGCCTCGCCGTGTGAAGCCAGCCTGCGGATCGAGCGTCGAGACCTCGCCCTCGCTCTGCGGCGGGCGGGCGACGGACGCCTCGACCAGCGTCGCGTCGATCAGCGTGCCGGCCTTCAGCACCAGGCCCTTTGTGTTGAGCTGGCGGTTCAGCTCGGCGAACAGCGCCTCAGCCAAGCCGCGCTCGGCCAGTGCGCCGCGGAAGCGGCACAGTGTGGTCTCATCCGGCGTGCCGTCGTCGAGACCGAAGCCGCAGAAGCGGCGGAAGGACAGCCGGTCCGCCAGCGCCTCCTCAAGCCCAGGATCGGAAAGCTGGTACCACTGCGCCAGCAGCAGCGCGCGGAACAGCGCGAGCGGCGGATAGCCGGGCCGCCCGGTCGGCGCCCGCAGCGGGGCGAGTAGGCGCTCCATCGGCGCCCAGTCGATCAGGCCGATGATACGCTCCAGCCGCCGATTGGATCCTGCGCCCGCCGGCAACAGCGCCTCCGCCAAGCTCGCCTGCCCGATCCGCCGTTGACCCATCGCTGCCTCCGCCGTCGACCCACTGGCACAAGCGAATCAGCGACAGCGACCATCAGCAAGGCGTTTCGCAGAGGTCTCCCTAGGCGCCTGTCGCCTCGGTTGCGGAGGAAGTCGGCGACGGTGGGGCTGACAATTTCACGGAAGAAGACCGTAGCTGCGTCATAGTCAGTGGGGGTGCTTTCCATGCGGCCGCGCTTCTTCGCTCTACCTTGCTTTGCAGATGAGCAGGCGCTCGCAGACCTCAGGCAGTGCCTACGGGTGAGTAATTTCGGCGGGATCGTGCAAAAACAACAAGGCTTCCGTTAGTGTGGGAAGTGATCGTCAAGCAACTGATGCGTCTCACTGAGAGGCTGTCTCGAAACACCTTCGATATGAGCCTGTAGGGCTGGATGGCCGGGCTGCACCGTGATTCGACCGGGTTGCGACACCTTGGACGAACGACACGATGTGGACCCCGGCCACCCGACGGCAGCATAGCCGCGCGGGCCTGCGCTATGCGAGTGACCTGACGGACGACGAATGGCAGATCCTGGAACCGCTGCTGCCCGGCGCGCCTGGTCGCGGGCGGCGGCGTGCCTGGCCGCTGCGCGAGATCGCCAACGCCATCTTCTACATGCTGCGGGCGGGCTGCACCTGGCGCCTGCTTCCCGACAGTTTCCCGCCCTGGCGCACGGTCTACCGCTGGTTTGTCAGGCTGCGCGATGGCGGCGTGTTCGAGGCGATCAACCATCACCTCGTCATGCTCGACCGCGAGCGCGCCGGTCGCGAGGCCAGCCCGATGGCTGCGGTGATCGACAGCCAGAGCGTCAAGACCACCGAGAGCGGCGGGCCGCGCGGCTACGACGCGGGCAAGAAGGTCAAGGGCCGCAAGCGCCACGCCATGGTGGACGCGGCCTGACGCTCGACAATCATCCCGCCAGCATCCAAGACCGCGACGGCGCGCCGCCCTTGATGCGCGGTTCGCGCTGCCGCTGGCCCTTCGTGCAACTCGCCTTCATGGACAGCGGCTACGCCGGTGACCGCGTCGCCAGCGCCACCACCATCCGCGTCGAGATCGTGCGCAAGCCGAAGGATCAGGTCGGCTTTGCTGTTCATGCCCGCCGCTGGGTGGTCGAGCGCTTCTTCGCGTGGATCGGCCGCAACCGCCGTCTCGCCAAGGACTTCGAGGCCACCATCGCCTCCGTCATCATCCTACTGCGACGCGTCGCACGTTCCGCATGAGATTCGAGACAGATGGGGTGATTGGGGTCTCTCCCCGGTGATCCGGTGGCTGCTCCTCTCGGGATGATGGAACGTGGTCCGTGTTGATCGCATCGACCACAGCATCGAGGAGGAGCAGCCGTGGGGTACTTTGCCGGGTTGGACGTGTCGTTGGAAGAGACGGCGATCTGCATCGTCGATGACGCGGGTTGCATCGTGCGCGAGGCGCGCGCGGCAAGCGAGCCGGAGGTGCTGGTGGCGTTCTTCGGGGCGTGTGGGATGACGATGGACCGGGTTGGCCTTGAGGCCTGCTCGCTGACGGCCTGGTTGCACACCGGGCTCACGGAGGCAGGGATCCCGGCAATCTGCATCGAGGCCCGCCAGGCCAAGGCGGCGATGGGCGCGATGCCGAACAAGACTGATCGCAACGACGCGCGCGGGATCGCGCAGATCATGCGGACCGGCTGGTATCGCGCGGTACATGTCAAAAGCGCGTCCTGCCGCTCGTGGCGGGCGCTGCTGACGGCACGGCGGATGGTGCTGAACAAGCGGCGCGACGTGGAGAACGGCATCCGCGCGCTGCTGCGCGAGGTCGGGCTGAAAGTCGGCACGCCAAGGCGCAAGGACTTTCCATCCCGCGTGCGCGCGCTGGCCACTGACGACCCGGTGCTTGCCAGCCTGGCTGAATCGTTGCTGGCCGTTGTCGAGGTGATGAGCAGGGAAGTCGAAAGGCTGACCAAGCGCGTGCTCGACGAGGTGCGAATCGAGCCGACGTGTCGTCGGCTGATGACGGTGCCGGGCGTCGGGCCGCTGACCGCCTTGGCGTTTCGCGCCACGATCGACCAGCCGGATCGCTTCCGGAAGTCGCGCGATGTCGGCGCGCATCTTGGCCTGACGCCGCGGCGTTACCAATCCGGCGAGACCGACGTACAGGGGCGCATCAGCCGCTGCGGCGACGAACTGGCGCGAACCGCGCTGTATGAGGCGGCACATTCGTTGCTGATCCGCAGCACCAAATGGTCGGCCTTGCGGGCCTGGGGAATGACTGTCGCCAAGCGCCGGGGCATGGCGCGAGCGCGCGTCGCGGTCGCACGCAAGCTGGCCGTGATCCTGCACCGCATGTGGTCTGACGGCAGTGAGTTCCGCTGGGGCAAGCAGGCTGCCGCGCACGCGTCCATCGCATGACAGGAGGAGTTCCAGTTTCCGCCTGAGCAGGGCGGAGCCGACGTCGTTCCTGTGGGGACGATGGGCGAGGCGATCTCGTTGGGAGTCCGGAGCCGAGGGGCGGCAATGCCCCAAAGGTCGCGGGACAGATTGAGACGCCTCGCCCTCCTGACCCCATCATGCGGCGGCCATGCGCCGACCGCGAAGAGAAGCGAGTGACCCATGGGAATGGCTTGAGGCACGAGAAAGAGGAAAAGGAACAGCTTGACCCCAGCAACCCCAATCAGAGAAGTCTCTTAGTGCATCGTCGGCTTGTCTGCGACGTTCATCGTGTTCGAAGCGGCGCACGTGCTCCTGACGCGCGTGGCGAAATGGTCGGCCCTGAAAGCCTGGGGCGTGCGGCTGACGCGGTCCAGCTGCGCCCGCAGCCAGGCCTGCATGGAGGCGACGAGCGGCGCGGTGCTGGCCTGGCGGATGGCGATGCGTTGCTGCGGCGACTGGCCGCGGATTTCGCGCTCGATGGCGTAGATCTCGCCGATGCGCAGCAGTGCCTCAGCCGCGATCGGCGAGGCGGTGCCGGCATGGATCTCGAAGAAGCGCCGGCGCAGATGCGCCCAGCAGAAGGCGAGCACGTCCGAGCCGTCGTTGCGCGATCTCTCCAGCGCCTTGAAGCCGGCATAGCCATCGACCTGCAGCACGCCCCGGAAGCCGGCGAGATGGGCGGCTGGCCGTATGCCCTTGCGGTCCGGGGCGTAGAGATACGCGACCGCCGGTGGCCCGGTGCCGCCGCAGGCGCGGTCGTCCACGGCGTAGGCCCAGAGCCGGCCATCCATGGTCCGTCCCAGGCCGCGTTCGAGGGTCGGCAGCGGCGTGTCGTCCGCGAAGATCCTGGCGTTGCCAGTTATGTGGGCGAGGATCAGCCCATGCAGCGGCCGCAGCGATCCGCGCCGAAGGACTGCTGCACCAATGCCGCCAGCCCATCCATGCCGCGGCGCATATCAGTGTGGCCGCAGGCGAGGAAGATGCGCGTCCCCGGCGCCGGGCCGATCATGGCGACGCCAGCGCCACGAGCACCCTGGCGCTGCCAGACGAGGTCAAGCACTGGTCGCTGACCACGCTGCGGGACCGGCTGGTCAAGATCGGCGCCAAGATCGTCCGGCACGGCCGCTCGATCGCCTTCCAGATGGCCGAGGTCATGGTGCCGCGCGCGCTGTTCCGGCAGATCCTCGCGGCAATCGCCGCGCTGCGTCCATCACCACCGCCAGCCCGATGTTGAGCGGCGCCGCCGGTATCCGTAACGCAGGCCGACGGCAGCAGGAGAACCGCGCCCAGATCTCGACCGGAGGCGCCCCTTTTTCCGCTCCGACGGCGACCACCTGCCGGTCAGACCCGCCGCGGGCGTCACCGAGGGGCCGTCACCGTTGCATATGCCGCCGGCCTGCCGATAGGCTCACTGCTCGATGGACGGATCGGCCGTCCATCCGGGGAATGTCGGTTTGCATCCTTGGGCTGGCGCGCGGGGGCATCGAGCGACGGCACCCTGCATTGTGACGTCGTTGCATCCGTTGTCGCAATCAAGCAACCATGCCGGCGACACTCGGGCCGCAGCGGGGAAGTCGCGACAGAATGTCGGCTTATACTCGTGCCGGTCATGGGCGCCGCAATACTCGGTGCCCCGGTCGGTCAGCATCCGATCGATGCGAATGCCCTGCTCGTCGAAAAACGGGATCACCCGGTCGTTGAGGATGTCCGCTGCGGTCAGCGGCGTCTTGCGCGTGCAGAGCTTGGCGAAGCCGACCTTCGAATAGGTGTCGATCACCGTCTGCTGGTAAACTCGGCCGACGCCCTTCAGCGTGCCGACGTAGAAGGTGTCCTGTGCCAAGCAATAGCCTGGGTGCTCGCTGTCGAACTCGCCATGGGCTTCCTTGTCGAGCTTGGCCTTCTCCAGCGCCACCAGCTGGCTTTCGGTATTAATTGGTGAGGCGCCAACGTGGTATTCAGCTCCGTAACCTTTCTCGGTTATTTCCTGCCGGCAGCGTTGCTGCTTTACCATGTGCTACCCTGGAAAAACCTCGTTCTGTTGCTGGTCAGCCTCGCATTCTATGCGTGGGGTGACCTAGCATCGCTGCCTGTCCTGCTTGTCTATATAGTCGTCAATTACGTGATCGGGCGGCTGATGGAGCGCCCGGGTTGGCGCGGGCCGGGCGCGGTGCTTGGGGTGGTGGCCAATCTTGGCCTGCTGATCACCTACAAATATGCGGGGTTCCTGGTCACGCAGGCCAACGTCGTGCTGGCGTCGCTCGGCGCGGGGGTCTTGCCGGTTCCGGCCCTCGTGTTGCCGCTCGGCATCTCCTTCTTCTCCTTCCAGGGCATCTCCTACATTCTCGACATCCGCCGCGGTGTCATCCAGCCGCAGCGCAGCCTGATCGCCTTCGGCATGTACAAGGCGATGTTCCCCCAGCTCATCGCCGGACCCATCGTGCGCTACCGGACCATCGCCGGTCGCGTGACGCATCGGCGTGTCTCGGCTTTCCGATTTCGCTTCGGGCTCACGCTACTGATCCTCGGCCTGGCACAGAAGGTGCTGATCGCGAACACGGTCGCCTTGCCGGCCGACCAGATCTTTGCCATCCCGCACGCTCAGCTCGGCTTCGCGACAGCCTGGTTCGGCGCGATATGCTACACGCTGCAGATCTTCTTCGACTTCGCCGGCTACTCGACCATGGCGATCGGCATGGCGCATCTGTTCGGCTTCAACTTTCCGATCAATTTCAACCGGCCCTACATCGCCCAGTCCGTCACCGAGTTCTGGCGCCGATGGCACATCACCCTGTCCACCTGGTTCCGCGACTACCTCTATATTCCGCTCGGCGGCAACCGCGGCAGCGCCTGGTCCACCTATCGCAACCTGCTGATCGTCTTCGTGCTCTGCGGATTCTGGCATGGCGCTGCCTGGACGTTTCTGGCCTGGGGCCTGTATCACGGGGCGTTGCTGGCGGCCGAGCGCGCGGGTCTCGGTGCCTTCGTCGCGTCACTCTGGCGGCCATTGCGGCACCTCTACCTGTTGGTCCTCGTCGTGATCGGCTGGGTCTTCTTCCGCGCCGACACGATCGGCCAAGCTTTGCATTTCCTCGCTGCCATGGCGGGGCTTTCCCCGGGCGACCCGCTCGGAGCGCCGCTGGCGCGCTTCGTGAACATCAGGGTCCTGGTGGCGCTCGCCGCCGGTTGCGTATTCGCTTGCCTCGCCCTTTCCAAGGGGCGGAGCTGGATGCCGCTGACCGGTCGTCCCCAGGCCGCCACGGGCCTGCTGCTGCTACGTGATGGCGGTGCCTATGCGGTGCTGCTGGCCCTGTTCGCCGCGACCGCGATCATGATCGCCAGCGGCGCCTACAATCCGTTTATCTACTATCGCTTCTGACAGAGGGGGCGCTGATGTTTGGGAGCGTGCTGCGGCGCTATCTGCAAGGCGCCTTCATTCTCACCATGCTGGCATTGCTGAGCCTACCAATCGCGCGTCAGGTGCCGGCGGGCGCGCCGGCGCGTCCGGGCGAGAACCGCAGCCTCGCACCCCTGCCCGCCTTGCCGCGCAATGTTGCTGCCCTGCACGCCTGGCCCGAAGCCATGGACCTGTTTCTGCAGGATCATTTCGGATTACGAAACCAGCTGGTGGACTGGAATGACCAGCTCCTGTTCCGCGTCTTTGGCCAATTCGCCTCGGCGCAGATCCTGACAGGCCAGAACGGACGCATCTTCCTCGCATCGCACATCGCCGGCGAGGCCAATCGGAACAGCCTGATCTACCAATCCTGCGGCGTGCAGCAACCCGAAGCCACGTTGGACCGTATCGCGAGTGGCTGGGCCGAGCTACTCGCCAGGACCGCCGGCAGCGCCCCCGATACGCGGGCCGTAATCGTGCCAAGCAGCGCGGCGCTGTATCCGGAGCAACTCCCGCCTTGGCTGGCACGACTATGCGCCAGTGGCCGGCGAATGACAGCGGCGGTGAAAGAGCGGCTGCCGGCCGACCTGCGCGATCGTTTCATCGACCCGTATCCGGTCCTCGCCGGCCTGGGTTCCGCCAAACCGGCGATCCCGCGCCGCAACTTTCACTGGGCTGGAGTGGGGCCGCTCCATACCGCAGCCTGGGTGGCCGAAGCCGTACTCGGCCGCGCCCCGGCACCGGCCCTTCCAGGGCAGGACGCCATGATGCCGTCGGATCTTTCGGGCTTCTTTCCCGGACTTTCCCTGACTCAGCCGATCTTCGAAGCTGACTATGCCGCCGCGCACATAGCACCTTGCTTGGGCTACCCTTGCTTCACGGAACTCGACGGTGATGAGCCCGTTCTGCTTGACGTACGGAAATACCGAAACGCAAACGCAACGGGACGGCTGCTACTTCTGACGGATAGCTACGGAGCATTCGTCGCCGGTGGTTTCGCTCCCTATTTCGCTGAGGTCTGGCAGCTCTCGATCAACGATCTTCCGTTGCTGTCGCCAGAAAGCCGCGCCCGCCTGCATGCGCATTTGATCACCGAATTTGCACCAGATGTTGTCCTGCTGCTGTTTCACGACGGCAGCGCGACTTACATGGCCGATAGGCTATTGCGGCAGTTTTATCTGCAGTAAGTGAGCTGGCTTCGATTTCTCTGGACACCATTTGTCCCAAGCGAGACCGGAACGATGGTGTCCAGCATGATGAAGATCGAAAAGAACGCAGCCGTTGATGGGCCTGTGGGTAGCGAGGGCGGGCAAAGCCCGTCAGGCTTTCTCGATGAGAGCAGGCATCGTCGTCTCTGTCACTCCGCAGGATCGCGTTCGTCTCGAAACGAGCGTCGCCGACCGCAACAGCCGCCAGAAGCACGCTGCCCGCTCGCGAGTGATCGTCGCCACCGCAGATGGCTACGGTACCAGCGAGATCATGTGCTCGTATGAGCGCTCGTCGCCGCCATGCAGATCTGGCTCCGTGAGCAACTGAACCGCGTCAGCCGCGACAGTGCGCTGGGGCCAAGGCCATCCGCTACGGCCTGCGCCATTGGGTCGGGCTGGAGCGCTTCCTGACCGATGGCCGGCTCGAGCTAGACACCAACATCGTGGAGCGGGAAATCCGCCCGGTGGCCGTGACGAGAAAGGCCGCGCTTTTCGCTGGCAGCGAGGGCGGCGGGGAGACCTGGGCGATCGCCACCACGCTGATCCGCACCGCCGTCCTGAACGGCCTCGACCCGCAGGCCTGGCTGCGCGACGCGCTGGAACGGATGGTCAGCGGCGAGGTGCGCTCGACGCAGATCGCCACCCTGCTGCCCTGGAACTGGCGCCAAGCCAGCCTCGCCGCTGCGGCATAGGCCTACAGACCCGGCAGCGCGGCCTGCACCTCCTCCGCCTCGCTCGTATCCGCGTGGATCGCATCGCGGATGATGCGCGTGGTCACGCCCTGGAGGTGCGCGCGCAGCGCCCGGTCCAGTTCAAGGAACTCCGGCCATAGGACCGTGTCGCTGAACCCCCGCGGCATGCGGAGCATCACCGTCGTTCGCCGCTGGCGAGGATAGCGGTAGGGCTTCAGCCCGTAGCGGCGGCACAGCGCTACAAAGAGCTGCCGAGACCAGGCGTCCGGCATCGAGAACTGCAATTCGACCGGTGGATCCCGAAGCGCCTGCTCCGCCAGTCGCGCCTTCACGCGCTCCAGCGCCGCACCCGCCGCCTCGCGCTCGCCCGCCGTCCCCGCGCCTCGATCTTGCGCAGCCGCGCGAGCAAATCGTCCTCGACCGCCATGCCTTCTCCACATCAGCACATGGCAAAGACTATCTCGCCAGACGCAGCGCGAAAATCAAAGCCGGTCAAACGTTGAGCACCACAGACCGTGTGGGCCAGACAGCGGTTACCAACAACGCGGCGGAACGGCGCATGCGCCCGCTCGGGCGGAAGAACTACCTGTTCGCCGGATCGCTCGAAGGCGGCCGACGCGCGGCGATCATCTACACTTTGGTCGGCACCGCCGATCTCAACGGCTGGAACCCGCAGGCCTACCTGCGCGTCCTCCTCGAGCGCATCGCCGACCACCCGATCAACCGCATCGGTGATCTCGCACCCTGGAACCTGCAGCACGAAACCATCTGAACCGCGTCAAGCTGCCGCAGCCGTCAGTGGACTCTTACGAAAGAGTCCAGCAACAGTCCGGGTAAGCTGGACGCGCCAGGACGCGGGGCTTCGCAAGGGATTACGGGTCATGGCTTCCCTTAACACTGGCGGAAACCCGCGCCGGAATCCAGCCGACGATCGGCAGAGTCCTGAGTCCCGCAGGATTCCGCTAAGCGCGTCGATCAAAGGGATTTAGGCACCACCACCGTTCCTCCGGTGCGCGGTGAAGGCTCCCCGTATGACAGATGCGCCGTAAGCGTCCTTCCTGGACTGCCTTGCGGGGTGTGGCGCTGATTGGCTGACCTGCGCGGCTGCCGGGTGGCGCGGATGTCGGTTGTCGCCTTTAAACGCACGGGACTGGTGGCGAGCGTGAAGGCCGCCATGGATCGCACAGGGATGGCGCAGGCGGTCATTCCGCCCGTTGTCCCTACCCCGGAGCCATCGTCGTGGCCGAAACGCCGCCTGCGGCCTCGCCAGCCCCGCCGCTATGCGACCGCACCCTGACGGACAGCAACGCCACGACCGCGGTGCATATCTCCAAGGACCAATTGCACCTGCTGCGTCTGGTGGCGGTGACGCGGGCAAACCAGGATGGCGGCCGGCCGAGCGTGTCCAATGTGCTGCTCGAGCTGATCGAGGCGAACCGCCCCGAGCTCGAGCGTGAGGCTGCCGTTAGGTAGCTTCATCGGCCTTCTAACCCCTGACGCCCCTGTCAGGCCGGTGCGAGCGCCCGCAATGCAGCTTCGGGCTCGCGCTCGAGGATGACCAGCAGGGCGCGCGCGGCAGGATCTGGCCGGACCCGATGCTGTCCCAATTCTGCACGGTCGCCAGCGGAACGCCGATCGCCGCCGCAAAGGTCTTCTGCGTCAGCTTCAAGCGAGTGCGGATCGCCTCGGGGCCGGTGTCCAATCTGCCGCACGCACGGGGGCGGCGGGGTCTTCGGCATCCTCAATCACGTGCCGGCGTATATCGGCCGCGGCCGTCGCCACCATCTTGGCCTGGTTAAAGTGAGGTGGGCCCCAATCGTTGGACAGTGTGACGGCCTGGTTAAGCTCGGTCCTGGTTGTCGTCAGGCCGTCAATCTCATCGTCTCGCCCGCCCCGTAAGCTTCGTTGGGCGTCTGCCCGCTGAGCGCTGAATGGGGTCTGCTGCCGTTGTAGTAGCCGATCCGACCGCGAGCGAGTACCGTTCCGCCACCGCCGTCACCAGCTCGTTCCGCGTCGTCATGCTCACCCGCCTCATCATGGCCTCCCCGCAGCTCAATGCCGCTCGGGAGCATCACAGATGAGGCAACGACCCCTCCTCAGGAGCAATTCAGGCGAGGCAATGCGCGCGGTAGTCGGTGACGTGCGCGCGCCGGCCGCGTCCGCCACCGGGTGCCCGGCCACGCGGCAGGGTGAGGACCGGCGTGGTGCCGAGGAAGCATTCCAGCCGGTCGTCGTGGAGGCGCACGCGCAGGCTGAAGCCGCTGCTGCGGGTAGGCGAAGGCAGTGCTGCCCGAATGTAGGTCTGCTTTTGGTGAGTCTTGAGCCTTCTGTCCTGGTCTTCCGTGGGCCGCCTGGCCGAACTGTGGGTGTTAAATATAGGTTAAATAGAGTGTTAAGCTGTGGATAAATGCCTATAAGTCTATGATCCTAAAGAGGAATTTAAAACGTCCGGTAACTGAAACCACGAATCTTGGTAACTGAAACCACGAATCTTGGTAACTGAAACCACGAATCTTGACCCTGGTAACTGAAACCACGAACATGGGCCTATGGACACTGAAACCACGAATGGACTCGCGCCCCTGCTCCCGGATCGTCACCCGCAGCACGACCTGTTCATCTGTGATGTCGCCGACGCTGTCCTTAAGGACGTGATGCAGCATATGGAGCATCCGTTCTACTCTCTGTCGAAGAAGCCGGAGACGACGATCCGCCGCTACGAACATAACGGGCACTGGCTGGAAATCACGCCAAGCGTGAAGGGCCTCGCGACCATCTACGACAAGGATATTTTGATATATTGTATTTCACAAATCATGGCAAAACTGAAGAAAAACGAGCCTGTTTCGCATCGCGTACGGATCAGTAGCCGCGATCTTCTGGTTTTTACCAATCGAGGCACCTCGGGTCGGGACTACATGGCGCTCGTGGAAGCACTCGACCGCCTGGAGGGAACGCGTATCCGTACCAACATCATCACTGCCGATAGCGAGCAGATTGACGGGTTCGGGCTGATCGATGCCTCGTCCATCCGGCGCAAGCACGGGCTCGACGGGCGTTTGCTGTGGTGCGAGGTCAAGCTGTCGGATTGGGTGTTCAACGCGATCCGCGCCCAGGAAGTGCTGACGCTGCACCGGGACTATTTCCGGCTGCGCAAGCCGATTGAGCGCCGCCTGTACGAGATTGCCCGCAAGCATTGCGGCCAGCAGGAGAGCTGGAAGGTCGGCCTCGCCCTGCTGCTGAAAAAGACCGGCTCGCAGAGTCCGGAGAAGCGGTTCCGGCAGATGGTGCGGCACCTGGCCGAGCACGATCACCTGCCGGATTACACCGTCGTCTTCGATCCCGAGAGCGACATGGTGACCTTTACCAACCGGGGATCGATGGCGGCTTCCCTGCCCGCTGCGGTGTGGGAAGGGGTACTCGACAGCGAAGCCTATCACGACGCGCGCCAGGCTGCGCCGTCCTGGGATGTCTACTATCTCGAACGGGAATGGCGGCGATGGCTGGGCGAGAACGAGATCGAGCCGAAGCACCCGCCGCGCCATTTCGTGAAATTCTGCAAGAGCTGGTACGAGAAGCGCGGGAGAGCCTAGAACCACAAACCCACATTTGCGCGAAAGCTCATTTGCGGGAAATGCCCGCCTCCGCCTCCAGCTCGGCGGTGCGGCGCTCGATGAGTGCCGCGAGCTCGTTCACCATCTTGCGCCCGGAGGCGCTGCACGCAGTCTTGAAGCGGGTATGTACACTCGCGGGCAGGTCGAGGCTGAGGCGTTTGATCGGCTCGGCGGGAGGCTCCGCCTGTGCGGATGGCGCGACCGCGAGCGGCGCGGGCCTGGTGTCGTGCCCTGCCCCGCCCTGCTCGAAGGCGTCGATTTCGTCAGCCGTGGGCTGCTTTGGCTTCGGCGCTGCTGTGAAGGTTTTCTTCGACATGGCTCAGGATTTCTCGGGTTAGGCGTTCAATGCCGCGGGCGGCGGCGCTGCCGGGTCCCCATTCGAAAATGGTCTTGCCCATGGTCATGCTCTCGGCGAAGGCGACGCGCTGCTCGATCTCGGCGTCGAGGATCGGGATTCCCGCCTCGGCAGCCATGGCGCGGATATCGCGGCCTATGACCGTGTTCCCTATTTTGCGGGAAACCACAAACCCACATTTGAGGGTGTCTTTGAAAGCCTGTGCCTCGCGCACCTGGCGCACGGTAAGGTCGGAGGCCCAGGTCGAAAGCCCGGACGGTTCGATCGGCAGGGCGACAAAATCCGAGGCGATGACGCAGGAGCGGGCGATCTGCTCGGCATGGGGCGGCCCGTCGATGATCGTGTAGGTGAAATCAGCGGCCAGGCGCAGCGCCTCCTTGGCCATGTTCTCGCGCGCCATGCTGACGACCTGGAAGGCGGGCTCGGGGCGAAGGCTCGCCCATGTGCTCGCCGAGCCCTGTTTGTCGGCGTCGATCAGCAGAACCTTGTGGCCCTGGGCGGCGAAGGCGGCGGCGCTGTTCACCGAGAGGGTGGTTTTGCCGACGCCGCCTTTCTGATTAAGGAACGAGATAATCATAAATCCCACATTGCCTGATTCGTGGTTTTCCCCAAAGCCCCTTTTCAACAAACCCATATTTAAGCTTTTGTGTGAAAGCAGGAAGAGGCGGCCCCCTAGTCCCGCTCATAGCCGCGATCCCGTTCGCGTCGCTGGCGCGCGCGGGCGTCCTCCATTTCCTGCCGCAGGCGCGCCCGCTTTTCGGCAGGATTCTCAGGCCGGGCCTCCTGCGGCGTCGCGTCCGGCTCTTCGCTCCGGTGTAGAGGCTGAGTGAATTCTCCCCAGAAGTGCTGGCTGAAAATTCCCCAGTTCAGCGCCACTGCCCGAGGATGCCAGCCGGCATCGTGGGAGCAGCCGGTGGTCACCCTTGGGGAGCTTGTCATGATCCTGGACCTCGCCCGGCAGGGACTGTCCGTCTCTGCCATCGCCCGCCGCACCGGCCACGACCGCAAGACCGTCCGGAAATATCTCGAACGCGGCATGCAGCTTCAGCGACTTTCTCGAGGACACCTTGCGCGCTGAACGCGAGGTGCGGCGCGCAAGGGCGCGTGAGATGCTGGCGCGCACCGCGGGGTTCCCGGCGATCAAGACTCTGGACGGCTACGACTTCGGCTTTGCCACAGGCGCGCCGCGCCAGCAGATCGCGGAGTTGGCGAGCATGGCGTTCGTCGAGCGGGCCGAGAATGTGGTGCTGCTGGGGCCGTCGGGCGTCGGCAAGACGCATGTGGCGATCGCGCTGGGCTACCTGGCGACGCAGCGTGGCTGGCGGGTGCGCTTCACCACCGCGGCCGACCTGGTGCTGCTGCTGGAGGCGGCGCAGCGGCAGGGCCGGCTGAAGGAGGTGCTGCACCGCGCGGTGAGCGCCTACCGGCTGCTGATCATCGATGAGATCGGCTACCTGCCGATGGCGCGCGAGCAGGCCAACCTGCTCTTTCAGGTGGTCGCGCGGCGCTACGAGAAGGGCGCGATGATCCTGACCTCGAACCTGTCCTTCGGCAGCTGGGACCAGGCCTTCGCCGGCGAGACCGTATTGGCGGCGGCGATGCTGGACCGCGTGCTGCACCACGCCAGCGTCGTGCAGATCAGCGGCGAGAGCTATCGGCTAAAGGACACGCGGCGCGCCGGCGTGGTCGCCAAGCCAAAGGAGGCCCGCTGAGGTGGCGCCGCCCGGGGTGGGGCTCGCCCCACCCCGGGCGAACAACGGGTGGGTCAGGTTTCAACCGGCGCTCAGCGCCAAAGTGGGTCAGATTTCAGCCGGCGTTGACAAGAGAGCCGGCGCCGTCGCCGCTGGCCCCCTTCCATGCCTTCCTGCGCGAGCGGATCGGCCGCTTTCCTGACCTGACCTGACCGGCTGGCGGCTGTGGCGCGAGATCCGCGACCTCGACTTCACCGGCGGCTACGCCACGGTGACCGACTTCCTGCGCACCGTCCGCCCGCCATCGCTGACCACAGGCCCATCAACGGCATCAGAATGATCGATCTCGTTCATGCTGGACATCATCGTTCCGGTCTCTCCTCGGACAAATGGGTGTCCAGAGAAACCGGGTGCGGCTCACGGCCTGTTCTGGAAGCTCGATATCTTGGCTTTCCTTCAAGCCGTGCTGGCGTGTCGTCATGCGCATTGCTTGCCCGGCGACATGCGCTGGCACGTCAGGGCATCAGCGACAGGCCCTGTGCCTTGCAACGCGCGAGATCCGCCTCGACCATCTCGGCGATCATCTCCTCCAGGCTCGTCTCCGGCATCCAGCCGAGGCGCTCCCGTGCCCGCGTCGCGTCGCCGAGCGTCACGTCGACATCCGCGGGGCGCAGGAAGGCGGCATCCACCCGCACGTGCTCCTGGTAGTCGAGACCGACATGGGCGAAGGCGATGCGGCACAGGTCGCGGATCGAGGCGGCACGCCCGGTCGCCACCACGTAGTCGTCCGCCTGGTCCTGCTGCAGCATCAGCCACATGGCGCGAACATAGTCGCGCGCGTGGCCGAAATCACGCCGCGCGTCGAGGTTGCCCATCGGCAACTCCTTCGCCTGGCCGAGGCTGATCCGCGCGGCCCCGTCGGTGATCTTGCGCAACACGAACTCGATCCCGCGCAGCGGGCTGTCGTGGTTGAACATGATGCCGTTGCAGCCGAACAGCCCGAAGGCGTCGCGGTAATTGTGCACCAGGCAGTGCGCGAAAACCTTGGCCGAGGCATAGGGGCTGCGCGGGTGGAAATGCGTGTCCTCGTTCTGCATCCCCGTCCCGGCGCGGCCGAACATCTCCGAGGAACTCGCCTGGAAGTAGCGTGCGCCGGGCGCGGCGATGCGCATCCCCTCGAGCATGTTGGCCGTGCCGATGCCGGTGACCTGCGTGGTCAACAGCGGCTGGTCCCAGGACATCCGCACGAAGGACTGGGCGGCTAGATTATAGATCTCCTCCGGCTTCACCTTCTCGAGCAGGCGGATCAGCGAGGACAGGTCGATGAGGTTGCCGTCCACCATCTGGATGGAGCCCGCGCAACCGAGCTGCCGCAGCCTGTGCTGCACCGCCTCCGACCCGCCATGGCGATGCAGGAGGCCAAAGACTTCATAGCCCTTGTCGAGGAGAAGCGCGGCCAGATAGGCGCCGTCCTGGCCTGTCACGCCGGTGATCAGTGCGCGCGTCATCCCTTGCCCCATCCTTTCCCGGTCCCGGTCGGACCATCGCACGCGTTTTCGCCGCGCAGCCACATAGCCCACGACGGCGCGGGCTGCTGCAAGGTGGCGGGTTCTGCTCCCCAAGCACGCAGGCGTGATGATCCCCGCCACGATTTCAGCCATGCGCGGAGAGTCGTCGGCTTCCCGGGGGCGGTGCGCGCGCGCAGGGGACGGTCGACGGGCAGGTCAGCCATCGTGCGGCGCGCCCTCCGCGGCCAGGGCGGCGAGGACCGGGGAGGGCGGGATTGGCTGGCCGCGCGCCTCGGCAAGGTCGTGGGTGATCATGTCCTGCACCAGCGCCTTGAGGCCGACCGTATGTGTCCAGCCCAGCTTCTCCCGCGCCTTGGCGGGATTGCCGATCAGCAGGTCCACCTCGGGCGGGCGGAAATAGGCGGGATCGACGCGCACCAGCGCGCGGCCAGTCTTGTGGCAGTCGCCATGCTCCTCCACGCCCGTTCCGCGCCAGTCGAGCCCGATGCCGGTCTCGGCGAAGGCAAGCTCGACGAAGCTGCGTACCGTGTGCGTCTCCGGTGGCAGGTCAATCCAGCCAAGTTCGGCATAAGCCGATGCCTGTCCCTAAAGCGGCGCTTATCCTGGCAGGCCTTGCGCCGCTTGCTGGTTGCATGTCTGCGCCGCCGCCGCAAAGGCAATCATACGCGTTCAGTGCGGTTCAGCCTTCTCCAGCTCGTCCTTGAGTGTCTTGGCATAGGCCATACGGGCGGTCTGGAAGATCGCCAGCTGCGCCTTGATGCGCTTGATCTCGTCATCCGTCACCCGCAGGTTCATAACCTGAGCCCTCGCGTTTTCCGACAATTTCGACAGCTCGTGCTTCTTGCCGTCGATCGTGATGGTATTTCCCGCTAACGCTGCATCGGGCATGATTTTCCTCGTCTCTTGTTCTTCAGAATTGTGGCTGGGAACGTTTAGGAGAATCGCGAGAAGTCGAAGGTCGTTTCCTCGAACAGGAACGGCACGTCTCCCTTGCCCGCCTTCGACATCAGGTCCGGGTACTTACCCGCAATCGGGCCCTGCCGGAAGTTCGCCCAGGACAACAGGTGGGCGTAAACCAGAGGGAGGGCTCCCGTGCGCCGCAAGGCCAGGAAGGTGGCGTCGGGAAGCGCGTTCAGTATCGTCTCATCGATCACCCGGAACCCGGTGATCTGGCTCGCTTGGTCGGCCTTCTTGATGGTCACCGTGCGCTCGACGAGTACCCCGGCATTGTCCAGCATCTTGACTAGCTCGATGGTGCGCGGAGTCCGCTTCTGCATCTGTTGCAGCAGAGCAAATCGATTCTCCATATGCTGCGTCGGCTTTCCATCGGGCGTGAACACCTGATGCCCGTGGGGGTCCTTGAAGTGCTCGGCGTCGGGATCGAAGACCACCACAAAGCGGTCCTTGTCGTCCTGGCCCTCCATACTGGCAAGCATGAAGGGGTAGCGCCGGACATAGGCGGGGATGTAGGTCGCCAGCCAACGGCCGTCATCGGCGACATAGGCATTCTTACCTGGCTCGAGGCCGAGCAGCGCGCAGGGCAGGCCGCTATCGTTGCTGGGGAAGATGATCGGGTATTCGCGCGCGATATCCGCCATCTCGTCATACACGATCGGCGCCAGCGTCTCGGCCTTGGCGTAGCTGTAGTTGTTTGATTCGAACACGCGCAGATTGCGGTGATCGGCGAACTTCAGCGGAACGTGGTTCTTGAACATCAGGAGCTGTCTCAAATGGCAAACGGGGGAGCCGAAGCTCCCCCGCCCGTCGTCATTAACTGAGATCCAGCGTGGATCAGGCGTAGAGGATGTTGAACGCGAGGTCGGCAGTGGTCGCACCAACGATGGTGATCGTACCGTCGAAGTCACCCACGCCACCTGCGATATCGCTGATCACAACGTCGGCACCATCCTGTGTGAACACCAGCTGACCAGCGCCGTTTGCAAAATCCGAGAGATCAAGACGATCGCCCGCGACAGGGTCTGCACCCGCGGTAAAGTCAGTGATCACCACGTTGCCGATATCGCCGCCAACAAAGTCGTAGACTTCGCGGGCGTCAAGGTTACCGGTGAAGGCGACATCGACCGTCAGGTCGTTGCCATCGCTGGTTGCACCAATCAGGTACTCAATGAACTGACCGGCACCCACAACGAATTCGGCACCAGAAGTGTCGGCAACGAGATTGGTTATCACACCAGAGACGTCGAGGGTGGTGAAGCTGGAAAGGTCGTCCGAAAGTGTAACGTCAGCTCTATCACCAGAAACCGTGAGGGTAACAAGCTCCGCATTACCAACGGTGTCACCGCCGACTGTTACCGTTGCCGTATCGCCAAGGCCCGGTCCGGCAGTTACCGTTACCGAAGTGGCATTGGTGTTGAACAGAGCTACGTTTGCGTCGTCAGTTGCAGTGACGTCGAGCGTGAAGGCACCGTAAACATCCGTCAGCGTAACATCGGCATCGCCACCTTGAGCATCAACTACGACAGCCGCAAGTGCCTCGAAGCCTTGGCCGGCGACCATCGGCACTTCCGGAGAACCCTGGGTGAACAGGCCCGGAATTACACTGTTGAGTGCGCCAGAAGTCGCACCTGATGACCCCGATTGATAGGCCAATGGGTCCACGATGCCGACATCTGCCCAAGTCACGTTGACCACATTGCTCAAGAGCGCGGTAGAGGCCTCCAACTCAGCTGTGGCATCAAGACCGGAAGCAATGTCGCCTGCGGCATTGGCATCAGTAAATAGTAAACCTGCTGAGTAATTCGTATTCACGAACCCAGCAGCCAGGTCGCCGCTAGTGAAGAACACGTTGCCTGCCGCCGTGAAGCTTGGAAAACCGGCAGCCGACACATCGATAGCGAACGATTGCGTAGCTTGAGTTCCAGCGAAGAATGCAACCCCGGCTATACCCGCCATATTCAAAGTAGCATCAGACTTAGCAGTCACATTGACAGTGGTCAGCGCTGCGAATTCCGCATCGTCTCCCAAAGCACCACCATCGATGATATCGACGTCGGCATCATCACCCAGCGCTACGACATTAACCGTGGTCAGGGCGCCAGCAGCCGTGGTCAGGGGGTCAGTGGTGCCCTCCAGGTCGAGCTCAGCATCGTCTGCTGCTTCGATGGACAACGTCTCGAGTGTTGTGCTGTTGACGCCGCCGTCAAGACGAATGTCAGAGTCGTCTCCAGGAAGACCAGTCGACGTCACGGCCAGATTGACTACGCCCTCGATCGTGAACAGGCCGCCGTTCATTTCGATTTCTTCAGCGGTTGTGATCGTCAGATCCGCTGGAGCATTGTCGATGAACAGATCGTCACCGCCGAGGTTTTCGAAGTTCGGGAGCACCAAGGTCTCAAGGCCACCCACGCCATCAAGATTGAGGCTCGCATTACCACCAAGCTCAACATCAACCAGTTCGAGCGTCTGAACATTGCTCACTGGAGCCAGGGTAAAGTCCAAAGCGGACAATTCGTCGGAATCAATGACCCCACCACCGGTGTAGGTGCCAACGGGCTGCGTCTCAAAGCTGTCTTCCAAAACGAGGCGATTGTCACCCAGCCCGAGGTCGAGCGTTGTGGCAGGGGTATCGGCCGAGAATGTAGCAGCCGATGCCGTGATTACGTCGTCGCCGTCACCGGTCAGAACGCTTGTGAGAGAGCCGCCGCCGCTGATGTCGAGTGTGAGGTCTTCGTTGTAACCGGTCGCATCCAGCGTCTGCAGGCTCGCGAACTGATCTTCACCTGTCAGATCGAGAGGCCCAGTCCCTGCAATGGTCAGGTTCGCGATATCGGCAGCGTCGTTATCGAGGTTGAGGAAGACGCCGTTCGACACGTTCAGCTCGAGGTTGGTTATGTCGCCCAAGACACCGTTGATCTCGAGTTCAACACGTTCGCCAAGCCGTCCCGACTGGGTAGCTACGACGACCTGCGTCTCAACCGCAATGTTGTCGTAGTTGACTTCGTAGGTCGATCCATCACGGACGTTGTCCATACCGAGGATTGCGACTTCGCCAACGCTGTCGAGCTGAAGATCGACCCGCGAATCACGATTCCAAAGCTGCTCGTAGCCAGTGGCGCGGCTGAGATCGAGCATGCCATTGCCGCCGAGAAGCCCGGCGAACGAAGTCAGGTAGTACTGCTGAATGTTGCTGATCGTCGGGTTGGACGTAGTACCAGTCCCGTTGAGCTCGGCATTCAGAATATTGACGCCCGCGCCACCATCAAGCACGTCGGGACCCTGAAGCGTCTGAACTCCAACAAGCCCGTCAATGCCGAGAGCAAGCTGCGCGTTGAATACGTCGTCGACTGCATCGCCCGTGAAAACATCCACACCAGTAGTTAGCGCGAAGGTCTCCGCGACCGGGAGGTTCGGGAAGTTCGGGTTGAGGGATTCGCCCTCCGTGGTGTAGGCGCCCTCCCGGTCTTCAGTGATGCCGTATTCGATGAAGTGCTCGAAGGCGCTGCGGAACACGCCGGAAGTCACCGCGGCTGCTACGTCGGGGTTAGCGTCGAGGTAGGCCTGAGCGTCGAAGTTACCCTCGAAGGCGCCAGTCCCACGGTTCTCGGCCACACCATAGTTGATGAAGTGGTCCCACGCCGTGAAGCCCGGCTGGGTGCCCAGGAGGTTCGCCACATCGGGATTGGCCGCGACATAGGCTTCGGTGTTGAAGAATGCCGTCGGGTTGCGGCCCTCGAACCGACCGAACTGAACAAAATGCTCCTGCGCGGTGATCCCTCCCTTCGTCACGGCAGCGAGCACGTCGGGGTTGCTGCTCAGATAATACGCGGCATCGAACATCGCGATGCCCAGCGTATTGGCGGCCGGATTAGGTGAGAAAATCCCTGACATCTACAGGCTCCTGTTTTTGGTCAAATCGGAAGGTTGAGGCTGGATGCACCAAGCCGCAGTCATGAGATCCCGTGTAGCGTGGAGCAGGACCCAGCTCGCCTAAGCCAACTGCCGGTAGCTTTCAAGGCGGTGAGAGGAAGATGCTGCTGTCCTATGACCATCCTCACTTCCCTCCTGACCCACGCCACCGATAGAGCAGCTTCGTTGCGATCGTGCATACTGCCCTTTACCGCAGATCCTAGGGGTTGCGCAATCGCTAGATGAGAAGAGACGCAACCCCCCTGAAGCTTTGATTAAAACAGGCGACAATTTTGTCGCAATTGCTGGGCTGGCCAACCGGCCAGCCCAGAAAAGCTAGGGATCAGGCAGATGCGGCCCGGACCTGTGTCAGCGCCGGAGCAGCCACAGGCCGCGCGAATCGGGCAAAGGCCTCGGCACGTGGGCCCAGGAACGCCACCTGCCCCTGCTGCATAACCATGATCTTGTCGACGTGGCCCAAAATGCTGGGCTTGTGCGTGATGATCACCGCGGTTCGCTGCATTTGGCGGAGGTGCAGCAGCGCCTGGACCAGTTGCGCCTCGCCAGCATCGTCCAGGTTGCTATTCGGTTCGTCAAACACGCATAGCGCCGGCAGCCCGTAGAGGGCCCGTGCGAGGCCCACCCGCTGGCGCTGGCCACCCGACAACCGGTTGCCGCTTTCCCCGATCACCGTGTCATAGCCCTGGGGGAAGCTTAGAATGAGTTCGTGGATACCGGCCCTCTGCGCCGCAGCAACCACGGCCTCGGGGTCCACCACGCCAAGCCGCGCAATGTTCTCGGCGATGGTGCCGTCGAAGAGGTCAACATCCTGAGGAAGGTAGCCGATGTGCGGCCCCAGCGCCTCACGCGACCACTGACCGAGCTCCGCGCCGTCAATCCGAACCGTCCCAGCGGCCGCTGGCCAAACACCTGTGATCACCCGTGCCAGCGTCGACTTGCCGGAGCCACTCGGGCCAAGGATGCCCAAAGCTTCACCTGGCTGGAGCGCAAAGGAAATGCCCTTCAGCACCGCTGCTGCGGCACCTGGCGGCGCCGCGACCAGCCCTGCTACGTCCAGTCGTCCTTTCGGCGCCGGAAGGCTCATGCGCTGAGACTCGTCGGTCCCTGACTCCAGAAGGAGGCCAAGGCGCCGCCAAGCCAGCTGTGCCGCGACCAAGCCACCCCAGTGGCCGATCAACGCTTCAATGGGGGCAAGCGCCTTCGAGCCAATGATGGAGGCGGCAATCATCAGGCCGGGCGAGATATGGCCTTCGATGGCCAGAAAGGCACCAGCCCCCAGCATTAGGGATTGGAGCGAGATGCGCACTACTTTGGACGCGTTTGAGAGGGTACCAGCCCAGTCGCTTGCTCCTGCCTGCATCAACATGACTTGCTCGTGACGGACGAGCCAGCGCTTCTTGACCGCGCCCAGCATGCCCATTGCGGTCATGGCGTCACCGTTGCGCAAGCTCGTCTCAGCGAAGGTGGAGGCTGCCACATTTTGCCGCGTTGCTTCGGACAGGCGCTTACGTGAGGTCCACTCGGTTGCGACTGCCAGAAGCACCAGCACCACGCCGCCGCCGAGCGACAGGAACCCCAGCAGAGGGTGCATCAGGAAAAGGAGGCCAAGGAAAACCGGTCCGAAGGGCAGATCGAAGAACCCGAAGAGCCCGGGTCCGGCCACGAACTGACGAACCGTCGCGACATCGTTAAGCGGCTGCGTCCTTGAGCCGCCGACGGTGCGGACATGGTTGCTAAACACATTTTCGAAGACGAGCGGGGTGAGGATATTGTCGAGCCGCGCACTTACCCGGACCAGGATGCGCGAGCGCACCACCTCTAGCAAGCCCATCGCTAGGAAAGCGCCCAGTGTAATGATTGTCAGCGCGATCAAGGTGGATTCCGAGCGACTGTTCAGCACCCGGTCATAGACCTGCATCATGTAGAGCGGGGGGACGAGCATCAGCAGGTTGATTCCTATGCTGAAGAACGCCGCAAAAAGCAGCGCTCCTCGCGAGGCCCGCAGAGCTTCCTTCAGGGGCGAGCGCCACGACGGCGCGCGCGTCGGCCGGGTCTGGGTCAAGGAAGCCTCGTTGAATCAAAAACGGGTGATCGGAGAGTGTTCCAGAGGCCGCCGCGAGACCGCAGGCTCCTAAAGGAGAGATACATACCGGGCCTCACCGCTCGCGCATCGCCTTGCGAATGGAGTCCATCAAGGGTTCAATCAGATAACGCGCCGCGGTGCGCTGCCCGGTGGCAATCGTCACTTCCGCCGGCATGCCGGCTACCAATCGCCGCTCGGCGATCTTAGCGAGGCTCGTGGCATCAGGTGTCACGCGGACCCTGTAGTAGGGCATCCCCGTGCGCTCGTCGGTGAAGCGGTCCGCGGAGACGTGCAGCACGTGACCCGTCAGCATGGGCAAAGTGCGTTGGGGCAGCGCTGGGAAGCGGATGGTCGCCTGCTGGCCCTCGTGCAACACTTCGATGTCCTTTGCGGCGATCTGCGCCTCGATGATGAGGTTGTCCCCATATGGGACGATCTGCATCAGCGTTCGCCCGGGCGCCGCCACCCCACCGTCGGTGAATACGTTCAGACCCACTACCGTGCCGGACACCGGGGCGCGGATTTCCAAGTGGCGAACGATGTCTTGATTTGCCGCCAGCCTCTCCTGTTGTTCGCGCAGGGTGTTTTGGGTGTCTTGCAGCGCCCGTGTTACTTCCTCCTGGAAGGAGCGCTCAGTTTGCAGTATCTGCAGACGGGTCTCACCGATCTGCTGGCGTGAACGCGCCACGGTGGACAGATACTCGCCCTGCTCGCCCTGCAGCCGGGCCAATTCGCGGCTCAGCGCGAGAGCCCGTGTGCGCGGTGCGAAGCCGCCGCGCAGCAGTTCGTTCACGCCATCCAGCTCCTGCTGGATGAAGCCGATCTGTCGCACCCGTGCCTCCTCCTGGGCTTCCTGACCGACGATCTGCGATTCGATCTGGACGATGCGCTGGCGCAGAACGTCCACTTGGCCCTGAAGCGAGGCGCGCCGGGCGGCGAAGATTTGCTGCTGGCCCATGATAATGTCGCGCAAATCTCGGTTCGTTTCTGACCGGCGCTGGAGATCGGGGTCGATCTCGATCCTGTCATCCCCCTTCATTTCCGCGCGCAGCCGGTCCAGCAGGACTAGGTTGCCGTCCATCTGCCCGCGCACGATTTGAAGCCCCGCCAGAGCGCGGGTCGGGTCGAGCGTGATCAACCGGTCGCCCGCGTTGACCACATCGCCATCGCGAACGTGGATTTCACGGATGATACCCCCTTCGAGGTGCTGCACGTCGCGCCGGTTCGTTTCCACGACGAGAATGCCCTGGCCCAAGACGGCGCTGTTGAGGGGTGCCAGGAGGGCCCAGGTGAGAAA
>Ga0075012_10001482_pt1 | contig 23801 bp, 24 predicted proteins | sample All_14_2_FD_71474 | JGI IMG/M metagenome (GOLD analysis project Ga0075012, IMG submission 71474) | Freshwater microbial communities in response to fracking from Pennsylvania, USA - Allegheny Zone_MetaG_DW_15 | ecosystem: Environmental > Aquatic > Deep subsurface > Groundwater > Drilled...
ATTACTTCGAGACCGGCCGCGGCTCCATCACCATCCAGGCCCGCGCCGAGATCGAGGAGATGAAGGGCAACCGCGAGTGCATCGTGGTCACCGAGATCCCCTACCAGGTCAACAAGTCCAGCCTCATCGAGAATATCGCCGAGCTGGTCAAAGAGAAGAAGATCCCCGATATCTCCGACATCCGCGACGAGTCCGACCGCCGGGGCATGCGCATCGTCATCGAGATCAAGCGCGACGGCAACGCCCAGGTGGTGCTCAACCAGCTCTACAAGCACACCCAGATGGAGACCGGCTTCGGCGTAATCATGCTGGCCATCGTGGACGGCCGCCCGCGCGTGCTGCCCATCAAGGAAGTGATGCTGCAGTACGTGCGCCACCGCCGCCTGATGGTGGTGAACCGCACCAAGTACGACCTCAAGAAAGCGCTCGCCCGCGCCCATATCCTGGAGGGCTACCTGATAGCGCTCCAGAACATCGACGCCGTGGTCGAGATCATCAAGAAGTCCAAGGACTCGCTGGAGGCCAAGGGCAAGCTGATGACGAAGTTCGCCCTCTCCGATATCCAGGCCCAGGCCATCCTCGACATGCGCCTGCACCAGCTCACCCGGCTGGAGGTCGGCGCCATAGAGGAAGAGCACAAGGCCCTGATGAAGCTCATCGGCGAGCTGCGCGCCATCCTCGGCGACCCCAAGAAGGTCCTCAAGATCATCGTCGACGAGCTGAAGATGATGAAGGACAAGTACGGCGACAAGCGCCAGACCGAGATCACCGGCGAAGCGGCCGAACTCGACATAGAGGACCTCATCCCCGAGGAGAAGGTCGTCATCACCATGAGCCACGGCGGCTACATCAAGCGGATACCTGCCGACACCTACAAGGTGCAGGGCCGCGGCGGCAAGGGCATCATCGGCTCCGAGGTGCGCGAGGAGGACTTCATCGAGAAGCTCTTCGTGACCTCCAGCCACGCCACCATCCTGATGTTCACCACGCGCGGCAAGGTGTACGCGCTCAAGGGCTACGAGATCCCCGAGGGCAACCGCACCTCGCGCGGCAAGGCCATCGTGAACCTCCTGCAGGTCAAGGACGAGAAGGTGACCTCGGTGCTCGCCGTGGAATCCTTCGACGAGGCCAAGGGCAAGGAAAGCTTCATCGTGATGTGCACCCGCAAGGGCAACATCAAGAAGACGCCCATCTCGGACTTCGCCAATATCCGGCGCGGCGGCATCATCGCCATCGGCCTGGAGGACGGCGACGTGCTGACCAGCGTCGGCCATACCGACGGCAAGTACGAGATCATCATCGGCACCAAAGAGGGCATGAGCATCCGCTTCAGCGAATCCGACGTCCGCTCGATGGGCCGCGGGGCCATGGGCGTGCGCGGCATCCGCCTCGACAAGAACGACACGGTCATCGGCATGGAAGTGGCCGAGCCCAAGACCAAGAAGACCCTGCTCACCGTCTGCGTCAACGGCTTCGGCAAGCGCACCGACCTCGACGAGTACCGGCACCAGGGCCGCGGCGGCTCCGGCGTCATCACGATAAAGGCCACCGACCGCAACGGGTCCGTGGTCGGCATCTACCTGGTGGAGAACAAGGACCACCTGATGGTGATGACCGAGAAGGGCAAGATCATCCGCATGGCCTGCAAGGACCTGCGCGTGATCAGCCGCAACACCCAGGGCGTGCGCCTGGTCCGGCTCGAGGAGGGCGACAGGATAGCCTCCGTGGAGCCCGTGGTGGACGACGGCGCGGAAGCCGCGCCCGAAGAGAAGAAATAAGCGGCACAAGGCGGACGGCCGGGCGAGGGCAGCCTCCCCGGCCGTCCTCTTTTGCTAGAATTAAACCATGGAACTGACGCTGTTTCTTTCCACCGTCTTCACTCTCACGCTGGTCATGGACCCCCTGGGCAATATCCCGCTGTTCATGAGCGCGCTCAAGAACGTCAGCGAGGAGCGCCGCCGCAAGGTGATCGCCCGGGAGCTGTTCATAGCGCTGGGCATCATGGTCTTCTTCCTGCTGTTCGGCAAATACATCGTCTCGGCGCTGTCGCTGGACCTGACGGCCATGTCGGTGGCGGGCGGTATTGTGCTGTTCCTGATAGCCATGCAGATGATCTTCCCCACCCACCACTCCTCCTTCGCCGAGGGGCCGGAGGGAGAGCCCTTCATAGTCCCGCTGGCCATACCGCTGATAGCCGGCCCCTCCACCCTGACTACCATACTGCTGTTCTCGCTGCAGGACCCCGGCCGCATCGGCCTGTGGGCCGGCGTGGTGGGCGCGGCCTGGCTGGTGAACGCCGTCATCCTGGCCGGCCTGTCCGGCTGGCTGTCCCGCCTGCTGGGCGCCCGCGGCCTGCTTGCCATGGAAAAACTGATGGGCATGATCCTGGTCACCATCTCGGTGCAGATGGTCATGACCGGCATAAAGAAATTCCTCGCCTCCTGACCCGCCCGTGACTCCCGCGCTCCCCGCCGGGTCTTTGGGCCCAGCCCGGCCTGGGACCATCTGCCCTTAACCGCGGCCCCGGCCTCTGCCATACTATAGGCATGAAGATGGTGCTTCCCGCCGTCCTTTTGCTCCTCGCTCCCGCGCTGCTCCCGTCGGGTGTTTCCGCGCAGGCCTTCGAGGAACTGCTGCGGTCGTACGGCGGCCCCGGGGTTTCGGCGCCCGAACTGCCCGCCGTACCGGCGCCCGCGGCCGAAGGGGCGGGGGAGGCCGAGCAGTACCTGCCCCCGGACAACGACGAGCCCGGCTTCGAGTGGGATAATTCCCGCAACCAGGGACATTTCATTTATACCGGCAAAGAAGCCACTTACCTTAAGATAAGCCCCGCCCAGGCCTCGGATTTCACCGAGGGTTCCGGCCGGTGCGCCCTGGATCCGAACACGCTTTACAAGGCTTCATCCAAGCCGGGCTTCGAGGGTACCCATATGACGGTGCAGCTGGCCGAGGCCCTGCCGGGCTGCGGCCTGCGCGGCGGCTATGTCTATATGGAGCACGTTTCCTCCAGCTCCGCCGGGGGGGCCTGGGAATTGCCCCGCACGGTGCGGGCCTTCCTGGACACCCTGGCTTACGCCGAGGGCACGCGCGAGCGCTACGATTATATTTTCACCTTTGCCACCTTTACCAGCTACAACGACCATCCCCGCGTAAAGAAATGCGCCGGCAAGCTCTGCTCCACCGCCGCCGGGCGCTACCAGTTCCTCTCCAAGACCTGGGACGGCCTGGCGCCCGACCTGGGTCTGGGCGATTTTACCCCGCCCAGCCAGGAGAAGGCCGTAATGGAGATCATCCGACGCCAGGGCGCCTACAACAGGGTGCTGCGCTCCAGCGTGTATGAGAATTTTACTTCGGCCCTTTCCAAGCTCAACACTACCTGGGCCTCCCTGCCCGGCAGCCCCTACGGCCAGCCCACGCATTCCACGGCCGCGCTCTGGCGCTACTACAAGGCGGCCCTCGCCAAGTACTGATCCGCGGGCCGCAAAAGGGGTCCCCCGAAAAGGGGGCCTTTCTTTTTTGGGGACGTTCTTTCCGGGGATAGATCCTTTTTTACGTCGAGAAAAGATATTTTTTCCGCACCCCTTGACAAGTCAAGGAACCTCTGTTATACTCGATATGTAGTCCTGCTCTCTATATCGGTTGCGCCGGTTGTTTCGGGCCCTGCGGTGGCGGTGCGGTGTGTGTGGTGTGTGCTGTGTGTGCGGTGCGGTCGCGGTCGGGCCCTGCGGTGTGCGGTGGTGGTCGGCTTGGGGGTTTGCCCCGGCCCCGGCGCGGTTCCCCCGGTCCGTTCCTGCTGCAGGCAGGGCGGTCTCCCGGGTGCCCGGTCCCCGCGGCGCGTTCGGCGCCCGGCCTTCCGGGCGGGCGTTCCGGCCCTTCGGCCCGCAGTCAGTTCGCCGTCGGTCCCCCGGTCCGTCCCCAGCGCAGTGTCTGGCCAGTGCCAGAGTGAAGAGCCCCCGCTTCCGGGGGCTCTCGCTTTTTATGCGGAAAGATTTTGTAATATTGATTCCTGCGCCGCTGGCGGCGAAATTATATGTGGCGAAGCCTGGCTATAAGTTTCCTGTCCTTCCCTTTTTCCCTGCTGGCCTTCGTCATCGGCTGGGCGGCTCGGGATATCCGCGCCGGCCTTCTGGCGGGCGCCATAACCTTCACGGTGTTCTTTGTGGCGGCGCTGGTCAGCCTGGCCTTCATGCGGGAATACTCCTACACCGACGCGGCCCTGCCGCCGGTTTTCGCGGTACTCTGGTCGCTGGCGCTGGCGCCGTTCAGTTTCGGAGCGACCCTGTTTTCGGCACCGGCCTTTATAGGTTCGGGCCTGCTGCTGAGCGCCTGCATGGTCCTGTCCAAGCGCTACGCCACCGGGTTCAAGTGGCTGCTCTTTCCCGCGCTGGTCTTCATTTATGAAATGCTGCCGGTGAATATCCCCGGTCCGGTGGACGACGCTTTCGCTCTGGGCGGCGCAGCGGGCGCGGTGGCGCTGCAGTTTTTCCGGCGCGCCCTGCCGCATATAGTGCGCGAGATCCTTTCCCCGCGGCGCTGACCTGCCCCGCAGGGGCCTTCATATGAAAGCCATAAACGCCGATATCACCGCTCTGGCCGTGGACGCGATAGTAAACGCGGCCAATACCAGCCTGCTGGGCGGCGGCGGCGTGGACGGCGCCATACACCGCGCCGCGGGCCCGGGCCTGCTTAAAGAATGCCGCGGCCTGGGCGGCTGCGAGCCCGGCGCCGTGAAGATCACTTCCGGCTACTGCCTGCCGGCCAGGTATGTCATCCACGCCGTCGGGCCGGTCTGGCGGGGCGGCAAGGAGGGGGAGCCGGAACTCCTGGCTTCCTGCTACCGCAACGCGCTCCAATTGGCCCTGGCAAAGGGGCTCGGGTCAATCGCCTTTCCCTGCATCAGCACCGGCGCCTACGGCTACCCCCGGCGGGAGGCCGCCAGGATAGCGGTTAGGACCTGCCGCGAATTCCTCGGGGCCGGCTATGCTATGGATATTACCTTCTGCTGTTTCTCCGAAGAGGACCTGGACATCTACAGGGAACTGCTGGGCTGAGGGAGCCGGGGGACGCCGGGGTTTTTGATATTATAAGCGGGAGCGGCTTCGGCCGGCCGGAACGTTTGGGATACCGCTCCGGAAGATAAAGAGGGGTTCTGGAGGCGCGCAGTCATGATGCCCGGTTTAAATCGGACCTTTTACGGGTACAGGGACAAGGCCATCTTCCATGCCGCCCTGGCGATCCTCCTCTCCTGTTTTGCCCCCGCGCCCGCCTCTTGCGCCGAGCTCTGCTACAAGTACACATCCCTGATGTGGGACCCGGCGGCCGGCAAGGCCGCGCCGGTAACGCCCGAGGCGCTGGCTAAATTGCGCCGCGCCTTCTCGCTCTGGGAGGAGGCCTCCGGCGGGGCGCTGACCTTGCGCGACGCGGGCTTTTCCGCGCCGTCGTACGACGGCTTGGCGGCGGTGCCCTACGACGGCTGCGTGCACGCTGTGCTCTACGGCGAGCGTAATTTCCACGGTGAGCTGGCCCATGCCCGCTACAACGGAGAGATCCCGGGGAATTACAAGCGCGGCTACCTCTTCATCAGCCGAAACCCGGCCGCCATGGACAGCGGCACCCTGATCCACGAGATAGGACATACCCTCGGCCTGGGCCACGCCGCTACCCCGGCTTCCGTCATGTTCAGCGGTGAGCGCGAGTGGGGCCGCGGCGAACCGCCCTCTTTGCCTGGCCAGGACGCGGCGGACCTGAGGGCGCTTTGGGCTGCGGACGGGCTTAAGCCGTACTCGATTTCCGGGGTGATAGAGACTTCCCTGGAACACCCGGTGGCTTTCGTTTTCGCCGCGGATAAGGTCACAGGCAGGACTTATTCCGCCAGGGCCGACCACATGGGCCGCTTTTCGGTGGCCGTGCCGGAGCCTGGCGCTTACAAACTGGCGGCAAAAGCGGCCGAGGTTTCTATGGACCTGAACCCGGAGGCGCGCTCCGGCATGAGCGCGGCCTGGTATGTCTCGGCCGGAGTCAGCGATCCGGACCCAGCCCGCGGCGCGGTGTTCCTTCTTTCCGGAGACTCCCGCTCGGCGGGCGGCCTGCGCTTTAGGATGTTGGACGCCCCCGCGCCTTTCCGGCTTACCAGGGCGGCGGCGGCCGGCAAGAAGCTCACGCGCCTGGTGCCGGGGGACAGCGCCGTATTGACCTTCCCTGAAGCCGGCGGGGCCCTGGCTTCAGTGAAGGCATTCGGCGATTACCCGGATTACTATTTCGAGCCGCTCAAAGCCGGCGCCGCCTCTCCTAAATACAGGCTGAAGATATTCAAGCGCGCCGTTCCTGGCGAGCGCCTGGTGCTGGCGCGTCACAAGAACGGCAAATTGACGGTGGGGCTGGTGGGGATAGAAGTGGTGGAGGTAAAAGATGAAAAATAGAATTTTTCTTGCGGCGTTGCTGGGGGTCGCCCTTACCGGAGCGGCCCTGGCACGCGGACCGGTGATAGAACTCGGTTTCGAGTCGGGTTTCGATGACGAAGGGCCGCACCGCCTCAAAGGCGTGTCCCATGGCGACGAGGTGCTCCGTGTGCCCGGCCGCAACGGCCGGGCCCTGTTCGTGGGCGGCACTTCGGACTGGCTGGACCTGGAACTAAGCAGCGCTGTCTCTTTCGGCGGGGGACTGACGCTGGAGCTATGGTTCAAAAGGGATGACTGGAAGAATCCTTACAAAGGCGGCTCCGGCTGGCAGACGATGGCCTCTGTGACCACCGATTTTTCCCTGGCTATCACCGCCCCCGGCTGCCCGCTGCACAAGCCCTGGGCGCTGGAAGGTCACGTGTCCGGGTACAGGGAGGACGTAAAGGAAAGAGAGACGGCCCGGGTACTGTCGGAACCTTACAATATTAATCCCGGCCGGTGGCGGCACGCCGCCCTGGTATACGACCCGGCCGGCAGTGTGCTGCGGCTCTACCTGGACGGGAAACTGACCGACACGGCCAGGGGGGGGCCGGTGCCTGGTTACCGCATCAGGAAAATGAGCCTGGGCACCTGGTACAAGAACAACCAGGCCTACCGCGGCGCTATAGACGACGTGGCCGTGTATGATTTTCCCCGCTCTGCGGAAGATATCGCCGCCGCGGCCTTTTTATCCCAGTAATTCAGAAGCTAATCCGCCCGGTAAAGGCGGATCGAGCCGTACTTCATGCAGCCGGGGATCTCTTTTTCCGGTTCCAGGCCCGGGAGCGGAAAGCCCGTAGCTATGATCCGCGCGCCTTTCGGCAGCTCTTTGAACAGTTTGGTTTTCAATCTTTCGTGGGTTTGGGCGAGCAGGTATAAATGCACGACCGTCGCCTCCGAAAGGTCGGCTTTAAAAAGGTCCTCGCGCCGGACCGTGATCGCGGCGGCCCGGCCTGAAAGCAGGGCCAGCGCCCGGGAATACCAGGCCCTGACCCGGCTCAGTTCTATGCCGACAGCGCGGGCGCCGCGGCGCGCGGCCGCCGCGAGCAGGCGGCCGTCCCCCGAGCCCAGGTCGTAGAAGACGTCGCCGGGTCCGACCTCCGCCAGGTCCAGGGCTTTTTCCACCGCTTCCGGCTCCAGCGGCACGAACGGCGCGTCCTTGCCCGGGAACAGTATGTAGGGCAGCAGCGCCAGGACGGCGGCCGCGGTGACGGCGGCGGCGACGGTGAGGGTGAATTGGTCCATAAAGTTTTTCCGGGCGGCGGTGCCGTCCCGTTATTATAGCGGAAAACCCCGCGGCCGGGCCCCGCCCTCCGGAACCGCCCGCGCGCCTTTACGGCGGGAAATTTTGAGGGCGGCGGCAAAAAAGTGTAGTATCTGCTTATCCCGATTTTTTAAATTTATTTTTACGGAGTTCACATGCCCCACAATAAGAAACTGCCCTACAAGATCTCGCTCATTTCCACCCACGGCACCGGCAAGACCACCCTCTGCTACGAGGTGGCCGCCGAGCTGAAGAAGCGCGGTCTCAAGGTAAAGGTCTTCTCGGAGATCGCCGCCTCCGCCTTCGAGCAGGGCATCCCGATCAACGAAAGCACCACGCTGCCGGCGCAGATGTACATCATGATGCAGCATATCACCGAGGAACTGCGCGGCACCCTGCGGCACTACCAGGTGGTGGTCTGCGACCGCTCCGTCTTCGACAACCTGGTGTACCTGGAGCGCCGCTGCGGCGAGAATAAGATGCTGCGCGAATTCCTGAAGGGCTACGCCGAGACTTTCCCCTACGACGTCATCTATAAGCTGCCCATGGTGGGCGAGCTGATGGAAGACGGCATCCGCGACGCCAAGAGCCACGAATTCCAGGAAGATATCTACAACCGCCTCAACGCGCTGCTGCAGGAATTCAACATAGACCACCGCACCCTGCCGCCGCCCACCACCGAGCTGCGCAAGGAATGGGCGGACCTCATAGTCGGCGAGACCCTGGAGGCCCTGGGCCTTTCCGCGCCCGCCAACAAGGAAAAAGCCGCCGTTTAGCCGCCCGGGCCGCCCGGCCCTTTTGCCGCCGCCCGCGTAGGCCCTGAGGCCCTGTCGGAGCGGCGGTTTTGCTTGTAGAATCTATCTAATGACGACCCTCTTCCGCCGTCTCCTGCTTTCCGTTTCCCTGTCCGCGCTGCTGCCCGTCTGGGGCCTGGCAGGCGCTTTTTTCGACCTGTACCCGGGCGAGAGGGCCGCGCTGCTGCCGCCCCCGGCGCCCTCCGCTGCGGTCGCCGACCGCGCCGCGGCCTCCGGCCATTACCTGGAGCTGGCAGGGCTGGACCTGCGGGCCGTGCCAGCCGCCCCGGAGGACGGCTCCTACGAGGATCGGGAAGATTTAAGGGTTGTCTACGATTGGCAGGCCAAACGCACCGCCGCCCAGTGCGCGGCGGCCAAGGCCGAGATGAGCCACAACTACGACGTCTTCTTCGGCAAGATCAGCCCTTTCGCCGTCCCCGCCCCCGCGGAAGTGAAAGCGTTCTTCAAGAACGTGGAGAGCGACTCGGTGGCCGCCCATAAATTCCTCAAGGACGTCTACAGGCGCGAGCGGCCCTTCGTGCGCGACCCCGGCATAAAGCCCTGCCTGCCGCGCGTTGCCGGGCTGTCGTATCCCAGCGGCCACGCCGCCATGGCCAGGCTTTTCGCGCTCATCCTTTCCGACCTTGTGCCCTCCCGCCGCGCGGAGTTCATGGCTAAGGCGGACGAATCCGCCCTTTTCCGGGTTATCGGCGGCGTGCACCATCCTACCGACACCGCGGCCGGCAAGGCGCTGGCCGACGCGCTGTACCCGCAGCTGAAAATGAAACCCGATTTTGTCAGGGAAATGAAAGCGCTGAAGCCGCTGCTGAAGTAGGAACGGCCGCGAAAAAAAGAAAGCCGCCCTAGCGGGCGGCTTCTTTTATTGCTGCGGAGACGGCCTTGACCAGCAGGCCGAGCGGCAGCGAGGGGGAGATGTTGCGGCAGGGTTTTTCCTTAAGGGCCATCTCGGTGCTGACCGGGACGTGGATGAAGGCGAATTTCGCGTTCAGGCCGGCCGTCTCTATCGAGCGCAGGGCCGAGTACATCAGCGTGTTGCAGACATAGCCGCCGGCGTGGTTGCTGACATAGGCGGGAACTCCGGCCCGGCGCACGGCGGCCGCCAGCCGGAGCGGGTCCGCGGTCACGAAAAAAGCCGCCGGGCCTTTGGGGTCTAGTTTCTTTCCCTCGGGCCGCCAGCCGGAGTTGTCCTTGATGCGGTAGTCGGCGATGTTGACGGCGAAGCGCTCCACGCGCACGGCGCTTTCACCCGCCGCCAGGCCCAGCGAGACCACCAGGTCCGGCTTTACCCGCGCTACCAGCGCGGAGATCTTCGCGCCTACCGCCCTGCCGCTGACCGGCAGCCGCGCCTTAAAAAGCCGTGCGCCGGGCGGGGCCTTCAGCGCCGCCAGTACGCCCAGTGTCGGATTCTCGCCCCGCCCGCCGAAAGGTTCGAAAGCCGTAACCAGTATTTTTTTTATCATAAGATGATCGCGTCAGCGGCTGACCCAGTCCAGGGGAACGCGGCCCGAGGCGGCGCCTACGGCCTGGCCCGATTCCACCTCGGCCAGTCGGACATTGAGCTCCAGCACGGCGCTAGGGAGTTCCACCATGCCTCCGATGACCAGCAGGTCCGCGCCCAGCATCCTGCCGATGCGCTTGGCTGATTCGGGGTCGATGGTGCCGGCGTTCTGCAGCTTGAGCTCGGAGAGCACCCGCTCTATCTGGTCGCGCTCCACTACTTTAAGTTTCTTCAGGCGTATCAGTTCGTTGGTGAAGCGCCCGGCCACTATATTGCCGTCGGTGGAACTGCGGCCGTCTACATAGGAAAAACCGGCCACGGCTATGGTCTTACCCTCTCCGTCATAATCCTTCAGCAGCGCGGAGACCAGCGGGGCGTATTGCTCGGAGACGGCCGCGGCGCCGGCGGTTATGCCCAGTTTGGCTTTTATTGCGTCCCTTATGAGATTCGCCGCTATGGAGTGGCCGCTCTTCTCTGCCAGCGCGAGCGGGGTTCCCTCCTCTACTTTGCCTTGCAGTTCGATACAGTGTGACGGACCAGGATCGGGGTCCGCGCCCTTTTCAAGCAGGAATTGCACCATGCTCGTCCGGCCCATTCCGGCCGCGAGATGCAGCGGAGTGGCGCGGAGTCTGGTGTGGGCGTTAACATCGGCGCCATGCTCTATCAGAAGCCTGGCGGCATCGAGTGCGCCGAAGTAGGCCGCGATCTGAAGGGGTGTCTCGTGATTGTAAGATGCGCCGTTCACCCGCTCGTTAGGGTCGGCGCCCTGCTTCAACAGCTCCGACATGAGGGCGGTGTTATTCTGCCCCGCGGCACGGTAAAGGGCCGGCGTGCCGCAGGCAGCGGCAAAAAAAACAGGCAGTAGAAGCAACACTCGTATTTTCATCGTCTTTCTCCAGTATCAAAGTGGACAAGGGATGATCATTTGCGGATCGTGACAAACATTCGTCCTGCTATACCTGTATTATACCCTCCCCCGGCCCGCCAGTAAACACATAACTAGAACCGGGCCGCAGGGAGATTGTGCTTTTGGGCGGGGTCTCCTGCTATTAAAGGATAACGCCCAGTTCGCGCTTTCCGTCCGGCATGGCCGCCCCGCCATCAAGGCGGCCCACGGGGCGAATTTGGTATTATAGGGGCGTAGTCCTGCCGGTGTACTTATATTTTTTAGTGCAGCCAGAAGGCATATGAAAAATACTATCCTGGTGGTCGGTTCCGTAGCCCTTGATTCGGTGGAAACCATACACGGCAGCACCAAGCGCGCCCTCGGCGGCTCGGCCGTGCACTTCTCCCTTTCGGCCTCGCAGTTCAGCCCCGTCAAGATGGTGGGCGTGGTCGGCGAGGATTTCCCCCAGCAGTTCCGCAAGTTCCTCAAGCGCCGCAACATCTGCCAGCAGGGCCTGGAGGTCATGCCCGGCAAGACTTTCCACTGGGTGGGGCGCTACGACCGCGACTACAAGAACGCCGAGACCATCGCCACCGAGCTCAACGTCTTCGAGCAGTTCAAGCCCAAGCTCAACGGCGACCACGCCCGCTGCGGCGTGCTGTTCCTCGCCAACATCGACCCCGACCTGCAGCGCGAGGTGCTCGAGCAGATGGGCAAGCCCCGCCTGGTGGCCTGCGACACGATGAATTACTGGATCTCCCTCAAGAAGCCCTCGCTGCTCAAGCTCCTCAAGAAGGTGGACATGCTCTTCGTCAACGAGGAGGAGGCCCGCCAGCTGACCGGGGAGTATAACCTGATCAAGGCGGCGCGGCTGATCATGAAGATGGGCCCGAAGGGCATCATAGTCAAGCGCGGCGACGCCGGCGCCATGCTGTTCTTCAAGGACAACGTGCTTTCCGTGCCCGCCCACCCCATCGAGAAAGTGGTGGACCCCACCGGCGCGGGCGACACCTTCGCCGGCGGCTTCATGGGCTACCTCGCTTCCGCGCCCGACTGGAAGAACTTCGACGTGATCCGCCGCGCCATGAGCTACGGTACGGTGATGAGTTCCTTCTCCGTCGAGGATTTCAGCGTCAAGCGCGTGGGCGGCATTTCCAAGAAAGAGATCTGCTCGCGCTACGGCAAGTACGTGGACGCGCTCCATATAAAATAGCGGCCGGGCCATGCAAAACGCGGCCGACGCCTTACTCGCCCTGCCCAAGGCGGAGCTGCATCGCCATATCGAGGGCTGCGTGCGCCTGCCCACCGTAATAGACCTCGCCGCGAAATACAAATTCCCGATACCCTCCGCCGACCCGGCCGAGCTCGCCCGGGTCTACCGCCTGCGCTCGCCCGGGGCCTCCCTCGCGGAGGTGCTGGGCATGTTCGGCCTGGCGCAGGCCTGTTTCGCGTCTTACGAAGCCGTGGAGCGCATCACCTTCGAGGCGCTCGAGGACGCTTATAAAAAAGAGAATATACGCCTGCTCGAGCTGCGCTACAGCCCGGACTTCATGCTGAAGAACTCCGGGCTGGACTGGCAGCGCGCGCACGACCTGATAGCCGCCGCCTGCGCCAGGTTCGAGAAAACTTCCAATATGGTCTGCGGCGTCATCCTGATAGCCTCGCGCAGCTACGGCCTGCCTTCCGCGGAGAAGACCATAGACTTCGCCGTGCGCAATAAAAAAACCGTCATCGGCTTCGACCTGGCCGACAATGAGAGCGATTTTCCCTCCTCCCTCTACAGTGACGCGGCCAAACCCCTGCATGCGGCGGGCATCCCGCTGACAGTGCATTCCGGCGAGGAAGGGCATTATTCGCAGGTCGCGGAGACCATAAAAGCCCTGCAGCCGCGCCGCATAGGCCACGGCGTGAAAGCCGCCGACGACGCCAGCGGCCGCACGCTGGCGCTGGTAAAAGATTCCGGCGTGACCATAGAGACCAACCCGTGGAGCAATTACCTTACCCGCGCCGTGGCTTCCATAGAGGAGCACCCGTTGAAAAAATTCATAAAGGCCGGGGTCAAATGCAGCATCGGCGCGGACGATCCGGAGATCCTGGCCACCGACCTCAATAACGAGTACCGCCTGGCCGCGGAGAAGATGGGCCTCTCGCTCGAAGATATAAAATACACGCTGCGCTGCGCGGTGGAGGGGTCCTTCCTCTCCCCGGACCGCCGCCAGCAGGCCGCCAGGGAGCTGGGGATCTAGCCGGGGGCCCCGGCCCGGAAAAAAACAACGGCGCGGGCTGAAGCCCGCGCCGTTGTCGTTTCTGCGACGCAGTTTTACTTCAGGAAATATTCCACCGTAGAGACCACCCGCAATTTCTTGTCCTTCTGCTGGGTCTCCTGGGCGTCGGGGGTCTGGTACAGCGGCAGGATGGTGAACTGCCCCTGCGAGGCGGACTTGATGTCGCCCACCCTGGCGCCGGAATTTTTGGCGAACTCGTCGGCGGCCTGCTTGGCGTTAGCGGTGGCCTCGCGCAGCATGTCGGGCTTAACGTCGTTGAGCCTGGTGAACAGGTAGGAGACCGAGGGCGGGTAGGAATCCCCCTCGAAGATAACGCCCTGCTTCAGCAGCGCCTCGGTGCGGCCCACCAGCTTCTCTATCTCGTCGACCTTGGCCGTCCGCGCCATGACGGTCTGCTTGAGGATATAGCGGTTATCGGGGTTGACGCGCTCCGAGCGGTACTGGTTGGCCATCTGGTCGAGGGTCTCGAGCCTGCCGGGCATGATCTCGGCCTGCTCCAGGCCGCCCTCGGTGAGGAATTTCACCACGGCCTTCTGGTCTCCGGCCAGTTTCTCACGGAGCATGTCCAGGTTGCCGCCCGCGCGGATTATGCGGATATTCCAGACGGCGAGGTCGGCCTTGACCTCTTTCTCGGCCAGGCCCTTCACCGTAACGGTCCTGTCGAGCACTTTAGCCTTGTAGTAATAGCGGCCGGGAAAGAACCCGCCCAGCGCCAGGCCGAAAGCTATAATCCCGGCCAGCCAAAGGCGGCCTTTCTGCTCAGGGGTAAATTCGATAGTCATGTGTCCCTCCCGTCAGTTTGACGTCCTGCTTGAATTAAACCAAATTTTTGCGGCCCCGGGCTGCCCTGACCGGGGCGGCGGGCCCCTTGAACCCCGGATGTTTTGTAAAATTGGATATCGATATGACCGGTATTGAACAGCTTATTCCCGCCGCCGCGCTGCTTCTGGCGCTGAGCGTGCTGGCCAGCAAGGCGTCGGGCAAGATGGGCCTGCCGGCGCTGCTGATATTTATTTTCATCGGCATGCTGGCCGGGTCTGAGGGGCTGGGCGGCATCTATTTCGACAACGCCCCGCTGGCCAAGGCCGCGGGCGTGCTGGCCCTGTCCATCATCCTTTATTCCGGCGGCCTCAGCACCGACATCAAGGCGGTGCGCCCGGCGGTGCGGGAGGGCCTGACCCTCGCCGTGGCCGGCACCGCCCTCACGGCGCTGGTGGTGGGGCTCTTCGCGCATTTCGCGCTCGGGTTCGAGCTCAAGGCCGGGCTGCTGCTGGGCTCCATCATCTCCTCTACCGACGCGGCGGCCGTGTTCGCCGTGCTGCGCGCGCGCCACGTGCATATCCGCCCCGGCCTGCGCGGCCTGCTGGAGCTGGAATCGGGCAGCAACGACCCGACGGCGGTGTTCCTGACCGTGGGGATGATAGGATTGCTGCTGGTACCGGATTCCGGCTGGCTGCGGCTGCTGCCGGCTTTCGCGCTGGAGATGGGCATAGGCGCCGCCGCCGGCTGGGGCATGGCGCGGCTGATGGTGTACGCCATCAACAAGCTGGACCTGGATTACGAGGGTCTCTACTCCGTCTTTACGCTGTCCCTGGTGCTGCTGACCTATTCCCTCACGGCCATGATAAAGGGCAACGGCTTCCTGGCGGTCTATGTGTCCGGCCTGGTGATGGCCGGCAGCGGCTTCCTGCATAAGAAGCCCCTGCTGTATTTCCACGAGGGTATAGCCTGGCTGATGCAGATCGTCATGTTCCTTACCCTGGGGCTGCTGGTTTACCCGTCGCACCTGCCGCCGGTGGCCGGCTCCGGCCTGCTGGTGTCGGCCGTGCTGATTTTTATTGCGCGCCCGCTGGCGGTCTTCGCCTGCCTGGCGCCTTTCAGGGTGAACTTGCGCGAAAAGCTGTTTGTTTCCTGGGTCGGGCTTCGCGGCGCCGCGCCTATCATCCTGGCCACCTTTCCGCTGATCGCCGGAGTGCCCGGCTCCGAGCTGCTCTTTAATATCGTCTTCTTCTGCGTGCTGGCTTCGGCCCTGCTGCAGGGGACCACCATCCCGGCAGCCGCGCGCCTGCTGAAGCTGGAGGTGCCGCCGGCCGAGGCGCGGGTGACCCCCATAACCCTGGAGGATGGGCTAGACATCAACGCGGAGATGACGGAATATATCGTGCAGCCCGGGTCCAAAGCCGCGGGCCGGAAGCTTTTTGAGCTTGGCATCCCCAAAGAAGCCCTGATAGTGCTGATCTTCCGCGCCGGAAAATATATCATTCCCAGCGGCGAGACTGCGGTGGAAAGCGGCGATATTTTTGTTTCCCTCGGGGACGAGGCCGCCCTGAAGGTCGTCAGGGACATAACCTCCACTTCCGGAGCCGGAGCGAGCGATGACCGGACCGCTTGAGCGCTGGCGCAGGGCCGACCCGGCCTTCAAGGCCTTCCTGCTGGGGGTGTTCTTCCTCGGCATCAACGCCGGGGTGCTCTCTTCGGCGTTCAATAATTACCTCAACGATTCCTTCAGCCTGACCGAGAAGCAGCGCGGCTTCCTGGAATTCCCGCGCGAGCTGCCCGGCTTCCTGGTCATCTTCATGGCTGGCCTGCTGGCGGCGGTTCCGGTGCGGCGCTGGGCCGTGATAAGCAGCCTGTTCACCGCCGCCGGGGTGGCGGGGCTCGGTTTCCTGTCGCCCGGCTACAATTCCATGCTGCTCTGGATGCTGCTGTGGAGCGCGGGAAGCCACCTCTTCATGACGGTGGAAAGCGTGATGGGCCTGCGCTTCGCCAAAGAGGGAGGGCAGGGGCGGATGCTGGGCCAGATCAGCGGCATGGCCAACCTCGCGGCCATAGCGGGGGCGGGCTTTGTCTGGGTGTTCGCGAAGGCGGCGGGGCCGGCGCTGTACCGGTGGGCCTTCCTCTTCGCGGCGGCCGCCTCGGTGGCCTCGGCCTTCCTGTTCGCCCGCATCCCTTCGGGCGGCGGCGCGGCCGCGCCGGGCGGGCGGAGCTTCGTGTTCCGCCGGCGCTACAAGTGGTATTACCTGCTCAACGTCCTTTTCGGCGCGCGCAAGCAGATCTTCCTGACCTTCGCGCCCTGGGTGCTGGTGACGCGCTACGGCGCCAGCCCCGCCGTGATGGCCGCGCTGGCCGTGGCCGCGGCCTGCCTGGGCGTGGTCTTCAGGCAGGCCTTCGGGGCGCTGACGGACAGGATAGGCGAGCGCCGGATGTTCATAGGCGACTCCGTGATCCTGCTCGGCATCTGCGCGGGCTTCGCTTACTCCTCCGCCCTGCCGCTGCTCTACGGCCTCTTCATCCTCGACAACCTGATGTTCGCCACGCGCATAGCGCGCACCACCTACCTCAACCGCATCGCCGAGGAAAAGAGCCACATAGCGCCGACGGTCTCCTTCGGCATCACTATCGACCACGCGGTCTCCATGACCATCCCGGCCGCCGGGGGCCTGCTGTGGGCCGCCTACGGTTACAGATCGGTTTTCCTCGCCGCCTCGCTGCTGGCGGTAGCCGGCTTCCTGGCCGCGCTGGCCGTGGACGACGGCCGCGGCAAAAAATCCCGGCCCGCGCCGGAGCCCGTTACGCCCGACTGAAGAATATGAAAACATTGATCCTCGCCGCCCTGATGCCCCTGTCCGCCGCCGCCGCGGAGCCGGTTCCCGCCGTCCCCGTAGAGGCTCCGAAATACTCGCCCGTGGACGGCGCGGTGGCCGTGCCGCTCACCCTGGACAACGCCTATTTCAGGAACCCGGCCAATCCCGCCTACGATTACTGGGCGCTGGCCTCCTTCTACCTGCCGCAGCGCAACGGGGCCTCCTGCTCTTCGGCCGCGGCGGCCTCGGCGCTCAACGCGCTGCTCAACGCCCGCCGCGAGCGCCTGGATTCCGAGGAAAACGTGACGGAGGCCGGCCTGGTGGAGAAGGTTTCGGGCTTAAAGTGGAAAGAGCTCGCCAGCGAGGCCGGCCTTGACGGGCGCAAAGGGCTTACGCTGGACCAGCTGGCCGCCGGGCTGCGGGAGGCGCTCTCCGCCTACGGGGCCGCCGATACCGCGGTGAGCAGCGTTACCGTCAGCGCGCCCACGGCCGCGGCGCTGGACAAGTTCCGCCGGGCCCTGGCCGGCAACGAGCGCAGCCCCGACGACATAATGCTCCTTCATTTCGCCCAGGACGCGCTGACCGCCGCGCCGGGCGGGCCGTACCCCCATATTTCTCCGGTGGGCGCCTACGACGAAAGGACCCGCCGGGTGCTCATCTTCGACGTGGACCGCCAGTGGTACGAACCCTACTGGGCCTCCGATATACAGGTGCTCAAGGCCATGGCCGTTAAGACCAAGGCCTTCGGCCACGGCGGCTACCTGACGCTCAGGCGGCCCCCGCGCCCCTGATTTTGCTAACATTTAACACCGCTTCATAAAGGAACATATGGCTGAAAAAGACGACAAGAAAGTTATTTACTCCATGGTCGGCGTGAGCAAGTACTACGACAAGAAAGCCGTCCTGAAAGACATTTATCTCTCGTATTATTACGGCGCCAAGATAGGCGTGCTGGGCCTCAACGGCTCGGGCAAGAGCTCGCTGCTGCGCATCCTCGCGGGGCTCGACACGGATTTCAAGGGCGAGACCGTGCTGTCCCCGGGCTATACCGTGGGCCTGCTCGAGCAGGAACCCAAGCTCGACGAGAATAAGACCGTCAGGCAGATCGCCGAGGAAGGCCTGCCCGAGGCCATGGCGGCGCTCAAGGAATACAACGACATCAGCGACAAGCTGGCCGAGCCGATGAGCGACGACGCGATGAACAAGCTCATAGACCGGCAGAGCAAGGTGCAGGAGAAGATAGACGCCCTGAACGCCTGGGACGTGGACAGCCGCCTCGAGCTGGCCATGGACGCGCTCGGCTGCCCGCCGCCCGACACGGTGGTCAAGAACATCTCCGGCGGCGAGAAGCGCCGCGTGGCGCTGTGCCGGCTGCTGCTGCAGGAGCCGGACATCCTGCTCCTGGACGAGCCCACCAACCACCTCGACGCCGAGGCCGTGGCCTGGCTGGAGCACCATCTCAAAGACTACAAGGGCACCATCATCGCCGTCACGCACGACCGCTACTTCCTCGACAACGTCGCGGGCTGGATCCTGGAGCTGGACCGCGGCCAGGGCATACCGTGGAAGGGCAATTACTCGTCCTGGCTGGAGCAGAAGGGCGAGCGCCTGCGCCAGGAGGAGAAGGCCGAGAGCGACCGCCAGAAGACCCTCAAGCGCGAGCTGGACTGGATCCGCATGGGCGCCAAGGCCCGCCAGGCCAAGGGCAAGGCCCGCATCAACGCCTACGAGGAGCTGATGCGGCAGGACAGCGAGAAGCTGGGCCGCGAGCTCGAGATCTACATCCCGCCGGGCCCGCGCCTGGGCAACCTGGTCATCGAGGCAAAGAACGTCAGCAAGGCCTTCGGCGACAAGCTCCTTTTAGACGACGTCTCCTTCTCGCTGCCGCCCGGCGGCATAGTGGGCATCATCGGCCCCAACGGCGCCGGCAAGACCACGCTGTTCAAGATGATCACCGGTGAGGAGAAGCCGGACTCCGGCGAGTTCAGGGTGGGCGAGACCGTGAAGCTCTGCTACTCCGACCAGCACCGCGGCACGCTGACCCCGGGCAAGAACGTCTGGGAGGTCATCTCCGGCGGGCTGGACCTGGTGAAGCTGGGCAAGCTGGAGGTGAACTCGCGCGCCTACGTGGCCCGGTTCAACTTCAGCGGCCAGGACCAGCAGAAGAAGGTGGATGTGCTGTCCGGCGGTGAGCGCAACCGCGTGCACATGGCCGTGATGCTCAAAGAGGGCGGCAACGTGCTGCTGCTCGACGAACCGACCAACGACATAGACGTGAACACCATGCGCGCGCTGGAAGAGGCGCTGGAGAACTTCGGCGGCTGCGCCGTCATCATCAGCCACGACCGCTGGTTCCTCGACCGCGTGGCCACCCACATCATGGCCTTCGAGGGCGACAGCAAGATCTTCTGGTTCGAGGGCAACTTCTCCGAGTACGAGGCCGACCGCCGCAAGCGCCTGGGCGCCGCGGCCGAGACCCCGCACCGCATAAAGTACAAGAAGCTCACGCGCCCGTAAGCGCGGGGCGCAAAAAAAAAGACCGCCGGGTGACCGGCGGTCTTTTTTTGGCTTCCGGTGCAAGGTGCCCGGATATAAACGCGGCCAGTCCGGCCTCTCGGGAGGTATGGCTCCTGCGGCGGCGCGGGCGGGAGCGGGACCGGACCTACATCATGGACCAGCCGGCGCCCCTGGCGTCCAGGTGCGTGCAGCCTATCCAGAAGTCGCCTTTTTGGCGCGGCATTCCCATCATCGGCGGTGTTTCGTTCTCCCAGTAGATCCAGAGAGCGTTATTGTTGCCGTCCCACATCGCCGGGGCGCCAAGCCCGGTTATGCAGCCGCCGGCGAAATACATGGAGGTACAGACCTTGTTGGTGGCCGCGTGGTGTGACGGGATCTTTGCGTCCGGAACCTCCTTGAGATATTTGGCGTCGGCGGTCAGGCAGGCCAGGTTGTCGCCCGGGTACAGACCTTCGGTATCGGCGTAGTACACCCTTATGGCCGAGCGTACCGAAGCCAGGTTGCCCTTGGTGGAGCCTTCCTGGGACTTCCTGATCAGGTCGGCGAATTTAGGTATGGCCACGGCGGCCAGGATGCCGATAATGGCCACAACTATCATCAGCTCGACCAGCGTGAACCCGGGGGTGGTGTCTCGGTGTGGAGTTTCCATGGATATTCGGAGAGTATATTGATTTAATCGGGGGAAATCCAGGCATCTTCATGCCGGCCAGGCCCGGGGCGCTAAAAGAGTTTTAATCCCGCCGACAGCGCTGAATAAGAAAGCGGCGAATTGTTGCCCGTACCCGTGGAAAAACGGAAGGCGGCTTCCAGGAGCAGGCCCCAGGGAGCGTAAAGCAGCCCTGCGCGTGTCCCGCCGCCGTAATGCAGGTCGATGCGCCTGGAAGTTCCGAACATCATGGGCGGCAAACCGGTATAGCTGAAGAAGCTGACGCCGGCCGGAAAAACGACCGCGTCGGCCTGCAGTTCCAGCCGCCACGTCTTCGACAGGCGCACGGGGACCAGTACCCCGACCGGGAGCCCGAGAAAAACAGAAAAGGCGTTATCGGGCTCCACCCTCAGTCCGGAGCCCTCCGCGGTCAGGGTCAACGGGTCCCTGATATCAAGGGAAGTCAGGCCCGCCAGGGCGCCCGCGTAGACGCGCCAGCCGTCTTTGCCGTGGGGGGCCGCCAGCAGGTCCAGTTCGAAACCTCCGCTCATCCCGCCGCCTCCGCTGTGTCCCGCTCTGAGCGGGTCCACTTTGCCTGACAGCGCGGCCCCGTAGCCGCGAGCGCTGAATCCGACGTTGTTGGAGCCGAGCGCGCCGAATTCCCAGTAGCCCTGAGGCCCGGAGGCTGCCAGGCCCGCCCCGGTCGCCGAGGCGGCGCCCAGTCCCAGAAGGAATTCTTTCCCGGCGCCGGCCTCCGGAACGCAGCGATGCGGCGGCAGGTGCAGCGGCACGTGGAACTGGGCCGCGCCGGCGGTCGAGACTAAGGCGGCGGTCAGCAGCAGGCTGGGCAATAATCTCATCAGGGAGGGCCTCAGCGCAGGGTGAGGCGGAAACGGTGCCGTGAGCCATCCGGTCCGGCGGTGATCGTGTTCTCGCCGCTCTTCAGTTCCGCTTCGCTCGACGCCGCGCCGCCGCCGGCCGCCACGCCGTTCACCAGGGTGCCGGCCGCGCTGCCCCTGTCCACCACGTAGAACCTGGTGCCCCGGCACTCAATGGCGAAGTGGTTCTTTGAGACGGTGAAGGGCTCAGTGTCTGAGAGGTAAAGGTCGTTATGCGAGAAGACATCGGTCATGAAATTGGCCGTCTTCCTTCCCACCCGGAATGGGAATCTTTTTATCTCCAGTTCGGGGGCGCCCAGGGCGGCGGCGGCCTCCGGTGTGAGTCCGGAGAGGAAGGCCCTGCCTTCCAGGTAGTTCTGCCCCGGCTGGGCCAGGCTGAGTTCCATTACCAGCTGGTTGGCGCTGCGCAGCCGTTCGAAGATCGTCCTGATTATGAACATGAACAGCTCCGGGTCGGAGCCGGAAAGCGCGGCGAAGTCGTCCGGCCCCACCACCACCGCCTCCGTGTCCTCCAGGGCCGCCACGCTGGCGGATCGCGGCCTGTCGTCCATCATGCCCATCTCTCCGAAGATCTGGTTGGCGCCCAGCACCGCGAGCGGCACCTTGACGCCGTTCCTGGTGCGGTAGACCTCCACCTTGCCCGTGGAGATGATGTAGGCCTCGCTGCCGCGGGCGCCTTCCTCGATGATAGTGCTGCCTTTCTTGAAATTGACTTTCATGACCTTATGATACAAAAAACGGTCCCGGCCGGGATCTCGCTTCCTGGCGGGCGGCAGATAAAAGGACCGCCGGGTGTCCGGCGGTCCTTTTTTATGGAGCCTGATGAACTACTTCAGGCCCCATTCGGCGCGCAGCACTTCCACGGCGCGCTCGGGGTCGGAGGCGTTGAGCAGCAGGCGGCCGTTGGCCCCGCCGATGGAGGTGCCGTAGACGGTGGTGATGTTGATGTTGTTGTCGCCCAGCACCTTGGTCAGGCGCAGCAGGAAGCCCGGCTTGTCGGGCAGGTTCAGGGAGATCATCTGCGTCTCTATGGTGGTAAAGCCCGCGCCTGTCAGGAGGTGGCTGACCTTGCGGTCGTCGTCTATGGCCACGCGCACCACGCCGGAATCGTCCCGGATCTCGGAGGCGATGCCGATGATGTTGACGCCTTCGTTGGCGAACAGCTCCACGAAGCGCGAGAGCGCGCCCGGGACGTTGGGCAGGAAAACGGTGTATTGCCTGATGAGTTTGACCGACATAAAGGGCTCCGGCTGGTAAATTTAGGCTTGCGGCCTGCTTTCATTAAATAATTTTTGGGCCGACGGGGCAATGGCTTATAAATTATATAATCACTCCAGCGCGATGAAACTCTTTCCCGAGGGCAGATCCAAAGCTCTTTCAGCCGGCGCGCTCGCCGCGGCGGGCGTCTGCGCCGTGATGTCGGTGAAGGCCGGCCGCGACCTGCTGACCCTGCTCGACGTTTTTTCCACGCCGGCCTTCTACCTGGGGCTGGCGCGCGCCACGCTGCCGGTGGAACTGCCGCCCCTGGCGGCCTTCATGGTGCGCAACATGCGCGTCTTCTTCGTCTTCTCGCTGCTGTTCTGGCTGTCGGGCCTGGCGCTGGCGCTGGGCGTCTGGGCCAGGAAGGGGTGGGGGCGGCAGGGCGCGGCCTGGATGCTGTACCTGGTGTCCGCGGCGGCGCTGCTGCTGCTGGTCTACCCCTGGCTGGCCATCCCCAAGCCGCTGATGTACGGCGGCGTTTCCCTGGCCCCGGAATTCAATTCCGCGGTCAGGGCGGCGGCCTTTTTCGCCAGGCTGGCTTCGTTTGTCGGCGGGGGGCTCTGCCTGTGGGCCGCGCTGGCCCTGGACCGGGGCCCGCTGCGGCGCGAGTTCGTTTGATGGGCGGTCCGGGATTTAATAAAATGTAGGCGTACCCACCGGCAATCTCTCCTGCCGCAGCGAGCTTCTGTCATAAGAGGTGTTTATGTGGAACTATACCGATAAAGTGTTCGAGCATTTCAAGAATCCCAAGAACGTGGGAGAGATAGAGAACCCCGACGCCGTAGGCGAGGTGGGCAGCATAGTCTGCGGCGACGCGCTCAAGCTCACCCTGCGCGTGGAGAAAGGCACGGAGAAGATCACCGACGCCAAGTTCAAGACTTTCGGCTGCGCCAGCGCCATCGCCTCCTCCTCCGCCCTGACCGAGATGGTGAAGGGCAAGACCCTCGACGAGGCGGCCAAGATCACCAACCAGGAGATCGCCGACTTCCTGGGCGGCCTGCCCGGCGAGAAGATGCACTGTTCCGTGATGGGCATGGAGGCCCTGGAGGCCGCCATAAAGAACTACCGCGGCGGCAAGGCCGAGAAGGTTATAGTGGGCGTGGCTGAAAAGGTGGTCTGCAAATGCTTCAGCGTCACCGAGAATCACATCATAAAAGCCATCAAGCTCAATAATCTCAAGACCGTGGATGAAGTGACCAATTTCACCAAGGCCGGCGGCGGCTGCGGCCAGTGCAAGGGCGAGATAGAAAAGATCCTGAAGGACTACTGGGCCGAGGCCGAGCACAAGAAGTTCGCCTCCATGACCGTGGTCGAGAAGATCAAGATGATAGAGAAGGTGCTGGCCGAGGATATCAACCCCAAGCTCAAAGCCGACGGCGGCTGGATGGAGCTGGTGGACATACAGGGCCAGAAGGTCAAGCTGCGCTTCCTGGGCATGTGCCACGGCTGCCCCTCCTCGGGGGCCACGCTCAAGAATGTCGTCGAGAAAGAGCTGAAAGAGCGCATCGACCCCGCCATAGAGATCGAAGCTGAATAGCGCCGTCATCCCGGCGAAAGCCGGGATCCAGATAAGGAACTCAAAATGGACAAGGTCTATTATTTCGACAATAACGCCACCAGCAGGGTGGCGCCGGAAGTGGCCAAAGAGATGGAGCCGTTCTTTAACGAGCTTTACGGCAACCCGTCGAGCATGCACTTCTTCGGCGGCGG
>Ga0075012_10001484_pt1 | contig 23782 bp, 19 predicted proteins | sample All_14_2_FD_71474 | JGI IMG/M metagenome (GOLD analysis project Ga0075012, IMG submission 71474) | Freshwater microbial communities in response to fracking from Pennsylvania, USA - Allegheny Zone_MetaG_DW_15 | ecosystem: Environmental > Aquatic > Deep subsurface > Groundwater > Drilled...
GCGCGGGCTCCTGGCGGGGGCCGCGGCTCTCGCGGGGGCCCACCACGGGGTTGGACTTCATGGAGAGGGCTATGCGGTTGCGCGGCAGGTCCACGTCTATCACCGTCACGCTGACCCGCTGGCCCACTTTGACCACGGCGGCCGCGTCTTTGACATAGGTGTCGGCCAGTTCGCTGATATGGACCAGGCCGTCCTGGTGCACGCCGATGTCCACGAAGGCGCCGAAGGCGGCCACGTTGGTAACTATTCCGGGCAATTTCTGGCCGGGCTTGAGGTCGCCTATTTTCTGGGCTTCGCCGAAAACGAAAGCCTCGAACTGCTTGCGCGGGTCGCGGCCGGGCTTGGCCAGCTCGGCCAGGATGTCCCTGAGGGTGGGCTCGCCCACGCCGTCGGCCACGTACTTGGAAATGTCTATCTTCGCGCGCAGGGCGGCGTCGCTCATCAGGTCTTTCACGGTGCAGCCCAGGTCGGCGGCCATCTGCTCCACTATCGGGTAGCGCTCGGGATGCACGGCGCTGGCGTCCAGCGGGTTCTTGCCGCCGGACAGGCGCAGGAAGCCGGCGGCCTGCTCGAAGGCCTTGGGCCCGAGGCGCGGCACTTTCTTGAGCGCCGCGCGGCTCGGGAAAGCCCCGTTCTCGTTGCGGTATTCGATGATATTCTTGGCGAGGGCCGCGTTCAGGCCTGAGACATAAGACAGCAGTTCGCGGCTGGCCGTGTTCACCTCCACGCCCACGCTGTTGACGCAGCTCTCCACCGTGGCGTCCAGGCTCTTCTTCAGCCCGTTCTGGTCCACGTCGTGCTGGTACTGGCCCACGCCTATGCTCTTGGGGTCGATCTTGACCAGTTCCGCCAGCGGGTCCATCAGCCGGCGGCCTATGGAGACGGCGCCGCGCACGGTGACGTCCTTGTCGGCGAACTCGGCGCGGGCCGCTTCGGAGGCGGAATAGACCGAAGCCCCGCTCTCGTTGACCATCACTATGATCACGCCCTCGAGCTTGAGGCCGCGGGCGAACTCCTCGGTCTCGCGGCCGGCGGTGCCGTTGCCGATGGCGATGACCTCCGTCTTGAATTTAGCGGCGAGCTCCTTCACCTTGGCGGCGGCCGAGGCGGCGGCGCCGTCGCCGCTGTGCGGGTAGACCACGTCGTCGTGGATAAGCTTGCCGTTATTGTCGAGGCAGACCAGCTTGCAGCCGGTGCGGAAGCCGGGGTCCAGCGCCAGGATATTCTTGTGCCCCAGCGGCGAGGCCATCAGGATCTCCCGCAGGTTGCGGGCGAACACGCCTATGGCCTCGGCGTCGGCGCGGCGCTTGGTCTCCAGCCGCGCCTCGCCCTCCATGGAGAGCGACAGCAGGCGGTTGTAGGCGTCGGCCACGGCCTCTTTGACCTGCAGGCCGCAGGCCCCGCCGTTCTTGACGAACAGCGGCTCCAGCAGGGCTACCGCCTCTTCGGCCTCCACCTCTATGCGCATGGACAGGAAACCTTCGGCCTCGCCGCGGCGCATTGCCAGTATCCGGTGGGACGGGGCCTTGGCCGCCGGCTCCTTCCAGTCGAAATAGTCCTTGAACTTGGCGCCTTCGGCCTCTTTGCCTTCGAGCACCTTGGAATGGAAGATCCCCTTGGCCGAGAAGAGCTGGCGCAGGCGGGCGCGGGCGGTTTCGTCCTCGCTGACCCTTTCGGCTATGATGTCGCGGGCGCCGCCCAGGGCCTCGGCGGGGGTCTTCACGCCCTTCTCCTCGCTGACGAAGGGAGCGGCCAGCGCGGCGGGGTCTTCGCCGCCCTGCGCGTAAACCTGGTCGGCCAGCGGCTCGAGGCCCTTTTCCTTGGCTATGGTGGCGCGGGTGCGGCGCTTGGGGCGGAAGGGGAGGTAAATGTCCTCGAGCTTGGCCATGGTTTCGGCGCCCAGGACCTTGGCCTTGAGCTCCTCGGTCAGGAGGTTGCGCTCGGTGAGCGATTTTATGATGGCCTCACGGCGGGCGTCCAGCTCGCCCAGCTGCTCCAGGCGCTCCTTGATCCTGCCCAGGGCCACCTCGTCGAGGTTGCCGGTGGCTTCCTTGCGGTAGCGGGAAATGAAAGGGATGGTGGCGTCTTCCTTGAAAAGCGCAATGGCCGCGGCCACCCCCGAAGGGTTCAGCCCCAGCTCGCCCGCGATCTTGGACACGTATACGTCGCTCATGATGGCCTCCGCCGAAATTATACCGACGCCATAGGATATAAAAAAGCCGCCCCGCCGGGCCAATGGCCCGACGGGGCGGGTTAAAAGCGGCCGCCGGCCAGCCCCTACCTGGGCCTGAGCACGTCGGTCTTGTTGACGCTGAGGTTCTTGGTCTCGGCTATGGAGTACTTGGGCGTGACCTTCACCACCTTGGCGGAGCCCACCTTCTCTTCCTCGGAGCCCAGGGACTCTCCGGTGTCGGGGTCCAGCATCTCTTCGCCGGCCCGGAAGATGTCATAGACGCGGCCGACCTTCTCGCCGTCGGCGCCGCCCGAGTTGATGTAAATCTGGTTGCCCGTGATCTTGATGATCTTTATGGCGCCGGGGCCGGATTCGTCGAACGCGGAGGTCAGCTCCTTGACCACGTCCTCTACGGCCTTGCGGGCGGCCTTGCCGATGATGGTCTCGTCGAAGCCGTCCTTGCCGAAGTCGAAACTGGGGGCGATGCTCAGGTCGCCCTTGAACTCGGCGCTGGACTTGGAGCCCTCGCCCTTGGCCGCGGCCACTATCTGGGCCGAAGTGGTGTCTATGGCGCGCACGTCCAGGGCCGCGCGAGCGGTGTTCTTGCTCACCTTGGCCCCGCCGCCGAAGGGCAGCACTTTCTCCAGGCCCCCTACGCCTATCTTGGAATCCTTCACGCCGAACTCCGTCACGGCGCCGGTGATGATGTAATGGGCGCCCAGCAGCCGGCCTATCTTGGCGGCCGTCTGCGCGGTCACGGCGCCCGAGGCGCCCAGGTTCTGTTCGGCCAGCACCTTGTCGAGCTTCTCGCGCTCGATGAGGGTGTATTTCTTGGTTTCGGCGAGGGCGGTGACCATCATGTCGGCCACGCCGGTGCCGACGTTCTGCCAGCCGTGGGCGTGGCTGGATTTATCCTCCAGCTCCATCACGCAGACTATCTTCTTGCCGGCCGCGAAGGCCTGCCCGGCCAGGACCAGCACCGCCAGCGCGCAGCAAGCGAGGGAAAGTATTTTCTTCATCTGTAAACCTCCGTAGAACCCGTCAAACAGATGATACAAAATGCCCTCCCCGCCGGCAAAACCTGGCGCTTACAGCAGGCCTTTCTGTTTGAAGCTCATGAAACCCTCCCGCGTCACTATCACGTGGTCCAGCAGCTCTATGCCCAGCAGCTTGCCGCCCTGCGCCAACCGCTTGGTCAGCGAAATATCCTCGTCGGACGGCTCCAGGCAGCCCGAAGGGTGGTTATGCGCCACTATCACGCTGGCCGCCAGGTTCCTCACCGCCGGCTCGAACACCTCGCGCGGGTGCACCAGGTTATAGTTCAGCGTGCCGATGGAGACTATGTCGCGCTTGATCTCCTGGTTGCGCGTGTCCAGGTAGAACACCACGAAATGTTCTTTCTTCTGGTCGCGGACGTCGCGCAGCTCCTCCCAGATGTCGCGCGGTTTCAGGTAGATGCCCGCCTTTTTGCCGTGCAGGAAGCGCCGCCCCAGCTCGAAGGCGGCCAGGATCTCGCAGGCGCGGGCCGGGCCCAGCCCCGGCGCGGCCTTCAGCTCGGCGAAGCCGGCCTTGGCCAGGTCGGCGCGCCCGAACTTGCGCAGCAGGTCGCCGGCCAGCTCCAGGGCGTTCCTGCCCTTGAGCCCGGTGCGCAGCACTATGGCCAGCAGTTCCTCCTCGCCCAGCTTCTCAGGCCCGTAGCGCATCATCTTCTCGCGCGGCCGCTCCACCCGCGCCATGTCCTGTATGGTTCCCGCTCCGTTCATAAAACCTCCCCCCTCCCGAAAGTTTTGCCCCGCCAATAGCATAGCAGGCGATCCCGACAAGGGCGTGTCGGGTTATTTTTTCGCTGTAAAAAAGGCGGCGGCTGTTGTAGAATTATAGAGGGGACGAATATGGATATCAAAACTTTCGAGATCTACGCGCCGGTGCGCAACACCATCAACAAGGCGCTGGGCGTTGTGGTGAAGGTGGCGGGCGACAACATTACCGTGCAGCCGCAGGCCGGCGACCGCATGACCTTCAAGGCGCAGTACCTCGCCCCGGCCGACGAAGCCGAGGCGGCCGCGCTGCGCGACCTGGTGACCCGCCTGAAGCTGGAAGAAGAGAACCGCAACAAGGCCAAGGTCATCAAGACCGATCCCGCCCTGATCCGCGAGGAATTCGAAAAGTTCGTGAAGCATATCGCGGTGCGCTATCCCAAGTCAGCGGAGGCCTTCCGGGAGTTCTGGGCCGAGCTGATGGCCGCGGCCGGCGACGCCCCGGGCCAGACCTGGGAGATGAAGCCCAACACCGCCAAGAACCCGGGCCCGGTGCTCAAGGTCTTCAGCCCCGCCACGCAGAAATCAGTCTATTGCCTGGCGCTGCTGGCCGGCTGGGGCCTGCGCATGGAGATAAAGAAGGAATTCCTGCCCCCGGGCTGCGAGGCCCTCTTCCCCATAGACCACGCCATGTTCGGCGCCGGCCGCGCCGTGGAGCTGGTCTACCGCGACTTCACCCCCGAAAAGCGCAAACCCTACTCCGACTGCGTCCGCGCCATCTACGCCGCCGCGCAGCCCCAGGGCCAGGCCGGCCCGCAACAGCCCTGACCTCCCCTTGACAACGGTTTACCATGAGGTAAACTATATTGCGCTTATTACATTTATGAAGACTCTGCGCCCCCTCCTCGCCTCCCTCGCGCTGGCCATAGCCGGAGGCCCGGCCTTTGCCGCCGAAGCGGTGCCCTGGAAGGACGCGGACTACGCGGCCCAATTCAAGTATTTCCAGGAGACGGAAGCTTTCACCCCCGCCCAGTGGCGCGAGCTGCTGCCGGAAGACCAGGAGCAGGCCCTGCGCGAAACCCGGGAACCTGCCAGGGAACGGCAGCAGGCGATACAGGATTACTATACCGCCGTCATGACTCCCTGGGACGCCGACCAGGCCAGGGATTACGCGGGCGGTACCGGGGCGGAAGACGTAGCCGCCGTGCGGCTCTGGCTGGGGCCGGAGCGGGCCGCCGCCATGCAGAAAAAACTGTCGGCGACGCGCGCCGCCCTGCAGGCCGCAGAAACGGAGGGCCTGACCCAGGCCCAGGCCGCGGCGCTTAAACCCTACCTGACGCAGGAAACCATAGACGGGCTGCGCTCGATGAAAGCCGCCGAAGACCTGCAGCGGCAGGCCGACCCCGCCCGCCGCGCCAACGAGATCCCCAAAGAAACCGTCAACGCCGCCATCGGCGGGGTTTCCGGGGCCGTCGGCGATTACACGGGCAGGAGCATAAACAAGGTTTTCGACGGCTCGACCGCCTCGGGCGACGTTTCCGACCCCGTGCGCGCTGGCGGTACCGCCGGCAAGAGCTATGAGATCCCCCGCGAGGCCGTAAAGGCCACGGTCGCCGGCGCTACCGGCCAGCTTGGCGCATACACCGCCAGGAACACCGCCGCCGCCCTGGGCGCCGCCCAGCCAAGGGGCTCCACTGCCGCCACGGTAAAATCGGCCGCGCCGCGCCCCCCGCCCGGCACGGGCACCCCGCCGGCCGACAAAAAATCATCCGCCTGGACTTCCGACGCTTACGGCTATACCATCGTGGCCAACGGCCAGACCTCTACCTACAGGAGCCAGAAGGAAGCCGAAGCCGCCATCCGCGCGCTGCCCGCCGGTTCGGTCTCCAAGATCACCCTTTACGGCCACGGCTCCCCGGGCATGCAGACGGTGGGCGACGCCTCATACGAGGCCGGCGACACCGCGCAGTTGCTCAAGGGCAAGATGGCCCCGGGCGGGGTCATACAGTATTCCGGCTGCAACACGGCCTCCATAGGCGACGCGACGCTTAACCCGGCGGTAGGCCTCTCCATGCTCACCCGCCGCCTGATGTATTTCAGCCTGCCCTACCTGCAGGACCGCATGGACGGGGTGCCGGCGGCCCAGGCCAAGCAGCAGTGGGAGAAGGGCTGGGACGCCGACCTTTCGAGGGACACCAGCCTGCAGATGAAAGGCGCCATAGTCTGCGGTTACCGCACCTTCGGCCTGGTGCCCGGGCGGCTGCCCGGCCTGACCAAACTTATGGGCAACCAGGAAGCCACCACCCCCGGCTACGTGGCGGGCAAGATGGTCTGCTACCAGGACGGCAAAGAGGTACCCGCCCCATGAACGATCTGAGCGCCATACTGGAAATACTGCTGCTGCTGGGCATACCTTTCGTGCCCATAGCGGTGGGCGTGCTGCTGCGCAGGAAATTCTCCCCCGCCCCGGGGGCCGAAGGCGCGGCGCCGGCGCCCATGACGGGCGCGCAGAAAGCCGGGCGCCTGGCGGGCACCCTGCTGCTGTGGGCCGGTGTAGCGGGGATACTGTTCGTGATAGTGGTGGCCCTGAACTTCAAGGGCTACCTGTAAACGGCCTGGGCAAACGAAAAAAGCGCGGACAGCCGCGCTTTTTTTATTTATCACCGGGGGATTATTTTGTAAGACGTCGCGCAGGCGCGGGCTGAAGGCCGGGAGCGGCCCAATCAAAGACCGCCTGCGCCCAGGCGTTGGCTATGGGGGTTCCTTCCTTGAACCAGTAATGAATACCGTCTCCGCCGGTCTCGGGATATTTCGTGACCTTGGTGCTGTCGAAGACCTCGCATTTATCCGCCACGGCCTTGTAAGTCAGCTCCAGTATGCGCGGTATGTCGTCGTGGTTCTTGCGAGAATCGGGCTTGGTCACCCAGTAGCAGGCGGCGCCCGACTCCTTTATCCGGCGCGCCATCTCCCCCATGTCCTTTATGGCGAACTCGTCTGAAGGGTTGCCGGCGTAGTTGGCGCCCAGCTCCACTATTACCGCCTCGGGCCGCAGCGCGGCCAGCAGGTCGGCGAAGATCGGCGTCGGCCCTTTCTGCCCCTTCTCGGTGTTCCCTTCGGCGTCCCTGAAAAAATAGCCGCAGGGCGTGGCCTTGCCGGTCACCCACCACTGCGCTATGGAACCGCAGGAGGCGTAGGTGGCGGCCGTGTGGCCGGCCCCGCGCAGCAGTTCGTCCAGCTTCCAGCCGAAAGGCCCTACCGAATGGGAATCGCCTATAAACAGCACGGTGCCGGCGGCGGCCGGCGAAACCAGCAGGAGCAGGAAAGCGGCGAGGATATTCTTTTTCATAAGCCCTGCACCGCCGCGGCGTAGGCGGCCTGGTTGCGGGCGCCGCCGGGCCGGGCCGCGGCCTGCGCCTCCACCTTCTTTATGCGCTCGCCGGTGGGCGGGTGCGACTGGAACAGCTTTTCCAGGTCATTGGCTTTTTTTCCGCCATCCATGGCCTGCAGCTTGCGGAAGAAATCCGCGGTGCCGCGCGGGTCGTAGCCGGCGGCCATGGCGTAGCGGGTGCCCAGCATGTCCGCCTCGAACTCGTTGTCCCTCCCGTAGCCCAGCAGCAGCATGTTGGTGAGGTAGCCCGCGTACTGCTGCAGGCCGGACAGGTCGCGCTGGGTGACCAGCGAGGCGATATTGAGCACGGCCTGGTAGCCGTACTGCTTCTCCAGGGCCTTCATGCTGTGGCGCCCCACCACGTGGCCTATCTCGTGGCCCAGCACGCCGGCCAGTTCGGCCTCGTCGGCCATGGCCTTGAGTATGCCCCTGGTCACGAAGATGTACCCGCCGGGCGCGGCGAAGGCGTTGACCATGTCGGTATCCAGCACGTAGAAGCTGTAGGCGAGGTTCTGCCTGTCGCAGACGGCGGCCACCTTCTGTCCCACGCCGGCCACGTAGGCCTCCAGCGCGGGGTCGGCGCGGCGGCCGTACTCCTTGATGACGGAATCCCGGGTTTGCGCGCCCAGGGAGACTTCTTCTTTGTCCGAGAAGATGCGGAGCTCGCGCTTGCCGGTCACCGGGTTGGTGGCGCAGCCGGCCAGCAGCGCGGCGCAGAACAGGGCCGGAATGAGTTTCGCAAATTTCATCGTTCGGTACCTCCTGACGATCATTTTATAATTTCCGGGGCGGCGGGCTTCATCTCCAGGATGCGGTCCACCCGGAAGACGCGCCGCTCGCAGCGCTTGAGGCAATCCGCGTCCATGCCCTTGAAGGTAAAATTTTTAAAGCGGCGGTCGCCCACGGCGACCGGCCTCACTACGCGCCGGCTCTTTTCGTCGGTGGCCTTCAGGTAGGTGATCTCCAGGCAGGAGCCGGCCGCTATGGCCGCCTCTATCATCCTTACCTTCTCCTCCAGCGGCAGCAGCTGCTCGCTGGTGCCGTACTGGTGCCCGGTGACGTATTTCACTATGCGCCAGTCGGTGCGCACGTCGGAAGGGCGCACCTCGCGCGCCAGCGACAGGCCCTCCAGGCCGGTGCAGCGGCTGAGCGCCACGTAGGTCTGCCCCGAGGCGAAGGCCCGCGCGCCCAGGTCTATGACGGCGCGCTGGAAGGTCTTGCCCTGGCTTTTGTGGATGGTGATGCCCCAGGCCAGCTTCAGCGGGTACTGCCTGAAAGTGCCCGCGGTCTCGGTCTTTATTTTGCCGGCCTTCTCGTCGTAAGAGAAATGGAACAGCTCCCAGGCGTGCGGTTCCACCGGCTCCACCGAGCCGTCGGCCAGGCGCACGTGTATCACGTCGTCCTCTCCGGGCAGGCCCCGCATGATGTCCTGCACCGCGGCCATGGTGCCGTTCACCCAGCGCCCTTCGGGGTCGTTGTTGAGCAGCATCACCTGCGCGCCGGCCTTCAGGTGAAGCTCTTCGTCGGCGGGGTAGGAATCGCGGGTGAACTCGCCGTTTATTTCAGCCTTGTAAACGTGGGCACGCCCGTCTATGGCCCGCAGGCGCTCGTTGTTGATGCCGGCGGCGTCGGCGTTGGTGGTGAGCAGGCGCACCACCACCCCGCGCCCCTGGGCCTCCACGTCGGCCCCCACCCTGCGGTTGAGGGCGGCCAGCTGGGCGGGCGTGACGCGGTTGTTGCGGATGGCGTTGAGGATATCTATGAAGCCCTGGTCCTTCTGGCGGTAGATCTTCTCCAGCTCCAGGTATTCTATCCCGGTCTTGGCGAAGACCTTGGCGCTGAAGAAGTAGGGGCCCGGGTAATAGGAGGAAAAAAGGTCCCGCTCCGAGCTGGTCACCACGGGCGGCAGCTGGTAGAGGTCCCCGAAGAGGATCAGCTGCGCGCCGCCGAAGGGCTCGCCCGGCCGCGGCCCGTTGATGCGCATGAAGGCGTCCACGCAGTCCAGCAGGTCGGCCCGCACCATTGAGGCCTCGTCTATCACTATGGCCTCCAGGGCCTTATAGAGTTCGGCGTCCTTCTTGCGGGCGCGCCGCACCTTGTCGGGCGTGGTGCCCGGCCTGAAGCGGAAGAAGGAATGGATGGTCTCCCCCTCCACGTTTATGGCGGCTACCCCGGTGGGTGCCAGCACCACCAGTTTTTTGGAGGTATGCGCGCGGAAATAGCGCAGCAGGGTGCTCTTGCCCGTGCCGGCCTTGCCCGTGACAAAGACGTTGCGGCTGCCGTGCTGCAGCAGGTGCAGGGCCTTTGTGAACTGCTCATTAAATTCAATTTCAGCTGTCTCGGGCATGGATAATACACAATTTTACCATTTCAGGCCGCGGCACCGCCCCCGGCGGGAGTCCGGCGGGGCAAAAAGCAGGAGAATAGGCCAAAGGGCCTATGTCCACATAGGCCCTTTGGCCCTTGAGCAAAATCAACCCAGACCGTAACCTATATATGGCTTCTGTGTAATCCCCGGAATCGGCCGGGGAGTATCCACCTCCGGACCGTAATCCGGATTCACCACTAAGCCGCAGCGCAGGGCGTTATTTCTTTACTTCAAGGCGCCGCGCAGCCAGTGGGAGGTGGATATGCATCACGTGAACCGGAACTCTCCAGCACCCGCGATCCTGAAAGCCGTCTACGCGGCGGCTTTTTCCTTGTTAGCCGTATTCCATTTTTCCGCCCTGCCGCTCAGGGCGCAGGCCCTGGAGCAGCTCGGCCTGGCCGCCCCCGCGGTAGAGATCCCGCTGGCCCCCGTGCCGGCCAACGCCACCCTCTACAGCGCCGGCCCGGGCCTGAATGTCTACTTCCTGAACGTGGGCCAGGGTGACGCCATCTACATAGAGCTGCCTGGCGGCAAGAACGCCCTCATAGACGGCGGCCCCTCCGGTTCCGCCTCCAACCCCCTGGCCAAGTTCCTCTCCGACAAGAAAGTCTCGGCCATAGACCACGTGGTGCTCACCCACCCCCACAGCGACCATTACAACGGCCTCAACTATGTCTTCTCCAACATCGAGGTCGCCAACTTCTACGATACCCGGGTGGACAACAGCGGCGCCACCGGGGACAACACCCTGCGCAACAAGGTCAAGTCGCTGGGTATCAACACCGTCTACCCCGCGCCCGGCGACCGCATGGATTGGAGCGCCCCCGGGGTAGACATCAAGGTGTTCAATTCCTGCCCCCAGGCCTTCGCCTCCAAGAACAGCGAGACCCTCAACAACTGCTCCATCATGTTCAAGCTCACCTACAACGGCTCCTCCATGCTTTTTACCGGGGACACCGAGGGCGAGACCGAGATGAAGCTGGCGGAAAGGTACGGGGCCGAGCTGAAAGCCGACGTGCTGAAGGTCGGCCACCACGGCAGCAAGTACTCTTCCACCACCAGTTTCCTCAAGGCCGTGAAGCCCGCCAGGGCCTACATAGAGGTGGGCCAGAACAATTACGGCCACCCCACCCAGGACGCGCTGGGCCGCCTGTCCGCGTCCGGCGCCGAGGTGTACCGCACGGACCTCGACGACACCCAGGCCTTCTCCGTGGCCGGCTCCTGGGAGCCGGCCGAACGCCAGGCCGAATAGTTTCTTTAAGGTTCCCCAGCCCATGCAAATAGCATAGCAGGCCAACCCGACAAGGGCGTGTCGGGTTGCTTGTTTTCATAATATTTTCTTTCACCTGCGTCTCCGCCAGGCGGCGGCGCTCCCCTTTATAAACGCGCTTAAAAGTTGTTTAATTAGCAAGGCCCGGGCTTAAACGGGCCCAGCGGCGGATTTTACCCGGGACCAAGATGAAAGAACATCGCGACAACTGGAGCTTCCAGTGGGACAATTTCAAGGACGACAAGGGTTACTTTGAGGACGACCTGTTCCTGTTCAAGCAGTGGATCTATCCTAACAAGCTGGAGGATTTTTCAGGCAAGGCGGTCCTCGACTGCGGCTGCGGCCGGGGGCAGCACCTGCGGATGGTCGCCCCCTACGCCGCCAAAGCCGTGGGCGTAGACCTCAACACGGTCGAGGTGGCGGGCAGCTACGTAAAGGACCCGAAGGTAGAGCTGGTGCAGGGCGACCTGGCCACCGTCTCCCTGCCGGAAAAGTTCGACATCGTGTATTCGATAGGCGTGCTGCACCACACAGACGACCCGGCCAAATCTTTCGCCAACATAAAGCGGCAGCTCAAGCCGGGCGGCCGCCTGATGGTCTGGGTCTACTCCCGCGAGGGCAACGCCCTGAACTATTACGTGCTGGAACCGCTTATCCGCCACTTCTTCAGCAGGCTGGGCCGCCGCACCCTGCTGCTGATCTCCCGGGTCACCACGGCGCTGCTCTACCTCCCCATCTACACCCTCTACCTGCTGCCGCTGCGCTTCCTGCCGTTCTACGAGTATTTCAGGAACTTCAGGAAACTCACTTTCGAGAAGAACTACCAGAACGTTTTCGACAAGCTCAACGCGCCCCAGACCCACTTCATAACCCGGGAAGAAGTGGAGGCCTGGTTCAACCCGGGGGACTTCGAGGATATCCATGTCAGCGCCTACCTGGGCGTGAGCTGGAGGGCGTCGGGGAAGCTCAAGTAACCGCTCAGGCCCTGCTCCGCCGCCAATAAAAAACCGCCGGTTCCGCCGGCGGTTTTTTTCATTCGACCTGAGGGAGGGCGGTCAGGAGCCTTCCTGCGGCTGCCAGGAATTGAGCAGCGCCACCAGCATGGCGGCGATGATGGGGCCGAAAATGACGCCCAGGATGCCGAACATCCGTATGCCGGCGAAGATGGAGACCAGCGCCAGCAGGGGATGCATGTCGGCGTGGCCCTTCATCACCACCGGGCGCACCACGTTGTCCATCAGGCCCGCCACCACAGCCACCACCCCCATCAGCAACAGCTTGCCCATGGAACCCTGGAAATAAAGGTAGATGGCCGCGGCCAGGCAGACCGGCATGCTGCCGAGTATCGGTATCCAGGCGAAAATAAAAGTCGCCCCGCCGGCCAGGAAGACGCCGGGCACGCCCAGCAGCAGGAAGCCTATCATCACCACCAGCGCCTGCGCCGCCGCGGCGGCGGAGGTCGCCCACACGGTAGAGGCCGCAGTGGCCCTGAAGGCATTAGTCAGGCGGCCCCTCAGGCCCGCGTCCATGCGCACCTTGCCGGTCAGCCACTTCATAAAGCCCTCGCCCTCGAAAAGCAGGAAGAACCAGGCCAGCAGCGAAAGCAGCACCTTGAGCGCCAGCTCCGGGAGGGCCGCCGCCTGCACCAGGATCACCCGGCTGAGCGCCGCCCCGGCGCTCTGCGCGAACTCCAGGCCCTTGGCCTGCAGGTCGCCGGGGTTCTCTATCAGCCACTGCACCGGCTTAAGGGACGTAACGCTGACCACCGCCGTCTTTATGAACTCGGCGCCGCGCTCGTCGGCCAGGTAGGCGGCCAGCGCTATGGCCTGCTTGATGGCCGTCACGGCGAAAGCCGTGACCGGCGCTATGATCGCCACCAGTATAACCAGCATGGTAAACCCGGCGGCGGTGCGCTGCCCCAGGCCGCGCTTGACCAGCGCGTCGTGCAGCGGCCGGCTGAGTATGGCCAGCAGCAGGCCCATGAAGAGGGCGAAGAGGTAAGGCCACACCATGGCCAGGAAGATCCCCAGGCAGACCGCCAGCAGGGCCAGCAGGGTAAGGTCGGAAGCTTTTTTAGCTGCAGCTGTCATCTGTCCTCCTGCGGCGCATAAGCCGCGACAAGATTCTACTAATTTGAAGGCCCGGTTATTACGGTTCGCAGAGGCAGGCCGCCATAGGCCTGGCTTTGCCCTTCAGCGGCACCGTCTTCCGGGAGGCCGCGCTGAAAACTCCCGGCGCGGCTTTATAAACGGCCTCCGAGACCAGTACCTTGCCCGGCTCGCAGTTGGCCTCCAGGCGCTGGGCGGTGTTCACCGCGTCGCCAATAAAGGTGTACTCGCGCCGGTCGGCCGCCCCCACGTTGGCGCGCACGGCGCGGCCGCCATTGAGGCCTATGCGCACATTGAAGGGATTGCCCCTGGCGCGCAGCTCCGCGAACAGCAGCAGTATGGCCCGAGCCGCGCGGCAGGCCGCGTCCGCTGACGGGAAGCAGGCGAAGATGCAGTCGCCTATATATTTATCCACGTCGCCGCCGTGGCCGTAGATGAGGCCGGTGGCCGGGGCGAAGATCTCGTTCAAGGCCTTCACTACCTCGGCCGAGGTGTGGGCCTCGCTGTACGGGGTGAAGCCCTTCACGTCCATGAACATGAAGACGCCGTTGAACTCGGCGTCCTTAAGCTCGCGGCCGCCGGCCGCGGCCACGGCGCCCACTTCTTTCCACACCCCGTGCGGCGTGTAGGCGTGGATCATCTCGTGCTGCCGGCGCAGCAGCTCTCCGTCCTTGTAGGACTTGCGGCTCATGTTGGCCAGGAAGCTCTCGGTGGTGTCGAGCATCTCCTCGCTGCGCGCCAGCAGGGCCTGCGCGGCGGCCGCGCCCGGCGCCGGCAGGGCGGCCTTGGGCACGGAGGCAACCACCTTCTTATCGGAATACAGCGCCAGCAGCGCCACCGTGGTGACGTGGTAAATGGAACCGCCGCGCCGGGTGCCTCCCGACGGCACTATCTCGCCGCCGGAGTAGAGGCCGAACACCGGCACCTCGCGGCCGAACACGCCGCGCACGGCCTCCAGCTCGTCATTGACGCGGCTGTGCAGGATATGTGAGCGCGAGCAGCAGCTGATCATGAACACCAGCGCGGGCTTTTTGCCCGGCCTGGCGGCGGCGCATTCCTGCGCGGCGGCGCGGGCGCCTTCTATGAGGCTGGTGCGGCTGGCCTGGATCAGCCGCACCTTTTTGCCCTGCAGGTCCTCCGACGGGAAATAGGTGATGCAGCCCTTCTTGAAATCGCAGGAGACCGGCAGCTTTATCACGGTCTTGCCGGCGCCGGGCGCGGCCACGGAAAAACCGTAGCGCTGCACCATCAGCTCGAAGAACTTTTCCTTGGCGTCGCGGCCGAGGAACTGGCGGTAGAATTCTATCACCGGCACGCCGTTGAGCTCGTAGACGGCGGGGCCCTCGGCCCGGGTTATGGTGAGCTCCTCGCCCACCGGCTGCCAGCCGTGGCCGTAGCCGAAGGCCGGGGTAACGCCTGGCGGCAATTGCAGCGCGGCCAGCCGGGCGCCTTTCTTGGTGAGCTCGCAGCCGCAGTACTGGAAATTGGTCCAGAAGTCCGGGTGGCTCATGCCCAGGTCGTAGTCGCCGCAGGTGAGCCCGCCGAAGACCGGTGAAAGTTTTTCGGAGACGGCGTCCACCATGCGCTGTTCGTAGCCGGTGGAGATGGAGCCAAAAACGAGCGAAAGCGCGCGCGCGGCCGGGGAGGCCACACCTTCGGCGAGACAAAGGCCGGTCTTGCGGCAGTCCTCGGAGGTCTGCGCCACGCTGAACTGCGCCTTCAGCGCCGGGTCCGACATCAGCAGCACCACTACGCTGCCGCGCGACACGCCGGCGTTGGTGATCTCGGCGTAGCAGGAGCCGCCGGTAAGCACGGCGGGGTCCACATGACGGCACAGCGCCTTGTGCACCTTGCCCTGGTCGAGCGAGATGGAAGAGAAAGCGATGGCCAGCCCCGGCCTGGGCACCGTTTTTAGCGCCTGCTTAACGGCCTGCTCCGCCGCTTTTTCCCCGTCCTTATGCAATCCCAGCCCTATAGCTATTTTCATAAATTTCCTAATCCACCCACTGGCGGCCGCAGAGGCGGCGGAACTGGCAGCCGGAGCAGTTCTTTTCGTCCACGGCGGGATAGAAAGGGAACTCCGGGTCCAGGATCTCCTCCACCAGGGCCGTGATGCCCTCTTTGAACATGCCGAAGACCGCTTCTTTGACCGGGGGCTTCCTGTTGCGCTCCTTGTAGAGGTTCTCCTCGGTTATATTCTCCCCGCCCAGCAGCAGCAGCGAGGCGTCCATGCCGGAAGCGGCCGCTCCCGGATGGGCGGCCAGGTAGGCGAGTATATAGAAAGGCAGCTGCACGGATTTAAGCGTGGCGGGCCAGTCGGCGCGCAGCCCGAGGTCGAAGCGCTGCCAGTTGGGCACGGCAGCAGTGGAGCCGGTCTTGTAGTCCAGGATGTGCACGGTGCCGCCGCGCTGGTCCACGCGGTCGGCGTAGCCTTTCAGTTTAACCGGGCCGAAGCGCGTGGCCAGTTCGGCTTTCAGCTCGGTCTCACAGCCCTGTATGGTTACCCCGGATAGGTTGTCGCGGTGATAATCCAGGATGTCGGCCAGCCGGCGCTCCACCTGCCGCTTTATCAGGTACTCGAAGCCGGCCTTGTGGCCCTTCAGTTCCTTGCCGAAGACTTTTTCGGCCAGCGCGGCTATCTCGCCGTAGTCATCCTCCATGATATTGAGCGGACGGCCCACGCGGGCGGTGAAGAATTCCTGCAGCACCTCGTGGACTATATTGCCGATGTCGCGCTGCTCTATGTCGTCGGAGACGGCGTCCTTCTCGGAGAGTCGCAGGGCGTAGCGGTAATAGAAGCGAAGGTTGCAGGCCAGGTAGGTGTCTATGGCCGACGGCGAGAACTCCCGCGCCTTGAGCGCCGCTATTATCTCCGGAGTTTTGGGCGCCGGCCTGGGGTCTGCCTGCGAGAAATCCACGCGCAGGTGCACCTCTTCCGCGGCGGGTTTCTCACCACGTCGCTCCAGGTCCCAGGCCAGGGCTTCCGCGAAGGGGCTGCGCTCCTGGTCGGCCGCGTCCTTGTAGAAGATATGCGCCTCGCGCGCGCCGTTTATGAGCGCGCTGAAATAATAGCGGGACAGCCGCTCGCGGGTTTTGTAGGTGGACAGCCCCAGCCCTTCGCGCACGAAGTGCGAGAGGATGGTGTCCTCCTTGCGGGCCGAGGGCAGGATGTCGGCGTTGGCGTCCAGGAAGAAGACCCGGCCGAACTTCAGGCCGCGCGTTTCCAGGAAGCCCAGCACCTGCAGACCCTTGAGCGGGGTGCCGGGGAAAGGATAGCTGGCGCCCTGCATGAAGGTCTTGAAGAACTTGAAATAGCCCGCGGCCCCCTCGAAGCGTTCGCTCCCCAGGCGGCTGTTGCGGAGCTCTATGATATGTTCGATGGCCTTCTCCACGAAGGGGGCCCAATACGGGTGCAGCGGGGCGGTGCTGCGCTCCGACACCTGCGAGATGAAGGCCAGCAGTTTCGAGGCGAAGTCCGCGATATCCTTCAATTCCTCGAAGGGCCGCAGCAGGGAATCATGCACGCCTTTTATATGCGCCTTCACGCCTGCGGCGTCCACGCCGGCGGCCTCAAGCCTGGCGGCGGCCGAGCGCAGCAGCTCAGCGTCGCCCTCTATCTCCCCGAGCGGCACGTACTTGTTAACCCTTTCCGAAAGGCGCTCCTCCACGGCCTGGAAGATGACGCGGCCGTGCTCGGCCGAGCCGCCGAGATAGGTGTTCTTGACGTAGGGATGGAAGACGAATTTCAGATAATCCGGGGCGAAGTAGCCGGCCTCGCCCTTTTTGTCGAGCAGGTCGCCCAGGGCGTCGAGCAGGGCGTAAACCGGCGTAGCGGAGAGCGGGTAGCCCATGGAAACGTTATACTCCAGTTCCCCCGGCAGCGCGTGTTCCAGCAGCGGGAACAGGGTGCGGGCCTCGGGCAGCACTATCACGTCGCCCGGGCCGGGGGCCTTAAGCGCGCGGGCCAGGCTGAACACCTCGCCGTGGGCGTCGGGAGCTTTATAGAAGCGCAGGCCGGGCATGGCGTCGGGCGCGGCGGCGGGGAAGGCGCCGGGCGCCGGGGCCAGGAAGGCGAACTGTTCCTCCAGGCCGGGGCCCGGCTCCAGCAGCACCTGCGCGCCGCCCGCGGCCAGGTGCTTTATGACGGCCTTCTCGCTCTGCGTCAGGGCGAAGAAACCGGCGAAGATTATCTTCTCGTACCGTTTATGGTCAAAGCCGCTTATGCCCTGCGCCACGCGCGAGTATTTTACCGAGCGCGTCAGCAGCCCCTCTTTCTCTACGGCCGCGTAGAATTCCGCGTAGAGGCCGCTGAAACTTTCCAGTTTTCGCGCGAAGGCGTCCGTCCTCAGGTCCTGCGGCAGGAGGGAATCGTAGGCGGCGAGGTCTTTGGGTGTTTTCAGCTCTATCTTCAGCTCTTCGAAGTCGCCTATGAGCTTGAGCGCCCAGGGCAGCACGGCGTCCAGGGCCAGGCCCGCCGGGTCGCGCGCTATAACGCGGCACAATTGGGCCTTGAGGCTGTCATAAAGCAGGTAGGCCAGGTCCAGGGTAGAGGCGGCGCGGCCTTTTATCCCCAGTTCCCCGGCCGCCAGGTCCATAAAGCCGTCCATGGAGGTTATCAGGGGCGCGCGCTGGGCCGCGCCGCGCTGCTCCGCGAGGTATTTGCGCAGGAAATGGGCCGGGCGCTTGCCGGGGAAGACCACCACGCAATTCTCCGGGCCGCCGCAGCCAAGCAGCAGTTCCCCGGTTTTTTCCACCAGGCTTTCTTTATGGCCTATGACCTTAAGACTCACGGTTTTAACCCTTTCAGCCCTTGACAGTTTTTTTACACGAATTAAAATAGAAGTATAACCTTATTATGGCAAAACTGCTGATACTGCTGCTCTCCCTCTGCTGCCTGCAAACCGGCGCGTACGCCTCCTCGCTCGAGGACCTGGTCTCCCTGACCATCGGCATGGAAGCGCCCTCACCGGACATCCCCTCCACGCCGGCCCCGTCCCGCACCGGCCGCCGCATCTGCGTGGACCCCGGCCACCCCAACACCTTCAACGCCGCCACCCACCAGGTGAACGGCACCAACGAGAACCACATCAACTGGGTGGTGGGCCTCAAGCTGGAAAAACTTCTGAAAGAGCGCGGCTTCGACGTGGTGATGACCAAGGGAGCCGAGCTGCAGTCCGTGGAGAACAAGGCCCGCGCCCGCTTCTGCAACGCCTCGGGGGCGGAGCTGGTGCTGCACCTGCACTGCGACAGCGCGCCCACCCGCGGCTTCGCCCTCTACTACCCGGACCAGCTGGGCACCCACGATTACAAGGACGACGCCGAGAACGGCTTCCAGGGGCCCTCGCTGCAGGTGCGCAAGGACAGCAAGACGCTGGCCGACGCGGTGGCCCGCGGCATGCGCCAGGTCCTCAGCGGCGTGCTGCGCGACCGCGGCGTGTTCGGCGATTCCCGCACCGCCGTGGGCGGCCGCCAGGGCGCGCTGACCTACTCCATATTTTCAGAGATCCCCACCCTCACCATCGAAATGGTGGTGCTGTCCGATAAGGCCGACGCGGCCTTCATCAAGACCGAGCAGGGCCAGCAGAAGATGGCCGAAGCCATAGCCGCCGGCATCTACTAGTCACCCCAAAAAAGCTAGGTATCCAACAGCTGCGGCTCTTTCCCCTCCACCACTTCCAGGAAGTAGCGGCCGTATTTCTGCACGCGCTTCTCGCCCATGCCTTTTATCTCCAGCAGTGCCTCCGGCGTGCGCGGGCGGGCGGCGGCTATCTCCACCAGCGCGGCGTCCTGGCAGATGACATAGGGCGGTATGCCGGCCTTGTCGGCCAGGGCGCGGCGCACGGCGCGCAGGCGCTCGAACAGCGCGCCGTCGGCCTCGGTAAAATCGGCGGAAACATTTTTGAGCGCCTTGGGTTTTTTCTTGCCCTTGGCGGGCTGCACCGGCAGGCCCAGCTTTACCGTGCCGCGGTCCTGGCACAGGGCGCGGCCCTCGGCCGTTATGCGCAAGAGCGGGTATTCGGAATCCTCGGTGACTTCCAGGTAATCCTGCACTATCAATTGGTCTATCCACGAGCGCACGGCGGGTTCGCCGGCGTCCTTCAATATGCCGAACACCTGCAGTTTATCGTGGCCGTTGGCGCTTATGCGCTCGCCCGGGCGGCCGAGCAGCAGGTTCACCACATAACCGGTGCCGTAGCGGCCTTCGCAGCGCCAGGCGGCGCTTAAAACCTTCTTGGCGGTCAGTATGGCCTCGTCGTCGGACAGGCCTTTGGTCTCGCCCAGGCAGACGTCGCAGGCGCCGCAGCCCTCGTCCCCGCGCCCCTCGGGCGGGTAAGGCGCGCTGAAATGGGCGGCCAGCAGGCCGTGGCGGCAGACCGGGGCGGAAGCGTAGCGGCCTATGTCGCGCAGCTGCTTCTCCAGCGCGCGGGCGCGGTCGGGCGGCAGGGTAAAATCCTTCTTGGCCAGCCAGCGGTGGGTGGCCAGGTCCGAAGCGGAGAACAGCAGCGTGCATTCCGCCGGCAGGCCGTCGCGGCCGGCGCGGCCGCTTTCCTGCTGGTAATGCTCCACGGAGCGCGGGGTATTGGCGTGCACCACGTAGCGCACATTGGAGCGGTCTATGCCCATGCCGAAGGCGATGGTGGCCACTATCACGTCGAGCTTTTCGTTGACGAAAGCGTGCTGGGCCTCCTGGCGCTCCGCGGCGCCCAGCCCCGCGTGGTAAGCCGCGCAGGAAACGCCCTCTTCCTTTAATTTTTCAGCCAGGCGCTCCACGTCTTTGCGGGTCTGGGCGTAAACTATGCCGCCCTCGCCCGGGTGGCGATGCACGGTCTCGAGCACCTGTTTGAACTGGTCCCGGCGCGGGTGGGCGCGGTAGACCAGGTTGGGCCGGTCGGGGTGACCTATCAGTATTTCGGGCGAGCGCAGGCCGAGCTGTTTTAAGATATCCTCGCGCACTGTGGGCGTGGCCGTGGCGGTAAGCGCCATGCGCGCGGCCTTGGGGAAATGGTCCAGCGCTTCGGTGAGCTTGCGGTACTCGGGGCGGAACTCGTGGCCCCAGTGGGACACGCAGTGCGCTTCGTCCACGGCGGCGAGTATCAGCCGCGGGGCTATGGCCTCGTAAAGATCCCCGGTGAGCAGGCGCTCGGGGCTGACATAGAGCAGTTCGGTGACGCCGTTCTCCAGGTTGGCGTAGGCCTCGCGCTTGGGACCCACCTTCAAATTTGAATGCAGGGCGTCTGCGGCGAGGCCCGCTTCGCGCGCGGCGGCCACCTGGTCGTCCATCAGGGCTATGAGCGGCGATACCACGAGCACCAGGCCCTTGCCCGCTATGGCGGGCAGCTGGTAGCACAGGCTTTTGCCGCCGCCGGTGGGCAGCACCACCAAAGAGTCGCGCCCGTCCAGCGCGGCCTCAATGGCCTCGCGCTGCAGCGGCTTGAAGGCGTCGTAGCCCCAGCGCTTTTTCAGGATTTCTTCCGGAGTCATCCCTCATATTATAGCAGTCCAACCCGACAAGGGCGTGTCGCGAAGTAAAGGAGGGGACGCTGATTAATAATTTCACGCAAACCCCGCTGGAGTTAGGAATTAGGAATCAACATCCCCTATTCCCTGGAGAAACTACTGGACCTCATAGGCGGCCTGGCCCTCACCGGGTTGCCCATGAGGCACATCCGCTTAGAGGCCGAACGGCCCGGCCAGGCCGCAAATGTCAATTTTGCTAAAATATTGCTGGAAAAGGCCTGAAAAGCATGACCGAAACCAAACCCCGCCATTACAAACCCGTACGAGTCGGCCCCTGCGGGGAAATACTCAGTTCCCACGGCCACTTCCCGAATAAGCCTGTCATGCCCGGCGTGCTTACGCTCGAGTGTGCGGGCCAGACCGCGGCCGCCAAAGAGACCGGCATAACGGTGCTCTCCCCCGAAGACAGCTCATTCAAACCGCAGAAACCATCAGCGCGAGGCCCCCTCGCCCCCCCTCTTCCCCATGGTTAACAAAAAACTGCAATTATTCTTTTTCCGCGCCATTGCCGTGAGCGCGCCGCTCCTGCTTGTTTTCGCCTGTTTTGAGGTCGCGCTGCGCTTTACGGGACCGCATTACTATCAATTCAACAAATACAGCCAGGTGTACTATACGAATCCGCGCGGATATTACAATATCGTGGGCATGCATGACTCGGGCTTCCTCTACGGCCTTGCCTATAAACAGAGCGAAGAGGGGTTCCGCCTGCCGCTGTCCCAGGCCGCCGCCGGAGAAAAAACCGGCCGGAGGATTCCGTCCATATTAATCCTGGGGGATTCCTTCACTTATGGCCGGGGAGTGCGTTACAAAGACCTCTATGCGACGCGCCTGCAGAAAAAACTGGACGCGGACGGGGAAGGGGAGCGCATACTGAATTGCGCGACAGAGAACTCCGACCTTCAAGAGATCATAGAAACATATGAGACGCAAGCCTCCCGACATAAGTTCAAGGTGGTCGTTTACGGCTTCGTACTTAACGACTTCGGTTTAGTGTCGGGGGGCAGAGAGATCGTGGGTTCGGACTTTATCGACCAGAACAACGGCGGCAACAGCTGGAACAGGTTCCGCGCCATGTCCGCCGTGGTCAACTATGTCTTTCACACTCTGGACAGGATAAGGCTCAGCCACAGGACGGCCCGTGCCTATCTTGACGCCTTCCGCGGCGAGAACGCCAAAACTCACTTCAAAAAATTAAACGACCTGAACGAGAAAGTAAAGGCCGACGGCGGCAGGCTGGTCATAGTTGTGTTCCCGCTGCTCTATAATTTCTCGGATTATCCCTTCAAGGAGATCCACAAAAAGATCAGGTCTTTTTGCGCAGAAAGGGACATCGCCATGCTGGACCTGTTCGCCCCTTTCTCCAGGCATCGCTCACGCCAGTTGTGGGCGGCGCCCACCGACCACCACCCCAACGAGATAGCCCACCAGATAGCCGCGAAGGAACTGGCTGATTTCCTTTACGCCGGCGGCCTCCTGGAACGGCCGGACCAGAAAGGGCACGCTGATTCCTAATTTCGCGCGAACCCCGCTGGATTCAGGAATCAACGTCCCCTTTACATCATTCCAGCGGCTCGCCGGCCAGCAGCTTTTGCAGCTTCTTGTAGCTGTCGTTGGGGTTTATGAACCTGCGGCTGATGGCCAGCGCCTGCTCGCGCCCGGCCGTGGAGCCGTTATTGAGCAGCCATTCCACGGCCTCCGCCCGGCCGTTCTCCGCGGCCATCATCAGCGGCGTGGTGCCGCCCGGGGCCGCCCCGTTCAGGTCCGCGCCGGCGCTCCGCAGCAGCTCCAGCGCCTCCACCTTGCCGGAGGCCGCGGCGTAGCTCATAACGGTGCCGTCGGCGGTGCCGCCGTAGCCGGTATCGTCCCTGGCGTGGGTGGTGCCCACGGCGGCGTTCACGTCTGCCCCGGCCTTTATGAGCAGGTCCATAATTGCGGTATTGCCCGCTTTGGCGGCGGTAAAGATGACCGGCAGGCCGTAGCGGTCGGCGGCCTCCGGGCGGGCGCCGCGCTTAAGCAGGGCCTCCACGTCCACGCTGCTGCCGAACAGCACCTGCGTCACCAGCGCTTGGTCCAGGGAGGGGTCGGGCGCGGGCGCGGCAGCCGGGGCCGCGGCCTCGCTTTGCGCCGGCGCGGCAGGGGCGGGAGCTTCTTTGTCCCCGCCGCAGCCGCACAGGAGGGCCGTGCCCAGCAGGATGCCCGCAATAGAAGTTTTTATATTCATAAACTCATTTCCTTTGTATCCCGGCGTATATCCGGGGCAGGCGTAATGACGGGGCGGTCCTACTTCCGGGGCGCTCCTCCCAGGCATTTAGGGCCCGGGCAGTTTTCCGGGTCAGCGAGCACCGCGCGGGTGCAGACCTCCAGGTATTCAGAAAGCGGCTCAAGGCCCAGCTTGCGGCGCAGCGCCTCCGTTTTGCCCGGCCTCTCCAGAGGCGCGGCAAGCAGGCAGCCCTGGCCCTTCCTTACCTCCAAATGCGTGCCGTAGCGCTGCACCTTCCGGGCGTTCATCAGCAGACGGTCCTCCAGGCGCGCGTAAAGGTCCGCGGAGACCCCGTCCTTCTTTCCGGCCCGCTTCTTCATCTCTTTAAGGAATTTTTTCTGCAGGGCCGGGTCGTGGTCGGCGTGCTGCACCACCACGGTAGCGGCTTTGAAGCCCTCTATCCCCAGCAGGGCCGGACCGGGCCAGCCTTTCTCTTTCTGCACGGCCTTAAGCCGCTCGGCGTGTTTCCTCTGCACGGCGCGCATTTCCGCTTCCCACGGCTTGCCGGCGGCGTAAAGTTCCCCGGCGCGGCCCATGGCCGCCTGGTCCTCGGCCTCTATGGCCAGGAACTCGGCGCAGAGCGCCTTGTCGGAGGCGTCGGCGCAATTCTCCTGCGCACGGACCGCCGGCGCCAGCGCAAACAGGGCGATGGCAAGTATTCTAAGCGTCATATCAGCCCGGCGCCCAGGAAGACCGCGATAGCGCCCAGCATGGCGGCCGTGATGGCCTGTATTACGGAGATGGTTACCTTGTGAAGGAATTTAAGGCCTATCACCACGCCCGACACCGAGGCGATGACGGAGACGCCGGCGATGCCGGCCGGGAAGCCGTCCACTCCGCCCGCGTCGCCCAGCAGGAAGATGGTATAGGCGTAGATCAGCATGCGGGCCAGGTCCACCATGAAGCCGATGACGGCGTTGGTGGCCACGAAGGCCTCCGG
>Ga0075012_10001485_pt1 | contig 23780 bp, 26 predicted proteins | sample All_14_2_FD_71474 | JGI IMG/M metagenome (GOLD analysis project Ga0075012, IMG submission 71474) | Freshwater microbial communities in response to fracking from Pennsylvania, USA - Allegheny Zone_MetaG_DW_15 | ecosystem: Environmental > Aquatic > Deep subsurface > Groundwater > Drilled...
GAGACCGGCGCGGGCGTGAAGCCCGACTTCGAACTGACCATCCCGGTCTCGGACTCCAAGGGCGGGCAGCGGACCATCGCCATCTCCTTCCTGAAGAGCACCACGCCGAACCAGTGGTTCGCCGAAGTTCGCGCCATCCCCGCCTCAGACGTCGTGAGCGGCGCGGGCTTGGCCAATGGACAGATCAAGACCGGCATGGTGGCCTTCACCCAGGACGGCCGGCTGGACGCCGCCGCCATGGAGGCCCTGGGGGCCGATGCCTTGTTCGAGGACGTCACCAACGCCACACTGAATTTCGGATCGTCCAGCTCGGCTGCACCGGGGGCCGACAGCGTGAACTGGGCCGCCGGCCTAGGCATCGACGAACAGTCCCTGTCGTTCGACCTCACGGCCGCCACGGGCGGCCTGACGCAGTACGACAGCGGCTCGGTCGTGCAGGCGGTGCTGACGAACGGTACCGCCTTCGGCAATCTGTCGGAGGTGAAGATCGACGAGAGCGGCTTCGTCACCGCCATCTTCGACAACGGCGTCACCCGCAAGATCGCCCAGATCGCCCTGGCCACCTTCCCCAGCCCCGACAGCCTGATGGAGGCCAGCGGCAATGCCTATCGGGTGACCCAGGGGTCGGGGACCTACAATCTGAAGTCGGCCGGGACCGGCGGGGCGGGCAAGATCGGGGCCTCTCAACTGGAAGCCTCCACGGTCGATCTGTCGGCCGAGTTCACCGGACTGATCACCACCCAGCGCGCCTATTCGGCATCGTCCAAGATCATCACCACGGCCGACGAAATGCTGGCCGAACTGATCAGCATCAAACGATGATCGGCAGGTAACGTCTCGTTAGGATGAATGAATCCTTTCGCGAATACTGGAGCAGGATGCCCTGTGGACGGATCGAATTTTATCTTTTCCTTCACCACGCCGCTTAAACGGCCCTTAGCGGCACCGCGCTACCTTCGCGTCAGTGATTGTGGTGGTGAACAAGGCTCAAGCCCATGCTTCAAGATCGGCGAATGAACGGCCAAGGCGAGCAGTATGTGGTCGGCCCGACGGGCACGCCCCTGACGCTGCGCGACCTGCCGCCCAGCAATACCGACCGCTGGGTCATCCGGCGCAAGGCCGAGGTGGTCGCGGCTGTGCGCGGCGGGCTGCTGTCGGTCGAGGATGCCCTGGACCGCTATGGCCTGACAGCGGAAGAGTTCCTGGCCTGGCAGAAGGCCATCGATAAATGGGGTATGCAGGGACTGCGTACGACGCGGATCCAGCACTATCGGGGTTAACCTCCCACTCGAAAATGCCGCCTGTGCGCGCTATATCCCGCCGATGACGCTGCTGGAGCCCTCCTGTCCCATTCCCGACATCGCCCGACCCGACATGGACGGGGCGATCGAGGCGGCGCGGCTGGCGGTCGGCTTGCCGGTCGGCTCGCGGGTGGTGGCGGCCATGTCGGGCGGAGTGGATTCGACCGTGGTGGCGGGCCTGCTGCACAAGGCGGGCTATGAGGTCGTCGGCGTCACCCTGCAACTCTATGACCACGGCGCGGCCCTGAAGAAGAAGGGGGCCTGCTGCGCGGGTCAGGATATTCACGACGCCCGGCTGGCGGCCGAGACCCTGGGCATTCCCCACTATGTGCTGGATTACGAAAGCCGGTTCCGCGATGCGGTGATCGATCAGTTCGCCGATTCCTATCTGCGGGGCCAGACGCCGGTGCCCTGCATCCGGTGCAATCAGACCGTGAAGTTCCGCGACCTGCTGGACGTCGCCCGCGACCTGGGGGCCGCGGCCATGGCCACGGGCCACTATGTCCGCCGCTCGGTGAGCCCGGACGGGCGCGTCCAGATGCGAAAGGCGATCGACCATTCGCGGGACCAGTCCTATTTCCTGTTCGCCACCACGCGGGATCAGCTGGACTATCTGCGCTTTCCCCTGGCTGATCTGGAAAAGCCCCAGGTGCGGGGCGTGGCGGCCGAGCTGGGCCTGAAGATCGCGGCCAAGCCGGACAGCCAGGACATCTGTTTCGTGCCCAGCGGCGACTATCGCACCCTGATCGACCGCCTGCGTCCGCAGGGGCGCGAGGCGGGCCAAATCGTGCATATGGACGGCCGGGTCCTGGGCACCCATGCCGGGATCACCGACTATACGATCGGCCAGCGCCGGGGGCTGAACGTGGCTGTAGGCGAGCCGCTGTTCGTCACGAAACTGGATCCCGATCAACGCCGGGTCATCGTCGGCCCGCGCGAGGCCCTTCTGACCGCCGCCCTGACGCTGGACGAGACCAACTGGCTGGGTGACGAGGCCTCAATCCAGGAAGCGGCCGAGGCTGGAAAGCCGGTGCTGGCCCGCGTCCGCTCGACCCGCCCCCCCTCGCTCGCGCATCTGACGCTGAGCGACGGCATCGTCGGCATCGCCTTCCAGACTGGCGAGGAGGGCGTGGCCCCCGGCCAGGCCTGCGCCCTGTACGATCCGGCCGATCCGGACCGGCTGCTGGGCGGCGGCTTCATCCAGACGACCACAGCCGTTGTCTGAGCCCGCGGTCGACCCGCTGTCGCTGGCGGTACGGACGGGCCTGCCGGTCGAGATGCGGTATCTGCTGGACGCCTTCCCACGCGAGCGCTGGCCGGCGGCTGGCATGGCGGGCACGGCGGCCTTCTGGCTTCAGATGCATTCGGGGTTCCGTGCCCAGCAGGCGCGGATGCAGGCCGTGACCGACCAGTGGCGATCGGGGCGGATCGACCTGCGACAACTTCACGGTGGCCTGCTGCCCCTGCTTCAGGATTTCCTGAGTCACCTGAACGGGCACCACCGGATCGAGAGCGGCCAGTATTTCCCGGCCTTCGGTCGGATGGAACCGCGCATCGCGGCGGGGCTGGCTCTGCTGGATCGCGACCATGACGCCATCCACGCCCATCTGGAGGCCCTTTATCGCAACGGCCTGGCCTTTCATCAGGCAGTGGCGGCCGGTGCGGTCGATACAGCCGATGCCGCTGGCCGTCTGGCCGAGGCCCTGGACCGGGCCGCACTGCCCCTGGCCCGGCATCTGGACGACGAAGAAGAGATCGTCATCCCGCTGATGGCCCTGCGCGGCGATCCACACGGCTGAGAGCGGCGTTCATTGAGCGCGAGACAGGCCGCATCCAATCGGGTCATATGCGGCCTCATAAGCATCGAGACATCGATGTCCTCAAGGAGCCTTTCTCATGCGCGCACTCGCCCTCGGCCTGGTTTCCGCCTTGGCCCTGACCGTCGCCGTTCCGCTGGCCTCCGGCCCGGCCCTGGCCCAGACCGCTCAGGAGACGGCGGCACATCCCACCTATTCCGCCGCCCAGTTCTTCGAGACGACCAGCTATGGCATGGCCAGTGGTGCCGGCCTGGCCTGGTCGCCCGATGGCCAGTCGGTGCTGATCTCGTCCGACGCGACGGGCGTGTTCAACGCCTATGCCCTGCCGATCGACGGCAGCGTGCCCCGTCCCCTGACCACCTCGGGCGATGTCGCGACCTTTGCCGAGAGCTATTTCCCGAACGACGCCCGCGTTCTGCTGAGCGCCGATGCGGGCGGCGGCGGCAGCGAGCTGACCCATATCTTCGTGCGCGAACTGGACGGCACGGTGCGCGACCTGACGCCGGGCGCGGCGGTCAAGGCGGACCTGCTGGGTTGGTCGGGCGACCGGTCGGTGTTCTGGATCACCTCCAACGCGCGCGATCCCAATGTCTTTGACGTCCTGGCCGTCGATCCGGCGACCTATGAGACTAACCTGCTGTTCGAGAACCCCGGCATGGTGGTGACGGCCATGTCGCGCGACGGGCGTTGGATCGCCCTGACCAAGCCGGTGACGAGTGCCAACTCCGATGTCTATCTGGTCGATCTGGAGGGCGACAAGACGCCCCGGCTGATCACCGAACACCAGGGCAATATCGCCTATGGCACCTATGACTTCACGCCGGACAGCCGGTCGTTGGTCCTGGCCACGGACGAGCATGGAGAATGGAACCAGGCCTGGCTGTACGATCTGGCCACCGGCGAGCAGAGGCCCTTCCTGCAAGCCGACTGGGACGTGATGTTCGTCACCTTCTCGCCGTCCGGCCGCTACCGGGTGTCGGCGATCAATGCCGATGCCTCGACCCGGCTGACGCTGCTGGACACGACCACCGATCAGCCGGTGGCGCTGAACGGCCTGCCGGAAGGCAATATCGCCAGTGTCCGCTTCAACCCCGACGAGAGCCGCATCGCCTTCACCCTGTCGTCCGACACCTCGCCCAACGACGTCTTCGTGGCCGACCTGGGCACGGGCGAGGCGCGGCGCCTGACCACCGCCCTGAACCCCGCGATCGACGAGGATCAGCTGGTCGAGGCCACCATCGTCCGCTACGCGGGCGAAGGCGGCGTCATGGTCCCGGCCGTGCTGTATCGCCCGCGTGGAGCCAGCGCGGACAATCCGGTACCAGCGATCGTGCTGGTGCACGGCGGACCCGGCGGCCAGACCCGGCGCGGCTATTCGGCCATGGTCCAGCATCTGGTCAATCACGGCTATGCCGTGCTGGGGGCCAACAACCGGGGCTCGTCCGGCTATGGCAAGACCTTCTTCCACCTTGACGACCGGGCCCATGGCGAGGCGGACCTGCGCGACATCGTCGCCGGGGGCCAGTGGCTGAGGGATCAGGACTGGGTGGCCGACGATCAGGTGGCGGTCATGGGCGGATCCTATGGCGGTTACATCACCGCCGCGGCCCTGGCCTTCCATCCCGAGGCGTTCGAGGCCGGGGTGAACATCTTCGGCGTCACCAACTGGGTCCGGACGCTGGAGTCCATTCCGCCGTGGTGGGGGGCCGAAAAGGACGCCTTGTTCGACGAGATGGGCGATCCGGCAACCGATGCCGAGCGTCACCGCCGCATCTCGCCCCTGTTCCATGCCGCCAACATCCAGCGCCCGATGCTGGTCGTCCAGGGGGCCAACGACCCGCGCGTGCTGCAGGTCGAAAGCGACGAACTGGTCGCCGCCATCCGCGCCAACAATGTGCCGGTGGAATACGTCCTCTTCCCCGACGAGGGCCACGGATTCCTGCGCCGCCAGAACCGCATCACGGCCCAGGAGGCCTATCTGACCTTCCTGAACACCTACGTCAGGAAGTAGGTCGCCGCCGAGATTGAAGAGGTAGTTTCACGGCTACCTCTTCACACGGTCCTCACGCCGCCTCGTCGGCCCGGGGCATGACTTCGCCGACGGTGGGGCAGTTTTCGACGCGCGTCAGGGCGATGTCGCGGGGTTTGACGATTTCCTCGCAGTGACGGCAGGCGATGCGGGGGTCCAGGGAGTGACCGCAAGTCTTGTGGATCATGTCGATGCCAGCGTCGCTGTCGCCATAGACGTGTTTGGCCCCCCAGCCGTGCAGGGTCACCAGCACGGCGTACAGATCCTTGCCCTTGGGTGTCAGGACATATTCGTTCCGGGGCGGGCGCTCGGAATAGAGGCGGGGCTCCAGCACCCCGTGCTGCACCAGGGATTTAAGCCGCGCGGCCAGGACGTTCCGCGCCAAGCCCAGCCGCTCCTGCCACTGTTCGAACCGGCTGACGCCGTTGAAGGCATCGCGGATGACCAGCAGCGTCCAGGGGTCGCCGATGACCTCCAGCGTCGCGGCGATCGAACAGCTTTGTCGGGAATAGTCTGCGGTACGGCCCATAGGCGGAAGGTGACGCCGCGTCAGCCATTTGGCAAGTGGGTTGCCAATCGGGACGCACATTGCATTTGAGCGAAACCAGTGTCAGTCTTGTTTGGCAACGGACGTGAGGGCTTCAGCCCGCGCGCTTTCTGCATTCCTCACCTGAACACGGGCGAAAGCGTCGTCTTTCGCCCGTCTCCTTGCCACGCTATCGCACAACCATGATCCAGCAGACCCTAGAACAGGCCCTGATCCTGACCCCAGTCGCGGAGGGGATGCTGAGCGCCGACCTGCACGGCGACTTTTCGAACGGACCAGTCAGCCAGCCACCCGAGGCCGGGTTCCCCTTCGGCGGGCTGCTGGCGGCGCTAAGCGCCTCTGCGATGCGGACGGGCCTCGGCACCAGCGGGCCGCTGCGGACCTTGTCGGTCCAGTATCTGGCGGCGGCGCGCTATGGCGAGCGTCTGGATTTCGCGCCGCGCCTGCTGCGCGGCGGACGCAGCGCCGCCTTTGCTCAGGTCGAGGCCAGCCAGGGCGGGCGCCTGACCAATCACGCCACGGCGACCTATGGGGCCGATGTTCCGGGCCCCGCCCTGACGCCCCTGACCCTGCCGCCTCCGCCGCTGGCCGATCTGGACCCCAAGGCCCAGCTCAGCGGCCCAATGGCACCCCATTTCGCCCAGCACGTCGAATATCGCTTCGACGGAGGTCCGCACATCCTCAGCGGCCGTGACGGAGCCTCTGCCATCGAGCGGGTCTGGATGCGGATCGGAGACGGTCGCGCCCTGGACGAGATCGCCCTCTGCTATCTGCTGGACGCGCTCTAACCGCCCGTCTGGACGGCCCTGACGCGGCCCGTGGCGATGTCGACGGTGGACCTGCGCTATGACTTCCTGACCGATCCGTCGCCCGAAACGGCGCCCGACGGCTGGGCCTTCTTCGAGTTCCGGATGCTGGACTTCGGCCTGGGCTGGACGGTGGACGAGGCCACCGCCTGGGGCGCGGACGGCACCCCGCTGGCGATATCGCGCCAACGCCGCAAGCTGGCCCCCCAGAGGACGCCGCGCGAAGGGTGATGCTTGCGCCCGCGCCCCGATGCGGCGATCTAGCCCCACAGTCTCTCTAAGGATTTCGATCATGTCCGCCGCCGATCCCGTCGTCATCGTCTCGTTCGCCCGCACGCCCATGGGTGGGTTCCAGGGGGCCCTGTCCGGTGCCAGGGCGACGGACCTGGGCGCGGCGGCGGTCAAGGCGGCGGTCGAGCGGGCGGGCCTGTCTCCGGACAAGGTCGAGCAGATCTACATGGGCTGTGTCCTGCCGGCCGGCCTGGGCCAGGCCCCTGCACGCCAGGCTGCCCTCGGCGCGGGTCTGGGTCTGCACGTCGAGGCGACGACCGTGAACAAGATGTGCGGATCGGGTCTCCAGGCCGTGATGATGGCGTCCGACAGCCTGTTGGCCGGTTCGGCGGACGTGATCGTGGCGGGTGGGATGGAGTCGATGACCGGCGCCCCCTATCTGATGACCAAGCACCGCGGCGGGGCCCGGATCGGCCACGACACCATCGTCGACAGCATGATGATGGACGGGCTGGAGGATGCCTATACCCCCGGCAAGCCGATGGGCTCATTTGCCGAGGACAGCGCCCGCACCTATCAGTTTACGCGAGAGGCGCAGGACGCCTATGCCGTCGAAAGCCTGACCCGGGCCCGCGCCGCCATCGCCTCGGGCGCCTTCAAGGCCGAGATCACCCCGGTCGAGGTCACCACGCGCAAGGGCACCGAGACGATCGTCGAGGACGAACAACCCGGCAAGGCCATGCCGGAAAAAATCCCCGGCCTGAAGCCCGCCTTCGCCAAGGACGGCACCATCACGGCGGCCTCCTCGGCCTCCATCTCTGACGGGGCAGCCGCTCTGGTCCTGACCCGGCAAAGCGTGGCCACGGCGCTGGGCCTGCCCGTCGTGGCCCGGATCGTCAGCCACGCCTCCCATGCCCATGAGCCCGGCCTGTTCACCACCGCCCCGGTCCCGGCGATGCGCAAGGCCCTGGACAAGGCCGGCTGGTCGGTCGGCGACGTCGATCTGTGGGAGGTCAACGAGGCCTTTGCCGTGGTGCCGATGATCGCCATGCAGGAACTGGGCATCGACCATGCGCGGCTGAACGTGAACGGCGGGGCCACCGCCCTGGGTCACCCCATCGGCGCCTCGGGTGCCCGCGTCCTGGCCACCCTTCTGGCGGCGCTTCAGGCACGCGGCGGCCATAAGGGCGTCGCCTCCCTTTGCATCGGCGGGGGCGAGGCCGTGGCCATGGCGGTCGAACTGGCCTGACCACGATCCATTAGAAAAACTATCCCCTCGCCACAAATCATATCGGTTCAGAACGACGGGGGTCCGGCCATAGGCTCACCTTCGCGGCACCACTCCCCGGTGCCGGGAGGGCTGACCCATGACACTCAGACAGAAATCCTCGGGACGAAAACCCATCGGGCGCGCAGCGCTGGCGACATCCACGGCGATGATCGTCTGCGCCCTGCTCGCCCCCACGGCCCAGGCCCAGGACGGCGGCACGTCGTCCGATGCCCAGGATCCCCGCTCGCGTCTGGTCTATGACGCACCCGAGATCATCGTCACCGCGCGGCGCCGTGCCGAGAACGTCCAGGACGTGCCGATCAGCCTGACCGTGGTCAATGGCGAGGCGCTGGAACGCACCAATACCAACAATGTCGGACAGCTGACCCAGCTGGCCCCCAGCGTGCAGCTTCTCTCTTCGAACCCGCGCAATACGGCCATCACGATCCGCGGCCTGGGGGCCAGCTACGGCCTGGCCAACGACGGGCTGGAACAGGGCGTCGGCGTCTATGTCGATCAGGTCTATAACGCCCGCCCGGCGACGGCGACGCTGGACTTCGTCGACCTGGACCGGATCGAGATCCTGCGCGGCCCCCAGGGCACCCTGTTCGGCAAGAACACCACCGCCGGGGCCCTGAACATCACCACCCGCAGCGCCTCCTTCACGCCCGAGGCGGCGATCGAGGGCACGGTCGGCGACTATGGCCTGGACCAGTTCAAGCTGAGCGTGTCTGGCCCGCTGATCGGCGACCTTGTGGCCGGGCGGCTGTCGGTCGTCTCGACCGATCGCGAAGGCTTCATCAGGAATGTCACCACCGGCCAGATCCAGAACGATGCCAAGAGCATCAGCCTGCGTGGCCAGTTGCTGATCGAGCCGACGCCCGCCCTGACGGTACGGCTCTATGCCGACTACAGCCGCCAGGAAACCGAGTGCTGCACCCAGGTCTATGTCCGGGTCGCACCGACGCTGCGGCCTGCCGCCCAGCAGTATCCGACCCTGGCCGCGGGTCGTGGCTATGCCCCGCCCAGCCTGAACCCCTATGACCGGCTGGCCGATGTCGATGCCGACATCCAGGCCGACCAGACGCATCTCGGCTTCTCGGCCATCACCGACTACGACTTCGGGCCGGTCACCCTGACCTCGGTCACGGCCTATCGCGAGTGGGAATGGGACCCGGCCAACGACCGCGACTATACCGCCCTGGACATCGTGCGACAGTCGGCCAACCCGTCGGAACAGGACCAGTTCAGCCAGGAGTTCCGCCTGGCCTCCAACGGCGACAGCGCCATCAGCTGGGTCGCAGGCCTGTATTACTTCAACCAGACCGTGGCCACGACCGGGGTCACCGAATACGGCTCGGACGCGACCTACTGGCTGCTGGGCGGCGGCCTGCCCGATACCCTGCTGGACGGCTACAAGGTCTTCAACACCTCCAGCATCACGACCGACAGCTATGCCGTCTTCGGCCAGCTGACCTGGGAAGTCACCGACCGCCTGCGGATCACGCCGGGCCTGCGCTATACGGTCGAGGACAAGTCGGGCAGCTATCTGGCCACGGTCGAGGGCGGCCTGGCCAATCCGACCTCGGCCCAGCAGACCCGCCGCCTGGGCATCGCCCGGCCGCAGTTCTATGAGGCGGAAACCTCGGACGACAGCCTGTCGGGCCAGGTGGCCGTGTCCTATGACGTGACCGAGGACGTCTTGGCCTATGTCAGCTATGCGCGCGGCAACAAGTCGGGCGGAATCAACATGGCAGGCATCCCGACCTTGCCCGATGGCAGCCCGGCCCTGAACAGCGCCGTGGTCCGGCCCGAGGATGTCACCACCTATGAGGTAGGCTTGAAGACCCAGGCCTTCGACCGGCGCCTGACCGCCAATCTGGCGCTCTATCGGACCGAGATCGAGGACTTCCAGGCCAATGTCGTGGACGCCGGACCGGGGGCCCTTCGCGGCTATCTGGCCAATGTCGAGAAGGTCGAGATTCAGGGCGTCGAGCTGGACCTGGCCTTCCAGCCGATCGATGCCTTCAGCGCCTATGCCAACATCGCCTATACCGACGGCGAGTATGCGTCCTTCACCAATGGCCCCTGCCCGCTGGAGCGCGTCGGCGCATCGACCGCCGCCTGCGACCTCAGCGGCGAACAGTTCCCCGGCGTGTCCCCTTGGGCCGTATCGACGGGCGGGGAATACCGCCTGCCGTTCGACGGCCTGGGCCAGTTCGGAGAATTCTATCTGGGGGCGGACGCCAGCTATCGCTCGACCTACAACTCTGACGCCACGGTGTCGGACTATACCGAGATTGAGGGCTATGCCCTGGTCAATCTGCGGGCCGGATTCCGCTCGGACGACAACTGGGAAGCCTATGTCTTCGTCAAGAATGCCTTCGACGAGGACTATCTGCAGTTCGTCAGCGTCCAGACCGGCAACTCCGGCCTGGTGATCGGAAATCCCGGCGACCCGCGCACGATCGGCATCACGATCAGGGCGCGCTACTGACGGCTCAGGCCGCGCTGGCGAAACGATCCAGCGCGGCCTCCAGGTCGGGGGTGTCCACGGCGACGTGGCGGGCCCCGGCGGCCTGTTGTTCCTCGATGGTGTGAAAGCCCCAGGCGACACCCAGCGGGTGGGCCCCGGCGTTCAGGGCCATGACGATGTCGTGGCTGGTGTCGCCGATCATGACCGTGCCGGCTGGCGTCGCCCCGCAGGCCGTCATGGCGGCCCTCAGCATCGCGGGGTCCGGCTTGCCCGGCCCGTCCTCGGCACAGTGGGACGAGACGAACAGCTCGGCCCAGCCCTCGCGCGCCAGATTGCGGGTCACACCGCGCCGGTTCTGCCCCGTGGCCAGGGCCAGCCGCCAGCCGTCCCTGTGAAGGCGGCGCAGGGTGTCCATCACGCCGGGATAGAGCGGTTCCTGAAACGCCTCTTCGTGCATCCGGCGGAAACTGGCCTGGAACGCCGCGACGAAGTCGGCCAGCTCCGCATCCGTCAGGGTCGGTTCCAGCGTGTGCAGGGCGTGATGCAGCGACAGGCCGACGATCCGGCGCACCCGGTCGTACTCCGGCTCGGGCAGACCCAGGTCGCGCGCCGCCTCCGTCGCGGCGCGAAAGATCGACGCCCGGCTGTCCACCAGGGTGCCGTCGATGTCGAACACGGCAAGAGGCCTCAACGCGCGCGCCTTACGCCCACGAACGGGTCGTCGCGGCCTTCTGACGGCTCGAAGCCGAAATGGGCGAAGCCGGCCTTCATCTCGGGGCTCAGGGGGGCCTCGACGGTCAGGGTGCCGCCGGACGGATGGTCCAGTTCGATGCGGCGGGCGTGCAATTGCAGTTTCAGGACGCCGCTGAGCTGGGCCGAGGCCTCGTCGCCGTATTTGGGATCGCCAAGGATCGGGTGGCCGATCGCCTTCATATGCGCCCGCAGCTGATGGGTCCGCCCGGTGAAGGGACGCAGCGCCACCCAGGAGGCGCGCTGTCCCGCATGGCTGATGACGCTGAAGGCGGTCTCGGCCGGTTCGGCCCCCGTTTCCTTGCGGTCGGCGGGGCGCATGATCTCATAGTCGTTGATGCCGGACTTCTTCAGCGGCAGGTCGATCTGGCCGCTGCCCGGCTTGGGCAGGCCCATGACGATGGCCCAATAGGTCTTCTTGGCCTGACGACGGGCAAAAGCCCCGGCCAGTCGCTTGGCCGCCTCCGGCCCCTTGCCCAACAGCAGGACGCCGGAGGTATCGCGGTCCAGGCGGTGGACCAGCCGCGGCCGCTCCAGCCCCTCGCCCCAGGCCGACAGCAGGCGGTCGACGTGTTTCGTGGTCTTGGTGCCGCCCTGCACCGCCAGGCCGTGCGGCTTGTTCAGGGCGATGACCAAGTCATCCTCATACAGCACCAGGGACCGGGCAAAGGCGATGTCGCGCTCGGACAGTTCGTGCGGATCGCCCGGCTGGCGCGGCGCATCCTCGGGCAGGGGCGGCACGCGCACCACAGCCCCGGCGTTCAGCCGCCCCTCGGGCTTGATCCGGGCCCCGTCGACGCGGATCTGGCCGCTGCGGGCCAGCTTCTGGACCTGGATATGCGAGACATGGGGCCAGCGCCGCTTGAACCAGCGGTCCAGGCGGATGCCGTCCTCAGCACCGTCGACCACCAGGGTCTGGACCTCGCGGCTCATGCCAGAACCCGCCGGGCCAGCATCAGGCCCAGGAACAGGGCGGCGATCGACAGCGCCACCGACACGCCGACATAGGCCGCCGCCGTTCCCAACCGCCCGCGCTCGATCATCAGCGCCGCCTCCAGCGAGAAGGCCGAAAAGGTGGTGAACCCACCCAGCACGCCGACGGCGGCGAAGACACGGATAGTTTCCTGACCCGCTCCGCCCCGCAGCGCCAGCCAGCCCGTCAGCAGCCCCATCAGCAGTCCGCCCAAGACATTGACCGCCAGTGTGCCCCAGGGCCAGGCGACGCCGGGTACCAGTTTCATCGCGGCCTGGCCGACCGCGTATCGGGCCATGGAGCCGAGGGCCCCTCCCAGGGCGACGATAAGGAAACGTGTCATGTCGGCGCGCTTATACGCCGTCGCGGGGATTTGCGAAGCGGCCCCCCGGTCCAAGCCTGACGTAAACTTCACTTGCAGCCCGACAGGGTTAACGGCGATAGCTGGACTGCGCCGCTTCGCGCCCTGGGAGAACGCGGGTGGCCGGGCCGCGCGATCTGGCATAATCACCGGCCAGAACTTGGGATCGAGTCGCCGGCCATGTCTAATGAAACGCCAGTATCGCCGGGTTCCGACGCTCATTTGCCTTTTGCCGCCAACCCGCCGCCGGCCGGTGCAGAGAATAATCCCGACCGCGAGGCTCCGGCCCCGACGCCGCCCGCGTCCCAGCGGCTGCGCTCGGCCGACGGCATTCTGAAGCCGATCGGCGAAAGCCACTATTTCTCCTACGACCCCGAAGAGATCGCGGGGGTTTCGGCCCACATCGACGAATATTTCAACCAGGCGCTGGACATCTTTCCGTTCTGGGAGTCGGACGGAAAGCCGGACCGCTTCCACGTCCTGTACACCCGCCAGATCAACGAGCGTTTTCCCGCCGACCTGGATATCCGCAGCCACATCCATGACTATGGACGCGGCGTCTTCGGGGCCCTGCTGGTCCACATCGGGTCCAAACGCTTGGCCCAGGCACTGGCGCTGGTAGCCTTCACCCTTCTGGCGACGCTGGGCCCCACTTGGTTTTCGACCTGGACGGGATCGCAGCCTATGGGACTGGGCTTGGCGGTGGTGGCCATGTTCGCGACCGTCGGGGTGTTCTGGGGCGTGCTGGCCATATTGTTTGTCCAGTACCGGTTCCGGCTGGAGAACGATTCATACGAGATCTCGCGCGAGATCGTGCAGAGGACGCGCGAGTTGCAGAACCTGTTCACCTCGGCCCGCGCCATGGCCGACCAGGCCGAGACCCAGTATCAGATGGACGGCAAGGCCTGGGGCCAGCGCGCCCTCTATCTGACCCGCCTGACCATGTGGATCGGCGCGCGGATGGAATATCTGGAGAAATACATCCAGCTGGAACTGTGGCGCGTCCGGCGCGAGCGCTACTGGATGCGCTGGGTCGCGCGCATCGTCACCCCCCTGATCCTGGTCGTGTGGCTGGTGCTGTTCGCGCTGGAGCCCGCCCCCGCCGAGGCCGGGGCCTTCCGTGCGCTGCAAGCGCTGGCCGTGGTCCTGGGAGTCTTCGTCAGCTGGATATCCTATGTGCGCTGGCAAACGCCGGTCGCGGCGATCCAGGACAAGCTGGGGGCCGAGAACTGGGTCCGTTACGCCTCGCTGGACGTCGACAACGCGGTCGGCGACCAGGTGCGCCGCGACAAGGAACGCCTGGTCGAATACCGGGCCCTAACGCGCGGCCGTTAAGGCCGGATGGCGTCGCGCACCCCGCGCGCGTCATAGGCATCGGGGCGGTCGGGTCGCTCGCCCCTGCCCAGCACCACCTCCAGCACTGTCGAGGTCGGCGACGGGCCGCTGAGGTTCAGCCCGACGCCCACGCCGACCCCCGAGCTGGAAAACCCGCCATATCGGCTGCTCCCCGCCCCGATCGAGACATTGGGTCGAATGCCTCCTGCGCTGTCGGGGCGGCCGTCGGTCCAGCGCTGCGTTACCTCGAACCAGTCATAGCCCTGCTCCAGCGTCAGCTCGGCGGCCCGCAGCAGCGCCCGGTCAGCCACCGGCCCCGGCGCGCCGACACCGCGATAGGTGACGCGATAGCGGTTGGACTCGATCCTCTGCTCGGCAAACCCCTGACCGCTGGGCGACCCCTGCGGCCCATAGGGGGCCAGGCTGGCACAGGCGGATACGGAAAGACCGGCGATCAGGGCGAGGATGAGGGGGCGCATGGCGGTTTCCAGAGACCAGTTGGTACCTATCCAGTGCCCCAACGGAATCGCGGTTCCCAAACGTCGTTTGGCCATTAGGGGGTTTTCTCGATCACCGATTGGGCGTTTTCTAGCCAGGGGAGAGGTCGACGCGCGCCAAAGGACGCGTCGGTTGCACAGAAACTGAATGCCGCATTTCAAGCTAGGATCGGGGGCCGAGAGCCTTCGTGCCCTTCAGGGTTCGGAGCTGTTGACCAATGGCTGCGTCAACATCATCGCCCTGGACGCCGTCCGCGACCGGGCCCAGGCACTTTGGCCACGCAAACGCGAACTGGTCTGGGACTTCACCGAAAGGCATCTGAAGGCCCGGCTGACGCCGCATGACATCGTCCTGCGGGTCGACGACACCAGCTTTTTGGTGGCCATCTCCGCCGACTATGCCACCGCCGCCCAGGCCGTCTGTATGCGGGTACTGGAAGAGGTGCTTCTGCATTTCATCGGGCATTTGGACCACGCCGACGTCACCATCCGTCGCGTGGATGCGATTTCCGAGGACGGTCTGACCTGTTCGCCGGTGGACGTGTCTCGTATCCCCTCGCTGGATCAGATGGCTTCCACGGCCGCCGAGGCCATGCACCCGCCCAGGAGGAAGGAGGCGGAAAAGAATCCGGCCCTGTTCACCTCCATCTCGGGGCGGCCGCTCAGGGTCGATTTCAGGCCGCGCCCGATTTCCAGCCTCCAGCACGGCGTCATGACCGCGCTGCACATGAGCCGGACAGTGACCGACGAGGAAAGCGGATCAGAGCTTTCAGCCGCCGATCTTGATGCCCTCACGGACAGCGACCTGATCCGCATCGACACCCTGACGCTGGACTATGCCCAGCTCTTCCACATGGGGGCCCAGGATGCCGGGCAGGCCGGACTGCTGATCCCCGTTTCCTACAGAACCCTTCTGAACCGTCGCGGTCGCGAGGCGCTGCTGGCACAGGGCGCGGGCCAGGCAATGTTCAAGTCCGGGGCGGTGTTCGAGATTCTGGATCTGGATCAGGGCACACCGCCCAGCCGCGTCGCCGAAGCCGTCTCGATCGGCAAGACCCTGGCCCGTGCGGTCTTCGCCCGCGTGCCGGAAGGACGGCGGGGGTTGCTGCCCCTCACCAACGTCGGTCTGGCGGGTCTGACGGCCCGGGCCGATCGCCTGCCCCATCTCGGGCCCGCCCCCTCGCGCGAGATCGACCGACTGGCCGCCTTGATGAAGAAGATTGCGCGCACCCTGATCGCCCTGGACGCCAGCGGCGAGAAGGCCCAACTAAAGCTGCGAGCCGCCGGTTTCACCCATGTCGGCATCCTGCATCCGGTGGCCCGCGACCTGAAATCCGCTACGGACAGGCCGCCTGTCGCAACGTCATGAAATCCTCCGGCGGCGGGGCCTCGACCGTCAGATAGCCGCCCGAGGGATGCGGAAACTTCAGCCGGGCGGCGTGCAGCATCAGGCGCGGTGCCGGCATTCCGGCAAACGTCAGCGCCCCGCCATAGCGGACGTCCCCCGCCAGCGGCCGGCCGATATGGGCCATGTGCACGCGCAACTGATGCATCCGCCCGGTCACCGGCGACAGCTCGACCAGCGCCCCGTCGACGCCTTGGGCCAGGGTGCGATAGCGGCTCTGGGCCGTCTGTGCGCCGGGCGTGCCGGGCTCGACCACCCGCATATAGCTTTCGCGGCCGATCTCCTGGCGCAGCAGCGAGGCCTCGATCACGCCGGACGCCGGGTCGGGGGCGGCGGAGACCAGGGCCAGATAGGTCTTCTGGAACCGCCGCGCCTCGATCGCCTTGCCCAGGAAACCGGCGGCAGGCTTGGTCCGCGCCGCCAGGATGACACCCGAGGTATCGCGGTCCAGCCGATGCACCAGGTCCGGCCGCTTGCCGTTCGACCGGGCAAAGGCCCACAGCAGATCGTCCAGCGTGTTGGCCTGGATGCGGCCGCCCTGGCTGGACAGACCCGCCGGCTTGTTGAAGGCCAGGACGTGCTCGTCCTCATGGATCACCCAGGCGCGAACGTCGGCGATCTCTTGCTCGGTCAGGACGGGGGGCTCTCTCACCGCGCCTGCATAGGCGATGGGAGCGGCCGCGTCAGCCGTTTAGCGCAGCACGCCCGCCTTCGACATCGACCAGGCATACCAGGCCTGGAACGCCGCCAGCGCCGCGATGACCCAGGGCATGATCTTCATCATGGCCATGGCCTCCGGCAGTTCCGGCATGGGGTTCATCAGGCCGAACACCAGACTGCCCACCGCCCCCAGAAACGACAGGGCGAACACCGGCGCGGCCAGCTTGTTTCGGATCAGCAGCAGGACGGCGGCCAGCAACCCACCCCACACGCCCAGGACCCAGGGCACATACATCCAGTTCGGCATGGCGGCGAAATAGTCGATCATCGGCTGGTCGAAGCCGGACGCCCGCAGATAGGCCTCGCCCTGCGTCGTCGTCATGACGAAGTCGAACGCCCCAAACCCGTTCCAAAGCAGCGAAATCCCACCGACTACCCACAGGTGCCACGGCGTCTTGACGGTCATCGAAGTCATCGAACCCCTCCCAAGGTCTATGACCGCAACCTACGCCCTAAACCGCCCCCGCGACAATGAACGCCGTTCAGTCAGACGGACCTATTTGTCGTAGACCAAGCGGCATTCGCCATCGATCACGGTGTAGCGACCGTTGGAGGCATCGACGAACGCGATACTGCCCCCGCGGTCGCTGATCTTGCCGGTAGAGCGACCCTGGAAGGTCTGGGTACCATAGCTCCAGCAGGTGACATCGGCCGGGCGATCGCTGAAGGTCGCCTCGCGACGGGCGCGCCCACTGTCGGTGCAGGCCGAAAGCCCGACCGCCACCGCCACGGTCGCCAGGATCATCATCGTCTTCATGCGTCGTCTCCCTTGGTCGCCGCTTCGGCCCGCATCGCGGCCCAGCGCTCCAGCCGTTCCTTGACCTTGGCCTCGTGCCCCTCGCCTTTTGGCGCATAGAAGGTGCGCCGGTCCATCCCGTCGGGGAAGAAGTCGGCACCCGAGAACCCCTCGGGCGTATCGGGGTCGTATTGGTAACCCTTGCCGTAGCCCAGCGACTTCATCAGACTGGTCGGGGCGTTGCGGCTATGGGCGGGCGGCATCAGGGAACCGGTCTCGCGCGCCGCCTTGGAGGCCGCCTTATAGGCCTCATAGACCCCGACCGACTTGGGCGCGGTGGCCAGGTGCACCACCGCCTGGGCCAGGGCCAGTTCCCCTTCGGGCGATCCCAGGAAGTCATAGGTATCCTTGGCCGCATTGGCGACCAGCAGCGACAGCGGGTCCGCCTGGCCGATGTCCTCCACCGCCATCCGCACGATCCGCCGCGCCAGATACAGCGGATCCTCGCCCCCGTTCAGCATCCGCGCCAGCCAGTACAGCGCCGCGTCCGGGTCCGACCCGCGAACCGATTTATGCAGCGCGGATATGAGGTTATAATGTTCTTCTCTGCTCTTGTCGTAAGCAGGCGCACGCTTTTGCAGCGTGCCGGCCAGTCCCTGCACATCCAGCGTTACATCGGCGGGCAGGTCGAACAGCACCTCGCTCATGGTCAGCAGATAACGGCCGTCGCCGTCCGCCAGGGCCAGCAGGGCGTGACGCGCTTCCGCCGTCAGGGGCAGGGTGCGTTCCTCGTGCGCCTCCGCCCTGATCAACAGTTGATCCAAAGCCGCATCATCCAGCCGCTTCAGCACGAAGACCTGGCTGCGCGACAGCAATGCGCCATTCAGCTCGAACGACGGGTTCTCGGTCGTGGCCCCGACCAGGGTCACCACCCCCTCCTCCACGAACGGCAGGAAGCCGTCCTGTTGCGCGCGGTTGAAGCGGTGGATCTCGTCGACGAACAACAGGGTGGACTGGCCGGCCGCACGCCGCATCCGCGCCGCCTCGAATGCCTTCTTCAGGTCTGCGACGCCCGAGAAGACGGCGCTGATTTGCTGGAACTGATACCCCGCCGCCTGGGCCAGCAGGCGGGCGATGGTGGTCTTTCCGGTGCCAGGCGGCCCCCACAGGATCATGGACCCCAGCCGCCCAGCCTGGATCATGCGCCGGATTGGACCGCCGGGCCCCAGCAGGTGATCCTGACCCACCACATCGTCCAAGGTCGCGGGCCGTAGGCGGTCGGCCAGGGGCGCATCGGGCGGATGGATACCGGAGGCTTCGAACAGGTCGGACATAGGCCAGACCTATCAGGCTGTTGAAGAGGTGTCTCGCCGTACCCTGCCCCGCGCATTATCGCTGCGCCTTCCGCATGATACCGCTATGGGGAACCTCCAAAGAGAGTCCCCCGCTTGCTGCTGTCCATCGCCCACGAATTCGTCTTCGTCCGCGCCGTAAAGGTGGGCGGCACCAGCGTGGAGATCGGCCTGTCGGCCATCTGTGGGCCCGACGACATACTGCCCCCCATGGTGGCGCTGGAAGAGCGACGCCGGCAGGCGCTGGGCGTCCGCAGCCGCAACTATGGAGCTTCCCCCCTGCTGGAGGCAGCCTATGACACCCTGGTGCGCGAGACGCCGGACGAGAACCTGCACCGCGTACCCCAGCCGCCCAGCCGTTTTTCCGCCCACACCCCCTTGTCGACCGTGATCGAACACTATCCGGGGTCGCTGGAGGGGTTCACCGCCGTCTGCCTGGCCCGCTCGCCCTATGCGAGGGTGTTGTCGGCCCTGAATATGCGGGACAACTACAAGGCCTATACCCGCGGGTCCGATATGCGGACCGATCCCAAGACTTGGGCCCAGGCCTTTGACAAGCATATCGAATCTGGCTGGCTGAAGAAGATGTTCTCGCCCGACGTCTATGGCGATCCGACCAGGCGACTGGACCGGTTCGTCATCCACTACGAACGGCTTCAGGACGATTTCGACGCCTTCCTGGCCCGGCTGGGCGTGCCCGACCGCATCGTCCTGCCCCATGCCAAGGAGGGGATGATGTCCAACCGGTTCGATCCGCGCGAGGTCCTTCGCCCCGACCAGATCGCCACTATCAACGCCATGTTCTCAGACGACTTCGAGGCCTTCGGCTACGCCCGTCTTTGACGGCGGGGTCCAGCCGGACGGCAGGACGTTGACGATCAGGTGCACCCGGCGGCCCGGCCCCGGATTGGCCACTGAATGCCGTCGCATATTGTCCACCTCATAGACGATGCCCGCCGCCAAGTGGTGGTCGAAGCCGTCGATCGGGAACCGCACGCCCTCATGGGTCAGGATCGGCAGGTGACAGCGATGGGTATCGCGCAGCAACAGGCCATGGTCCCTGTGCGGGGGAATGGTCTGGCCGGGGGCCAGTTCGACCAGCAGGGCCCGCACGGCGGTGCCGCCGTAATGGCCCTCGATCGCATCCACCGCCCGGTTGACGGCATCCGACAGCACCGGGGCCGGATAGGTCAGGCGCGCGACCGGCTGCGGGTCCGCGATCATCAGCTCTTCCAGCCAGCGGAAGACGATCGACCGGGTCGCATTGTGGACCTCGAACTTGGCCTGGCGCGTGTTGAACACGCCCCAGATTGGGTCGTCCTCCGACGGCAAGGCGGCAAAAATATCGGCGACCGGCCAGTCGAACAGAGGCTCCAGCGGCAGGGGTCTATGCATTGCTCGTTGTCTTCTGACGAAGAAGGTGGCCTCAGGACAGGCCGTAGCCCTCTGATCCATACCCCGGCCCGGTTTCAGCTGACAGCACGTCAAAGGACAGCAAAACAGGCGCGGTCCAAACGGCGCGACCGTCGACCGGTGCCTCGCCTTTCGCGATGTGATCAGCTTGGCGTTCAATGGTCATCGGCAGGACTCCTTCGACTCCCTGCATTTCGCAGAGACATCGTCACTATCGGGCAGGCACTGAGTCCAGCACCGTCAAAGACTATCGAGCAAAGTTCGACATCTAACGGGTCGCAAGACGGCAACACCTTCGGACGGGACACCATTCCACGTCCACCGGGTGGTAGAACAACGACCTTTCAAACCCGGAAAATGAACCAGGCGGTGTCAGGAAACGTCGTAATTGTCTCCCAAAGGACCGCCCGGCCCGGCTTCCGCCGATACCGTGTCGAAGCGTTCCAGAACCGGCGCGGTCCAAGCGGCCCGCCCATCCCGCGCATCAGCTGTGGTCGTCAGGTCGGTATGGGTCACGACAGTCATCGGCTGTAATCCTTCGAGTCCCTGCATGGAGCAGCGACATCGTCCCTATCGGGTAGGCTCTAAGACCAGCACCGTCAAAGATTATCGAGCAAAGTTCGACAATCAACGGGCCGCAAGACAGCACCCCTTTCGGACGGAACACCATTTCATGCCTCCCGCGCGAGAGAGCAATGACCCTTTAAACCCGCAAAATGACCCAGACGACGTCAGGATGCGAAGTACATATCTCCGCCGGGCCCTCCCCCGACTTCCGCCGACTCCGCGTCGAAACATTCCAGAACCGGCGCGGTCCAAACGGCACGTCCGTCCAGCGGCGCATCAGGTGCGGTCGTCAGACCGCTATGGGGCTCGACAATCATCGGCTGAACTCCTTCGACTCCCCGCATTGAGCAGAGACATCGTTCCTATCCGGTAGGCCCCGCATTCGGCGCGGTCAAAGACTATCGAGTAGGGACTCGCGGTCAGAGCGGCACCAGGCGGCATCTGAAATTATTGACCATATGGCGGCTTAGTCATTGTTCGAGAGATCGCCACCGACGTCAGCCTTCCTGACGAAAAACGCGTCCCATCGGATCGCACGCCACACAGACTTCACCCGCGGACACCCCCGTCATCGACGGTGTCCAAACCAAACCTGCCAAGAAATAACCCAGGAATCTGATATCAGGATATTCCGTAATTATCAGGGGCAGGATCGTTTCCGCTAGCCTCAGCCATCGTGGTCTGGAGCAATTCGAGCTTCGGGGCGATCCAGGCGGCCAGAGGGACGTCGCAGGGATTGATTTCACGAGCGACGGCTTGCGGTTTCGAGAGGTTCGTCATCGACGGGGTCCCAGGCGGATCATACCGCCGTCCAGCGCTGGGCCCGTTCGGTGCCTCGGTCAATTCCTCTGGCCCCGCACTAGACGAGCTGATGACTCCTAAGAGCCCTTGTCGGCAAAGCTGCCGGTTCAGAATCATCTCTACCCGTGCTTAGAAATGACGGGATGACCGACGCTGCTGCACCCACAGATCTTCGTGCCGACAGGAGCCTCGGCGACGTCGCGGGGGACGCGGCGTCTCCGGCTGCGGTCAGTCGTCTGTCGCGAGCCCTCGCTGCACCGCCCAAGGGTGCCAAGGCGGCGCGCAAGGTGGTCGACACGCTGAAGGCCTCGGTCGCGGCCTTGCGCCAGCGAGACTATCAGAAGGGCAGCCGACTGGCGCTGGAGGCGCTGAAGGTGGACGACCGCAGCGGCATCGCCTGGCACGTCCTGGCCATTTGCCGCGAAAAGGCGGGCGATGTGGGTCAGGCCATCACCGCCTATGAGTCCGCGCTGAAACTTCTGCCGACCGAGACGGCTGTGGCCCATGACCTGGGCCGGCTGGCGCAGAAGCTGGGTCATTTCGAGATCGCCGAAAAGCTGCTCCGCAAATACCTGGAGGCCGAGCCCCTCCATGTGGAAGCGACCAACAACCTGGCCTGTGTCCTGCGTGACCAGGGCCGGTACGGCGACGCCATCGACACGCTCAAGGCCATCATCGCGATCAAACCCGATCAGGCCCTGCTGTGGAACTCCATCGGTACGGTCCTGAGCGATCAGGGCGAGATGGCCCAGTCGATCATCTTCTTCGACGAGGCCCTGCGCCTCGATCCGGCTTTCGCCAAGGCCCGCTACAACCGCGCCAATGCCCGCATGGCCCTGGGCGACCCCCATTCGGCCATCGCCGACATCGAACAGGCCATGGCCGAGGTGGAGGAGCCCTTCGAGATCGAGACCATGCGGATGGCCCTGGCCCTCACGCGGTTCATGGTCGGCGACATGGCGCAGGGATTTGTCGACTATCAGGCTCGGCTGTCGCCACACCTGCGCGATGCCGTCCGTTTCCTGTCCACTGCCCCGGCCTGGGTGCCCGGCCAGGACCTGACCGGGCAACGCCTGCTGGTGTTCGGGGAACAGGGGCTGGGCGACGAGGTGCTGTTCGCCAATGCCCTGCCCGATCTAATTGAGGCCGTGGGTCCGGCCGGCCGAGTCGTGATCGCGGTCGAGCACCGGCTGGTCCCCCTGTTCCAGCGCAGCTTTCCCACCGCTGACGTCGTACGCCACGCCACAGTTCGGCAGGAAGGTCGCCTGACGCGCGCCGCCGATCTGGCCGAAATCGGTGAGGTCGATCTGTGGGCACCTATCGGCAGCCTCTTCGGCCATGTCCGCAGATCGCCCGAAGACTTTCCCGACCGCCCGGCCTTCCTGACGCCCGACCCTGACCGCATCAGCCATTGGCGCACGGTGCTGGACAGCCTGGGACCCCAGCCGAAGGTCGGCGTGCTGTGGAAGAGCCTGAAGCTGGACGGTTCGCGCCGCCGCTATTTCTCGCCCTTCGACCTGTGGCGGCCGGTGCTGGAAACGCCAGGGGTCACCTTTGTCAACCTGCAGTACGGCGACTGCACGGACGAGCTGGAACAGGCCCGGGCGGCGGGCCTGAACCTGTGGTCGCCGCCGGGCATCGATCTGAAGGACGATCTGGAGGATGTCGCCGCCCTGTGCTGCGCGCTGGATCTGGTGGTCGGGCCGGCTAATGCGACCTCCAACCTGGCCGCCGCCTCGGGCGCGACCTGGTGGGCCATCACCACGCCCGACGCCTGGACCCGGTTCGGCACCGATCGCTATCCCTGCTATCCTGGAACCCGTGCCTTTCCGATCGAGGGCTTCGGAGAATGGGGGCCGGTCATGGATCGCCTCGCCATGGCCCTGGCTGAATGGCGCGACGCTCGCGATTGAAAGACGTCCGCCTGACGTCTGTCAGGAACATCGTCTCCGGCACCTGCGTTGTCTTTCGTAAGAGGAGACGACGATGACCCGACCCGACACCGTCCGCGACGATTGCGACACCGAAACGCCTCACGCCCGTCCCGCCGAACGCGAAACGGGGAAGCCCGATCAACTGGCCCCCAAACTGGCCGACGCCGAAGATCGTCAGGAAGCCCTGGTCGACGAGGGTGTCGAGGAAACCTTCCCCGCCAGCGACCCCGTCTCGGCCAAGCGGATCACCTGACCCGCGACCGTTACTGACGCACCGCCCCGGCATCACCCGCTGACCCGATCTCGAATCGTCGGCGGGTGATAAGAGGGCGGCATGGCCAAAGACTCCACCATCTACGTCTGTCAGTCCTGCGGGGCGGTCCACGGAAAATGGTCCGGCCAGTGCGGGGCCTGCGGCCAGTGGAACACCATCGTGGCAGAAGCACAGTCGGCTCCTCC
>Ga0075012_10001488_pt1 | contig 23746 bp, 20 predicted proteins | sample All_14_2_FD_71474 | JGI IMG/M metagenome (GOLD analysis project Ga0075012, IMG submission 71474) | Freshwater microbial communities in response to fracking from Pennsylvania, USA - Allegheny Zone_MetaG_DW_15 | ecosystem: Environmental > Aquatic > Deep subsurface > Groundwater > Drilled...
CCTCCCGTCACCCCCGGACTTGTTCCGGGGGCCCATACGCTCAGGCGCTCGCCGCCTGTGCTCCCTCCGTCCCGCATCCGTGACAATGGATCACCGGAACAAGTCCGGTGATGACGGGAGGGGGGGACAGGTTCTCCGCCAACCTTCAGCGCCGCTCCCCGACGACAACGTCGGCGCGGATAACCTGTCCCCATCCATGCGATAATACCCCCCGCTTCGACCGCTCGCCCTCCGCCTCCCCATCACACCAACCCAACTCACCTCCAGCTCACAAACAACCCACCCAAGGCTCACCGCCGACCTACCCGCGGCTTACGCCCGGCTAACCCCCGGCTTATCCCTACAATCGCCCAAACGCCGCCAACCCCCTGAATTCCCTGCCAAACCCCGCCATCCACCCCGGCAAACGTCTTTTTCCGCCGCTGCACCCCTCGCCGCTGGCCGCGACCCGTGCCTAGACTGCCCCGTCCGGAGACCCTGATGAAACGTCTGATCCCGCTGCTCGCCCTGCTGCTGCTGTCCTGCGCCACGCCGGTGACGCCGCCGGCCTATGACCTGGTGATCCGGGGCGGGACCATCTACGACGGCACGGGCGGCGCCCCCTATGCCGGCGATGTGGCCATCAAGGCCGACCGCATCGTCGCCGTCGGCCGGGTCGAGGGGCGCGGCGCCCGCGAGATCGACGCGGCCGGCAAGGCCGTCAGCCCGGGCTTCATCAACATGCTCTCCTGGTCGACCGAGTCCCTGATCGAGGACGGGCGCGGCCTCTCCGAGCTCAAACAGGGCGTGACCCTGGAGGTCATGGGCGAGGGCTCGTCCATGGGCCCGTGGAACCCGGCGATGATCGCCCAGGAGACGGAACGGCAGGGCGACGTCAGATACCCCATCACCTGGACCACCCTCGGCGGCTATCTGCAGACCCTCGAGGACCGGGGCGTGGCCCTCAACGTCGCCTCGATGATCGGGGCCGAGACCGCCCGCACCTGGGTCCTGGGCGAGGGCGACGTCGACCCTGATCCGGCCCAGTTGAGGACCATGCAGAGCCTGGTCGTCCAGGCCATGGAGGAGGGGGCGCTGGGCGTCGGCTCCTCCCTGATCTACGCCCCCGGCAGCTATGCCGAGACCGACGAACTGGTGGCCCTGGCCACCGAGGCCGGTCGCTGCGGCGGCATCTACGCCAGCCACATGCGCTACGAGAGCGACCGGCTGATCGACGGCGTCGACGAGCTGATCGACATCGCCCGCCGCTCCGGCGCGCCCGGCGAGATCTGGCACCTGAAGGCCGCCGGCAGGACCAACTGGGGCAAGCTCGACACCGCTATCGCCCACATCGAGGCGGCCCGCGCCTCCGGCCTGCGGATCAGCGCCAACATGTACACCTACACCGCCGGCTCCACCGGCTTCGACGCCGCCATGCCGCCCTGGGTCCAGGCCGGCGGCCGCGAGGCCTGGATCGCGCGGCTGAAGGACCCGGCCATCCGGGCGAAAGTCATCGCCGAGATGCGTGACCCCAAGGCCCCTTACGAGAACCTCTACCGCCACGCAGGCGCCGAGGGGACGATCATGGTGGGCTTCCGCAGCGAGGCTCTCAAGCCCCTGACCGGCCGCACCCTGGCCGATGTCGCCAAGGAGCGCGGCGTCTCGCCGGAGGACGCCATGATCGATCTGGTCATCGCCGACGGCAGCCGCATCCAGGTGGTCTACTTCCTGATGAGCGAGGAGAATGTGAAGCGCCAGACGGCCCTGCCGTGGATGAGCTTCGGCTCCGACGCCTCGGCCCTGACCCCGGAAGGGGTCTTCCTCAAGTCCTCGACCCACCCCCGCGCCTACGGCAACTTCGCCCGGGTGCTGGGCAAGTACGCCCGCGACGAGAAGAGCCTGACCCTGCCGGAGGCCGTCCGCCGCCTGTCCGGCATGCCGGCCCATAACCTCGGCCTGCGCGGCCGCGGCCTGCTCAAGCCCGGCTACTTCGCCGATGTGGTGGTCTTCGACCCCGCCACCGTCGCCGACCACGCCGACTACAAGGACCCCCGCCAGTTCGCGACCGGCGTCTCCGAAGTGGTGGTCAACGGCGGCCTGGCCCTCTCCGGCGGCGAACCCACCGGCCAGCTCACCGGCCGCTTCGTCAAGGGCCGCGCCTGGACCGGCTGGCCCGACGGCGGCTGCCGCGCCACGGCCAAGGACTGGAGCTGGTAGGCGGCCGCCTTTTCGGCAGGCTGAGCCACGCGCAGGCCAGCCCCGCCAGAGCCAGCAAGGGGGCCAGCGCCAGCACGGCGGACGGCGGGGCAACCCTTGCCAGGGCAAGCCCCGCCAATGGTCCGAAGGCCGCCGCCAGGAACTGCGCCACCGGACTGATCGCCCCGGCCCGCCGGCTGGGATCGGCCTCATGCAGGAAGCCGAACAGACTGGCGCCCAGCAGCAGGGCGGCGAAGGCCAGCAGGCCATAGGCGGCGACGAACAGAGGGGCAGGGGGATGCAGGGCCAAGGCGGTGCAGGCGGCCATCAGCAAGGCCACGACCAGGCCAAACAGCCGCCGCCCGCCCAGCTTGCCGACCAGAGCCAGCGCCGCCATCGCCCCCACCATCTGGGCGGCGAGCGTGGCCAGCACCACCAGTCCACTGATCGCGCCAAGGCCCAGCGCAGCCGCCAGCGGCCGCATCTGGAACCACAGGGCGGCGTTGGCCGCGAAGTAGAGGAACAGCGCCGTCAGTCCCAACACCCCGCGTCGATCAGGACCGCGACGTCCCGAGATGGCCAGATCGATCATCTGCGCGCCCAGCAAGGGCGCGACCAGCAGCCCCAGGGCCGACAGCCCGGCGCCCAGCAAGACACCCTCCCGGAACCCCCATGTCGAGACGATCGCAGCGGCGAAGACCTGTCCTGCCGACTGCAACAGGAAGAAGGCCGCCGCCCAAGGCTCCGGCCGGGCCTGCCGGGCGATCATCCCGACGGTGATCCAGATGAGGACGCCGCCGGCCAGACCGCCCACAGCCCGAACAGCCAGGATAGCCGGGCCGGCAATGATGAGAGGAGCGAGGCCCGCGAGGACACAGACCGCAGCCGCCGCGGCCGCCCGGGCGGGCAGCTGCAGAGGTCTCAGGAGCAGGGCGCAGACCGCCACGCTGGTCGCCATGGACAGGAGCTCGACAATGGCTGCCGGCAGGATCATGTCCCGCGACACCCGTCCTGCGTCCGCCAGTCCCGAGAGCAGCAAGGGCTGCAGCCCGGTGACCATCATCGCCAGAACACCAACCGCCAGGGCGGCGAGGGCATGCGAGCGAGGCGGGGCGTCGGGCGTCATCCCGGCAATCTAGCCGCCAAAACCTTCCCGATCCGCCAACGGGGCCGGCCTCCATTGCGTCTCGCGCCAAATCCCGTTGATCCCTCCCCGCTATGGGTTTAGCGTCGTCTCGTCCGGGGAGACCGGACACCCACATCAGCGCTGAGGGAGCCTCATGCCGCACCATGATTTCATCGCCTACATCGGGCGGTTCGAACCCTTCCACCTTGGACATCTCGCTGTCCTGCGCCAGGCGCTGGACAAGGCCTCGCGCGCCATCGTGCTGATCGGGTCGGCCGATGCGCCGCGCAGCGCCCGCAATCCCTGGACCTACCAGGAACGGCTGGTGATGATCCGGGCGGCGCTGGGCGCCGATGCTGACCGGCTGATCGTGCGGCCGTTGATCGACCATCTCTACAACGAGACCGCCTGGGTGGCCGAGGTTCAGGATCAGGTCGCCGCCGCCGTCGCCGGGGCGGGCCATGAGGGCCCCGCCCGGATCGGGCTGATCGGTCATGAGAAGGACGCCTCCAGCTACTACCTGCAGGCCTTTCCTCAGTGGGACCTGATCGACGTCGACCAGGTGGCCATGCTGTCCGCCACGGAGCTGCGCCAGCATCTGTTCTCCGATGAGGCCGGGGCGACGCGGTTGCTGGAGGCCAATGTACCGCCGGCGGTGTTCGAGATGCTTCAGGCCTTCCGCACAACCGCGGCCTTCACCCAGACCGCCGACGAGTTCCGCCATGTGATGGACTACCGCAGGGTCTGGCAGGCGGCGCCCTATCCGCCGACCTTCGTCACCGCCGACGCGGTGGTCGTGCATTCCGGCCATGTGCTGCTGATCAAGCGCCGGTCGCAGCCCGGCAAAGGCCTGTGGGCCCTTCCGGGCGGCTTTGTGAACCAGGACGAGACCCTGGTTGATGCGGCCATCCGCGAACTGCGCGAGGAAACCCGGCTGAAATTGCCCGAACCTGTCCTGCGGGGCGGCCTGAAGGACCAGGCGGTGTTTGATTATCCGGACCGGTCAATGCGAGGGCGCACCATCACCCACGCCTTCCACTTCGAATTCCCGACCGGGCCCCTGCCCGCCGTCCGGGGCTCTGATGACGCCGCCCGCGCCCGCTGGGTTCCGGTCGGCGAGGCGCGGAAAATGCGCAGCCATCTCTTCGAGGATCACTTCTTCATCCTCGAACGCTTCCTCGGCGCCGCCTGATCCGCGACGCCGATTCCGGGCCCGGGGGACAGACCCTCAAACGGCCCTCCACCGACGCGAAGGAGCTTCCGTCATGATCAATCCGATCCTCAATACCGACAGCTACAAGACCAGCCACTTCCTGCAGTACCCGCCGGGAACCGAGCAGGTGTTCTCCTATGTGGAGAGCCGCGGCGGCGATCATGACCGCACCGTCTTCTTCGGGCTGCAGGCCATCCTCAAGGCCGAGTTCTCCACCCCTATCACCGCCGCCGATATCGATGAGGCGGAAGCGCTGCTGGGCGCCCACGGCATGCCGTTCAACCGGGCCGGCTGGGAGCGGATCGTCAAGGTCCACGGCGGCCTGCTGCCGCTGGAAATCCGGGCGGTGGCTGAAGGCTCGGTCGTCCCGGTGCACCACCCGCTGATGACCGTGGTCAACACCGACCCCCAGTTGCCTTGGCTGACCAGCTATGCCGAAACCGCCCTGCTGCGGGTCTGGTATCCGGTGACCGTGGCGACGATCAGCTTCCACGTCCGGCAGATCATCCGCGCCGCTCTTGAGGCGTCTTCGGACGATCCAATGGGCGAGCTGCCGTTCAAGCTGCACGACTTCGGCGCGCGCGGCGTCTCCAGCGAGGCCTCCGCCGCGATCGGCGGCATGGGCCATCTGGTCAACTTCCAGGGCAGCGACACCCTCTCCGCCGTGGTCGCCGCCCGGCGCTGGTACCACGAGCCGATGGCGGCCTTCAGCATCCCCGCCGCCGAGCACAGCACCATCACCAGCTGGGGCCGCGAGCATGAGGTGGACGCCTTCGCCAACATGGTTGGTCAGTTCGGCAAGCCGGGTGCCATCTATGCGGTGGTCTCAGACAGCTACGATCTCTACGCCGCGATCGAGCATCTGTGGGGCGAGGCCCTGCGTCAGCAGGTGATCGACAGCGGTGCGACCCTGGTCGTGCGGCCCGACAGCGGCGATCCCGAGACGGTGGTGGCCAGAACGCTCGAGCTTCTGGCCGAACGGTTCGGCACGACGGTCAACAGCAAGGGCTACCGGGTGCTCAACACCGTGCGGGTAATCCAGGGCGACGGGGTCAATCCGGTCAGCATCAAGGCCATTCTCGACCGGACCCTGAAGGACGGCTTCAGCGCCAGCAACATCGCCTTCGGCATGGGCGGCGCCCTGCTGCAGCAGCTTAACCGGGACACCCAGAAGTTCGCCTACAAGACCTCGGCGGCGAAGGTCGCCGGCGCCTGGCGGGACGTGTTCAAGGATCCGGTCACCGACAGCGGCAAGCGGTCAAAGCGGGGCCTGCTGGGGCTGGCGCGGGACAGCGGCGCCTGGCGCACCGTGGCGGTCGAGGGTGAGCAGTTTGCACCGACCGGGGGCGGCGAGAACCTGCTGGCGCCGGTCTGGCGCAATGGAGCGCTGCTGATCGACCAGACCTTCGCCCAGGTCCGGGCTCGGATGGCCGCCGATGAAGCGGCCCTCTGAGCTCAGGCCTTCTTGACGAACTCGGTCCGCAGGACGAGGTCGCGCACCTTTTCGGCGCGGCATTCGATCTCGGCCGGGTCGTCGGTCAGGCGGATGCCCTTGATCAGGGTTCCACGCTTGATCGTCACCCCGCCGGACCCTTTGACCTTCAGGTCCTTGATCAGGATGACGTTGTCGCCATCGGCCAGAAGCGTTCCATTGCTGTCGCGTACGTCCATAGAAGGGGCTCCCCGCCTCTGATTGATGCGGGGGGCTTAGAGCGACAGGGACGCTATGGCAACGCTGCTAGTTCCAGCCGGACGCTCCGGCCTCGTTGGCTTCCTTGTTGACGGGCCGGGCGATGAGGCCGTTCTGGGTCAGCCAGACCTCGTATCTGGCGCCGTTGGCCATCGGCATGAAGGCGCCGCCGCCATAGAGGCTGTCGACCATCGGCGCGAAGCGGGCCGACTTGCGGGCCATCTTCCACATGTCGATGTTGCCGGGCGCGGGGCCCAGATCATAGGCGCTGCGGGGTGCGTTGAGTTCGTCCTCGGTGGTTTCGTAGCGGCCGGACAGGCGGTCCAGACGGTATTGGGCGTCGAGGCCCAGAACATTGGCCCAGGGTTTCCACTTCAGCACGCGGGCCTCGATCCGCCATTGATCACCGTGGATCTGGTAACGGCTGACCTTGCCGTTCGGATTGGCTTCGTCAGCCGGTTGGGTCAGGGTGGCCTCGAAGAGCTGGGGCCCCAATTGCCGTGTCTCGATCGTGGCGACCGGCTGCTCATAGGTCAGACGGCCATAGGTCTGGACGTCAAGGCCGGCCAGGGCCGCGACCGCGCCGGCGGCCAGCAGGGCCGTTCCGACGGTTGATCCGAAGAGGCCGCCGATGAAGCGTCCGGTAAACAGGGCGCCAAGGCCCCGAAGCAGGACGATTGCACCCAGCAGAGCCGACACCGCCGGCAGGATCCACCACCACCAGATCATGACGCGAACTCCCTGTTTCCCCCGAGCCGGGAGGCCCGATGGTTAATATGGCCATGAATGAACAATGCGCGCCACCCGTGAAGGCTCCAGAGGCGAGTGGCCTCCATTGCCTTCCTTCTCCCCTTGCGGGAGAAGGTGTCGGCGAAGCCGACGGATGAGGGGTCGCGCAGGTCGCGGGGATTGACGTGTCCAGCGACTGGCCACGGTATCGATCTTCGATCCCTCATCCGGCGCTCCGCGCCACCTTCTCCCGCAAGGGGAGAAGGGAAATGGACTGAGACATGCGTTTCGACGACCGCTTCCTCGAAGAGATCAAGTCGCGCGTCCGCTTGTCGGACGTGATCGGCAAGACCGTGAAGCTGAAGCGTCAGGGCCGGGAGTTCGTCGGCCTGTCGCCCTTCAGCAAGGAACGGTCGCCCAGCTTCTTCGTCAATGACGACAAGGGCTTCTTTCACGACTTCTCCAGCGGCAAGCACGGCGACCTGATCAGCTTCTTCCAGGAGACAGAGCGCCTCAGCTTCATGGAGGCGGTCGAGCGTCTGGCCGCCGAGGCCGGCGTGCCGCTGCCGGCGCCGGATCCTCAGGCCGCCGAACAGGAAAAGAAGCGCCAGGGCCTGACCGATTGGATGGATCTGGCCTCGGCCTGGTTCCAGGGCGAACTGGGCCGGCCGGCCGGGCGCGAGGCGCGGGCCTATCTGGACCGGCGCGGCCTGCCGGAAACCGAATGGAAGCGATTTGGCCTGGGCTACGCCCCGTCCAGCCGCACGGCCCTGAAGGACTATCTGATCGCCAAGGGCGCCCGACCGGCCGAGCTGGTCGACGCCGGGTTGCTGATTGCTCCGGAGGACGGCGGCGCGCCGTTCGACCGGTTCCGCGACCGGATCATCTTTCCGATTGAGGACGCTCGGGGCCGGGTCGTTTCGTTCGGGGGAAGGGCGCTCGATCCCAACGCCCGGGCAAAGTATCTAAACGGTCCCGAAACGACGCTGTTTCACAAGGGCCGGCTGCTCTACGGCCTGCCCGAGGCCCGCAAGCTGCTGCATTCCGGCGGCGCCGACGCGGCCCTGGTGGTGGTCGAGGGCTACATGGACGCCATCGCCTGCCAGCGGGCGGGCATCGCGGCGGTGGCCCCACTGGGCACCGCCCTGACCGAAGACCAGATGGATGTACTGTGGCGGCTGCACCATGAGCCGACGCTGAGCTTCGACGGCGACTCCGCCGGGCGCCGGGCCGCCAATACGGCGATGGATCGCGCCCTGCCATTGATCAAGCCGGGCCGCAGCTTCCGCTTCGCCATTGTCGTCGGCGGCAAGGACCCTGACGACGTTCTGCGCGAGCAGGGGCCAGCGGCCCTGAAGGCGCAGCTTTCCGACACCACGCCCTTCGTCGAGCAGCTGTTCCACCGCGAGCGGGACCTGGAGCCGCTGGATACGCCAGAGCGGCGCGCCGGGCTGAAGGTGCGCCTTCGCAAGCTGGCCGCCAGCATTGCTGACCCCGATCTCGCCCAGGCCTATCGCGAGGATCTGCTGGGTCGGTACGAGCAGCTCTGGCCCACCGCCCGTCCGGTGTTCACCGTCGGCGCTGCGGCGCGGGAGATGTCGCGGCGGCGCTGGGATGGCCCCAAAGGCAGCCGCGCCGGTCCGATCGGCCCCAATGCCGAGACCAAGGCCCAGGTCAGCCGTATGCGAAACGCGCCGCGTCCGCTGTCTGCGGCTCTGGCGCTGGCGGCGCTGCAGGATCCTCATGTGCTGGACGACAAGGTCGAACAGTTGAGTGTGCGCGGGTTCTGTGACGATCGGCTGAGCAGCCTAGCCAATGAGCTGGTCGAGTTCCGGTTCGAGAGCGACGCAATCGACGCCATATCGGTGCGGCGGCGGCTCGAGTCGCGCGGGTTCGGGGAAGATATCTTCACCCAACTGGCTCACACGGCGCGGGCGGCGGGGGCGGCGTTTCTGGCCACCGACATCGAGCCGGCCCGGGCGCGGCGCCTGTGGTCGATCGCCTTTGATCTTCTGGTCAAGCTGGAGACGCTGGAGCGGGCGGTCGAGGGCGCCAAGCAGGACCTGGCCCGCGATAATGACAGCACGACCTTCATGCGGCTGAAGACCGAGCGTGACCTGCTCAAGCGCCTGGTCGACAGCGGCGGCTGGACCGATGAGGCGGAGGCCGGCGCCTGGCTGAACTGAGAGGGCTGAACTGAGAGGGCTGAGCGGGGACGGGTGTCCGTCTCCGCGGATCTGGGGCGTCAAGTCGGCGGAGCGCGGACACTCTGTCCCCGCTCCGCCGGTTGCACGAATCGTCAGTCGAAGACGATGACCGAGCGGGCCAGTTCGCCGCGCTTGAGTTCCTCGAAGGCCTCATTGACCTGGTCGAGCTTGATGCGGCGGCTGATCATCTCGTCGAGCTTCAGCTTGCCGGCCATGTAGAAGTCGACGAAGCGCGGCATGTCGACCGGGAAGCGGTTGGAGCCCATCAGGCTGCCCTGGATGCGCTTTTCGGCCAGGAAGTCGGCGCCGTGCAGTTCGATGTTCACGCCCACCGGGATCATGCCGATAACGTTGGCGGTGCCGCCCCGGGCCAGCATCTTGAAGGCTTGTTCGGTGGTCGACTTCAGGCCGATGGCCTCGAAGCTGTGCTGCACGCCTCCGCTGGTCATTTCCATGACCTGGGCCACGGGGTCGCCCTGGCTGGCGTCGACGACGTCAGTGGCGCCGAAATGCTTGGCCAGGTTCAGCTTGGAGCCGTGCATGTCGATGGCGATGATCCGGCCGGCGCCGGCGATGGCCGCGCCATTGACCGCCGCCAGACCGACGCCGCCGCAGCCGATGACGGCCACGGTATCGCCCGGACGGACGTTGGAGGTGTGGATCACCGCGCCGACGCCGGTGGTCACGCTGCAGCCGATCAGGGCGGCGACGTCAAACGGCATGTCCTTGCGGATGGCGACGCAGGCATGTTCGTGGATCAGCATCTGTTCGGCGAAGGACGACAGATTGAGGAACTGGTTCATCACCGGGGCGGCGGCGTCTTCGCGGAAGATGCGCGGCTCATCGCCCTTCTTGCGCTTGGTGTCGGGGCTGACGCACAGCGACATGTGACCGGTGAGGCAATGGCTGCAGTGGCCGCAGTAGGCGCTCAGGCAGGTGATGACGTGGTCGCCGACCTTCACCGTCCGCACTTCGCTGCCGACCTGTTCGACAATGCCGGCGCTCTCGTGACCGAGCACGGCGGGCAGCGGGAAGGGGTACTTGCCTTCGACGAAGTGCAGGTCGGAGTGGCAGACGCCCGCCGCCTTGGTGCGGATCAGCACCTCATGGGGGCCCGGCTTGCCGATAGCCACATTCTCGATCAGGAGGGGCTTGCCCACCTCGCGCAGTACTGCCGCCTTCATGTCTCGTCTCCCGAACGATTGTTTGGACCGGAGGTTATCGCTGTTCAGGCATCCAGCGGAAGGGGGCGCGTCAGGAAATCTCGACGGAGCGGTGAAAGTTAGGATACCGTTGGTTCGAAAAAGTGCTGGAGGAAGCCATGGCCCGTTCCGAATTCTCACTCAGCCGACGCGGCCTGCTGGCGCTGGGCGCGGCGGCGCCGGCCCTTGGCATGGCTGGAAGTGCATTCGCCAAGATCGTCCTGACCATTCAGACGACCTCCGGCCCGGTCCATGGCGGTTACAACAACGGTGCGGCCTGGTTCTATGGCATTCCCTATGCGGCGCCCCCGGTGGGTGATCTGCGCTTCGCCCCGCCGCAGCCGCCGAAACCATGGACAGAGCGTCTGATCGCCAGGACCATGGGTCACACGGCGATGCAGATGCCATCGCCCTCGGCGACCAACCCGACCTCGGAACTGGGCAAGGCGCTGCAGGAGGTGTTTCCGTCCCGCAAGGACGTGGAGAACCAGAGCGAGGATTGCCTCTATCTGAACGTCTGGGCGAAGAATCCGGAGACGCCGAAGCAGCCGGTGATGGTCTGGTTGCACGGCGGCGGCTTTGCCTACGGGTCCGGCGCCTGGCCGATGTATGACGGAACCCACCTGGCGGCCGGCGGCGATGTCGTGGTGGTGACGATCAACCATCGGCTCAACGTCTTTGGCTACAGCCACCTGCCCGAGGTCGAGGGCAGCGGCAACGCCGGCATGCTCGACATCGTCGCGGCCCTGGAATGGGTGAAGGCCAATATCGCCGGCTTCGGCGGCGACCCGGACAACGTCACCATCTTCGGCGAGAGCGGCGGCGGAGCCAAGGTCAGCTATCTGATGGCCATGCCCGCGGCCAAGGGCCTGTTCCACCGGGCGGTGATCCAGAGCGGTCCTGGTGTGCGGGCAGTGCCCGCTGACCGCGCCGACCGGCTGCGCAAGGACCTCTACGCAGAGGTTGGCCTTGAGGACGGCGATATCGCCGGCCTTCGCGCCGTTCCCGCGGACAAGCTGGCGGCGGCGGCCTATGCGGCTGAACAGAAGCAGCCGGGAGCCGGGTTTGATCGCGCCGGCTTTGCGCCCGTGGTCGACGGCAAGGTTCTGCCGACCCAGCCCTGGGACCCCAAGGCTCCGGACCTGTCGGCCGATGTGCCGGTGCTGATCGGCATCAACAAGGACGAGATGACCCTGTTCATGGCCTCGGCGCCATGGTTCGGAAAACTGGATGACGCCGGGCTGGAGAAGATGGCGGGCGCGATCTACGGCGAGCGGGCAGGGGCCGTGCTGACTGCCCTGCGCGCCGATTTCCCCAAGGACTCTCCGACCTATCTGGCGACCCATTTGACCACCTATGGCCGGATGTTCGCCGGCAGTGTGCAGATTGCTGAACGCAAGGCTGTGCAGGGCAAGGCGAGGGCCTGGTTCTACCTGCTGGAGTGGGAGACGCCCGTAGGCCCGTTCCGCAGCCCCCACACCCTGGAAATCCCGCTGGTCTTCGACAATGTCGAGAGCAGCCGTGTTCTCCTTGGCCCTGGCCCCGAACCGCAGGTCATGGCCAGACAGATGAGCGCAGCCTGGCTGGCGTTCGCGCGCAAGGGTGATCCCAACACCTCCGTCCTGCCGACCTGGCCGGCCTATGATCCGGCAAAGCGGGCGACCATGATGTTCAATCTGCAGAGCCGGGTCGTGGAGGACCCCTTCGCGGCGACACGCAAGGCGGTGCTCGGCTGAGACGGACCTTTGACTTGAGCGATAACCGGGCCTAACCCGCCGCCATGTCGACCACGATCCATTTCGCCACCCGCCTCTATCAGACCGACCTGTCGCAAGGCAGGAGCGGCGGCGCCCTGCTTGAGGACCTGTCGCAGGACTGCGCCATGATGGCGGAGGAGGATGAGGCCGGGCAGGCCTGGTCCGAGGCCAACAACTATCCGGGCTACACCTCCTATTCGTCGCCGGGCCCGCTCTGGACGCGGACGACGGCCTTCGCTGATCTCAAGCGGCTGCTGGATCGTCACGCCAGGGCCTTTGCCGAAGACCTTGGCTTTGATCTCGGCGACGGCAAGCTTCGGCTGGACAGCCTCTGGGTCAATGTTCTCGCGCCGGGCGGAACCCACACCAGCCATATCCATCCTCACAGCGTCATCAGCGGGACGGTCTATGTGGAGATCCCGGAAGGAACGTCGGGACTGAAACTGGAAGACCCGAGGCTGGCGATGATGATGGCGGCGCCGATGCGCAAGGCCGACGGGCCGGCCGATCAGCAACCCTTCGTCTATCTGACGCCGACGCCGGGGGTCCTGTTGATGTGGGAAAGCTGGTTGCGTCATGAGGTGCCGGCAAACCTCGCTGACACCGAACGGGTCTCGATCAGCTTCAACTACGGTTGGCGCTGAGCCCCGTTCCTGAATAACAGATAACGACGTCATCCCGGATGGCGTTCAGCCAGGCTGATTCATGTTGGGCCCATGGAGCAACAACGCTCCGTTTCGGGAGGCCAACATGTCCAAGACCATTACCTACCTCGCCGGGTCCGCGATCGCGGCCCTCGTCTGCGCCGCCGCCGGCAGTGCTTCAGCCGCCGACATTGACTGTCCCCTGACCCAGGCCCGGCGGACCATCGTCAATCCGCTTCCCGGCGGCTGGTGGACCACGCCGCAGGTCAACAGTCTGTCCGACACCAGGATTGTCACCATCGGCGGCCAGCAGGCCCTGATGTGCGTCTATGGCGGGTCGGGTTCTATCCAGCGCAACGCGCCTGCCGGGATGATCTGTTCGACCCGGCCGACCGGGTTCAGATGCACGCCGCCGGTTGTCGTTACACCGCCGGCTCCCCCGCCGGTCACCTTCTCGACCGCCCTGGTCGTGGTGCCGCAGACCTATCAGGTCAATTTCGACAACGGCAACGTCGGCTCCGGCGGCGGTTCGGACCTCTGGTTCCAGGCTGTGACGGCCCACCAACGCTATCTGACGCCGATCAACGGCGCGAAGATCGCCGTCGGGGATCGCACCAACCGGGGCCGGGATGGCTGCGCGACCGCCAGCTATTCCACAGCCCGCGTTCCCCTCGCGGCGGTTCCGGTCGGCAGCTACATCTGCATGAAGACCAATCAGGGCCGCACCAGCCAGTTTCGCCTGAACGCCGTCACCGGCCTTGGCGTGAAGACCCTGGAGCTGGGCTACACCACCTGGGCCAACTGACAGAGCGGTGGGTAACGCAGCGCCGCCCCTGACCGTGAGTCGCGGTCAGGGGCGCGACGCCGTCTGGCGGCGCGCCTGCGTCGTCCTAACCGTTGCGGGCCCGGATACACATCCTGCGGCCTTCAAAGCTGTCGCCGATCAGCGAGCCATCCTGCGCCGCCAGTTTGCGGGCCTTTTCGAAGGTGCGGGTTTCGGACACCGGCTTTTCGCCCGGATCACAGACAGGGGCCGTGACCTTCTGGGCGTTGCGACACAGGCAGATGTCCTCGCGCTGGTCCAGCCGGCTGGCCGACGCCTGACAGTAGGCGGGTCTCAACTCGCCGCCGACATCCAGGCAGATGGTGCGGGTCACGGGATTGAGCGGCGACGATCCGGGCGCGCCGGCGGCGCCAAGGGCGATCGCCGCGACGATCAGGGACGAGGTGAATAGAAGCTTGTGCATCGAAGTACCTCCTTGACCCAATATAGCGCATTTCCGGAAATCTGACTGTCGCCTGCCTGACCGGGGTGGAACCGATCAGGCGGCGGGGGATTATCGTCGCTTGATCCCCGAACCTGACATGGAAGGCCGCTGATGGACGGCTTGCGACAGCTTGTATCCGCAGTGGCGGAGCATCTTGTCTGGGCGCCGCCGTGGTTGATCAGCGTGATCATTCTTGGCTCTGCAGGCGCTTTGGCCATCGCGGCGCACAGTGTCCTGGTGGCGGTGGTGCGGATGGTTCTGCGCCGGCGGGAGGAATTCTGGAGGTCGCTGGTCCAGCGCACCCGGTCTCCGGGTCGCCTGGTCATGCTGACGGTCTTCCTGGGCATCGGGGTAGGCGTATCGCCCCTGTCGCCGGATCAGGCGGATCTGGCGCGTCGGATCTTGCTCTTTGTCTTCATCCTTCTGCTTGGCTGGATCGGGATCACTGCTCTCGATATCGCCGCGGCCCTGTATCTGCGCGGCTTCAAGGTGGACGTTGAGGACAACCTGATCGCCCGCAAGCATCTGACCCAGGTGCGGATCCTGAGGCGCGCCGTAGCGGCGCTGATCGGCGTGATCGCCCTCGCGGCGGCCCTGATGACCGTCCCCGGCGTCAAACAGTATGGCGTCAGTCTGCTGGCCTCTGCGGGCGCGGCCGGGATCATCATCGGTCTGGCGCTTCAGCCGATCCTCGCCAATCTGATCGCCGGGGTGCAGATCGCCATGACGCAGCCGATCCGTCTCGATGACGCGGTCATCGTCGAGGGGGAATGGGGCAATGTCGAGGAGATCACCTCGACCTATGTGGTGGTCCGGCTGTGGGACTGGCGGAGGATGGTGCTTCCGCTCAGCTGGTTCCTCAGCAATCCCTTCCAGAACTGGACCCGCGACAGCGCCCGGCTGATCGGTTCGGCCTTCCTCTATGTCGACTATGAAGCCCCGGTCGACCGGCTTCGCGAGGCTCTGGACCGGATTGTCCGGGGGTCATCCCACTGGGACGGCGATGTGATCAGTCTGCAGGTCACCGACATCACTGACAGGACCTTGCAGATCCGCTGTCTGGCCAGCGCCAGAAATGCCGGTGCGGCCTTTGATCTGCGCTGCGAAATCCGCGAACAGCTATCCGCCTTCATCCGTGATCACCTGCCGGAGGCCCTGCCGAGGGATCGCCTGGCCGTTGACCGTGATCCTACCAGCGCCGCCGAAGGGTCACCGTCTCGAAAAACAGCCGAAAATCACCCATCAGGCTGAACAGCGGATACTGGAAGGTCGCCGGGCGGTTCTTCTCGAAGACGTAGTGCCCGACCCAGGCGAAGCCGTAGCCGATGACCGGCGCGGCCGCGAAGAACCAGGCGTTGAGGGTGGCGCCCGCGACCAGCGCTGCGATCACCAGCCCGGTGCCGATGACATGCAGCCGCCGGCTGACCGGGTTGGCGTGCTCGGTCATGTAGAAGGGATAGAAATCCCGGAAGGTGCGATAGCGCTCGCCGACGGCGGGTCTGGGCATGGGTCGAAGATCACCCCGGTTGTGGAAACGGTCAAGAAATGGCCCCGACAAGGGCGCCGGTTCTGCACAGTGCGCTCATCTGATGTTCAGACGCGATCGGCAATAGTCGAACCTGCAACAGAAACCAGGATACAGGGCGATGCCCAACACCAACCCCGTAAGTGAACTGCATCTGATGAACGTCTGGGTCTTCCGCCTGGCCCAGATCGCCGCCGCCAAGGCGCTGTACGACAGCCTGCCCGGTGAGTTGAAGCAGGGGGCTGAGTTGCGGACCGACATCGAAGGCGCGGAGCTCCGCACCCCTTCGGAAGACGCCGCCGCCTGGGTTCGGGGACATGTCGCCGAGGTCCTGGCCGCGGCCTGACCCCGCCGTCTCCATGGATATGAAAACGCCCCCGGATCAGATCCGGGGGCGTTGTCGTTTCTAGCTGTCCAGGAAGCTGCGGAGTTTCCGCGAGCGGCTGGGGTGCTTGAGCTTGCGGAGCGCCTTGGCTTCGATCTGGCGGATCCGCTCGCGGGTGACGCTGAACTGCTGGCCGACTTCTTCCAGGGTGTGGTCGGTGTTCATGCCGATGCCGAAGCGCATCCGCAGGACGCGTTCCTCACGGGGCGTCAGGGAGGCCAGCACGCGGGTTGTGGTTTCCCGCAGGTTGGACTGGATGGCCGCATCGATTGGCAGGATTGCGTTCTTGTCCTCGATGAAGTCGCCCAGGTGGCTGTCTTCCTCGTCGCCGATGGGCGTCTCGAGGCTGATCGGCTCCTTGGCGATCTTCAGGACCTTGCGGACCTTTTCCAGCGGCATGGCCAGCTTCTCGGCCAGTTCTTCCGGGGTCGGCTCGCGGCCGATCTCGTGCAGCATCTGGCGGCTGGTGCGGACGATCTTGTTGATCGTCTCGATCATGTGGACCGGGATACGGATGGTCCGCGCCTGGTCGGCGATCGAGCGGGTGATGGCCTGACGGATCCACCAGGTGGCGTAGGTGGAGAACTTGTAGCCGCGACGGTACTCGAACTTGTCGACCGCCTTCATCAGCCCGATGTTGCCTTCCTGGATCAGGTCGAGGAACTGCAGGCCGCGATTGGTGTATTTCTTGGCGATGGAGATGACGAGGCGCAGGTTGGCCTCGACCATTTCCTTCTTGGCCTGACGGGCCTCGCGTTCGCCCTTCTGCACGGTCTGGACGATGCGACGGTAGTCGTCGATCGGCACGCCGGTTTCAGTGGCCAGGGCGGCGACTTCCTGACGGATGTCGGCGACCGAATTGACATCGTTCTCGACGAACTTGGTCCAGCGGACGCCCAGTTGCTTGACGGTGTCCGACCAGTTGGGGTTCAGCTCCTGGCCGAAGTAGGCCTTCAGGAACTCGGCGCGGCTGATGCCGTAGCTGTCGGCCAGGCGCAGCAGCCGGCCTTCCAGACCCATCAGACGCTTGTTGATCGCGTAGAGCTGCTCGACCAGGGCCTCGATGCGGTTGTTGTTCAGCTTCAGGGTCTTGAGCTTGGAGACAATGGCCTTGGTCGCGGCCAGATAGTCCTTGCGCTCGGCGTCGCTCAGGTCCTTGCCCTGCAGGCGGCGCTCGACCAGCTTTTCCTGCAGACGGCGGAAGCCGTCGAACTCGGAGGCAATGGCGTCGAGGGTTTCCATGACGCCGTCGCGCAATTCGCCTTCCATGGCGCTGACAGTGGGGCCGGCGCCGTCATCGAAGTCGTCGTCGTCCTCGTCCTCGCCTTCGGCCTTTTCCTCGCCCTCGGCCTTTTCTTCAGTCTTGGCCTCGCCGCCTTCGGGAGCCGCGGTCGGCTGAACCGTGGGGAACAGCACGCCGTAGGTGCCTTCCAGGTCGATGACCTCGCGCAGCAGGATGCGACCGCTGCCCAGTTCCTCACGCCAGACCATGATGGCCTCGAAGGTCAGGGCGCTTTCGCACAGGCCGCGGATCATCGCGTCGCGGCCGGCCTCGATGCGCTTGGCGATGGCGATTTCGCCTTCGCGGCTCAGCAGCTCGACGCTGCCCATCTCGCGCAGATACATCCGCACCGGGTCATCGGTGCGGTCATAGGCCGGCTTGCTCTCGGCCTCGGTGGTGATCGAGGTTTCCTCGCGGTTGGCGACCTCGCCGCCTTCCTCGCCGGCTTCTTCAGCTTCGACGACGTTGACGCCCATTTCCGACAGCATCGCCAGGGTGTCTTCAATGGCGTCGGGGCTGACCTCCTCGGACGGCAGCACCTTGTTCAGCTCGTCCATGGTGACGTAGCCGCGGGCCTTGGCCTGCTTGATGAACTTCTTGACCCCGGCGTCGGTCAGGTCCAGCAGCGGGCCGTCGGCGGCGGGGGCTTCGGCGGCTTCCGGTTGCTCGGTGGTCGTGGTGCTCATTCGGGTCTCCAATGGCGGCCAGGACCCCGGGCTCTGAGGGCTGGCCGCGACAATGTCTGTGTCGTCGATTTCGCCGGTGTCTCGTCCTGAGAACGGCTGACCGGATGGAAAGGTCCCGGGGCGACTGACGGGATCAGCGTCAAACCGTCGCGTTCCTGCGCCAAAGCCGCCATACAGTATCGCTCCGCGAGGAGGCCCCCGGCAGAGAGATCGACGTCTCGGGCGCGGCGCAATCAGGTTCAAGACCGTCGAGGCAGCGTTCCCAGGGACCTGGCGGTGGCGAGGGTGACATCCTTTTCAGGTATGGCGCGCGCGCTCTGGGCGGCGGCCCGGTCGATGTCAGTCAGCTTGCCGGCAAATCCACAATGGGCAGATGGCCCGCACGCCCCTGTGAGTCAAGGGCGGGAAGCCGCGCAGGCGGATGATTTTTCAGACAATTTGGCCCGGAGCGGCCTGTGGATCAGTTCTGGCCGCCGCGGGTTCCCTGCGCCTTGCGAAGGCCCGCGCTGCCCGCGTCCTTGAAGTCGGCCTGGGCCAGCTTCTTGGTGGCGCCGGGCGTTTCGCGGCCCTGGCCGGCGAGCAGGGCGTCGACCCGGCTCTTGGAGGCCTTGAATCGAGCCACATCGGCGCCGCTGAGGATCGAACCGGTCGGCACCTTGGCGCCAATCGGATTGATGCGGGCGCCCTTGAAGAAGATCTCGTAATGCAGGTGGGGACCGGTCGAGCGGCCGGTCGAACCGACGTAGCCGATCACCTGGCCCTGGCTGACCCGTTGGCCGGGGCGCAGGCCCTTGGCGTAGCGCGACAGGTGAGCGTAGCCGGTGGCGTATCCGCCCGCGTGCTTGATCTTGATCCAGTTGCCGTAGCCGCCGTAGCGCGAGGCCATCTCGACGACGCCATCGCCGGCGGCGAGGACGGGGGTGCCGGTGCCGGCCCCGAAGTCGATGCCCTGGTGCATCTTGTTGTAGCCGAGGATCGGGTGGTGGCGCATGCCGAAGCGGCTGGTGATGCGGGCGCCGTCGACCGGGGTGCGGAGCAGGGCGCTTTTGATGTTCTTGCCGAGGTTATCGAAGAAGGCGGTTTTGCCGTCGACCTTGGTGAAGCCGTAGAACTTCATCCCCTTCACTTCGGCGTATTGCAGCTCGCCCGCCTCGATGGTCCGGCCGCTGTCGGTGACCTTGCGGTCGAAGACCAGGCAGAAGGGGTCGCCGGCCTTGATGTCGCGCGAGAAGTCGATCTTGTGGCTGAACAGCTTGGCGGCGGAATTGACGATGCTGGAGGTGGCGCCGATCTTGGCGGCGCTTTCGTGGAAGCTGCCCTGCATCTCGCCGCAGGCGACGGTGGTTTCGCTGTGAACCTCTTCTTCCATTTCCCGCAGGCGCAGGGCGCCGTCGAAGGTGCGGGAGACGGTGATGGTGCTGGCCTGGCCGTTGCGGAGCGACAGCCCCACCAGGCGGGCCGGACCGCGCTTGTTGGCCGGACGGGCCACCGAGGCCACGAAGTCCATGCCGGCGCGGATGTTCACCGTGTCCATGACGCTGGACAGGGTGCTGACCACCTGACGGGCGTCGTCTTCGGCAACGCCGCTGCGCTGGACGGCGGCCTGGAGGGTTTCGCCGGGGCGAACCTCGACGGGAATGCTGACGCCGCGGGAGAAACCGGGAAGGGTTTCGGCCTGGGCGAAGGCCATATGCTGCAGTGCGGCGAAGGTGGCGGGGTCCATCGGCGGGGTGATGGTCGCCTCACGGGCGTCGGTCATCCGCCATGCCAGAGCCAGGATCGCCAGACCGGCGACGCCAACAAAGACTTTCGGCGCCATTCGGACAGTCGGGCGCCTCGGATCAAATTCTTGCATGGGTTCCCCCGTCGCTGGCTTCGAGCCGTATTTGGGCCGTCGCCTCAGAATGAAACGGCTGGGACGCCCCCCAGCAATGAATGGGCCATTTCTTGCCCGCTGCCGCCATGGAAAGGCAAGCAATATTCAGCGCTTTGGACCATTTGTCACGGTTTTGGTTAACAAAATCGCGCCCATGGAGGCGGTGCGTTCCGCCGCCTCCGATCTCAGATCAGCTCTAACACCCTATCCTGCGGGCGGCAAAGGGCTGCACCCTTCGGGCTGTCAACAATCGGGCGATTCACCAGGGACGGGTCAGCCACCATCGCCTCGATGAGGGCCGAGTCCGACTTTCCGGGGTCGGTCAGACCCAGTTCCTCGGCCCGGGTTCCTCGCACCCGCAATATATCATGGGCCGAGGCGTTCATTTTCTTCAGCAGGCCTTCCAGCTGATCACGGGTCCAGCCGACTTTCAGATACTCGACGATGGTCGGCTCAATCCCGTTTTCCTGCAGCAGGGCGATGGTCTTGCGCGAGGTGCCGCAGGCGGGATTGTGGAAAACGGTGACGGAGGTGTCGGTCATCATGCGGGTCCGGGTCGTTCAGCCTGGCGATCGTCTAGCAGGGGAGGCCGCGCGATGCGACCTTCCGCTGTCCGCTACCATCTGACGATCGCCTTGCCGGTGACCACGGTCGAGCCGCCCTGTCCCCAGAGCATGGTGGTTTTGGTCGTCGGGGGGATCGGCGCCGCCTGCTGGGGCCAGGCCTCGAGGATGCTGGCATAGTCAACCTCGGCGGCGCCTGGCTTTGCCGGCTTGAAGGAGAGGATGACCGGTTCGCCCGGTCCAACCCAGCGCAGCCGGTTCCAAACGCCCGGGTCGCCCAGCCAGCCCTTGACCGTCTGGCCCTGGAAGCGAACCTCGCTGACCCGGGCGTTGAGCTTGATGTTCAGCCGCGCGGTCCGGGCGCCGGCGGGTCTGGTCAGGGTGATCTCGACCCGTCCGTCCGGCAGGGTGCGGCTGGTCAGGGCGGGGGTGGCGACCGGGACCAGAGCGGTGGGGGCGACCTGGATCGGGCGGTCGGCGAAGGGCGGCAGGCTGGCGTTGGCGATACGACGGGCCTCGCGGTCGCCCTGGCGCAGAGCGAGTTCGCTCCAGGCGGTCTCGGTGGTGCTGGCCAGCCAGGCCTTGCCGGCGTGGGTGTCGGTGACATGGAACAGATCGACCGCCTCGGGATAGCGTTCGGACCAGGGTCCGGTCGCCGGCATGACCACCCGGGCGACGATGACCGCGACCAGCAGCGGCAGGCCGGCAGACATGGCCGAGATGATCCGCTGGCTGCGATTGTCTCCCTGTTCCGGCGCCAGCGGCCAGAGGACGAAGGCGGCCAGCAGTGCGAAGAGACCAAGCAGGGCCGGGGCGTCGAGGCCCTGGGCGGTAAGGTGGAAGTAGACGCCCAGCCACCCGCAGACCACGGCGACGATCAGCGCCTGCAGCGGCCACAGCCAGTGATCGACGCCCCAGCGGCTGGCGGCCGCGCCGAGGGCCGCGAGGGTCAGTGGCCAGGCCACGAGAAAGGCGACCTGGGGCAGGAAGACCTGGAGAAGACCAGCGATCACCAGCCCCATAAGCAGCAGGCCGGCCCAGGATGCGGCCCGGTTGACGGGGCGTCCGAGGGTGAGCATGACCAGCAGGGCGCCGGCGAAGCCCAGACCCAGTCCCACCATGTCGAATCCGCCAAACAGGCTGCTCAACCCGCCGACGGCGAGCAGGAGCAGCGCGCCCGCCCAGCGTCGCGGGAGGGTGGAGTTCTGGGCCAGGGCGACCAGAAGAACGGCGGCGAGGGCCAGCAGGATCAGGGTCGTCTCCCAGAGTTGCCACTGGGCGAGCAGGGGGCGCTGCTCCATGAAGCCGAAGCCCGCGCCGGTCATCCGCCGGGCGACATGCATCAGCAGGGCGGCGCTGGTCGCCACCAGCAGGCCGCCGCCCGCGCCACGCAGGCCGTCACGCCACCCGACGACCTGGCCCGCCCGCCGGGCGCGCCATCCGGCAATCAGCAACAGCACCCCGGCGAGGGCCCAGACCAGCCAGCCGAAGACAGGCGGATAGCTCAGCACATGATCGCCGAAAGTCTGGCTGTAGACCGCGCTCGGCGCCTTGCCGGGCAGGACGGTGGCGAAAGCGAGGTCGCCGGCCGCGGCCAGGACCTGTTCCCCCATCGACTGCACCGAACCCTTATCGAGGTTGGCGACCGTGGAGGTCGGGGAATGGTAGTCGAACTGCCGTCCGATGAAGGCGAAGTTCAGGCCGGTCATCCCTTCGGCCTTGGGGATGGAGAAGTCAGTGTCGTTGGGCATCTTCTCATAGAGGAAGACCGCCAGGGCGCTGCTGATCGGGTTGCTGGCCGAGGTCTTGAAGGCATCGATCAGGGCGCCGTTGTCGGCGCCGGTCTCGAACATATTGGCCCGTCCGCCGCCGCCCCGGGCCTCCATGTTGATGATCACCCCGGTGCGGGCCGCCAGGGGATGGTTGCCAAAATAGGCCTCCGCGCCGCTCAGTCCGAACTCCTCGCCGTCGGTTATCAGGACGATGATGTCCCGGGCGGGGGTTCCGCGGGCCTTGATGGCGCGGATGACCTCCAGGGTGGAGGCCACCCCGGTGGCGTCGTCGGCGGCGCCGGGGGATCCGGCGACACTGTCGTAGTGGGCCATCAACACCAGGGCCGGCAGGCTGTGGTCGGCCCCCGGAAGGACGCCGATCAGGTTCTGCACACGGGCGCCGGCCAGCCATTCGGGATAGCGGTCGGAGTGGCTGAGGGCGTCGGCCTCCTGAATACGCGGCTGCAGGCCGAGGGCTGTCATCCGCTCCAAAAGGTAGTCGCGGACCTGCGCATTGGCGGGGGAGGCGATCGGGTGGGGCCTGGCGGCGATCCGGCGGATATCGATCAGAGCCCGTTCGGCCGAGAATACCTCGGCGGGAGCAGAGGCGGGGGCCGGCGTCGGCGTCACCGAGCCCTGCCAGGCGAGGATGAAAGCCGCCGCCAGGCCGGCGAGCTGCCAGATGGTCCGAGTCATGTGCGCTCCCCCATTTTCTGTCAGGGGGGCACGACGGGACCGTCCGTGCAAGGTCGATGGTGCGCGCCCGCCCATTTCACCCCCTGTTTTCAATGAAATCAGCCTGTTGACCCCGCGCGACGATGAAGCTGCGATGAAGTCAAAGTGAAGTTGTTCTGAAGTGGATATGTAGCCGGAATGGAGCGCGCCCCGCGTCGAATGCCCGGGGATGCCTGTAGCCCATCGAAGCGGTTCTCATTGTCTCACGATTGGCCGACTCGCGGCCCTGTTCCGGCAGGAAGGGGCGCCGACGAACAGTCCAGAGCCAGTGTCGAGGTCAGCGTGCGGCGACCAGCCAGCGCCGCACCAGGTCGGTCAGCGACGCGGCGTGGCGTTCAACCGTCTGCGGATCAGCAAAGCGGATGACGGCGCGGTCCGGGGCGGCGAAGGTCATCAGGCCGGAGGGGTCGCTGAAACTGAACCCCATGGCGTCCTTCACCGCAACGCCGCGGTGAAAGACGAGTTGGGCCGACTGACCGCGATGCAGGCCGGCGGTGATCCGGTCGTCGCCCTCGAAGACGAAGCTTGGGCCATTCCATTTGATGTGTTCGCCAAGCGCCGGTTCGGCGGCGAGGATGATCTCGCGAAGGCGCTGCATGATCGCAGCGACCTCCGGAGTCTGATCGGCCAGCCAGGCCTCAACCGTCTTCGCCTTCGCCATCACGCCTCATCCGGGTTCCGGCGGGAACCATAGCTGCCCCGGGGGCGGCCCGCCCAAACGAAAACGCCCGCCGGTGAGGGCGGGCGTTCCGTAGGCGAAGGCAAGGTCGGGATCAGGCGGCGACGACGCCGTCCTGCGGGTCGCGCAGGACATAGCCCCGGCCCCAGACGGTTTCGATATGGTGCTGGCCGCCGCTGGCCGTGGCCAGCTTCTTGCGCAGCTTGCAGATGAAGACGTCGATGATCTTCAG
>Ga0075012_10001495_pt1 | contig 23655 bp, 21 predicted proteins | sample All_14_2_FD_71474 | JGI IMG/M metagenome (GOLD analysis project Ga0075012, IMG submission 71474) | Freshwater microbial communities in response to fracking from Pennsylvania, USA - Allegheny Zone_MetaG_DW_15 | ecosystem: Environmental > Aquatic > Deep subsurface > Groundwater > Drilled...
GTCCAGCGCCTGACGGTCGTTGGTGGCCAGGGTTTCCATGGTGTCGGTCAGCGCCGCCCAATGTGGCCGCCGCCAAACCCGAGGGTCTGACCGCGCAAGGCTGGCCGGCGCTGACCGACACCATGGAAACCCTGGCCACCAACGACCGTCAGGCGCTGGACATGATGATGCGGGCCATCCCCCAGGCCGGGCCGCGTCTGGCTGCCGCCATGGTCGCCTTCACCGGGGCGATGCGCACGGGTGATTCCCGCGGCATCCTTGGCGACAACACCACCAAGGCGCTGGACAAGGCCGGGCGCCGCGACCTGGCCGAACGACTGAAAGCCGATCTGTCGGCGCTGTCGGAGGAGGCTGGCAGGCCGGTCGGTGGCGGCGACTGGCGGTTGCACACCATGCCTTTCGCCCACGGCGGTCAGGTCGACCCCATCCACCTGTTCGTGCGCGGGGCCGATGGCAAGGATGGCCGCAATCAGGCCGGCAGCGCCAATGGCGATCAGCGTTTCATTCTGGATTTCAATCTGACCAGCCTGGGCCGGCTGCAATTGGACGGATTGGTGCGGCGCGAGGACAAGCTGTTCGACCTGATCATCCGCACCGGCGACCCGCTGCCACAAGAGATGCGCATGGACATCATGCATATCTTCACCCAGGCGTCGGAACTGGTGGGCACCAAGGGCAGTGTCGCCTTTCAGGCGGGTGGGCGCTGGATCGACATCCGCACCGACCAGACCGGACCGACCAGCATTCAGGCGTGATTGGACCCTATGGTGGTGACTTTAGTCGCACCAGCTCTGCTTGGCTCGTCCGCCATATTCCCGTGCCAGTTTGTTGGCGATCAGCAGGGCGGCCATATCCTCGCCCTTGGCGGTGATCATGCGGGCGACCACCCGCTTGCCATATTTGTCGGCGATGACATCGCGCAGGGTGACCCATTCGTCGGTGGTCAGCTTACCAGCCACGAATGCCTCGGCCTGATCGGCGGCGGCTCGTTCGGCGTCACATTTCCCACGCTTTTCCGGGGTATCGATTCCGGCCAGACGGACACTGGTTTCCACATCCTGGCCCAGCCAGATGCGGGCGCGCACCATCACGGTGTCGCCATCGACGACCCTGAGCACGCGAGCCGGAATGGGGCCGGGCAAGCGATCATCATCGGCCCAGACCACATGCGGGACGCAAAGCACGATCACAGCCAAAGATGCGGCAACGATATTGTGTTTTATGGGCAATTTACGCGCCGTAAAGTTGTGCTATTCGTCGAATGGCCTCAAAAATTGAGGCGTCACACAAGCTTTACGGTAAAAAAGGAAACAAGGCAAGAACATTTGTGGTCAAAACACCTGCGCACCCTTGCGGCGCAAAAGCTTTCCATCCAGCGTCACCGATTCCTCCGGCGTATCGCCGACCACCGTGCACACCTTGACATCGGGTAGGGCGCGGGCGATGCAGCACGCCAGATCGAAGCGTTCCTGCAACGACAAATGTTGCAGGGGGGGATACATCTGTTCGTCATTCAATCGGATCGTTCCCATGATACCCGCCCATTTTACTGTCAGAACAGATCGATGCCGTCATCGGTCAAGTCCTCGCCGCGGAACACCACTTCGTCGCCGATCTGGCTGCCCAGACGGGCATGGACCTCGGCATCGGGGATGGTGCGGGCGATGAAGGATGCGAATTCGTACAGATATTGCGGCCCGTCCACCGTCAACGGCTGATAGCGGCTATCACGGTTGGCTTCCAGCTTGACCATGAACATGGCGTCCTCCTGTGCGTTGTTCAGATCATAGACCCGATAGGCGCACAGGGGGGTATGCCAAGAACGATGAGCGGGGCTGGCCCGAACTCATGCGCAAACACGTAAAATTGTCAGGGATTTTTAGCGCTTGAGCATGTCACCAAATTGCTTGGTGAAATCGGCGCGCACGGCTTCGGCCAGGGGTGGCCATAGATTGGGGGCAATGGTGCCGGCACTTTGCCCGCCCATACCGGTCAGGCCTTGGGCGCAAACCCAGTCGGGGCTGATGGTGTGGCCGAACAAATCGGGCCGGGCCAGGGCGCGCTGTCCGGCTTCGCCGAATTCCTGTTGGTGCTGGTGGCCGTAGCGGGCGACGATGGCCGCCTGCCGGGCCAAGCCCGAGACGGCGCGGCGTGCCGACGAATCGCGGCAGCGCCCGGCATCGTACTGGCCGCGCATCAGCGCCACCGCGTACCATTCCAGGGCCTCTGGCCCCCGGTCGGCGATCAGCAACCGGCGTGACAGGTCGAACAGATAGCCCGAGGACAGGGCCAGTTGGTGGCGGCTGGTCCAGGCGATGACCTGGGCGTCTTCGCCCGACCCCAGGGTGGCGACCCGTCCGAACAGATCGGCCTGTGCCATCCAGTCGGCGGGCGGTTGGTCGGGCAGTTCAGCGGCGCCAACGGCCAGGGGAGAGGTCAACAGGGCAGCGACAAAGGCTGCCGCCGGAAAAATACGCGGCATCATATCCCTTTCACCTGTCCCGTCGTCACCTTAACCGTCCCCCCGCCTCCCGACAAGGGAAGCGCGACGGCTCAACGCTGTTCCTCGAGAAAGCCGTGGACGGCCTGGAACAACTGGCGGCGGTTCTTTTCCAGCAGCAGCATGTGGGTGCCTTCACCGATCAGCACATAGCGCCGGGCCGAGGTGCCGGTCAGGTGGGCGAACACCGACAGGCCCATGGCCGGCGGCGTGTCGGCATCCCATTCGCCCTGCACCACCATGGTGGGGGCGGAAATGCGCTCCGGCTGCCAAGCCGGGGTTTTGGCGCCCCAGGTCTTCAGCGCGTCGGCGACGGCGCCGTTGGGCACTTTCAGCAATTGCTCACCGCCGGCGGTTTCGGCCAAGGCGTTCATCCAGGTCCGCTTCGCTTCGGGGGTGATCAGTTCCTTGCGTTCCTTGTCGGGGAGGTTATGCCCCCAACGCTCGCCGATCAGGAACAAAGGCACCGAGCGCCAGGCGCCCAATTCCTTCAGGGCATCGGCGGCGGTGGGTTCGTCCGAGATCCACGGCGGCGAATACAGCACCAGCTTGTGGATCTTGCTGGAGGTGTTGGCGGCATAGCTGCCGGCCAGGGTGGCCCCCCACGACCAGCCGACGATGGTCAGCTTTTCCAGGTTGCGCCGCGACAGGATGTATTCCACCGTCTTCGACACGTCGCGCAAGGCGGCAGTGTTGTCCACCAGCGGCGCCTTGCCCTCGGGTGGCTGGGCCATTTCCGCCGGCTTGCTCGAGGTGCCGTAGCCGCGGATATCCAGGGCATAGACGTCATAGCCACGCCGGGCCAGATAATCCATCCAGCTTTGGCCGTCGATGGCGTGGTCAAAGGTGGCAATGCCGGGAAAGGTCGCCCCATGCAGGAACAAGACCGTGGTCTCCGGCTTGGGGCTGTAATATTCCTCGGGGTGCTTGTTGCGCAGATGCAGGCGCAAATTGTCGTCGCGGGCGTCGAATTGCAGGTTTTCGGTGACGATGGCCGATGGCGGCAACACCTTTTGCGCCCAGGCGGGCGCCCAGGCGAACAGGGCCGACAAAAAGATCAGGACGCGCAGCATGACAACTCCCCAAGTGGTCAGGGAGTCATGATGGTCGCCGGCTCACGCCAAGTCAAACCCCGCCAGCGTATGGGGCCGGATCGGACAGGCCGGCATCGGCGAACCCCTTCAGCCGCAGCCGGCAGGCGTCGCAGCGACCGCAGGCGTGGCCATGGACATCGGGGTCGTAACAGCTGGAGGTCAGGCCGTAATCCACCCCCAGACGCTTGCCTTCGGCGATGATCTGGGCCTTGGTCAGCGAGATCAGCGGGGCGTGGATGGTCAGGCGACGCCCTTCCACCCCGGCCTTGGTGGCCAGATTGGCCATGGTCTCGAAGGCCTTGATGTATTCGGGCCGGCAATCGGGATAGCCGGAATAATCCACGGCGTTGACGCCGACGAAGATGTCGGCGGCGCCCAGCACCTCGGCGAAGGCCAAGGCGAAGGACAGCATGATGGTGTTGCGCGCCGGCACATAGGTGACCGGGATTTCCGCCTCCATCTCGGCCTCAAGCCGGTCCTTGGGCACGGCGATGTCGGCGGTCAGGGCCGAGCCGCCGAAAAGGCGCAAATCGATATCGGCGATGCGGTGATCGGTGACGCCCCCCGCAGCCGCCACCTTGGCGGCGCAGGCCAACTCCACCTGATGGCGCTGACCATAGCGGAACGACAAGGCGGCGCAGTCGAAGCCCCGTTCCGTCGCCAGGGCCAGCACGGTGGCGGAATCCAATCCGCCCGACAGCAGGATGACCGCCTTCTTCGTCATGGGCTTACAGCGAAAAATGCGAGGCGACGAAGGAATCGATATCGGCCTCGGCCCAGCCCTTGGCCTTGAGGTCGGTGCGGATGGCGTTGACATCCACATTGGGCCAGGTGTGGCAGCTGTCCACCGTATGTTTATCGGCGTCCATGATGCGGAAATCATAGGGGCGCTGTTCGCTTTGGAAGACGTCGTAATAAAGCACCTGATCGACGTGGTTGTCGGGCAGGAAGGTGAGGATGCGCGGCTTCAGGGTATAAAGCTCTTCCGGCCCCTTGATGTAATCGGCAGCGGCGATGATCACCTCGTCACCGGTCTGGCAGGTGCGGGCGGCGGCGCCGTTCAGGATGCAGCAGCGCGATCCGGGCTGGCCGAAGATGACATAGGTGGAAATGCGGGCGCCGGAACTCTTGTTCCAGATTTCCACGAATTCCATGGGATAGATGCCGGCCAGGGCGCATTGCTCGGGGTCGAGCGTGATCGAACCGTGATAGTTCAGATCGGCGCTGGTGACGCGGATGCCATGGAACTTGGCGCGGATAACCTTCATCATGGGAAGCACCGGAGGTTGGGGCGACGGATTTCTCGCGGACATAGACTAGAAGTGCCGGGCATGGCAATGGAATCTTGCTCAGGAAGGAAATCAGGCATGCTCGCGTCATTGGATCATCTGGTGCTGACGGTTGCCGACATCCAGGCCACCTTGGCGTTTTACGGCGATGTCCTGGGCATGCAGCCGGTGACTTTCGCCGGTGGGCGCCACGCCTTGGCCTTTGGCGCGCAAAAGATCAACCTGCATCAAACGGGCCATGAATTCGAGCCCAAGGCGCAACACCCCACCCCGGGCTCCGCCGATTTGTGCTTCGTCGCCGCCATCGACCTGGACGCGGTGCAGGCCCGCCTGCGGGCCAAGGGCGTGGTCATTGTCGAAGGCCCGGTGGCGCGGACAGGGGCGGTGGGGCCGATTTTGTCGGTTTATATCCGCGATCCCGACCATAATCTGATCGAGATATGTACCTACGGCGCATAAAGCCATTGATTTAACCACGGGGCCGAATCAGTATTTGGCGGTTAAGTCGACCCTGAACCCACGAGATATCGCCCATGGACGCGCAAAAGCTGGCCAAGGTGCTGGCCATGGCCGCTTCGGACAATGAAACCGAGGCGCTGCATGCCCTGCGCACCGCGCGGCGTCTGCTGGATAGCCACGGCACCGATTTCGTCGGTTTGGCCGAGCGTCTGGCCGGCGGTGGCGCCTCCGAGGCGCTGGAAGACGCAGTGTTCGACCTGCGCAACGAGGTGCGTCATTTGCGCAGCGAAAACGAACGTCTGCGGCAAGGCCGCCCGGCACAGGCCGGCGCCACCGTGCCGCCATCGTTCCAAGACGCCGCCCGCGATGCCGCCGAACTGATCCGCCTGCGGGCCGAACTCGATACCCTGCGGGCCGAGATGCTGCGGCTGCAGGCGCACGAGGTCACCGTGCAGGAGCAGTTCCGCCACGCCTTGGCCGAGGCCGGGGCCTTGGGCTTGCGTCTGTCCGAGGCGGAAAGCCGGCGCATGCGGCTGGAGGCGGAAAATCGCCGCCTGAGCCATGCCAACCACGCCCTTAAGGTTGATCTGGCCGAGGCCCAGGCCCTGGCGCCGACAGCGAAGACTGTGGTGGTCGCCACTCTGCCGGTTGAACGGAACAAGGGCAAGAAAGCTGCCGTTTCCGCCAAAGGGCGCGGACAGTACGCTCTGTTCTAGTTCGTATTAGTCCTAAAGTGCATCCTGCAGACCTGTTTTTTTCTGCTAACTTCAGGTAATGACCATGCCCCCGGCCTGACTTGCGCCGGTTGCATCTGCCTGGAGGAAAAGATGGCCTTGTTGACCTGGAGTGACGAACTCAGCGTCGGCGTCTCCGCTTTGGATCAGGATCATCGCGCCCTGGTCGACCTGATCAACGAGTTCAGCCAAGCCATCGATGAAAAGCGCGGCCCCCAGGCGGTCGGCCCGGTTCTGGCCCGGTTGCGCCAGCATGTGGGGGAGCACTTCGCCCGCGAGGAAGCCTTGCTGCACAGCAGCGGTTACCCCGAGGCCGACGACCATGCCCAGCAGCATAATCACACTTTATCCCGTCTGCGCGAGTTGGAGTCCCTGGCCGCCGAGGACGATGCCAAGGCCGCCCTGGCCGTGCTCGACTTCCTCAAAGCTTGGTTCATCAATCACGTGGTCGGCAACGACCTGAAACTACGCGACTTCTTCCGCGAAAAGGGCGTCGCCGATCTGGGCGTCGGCGATCGTCCGTCCCTGTGGGCGCGGCTGGCCGCGCGCACCGATTTCCTGCCGCTCAAGACCCGTATCCTGCTGGTCGCCTGGGCGCCCCTGGTGGTGATCGCGGCCCTGGTCCTGGTCAACCTGACGGAAGCGGTGGAAAGGGTTGGACGGCAAAAGGAAATCATCACGCTGACCCAGTTCAGCACGGTCAGCAGTGCCTTGATCCATGAATTGCAGAAGGAACGCGGCTCCTCGGCCCTGTTCCTGGGCAGCAAGGGCACCCAGTTCGGCCCCGAACTGGCGGCGCAGCGTCAGCTCACCGATAGCCGTCTGGCCGTGTTCCGTCAGGAATCCGTGCCGATGATGGCCAGCCTCGGCGGCCCCCAGGCCGAGCGGCTGAAAAAGGCGGTGGCCGACATGGAGAAGCTGGCGGAAATCCGCCAGGGTACCGACAGCCAGACCCTGCCGGTGCCGCAGGTGCTGGGCTATTACACCGGTTCCATCACCGATCAATTGGCGGTGGTCGAGGCCATCGGCCTGCTGGCCAACGATGCCGAGCTGTCGGCCCACATCACCGCCTATGCCGCCATATTGAACGCCAAGGAACGCGCCGGGCTGGAGCGCGCCACCGGGTCCGCTGGTTTCGCCGCCGGCAAGTTCACGCCGCAACTGCACCGTCGCCTGGGGGAATTGGGGGCCGAGCAGAAGGCCTTCCTGCACGTCTTTCGCAACACCGCCGGCGGCCCGGCCATCGCCGCCCTCGACAAGGCCCAGGCCGACGAGTCGGAAAAAATGGTGGCCGAATGGCGCACCATCGCCATCGAAAGCCCGTTCACCGGCAGCCTGAACGACATCAAGGCGCCCGATTGGTTCAAGTTGACGACGCGGCGCATCGACCAGATGAAGAGTGTCGAGGATGCCGCCGCCACCGTGCTGATGGACCATGCCGGGGCCGTACTGGCCCGGCTGACCTCATCGGCCTGGACCCAAGGCATCCTGCTGCTGGCCCTGGTCAGCGTCTGTGGCCTGACCAGCATGCTGATCGTCGCCGGTTTGGTGCCGCCGTTGCTGGCGGCGCGCAAGGCCACCGCCCGGCTGGCCGAGGGCGACCGCACGGTGGAAGTGCCCGGTCAGCAATTGCGTGACGAATTGGGCGAACTGGCCCGCGCCATCCAGTTCTTCAAAGAAAAATTGATCGCCGCCGAATTGATGAGCGCCACCACCAATGTGGACAACCAGGCACGCATCGAAGCCATGCTGCGCAAGGAGCGCGCGGTATCGGAGTTCGATGAGCGCATGGCCCGGTTCGTGGAAGAGGTGGGCGAAAGCGCCCAATCGCTGATGCTCTCCGCCGGCACCATGACCGAAGTGGCGTCGGAAACCACCGCCCGCAGCGACGATGTGTCGCACGCCGCCAACGATACCTCGCAGCGGGTGCAATCCACCGCCGCCGCCACCGAGGAACTCGCCGCCTCCATCCGCGAGATCGCCCGTCAGGTCCAGACCCAGGCCACCGCCACCCGCGACGCGGTGGATCAGGCCAAGACCACCAACAGCCAGGTGGACGGCCTGCGCGTCTCGGCCGAACGCATCGGCGAGGTGGTGCAACTGATCCAGACCATCGCCAGCCAGACCAATCTGTTAGCGCTGAACGCCACCATCGAGGCGGCCAGGGCGGGCGATGCCGGCAAAGGCTTCGCCGTGGTCGCCAACGAAGTGAAGTCGCTGGCCAACCAGACGGCCAAGGCGACCGAGGAAATCATCGATCAGGTCAGCGCCATCCAGGCGGCCACCCGCTCTTCCGTCGATGCCATCCGCGCCATCACCGACCGCATCGCCGGCATCAACGAGATTTCGGCGGCAGTGGCGGCGGCAGTCGAGGAACAAGAGGCGGCCACCGCCGAAATCAGCCGCAACGTTCAGGAAACATCCATGTCCACCGATCAGGTCAGCGCCAATATCGGCGAGGTTCTGCACGCCACCCAGCGGGCGGAGCAGGCGGCGCGGGTGGTTTCCGGCGCTGCCGAGACTTTGGGCGGTCATACCGAGTTGCTGCGCAGCGAGGTGCGCAAGTTCCTGGCCGAAGTGCGGTCGTGATCGGTGGGGCTGGACTTGGCCGCGCCCACCCCCATATAACCGGGTTATGACTGATACCACTGACCACCCCTTCCTGAAGATGCATGGCTTGGGCAACGATTTCGTTGTCCTCGACGTGCGCCAATCCGGCTTTGCCCTCACCCCGGCCATGGCCCGCGCCATCGCCGATCGCCGCACCGGCTTGGGCTGTGATCAGGTGGTGGTGATCGAGACAGCGCGCTCCGGCCTGTCCGACGCCTGGATGAGCCTGTGGAACGCCGACGGCTCGGTCACCTCGGCCTGCGGCAACGCCACCCGCTGCGTCGCCTGGCTGCTGATGCAACAGGCCGGCAGCGATCATGCGGTCATCGAAACCAAGGCTGGCCTGCTGGATGCCGAAATGCGCGGCGACAAGCTGGTCGCCGTCGACATGGGGCCGGCGCGGCTGGACTGGCGGGAAATCCCGCTGGCCAAGCCGGTCGACACCTTGCATATGGGCATCGGCATCGGTTCCCTGACCGACCCGGTCGGTGTCAGCATGGGCAATCCGCACGCGGTGTTCTTCGTCGACGACGTCGCCGCCATCGATCTGGCCGCCCTCGGGCCGGTGCTGGAACATCACGATCTATTCCCCGAACGGGCCAATATCGAAGTCGCCCAGGTGCTCGCCCCTGACCGCATCCGCATGCGGGTGTGGGAGCGCGGCACCGGCATCACCAGCGCCTGCGGCACCGGCGCCTGCGCCACCCTGGTCGCCGCCGCCCGGCGCGGCCTGACGGCGCGCAAGGCCGACGTGGTGTTGGACGGCGGCGTGCTGACCATCGAATGGTTGCCCGACGACCATGTGATGATGACCGGGCCGGTGGCGTTGGTGGCCGAGGGGATGCTGGATTCCAGCCTGCTGTCATGACCAACCCGCCCAAGGTCATCACCTTCGGCTGCCGTCTCAACGCCTATGAATCCGAGGTGATGCGCGAGCACGCCAAGGCGGTGGAAGACGGTGTCGAGACGGTGATCGTCAACACCTGCGCCGTCACCGCCGAGGCCGAACGCCAGGCACGCCAGACCATCCGCAAGCTCCGGCGCGACCACCCCCAAGCCCGCATCGTCGTCACCGGTTGCGCCGCCCAGGTGAGCCCCGACAAGTTCGCCGCCATGACCGAGGTGGATCAGGTTTTGGGCAACGCCGAAAAGCTGCATCCCGACATCTTCGCCCATCCGCCCGAGGACCGCATCGTCGTCACCGACATCATGACGGTGCGCGAAACCGCCTTGCATCTGGTCTCCGGCTTCGAGGGACGGGCGCGCGCCTTCGTCGAGGTGCAGACCGGCTGCGACCACCGCTGCACCTTCTGCATCATCCCCTTTGGCCGCGGCAACAATCGCTCGGTGCCCATGGGCCGCATCGTCGATCAGGTGCGCGGGCTGGTGGCGCAAGGCTTCGCCGAGGTGGTGTTCACCGGTGTCGACATCACCGCCTATGGCGGCGATCTGCCCGGCAGCCCCAGCCTGGGGCAGATGGCAAGGCGGCTGCTGGCGCAGGTGCCGGAGCTGCCGCGCCTGCGACTGTCGTCGCTGGACCCGGTGGAGGTGGACGACGATCTGCTGCGGCTGGTGGCGGAAGAGCCCAGGCTGATGCCGCATTTCCATCTGTCGGCCCAGGCCGGCGACGACATGGTGCTGAAGCGCATGAAGCGCCGCCATCTGCGTGATGATGTCATCACCCTGGCGGCCAAGCTGCGCGATCTGCGCCCCGACATCGCCCTGGGCGCCGACATCATCGCCGGCTTCCCGACCGAGGACGAAGAGATGTTCCGCCGCTCGCTCGATCTGGTGGACGAAGCCGGGCTGACCCATCTGCACGTCTTCCCCTACAGCTCGCGTCCTGGCACCCCGGCGGCGCGCATGCCCAAGGTTCCCGGCGACGTGGTCAAGGAACGGGCGGCACGGCTGCGGGCCAAGGGCCAGGCGGCCATGGATTCCTTCCTGGACTCGCGCCTGGGCAAGAGCGCCAGCGTGTTGGTGGAAAAGGACGGCCAGGGCTTTTGCGGCCATTACTTGCCGGTACGGGTGACGAATGCGCCGGCCGAAGGCCGGGTGGTGACGGTACGCCTGACCCACCGCGAGGACGCCGTGCTGGTGGGCGAGCCCGCCGCCTAAGACGTCATGGCCGGGCTTGACCGGGTGCTCCCGGCAGTGCCACAACGGGTGGCGTTTCCACCAGATTTCCATAAAAGGACCAGGGCATGAGCGGCAAGGGATTGTTCGGGCGGCTGTTCGGCGGCAAATCGGAAGCGGCGGCGACGGAAGCCGATGCCGTGGCGGTGCCGCCCGTCGAGGCGCCCGAAGAAGATGTCGCCATCATCGATGATCCCCATCCGGCGGAAATTCTGGCCGAGGCGCCGCAATCCTGGCTGTCGCGGCTGAAAAGCGGCCTGACCAAGTCGTCGTCCAAGCTGACCCAGGGACTGGGCGATCTGTTCACCAAGCGCAAGCTGGACGACGAGGCCCTGGAAGACCTGGAAGACCTGCTGATCACCACCGATCTGGGGGTGGGCACCGCCGCGCGCGTCACCAAGCGTTTGGCCAAGACCCGCTTCGGCCAGGATGTGGGGGCCGAGGAAATCAAGCAGGTGTTGGCCGAGGAGGTGGCGCAGATTCTGGCCCCCGTGGCCAAGCCGCTGCAACCGGCCTGCGTGGCCCGCCCGCATGTGGTGCTGGTGGTCGGCGTCAACGGTTCCGGCAAGACCACCACCATCGGCAAGATGGCCAAGCATTTCAAGGATCAGGGCAAACAGGTGGCGCTGGCCGCCGGCGATACCTTCCGCGCCGCCGCGGTCGAGCAGTTGAAGGTGTGGGGCGAACGCACCCAGTGCCCGGTTTTCTCGCGTGAGACCGGCGCCGATGCCGCTGGTCTGGTGTTCGACGCCATGGCCGAATCGGCCAAGCGCGGCGACGATCTGTTGTTCGTCGATACCGCCGGGCGCTTGCAGAACAAGGCCGATCTGATGGAGGAACTGCGCAAGGTGGTGCGCGTCATCAAGAAGCAGGACGAAACCGCCCCTCACGACGTGCTGCTGGTTTTGGACGCGACGGTGGGCCAGAACGCCCATTCCCAGGTCGAGGTGTTCAAGGACATGGTCGATGTCACCGGTCTGGTGCTGACCAAGCTGGACGGCACGGCGCGCGGCGGCGTGCTGGTGGCCCTGGCGGAAAAATTCGCCCTGCCGGTTCATGCCATCGGTGTCGGCGAGAAGGCGGAAGATTTGCGTCCCTTCGACGCCAATGCCTTCGCCCGCTCCTTGGTTGGGTTGGATTAGGGATTTTCTCATTTTTAATTCATTGCCGGTGGTCCGCCGATCACCACCCCACCCGCCCTGATCCACCCTTATGGGTGGGGTAAAACCTGACCCGGGTAGGTTATTGTGCTGTGACTCCAAGGGTTTAGCTGCGAATCGTCATTTGCTGCACTGCAACCCGCGAGAAAATCGGCAATATCAAAAACTTCTAATATACTGAACGGGTGTGCCAATCCGCTTGCTCTTGGCCGCGAATCGGGTTACCTAAGCCCCCCATGGCGCATGCTGCGATGCGTCGCGGCCCACCCGTTCGTCCAGAACATCGATCACGTTCGAGGGAACTTTATCCATGGCACGCAAGAAGATCGCTCTCGTTGGCTCCGGTAACATTGGCGGCACGCTCGCCCACCTCATCGGCCTGAAGGAGCTGGGCGATGTGGTGATGTTCGACATCGCCGAGGGCATTCCCCAGGGCAAGGGCCTGGACATCGCCGAATCGACTCCGGTCGAGGGCGTCAATGCCCGTTACTCCGGCGCCAATGACTATTCCGCCATCAAGGACTCCGATGTGGTGATCGTCACCGCCGGCGTTCCGCGCAAGCCCGGCATGAGCCGCGATGACCTGATCGGCATCAACACCAAGGTCATGGTGTCGGTCGGCCAGGGCATCAAGGAAAATTGCCCCAACGCCTTCGTCATCGTCATCACCAACCCGCTGGACGTGATGGTGTGGGTGCTGCAGCAGGCTTCCGGCCTGCCGGCCAACAAGGTCGTCGGCATGGCCGGCGTGCTCGACTCGGCCCGCTTCCGTCACTTCCTGGCTGAAGAATTCAACGTTTCGCCGGAAGACGTCACCGCCTTCGTCTTGGGCGGTCACGGCGACACCATGGTGCCCTTGACCCGTTACTCCACCGTCGCCGGCATTCCGCTGCCGGATCTGGTGAAGATGGGCTGGACCACCCAGGAGAAGCTGGACCAGATCGTGCAGCGCACCCGTGACGGCGGCGCCGAGATCGTCGGCCTGCTGAAGACCGGTTCGGCCTTCTACGCCCCGGCTGCCTCGGGCATCGCCATGGCCGAAGCCTATCTGAAGGACAAGAAGCGGGTCATGCCCGTCGCCGCCCTGGTCAAGGCCGGCCAGTTCGGTCAGAAGGACGACATCTACGTGGGCGTTCCGGTGGTCATCGGTGAAGGTGGCGTCGAGCGTCTGGTCGAGATCGAGCTGTCGGCTGAAGAGCAGGCCGCTTTCGACAAGTCCGCCGACGCCGTCCGCAGCCTGGTGGCCGTGGCCAAGGGTCTGCTGTAAGCCTTAGGCGCTCGGCCCGCGATGCCGGGACGGCATCGCGGGCCGCAGGCGCCCTTTCGTTGAATTGCGCGGCGTCGCGCCGGACGGCCCTTGCGGGCTGAAGGGCGCGAGGTCACGACAGGGGAGCGTAAATCCATGAATATTCATGAGTATCAGGGCAAGCAGGTGCTGGCCAAGTACGGCGTCGCCGTGCTCAAGGGCGGCGTTGCTTATACCCCCGACGAAGCCATTCAGGTGGCCAAGGATCTGGGCGGCCCGGTGTGGGTCGTCAAGTCGCAGATCCACGCCGGTGGCCGCGGCAAGGGTAGCTTCAAGGGCGACACTTCCGGCAAGGGCGGCGTCCGCGTCGTCAAGAGCGTCGAGGAAGTCGGCGCCGCCGCCGATGCCATGCTGGGCAAGGTGCTGGTCACCGTCCAGACCGGCGAGCAGGGCAAGGAAGTCAAGCGCATCTACGTCGAACAGGGCTGCGACATCCGCCGCGAACTGTATCTGGGTCTGCTGATCGACCGTTCGACCTCGCGCGTCACCATCATGGCGTCCACCGAGGGCGGCATGGAGATCGAAGAAGTCGCGCACAAGAGCCCGGAAAAGATCCTGAAGGTCGCCATCGACCCGGTGCAGGGCTTCCAGCAGTACCATGGCCGCCAGCTGGCTTTCGGCCTGGGCCTGACCGGCAAGCAGGTCGGCGCCGCCGTCAAGTTCATGGGTGCTCTGTACAAGGCGTTCATGGACCTGGATTGCTCGATCGTCGAGATCAACCCGCTGGTGGTCACCGGCGACGATCAGCTGATCGCGCTGGACGCCAAGGTCAACTTCGACGACAACGCCCTGTTCCGTCACAAGGACATCGAAGAGATGCGTGACGAGTCGGAAGAAGATCCGGCGGAACTGGAAGCGGCCCGTCACAGCCTCAACTACATCAAGCTCGACGGCTCCATCGGCTGCATGGTCAACGGTGCCGGTCTGGCCATGGCCACCATGGACATCATCAAGCTGTACGGCGCCTCGCCGGCCAACTTCCTCGATGTCGGCGGCGGCGCCACCAAGGAACGCGTGACCACCGCTTTCAAGCTGATCCTGTCGGATCCCAACGTTGAAGGCATCCTGGTCAACATCTTCGGCGGCATCATGCGCTGCGACGTCATCGCCGAAGGCGTTGTCGCCGCTGCCCGCGAAGTCAGCCTGAACGTCCCGCTGGTCGTCCGCCTCGAAGGCACCAACGTGGAACTGGGCAAGAAGATCATGGCGCAGTCGGGTCTGCCGATCATTGCCGCCGACAACCTCGCCGATGCCGCCGAAAAGGTGGTCAAGGCCGTCAAGGAGGCCGCATAACATGGCCGTTCTCGTTAATGCCAACACCAAGGTGATCTGCCAGGGCTTCACCGGCGCTCAGGGCACCTTCCACTCCGAACAGGCCATCGCCTACGGCACCAAGATGGTCGGCGGCGTGACCCCCGGTAAGGGCGGCTCCAAGCACCTGGACCTGCCGGTGTTCGACACCGTCGCCGAGGCCAAGGCCAAGACCGGTTGCAACGCCAGCGTCATCTATGTGCCGCCGCCGTTCGCCGCCGACGCCATCTTGGAAGCCATCGACGCCGAGATCGAGCTGGCCGTCTGCATCACCGAGGGTATCCCGGTGGCCGACATGCTGACCGTCAAGCGTGCCCTGGTTGGTTCCAAGACCCGCCTGATCGGGCCGAACTGCCCGGGCGTCATCACCCCCGGTGAATGCAAGATCGGCATCATGCCCGGTCACATCCACCAGCGCGGCAAGGTCGGTATCGTCTCGCGTTCCGGTACCCTGACCTATGAAGCGGTGGCGCAGACCACTGCTGCCGGTCTGGGCCAGACCACCTGCATCGGTATCGGTGGTGACCCGATCAACGGCACCAACTTCGTCGACAGCTTGCAGATGTTCCTGGACGACCCGGAAACCGAAGCGATCATCATGATCGGTGAAATCGGCGGCGACGCCGAGGTCCAGGGTGCCGAGCTGCTGCGCTCGTCCAAGATCAAGAAGCCGACCGTTGGTTTCATCGCCGGTCGTACCGCGCCTCCGGGCCGCCGCATGGGCCATGCCGGCGCGGTGATCTCGGGCGGCAACGACACCGCCGACTTCAAGATCGACGCCATGCGTTCCGCCGGTATCGCTGTCGCTGACAGCCCGGCCTCGCTGGGTTCGACCATGCTCAAGGTCCTGAAGGGCTAAGAGGTATAAACGGCCCGATGCACCCGCCGGAGCATCGGGCCGTATCCTTGTCTTGGTTTTAGCGCCGTGACGGACGGCGCCCGGCGGCGCCGCCCCGTCCCGACTTGGCAGAAAGGGATGCGGTATCCCCCGCGTCAGCCCAATATGACGAACCAGTTCGACGAAACGTCCTTCCTGACCGGCGGCAACGCCGTGTTCATTGCCGAGCTTTACGCCCGCTATGTCGAGGACCCGTCCTCGGTGGACGCCTCGTGGGTGCAGTTCTTCACCGAACTGCGGGACGAAGGCGCGGCCATTGCGCAAGATTTCAAGGGTACCGCGGGCGCCAAGCGCGACCTGAAGATCATCGGTGCCGTCGACCCGGAAGCGGCCGCCGCCGCTGCCGCCGCCGCCAAGAAGGGCGGCAAGGATGCCAAGGCTGCCGCTCCGGCGGTTGACCCGGCGGCAAGCCGCCAGGCGGTGCTGGATTCGATCCGCGCCCTGATGATGATCCGCACCTACCGGGTGCGCGGCCATCTGGAAGCCGATCTCGATCCGCTGCACTTGGCCAAGCGCGAGCCCCATCCCGAGCTGGATTACCGCACCTACGGCTTCACCGATGCCGATCTGGACCGCGAAATCTTCATCGACAACGTGTTGGGTCTGGAAAGCGCCACCCTGCGCCAGATCATCAACGTCGTCCGTGCCACCTATTGCGGCAAGATCGGCGTCGAGTTCATGCACATTCAGGATCCGGACCAAAAGGCCTGGATCCAGAAGCGCGTGGAAAGCGTGCGCAACCACACCGACTTCACCCCGCGCGGCAAGCGCGCCATCCTTGAACGTCTGGTCGAGGCCGAAGGCTTCGAGCGCTTCCTGCAGCTGAAGTATACCGGCACCAAGCGTTTCGGCGTCGAAGGCGGTGAATCGGTGATCCCGGCGCTTGAGCAGATCGTCAAGCGCGGCGGTCAGCTGGGGGTCGAGGAAGTGGTGGTCGGCATGGCCCACCGTGGCCGTCTGAACGTCCTGGCCAATTTCATGAAGAAGCCCTATCAGGTCATCTTCTCGGAATTCCAGGGCGGCACCGCCAATCCGTCCGACGTGCAAGGCTCGGGCGACGTCAAGTATCACCTGGGCACCTCGGCCGACCGTGATTTCGACGGCAATGTCGTTCACCTGACGCTGCAGCCCAACCCGTCGCATCTGGAAGTGGCCAACCCGGTGGTGATCGGTCGCGTCCGCGCCAAGCAGCAGCAGAAGAACGACGCCGAACGCAAGAAGGTGGTCGGCATCCTGCTGCACGGCGACGCCGCTTTCGCCGGCCAGGGCGTCGTGCCGGAAACCATGCTGCTGTCCCAGCTCAAGGGCTACTGCACCGGCGGCACCATCCACATCATCATCAACAACCAGATCGGCTTCACCACCGCGCCGGAATATTCGCGCTCGGGTCCGTATTCGTCCGACGTGGCCAAGGGCTTCCAATGCCCGGTGCTGCACGTCAACGCCGACGACCCGGAAGCGGTGGTGCACGTGGCCCGCATCGCCACCGAATACCGTCAGGAATTCGGCGCCGACGTGGTCATCGACATGATCTGCTATCGCCGTCACGGCCATAACGAATCGGACGAGCCGGCCTTCACCCAGCCGCTGATGTATCGCAAGATCGCCAGCCATCCGACCACCCGGGCCATTTACGCCCAGCAATTGGTGGCCGAGGGCTCCATGAGCCAGGAAGAGGCCGACGGTCTGGTCACCGCCTTCCAGGAAATGCTGGAGCGCGAATTCGACGCCGCCAAGAGCTTCAAGCCCAACAAGGCCGACTGGCTGGAAGGCAAGTGGCAGGGCTTGGCCCAGCTGGCCGACGAAGAGGAATTCCGCGAGGAAAAGACCGGCGTCGCCATCGACACCCTGAAGGACGTGGGGATGAAGCTGGCCCAGGTGCCGGCGGACTTCAACATCAACCGCAAGATCCTGCGCCAGATGCAGGCCAAGGCGGAAATGATGCAGAGCGGCCAGGGTATCGACTGGGCCACGGCGGAAGCTTTGGCTTTCGGCACCTTGCTGACCGAGGGTCATGGCGTTCGTCTGTCCGGTCAGGATTGCGGTCGCGGCACCTTCTCGCAGCGTCACTGCCGTCTGACCGACCAGGAAAACGAAAGCCGCTACGAGCCCCTGAACCATATCCGCGAAGGCAATCAGGCCTATTTCGAGGTCATCGACAGCCCGCTGTCGGAAGAGGCGGTGCTGGGCTTCGAATACGGCTATTCGCTGGCCGAACCGAACACCCTGACCCTGTGGGAAGGCCAGTTCGGCGATTTCGCCAACGGCGCCCAGGTGATCATCGACCAGTTCATCAACTCGGGCGAGTCCAAGTGGCTGCGCATGTCCGGTCTGGTCATGCTGCTGCCGCACGGCTACGAAGGCCAGGGGCCGGAACATTCGTCGGCGCGCTGGGAACGCTATCTCCAGTTGTCGGCGGAAGATAACTGGCAGGTGTGCAACCTGACCACTCCGGGCAATTACTTCCATGCCCTGCGTCGTCAGTTGCAGCGCAACTTCCGCAAGCCCTTGATCATCATGACCCCCAAGAGCCTGCTGCGTCACAAGCTGTGCGTCAGCCCGCTGGAAGACATGGCCCTGGGCTCGCGCTTCCGTCGCGTGCTGCCGGAAGCCGAAAATCTGGTGGCCGATGCCAAGATCCGCCGCGTCGTCGTCTGCTCGGGCAAGGTCTATTACGACCTGCTGGAAGAGCGGACCAAGCGCGACATCAAGGACGTCGCCATCATCCGTGTCGAGCAATTGTACCCCTGGCCCAAGGACACCCTGAAGGCCCAGCTCGCCCGCTATCCCAACGCCGATCTGGTGTGGGCGCAGGAAGAGCCGGCCAACATGGGCCCGTGGACCTTCGTCGATCGTCGCCTGGAATTCATCTGCGACGAATTGCCCGACAACAAGGCCAAGCAGGCGCATTATGTCGGTCGCAAGGCCGCCGCGTCGCCGGCCACCGGCCTTTACAAGACCCACAACGCCGAACAGGCGTGGATCTGCGAGACCGCGCTGACCGGCAAGCCTGCCGATATGCCGGTGCCGTTCCGCCGCGCCACCGCTCTTTCGCGTCTCAACGCCTAGGTTCAAATAGGGAAACCAGAAGATGACCACTCAGATCACGGTGCCCACCCTGGGCGAATCCGTTACCGAAGCCACCATCGCCAAGTGGTTCAAGAATGTTGGTGATGCGGTCAAGGCCGACGAGCCCATCGTCGAGCTGGAAACCGACAAGGTGACCGTTGAAGTGCCGGCCCCGGCGGCTGGCGTGCTGACCGAGATCGTGGCCGCCGCCGGCACCACCGTCGAAGTCGGCGCGGTGCTGGGCTCCATCGGCGCTGGTTCCGGCGCTGTCGCCGCTCCGGCGGCCAAGCCCGCCGCTGCTCCGGCTCCGGCGGCTGCTCCGGCTCCCGCCGCCGCTCCGGCCCCGGCTGCCGCTCCCGCCGCCGCCGCTTTCCCGGCTGCCGCCAAGCTGGCCGCCGATGTCGGCCTCAACCCCATCGCCATCGCCGGTTCGGGCAAGGGCGGTCGGGTGACCAAGGGCGACGTCATCGCCGCCGCTGCTGCTCCGGCTGCCGCGCCCAAGGCCGCCGCCCCCTCGGGCCCGCGCGCCAAGGCCGACCTGGAAGACCGCGTCGCCATGACCCGTCTGCGCCGGACCATCGCCGGTCGCCTGAAGGAAGCGCAGAACACCGCCGCCATGCTGACCACTTTCAACGAAGTGGACATGGGCGCGCTGTTCGCCGTGCGCAACCAGTACAAGGACCAGTTCGAGAAGCGTCACGGCACCAAGCTGGGCTTCATGTCCTTCTTCGTGAAGGCCTGTATCTCGGCGCTCAAGGATTGGCCGGCGGTCAATGCCGAGATCGACGGCACCGATCTGGTCTACAAGAAGTACTACGACATCGGCGTCGCCGTCGGCACCCCGCAGGGTCTGGTGGTTCCGGTGGTGCGCAATGCCGACCAGCTCAGCTTCGCCGGCGTCGAGCAGGCCATCGCCGGTCTGGGCAAGAAGGCCCGTGACGGCAAGCTTTCCATGGAAGACCTGACCGGCGGCACCTTCACCATCTCCAATGGTGGCGTCTATGGCTCGCTGATGAGCACGCCGATCCTGAACACCCCGCAATCGGGTATTCTGGGCATGCACAAGGTGCAGCAGCGTCCGATGGTCATGCCTGACGGCAAGATCGAAGCCCGCCCGATGATGTATCTGGCGCTGTCCTATGACCACCGCATTATCGACGGCCGCGAGGCGGTGTCGTTCCTGGTGCGTGTCAAGGAATGCATCGAAGACCCGCAGCGCATCCTGCTGGACATGTAACAAGCTGGGGCCCCGCGCAAGCGGGGCCCCTTTGTTCTGATTAGAAATCGGGGAAACTGATCCATGAGCGAAAACAGCTTCGACGTCGTCATCATCGGTGGCGGCCCCGGCGGTTACGTCGCCGCCATCCGTGCCGGCCAGTTGGGCCTGAAGACCGCCATCATCGAAAAGCGCGGCGCCCTGGGCGGCACCTGCCTGAACGTCGGCTGCATCCCGTCCAAGGCCCTGCTGTCGGCCTCGCACGCCTATGAAGCCGCCAGCCACGAATACGCTGCCTTCGGCGTCAAGATCGGCAAGGTGGAAATCGACGTCGCCGGCATGATGTCGCACAAGGACAAGGTGGTCAGCGAAAACACCAAGGGCATCGAGTTCTTGATGAAGAAGAACAAGGTGACCTACCTGATCGGCGCCGGTGAAATCACCGGGGCCGGCACCGTCAAGGTGACCGGCAAGGACGGCGAGCAGGTCGTCACTGCCAAGGCCATCATCATCGCCACCGGTTCCGACGTCACCCCCTTGCCGGGTGTCGAGATCGACGAGGAGGTGATCGTTTCCTCCACCGGCGCCTTGAAGCTGGACAAGACCCCGAAGAGCATGGTGGTCATCGGTGGCGGCGTCATCGGCCTGGAACTGGGCACCGTGTGGCGGCGTCTGGGCGCCAAGGTCACCGTGGTCGAGTTCCTCGACAAGATCCTGCCGACCAATGACGGCGAAGTGTCCAAGACCATGCAGAAGATCCTGGCCAAGCAGGGCATGGACTTCAAACTGGGCACCAAGGTGACCAAGGCGGAAAAGAAGGGCAAGGGCGTGACCCTGACGGTGGAACCCGCCGCCGGCGGCACGGCTGAAGAGATCAAGGCCGACGTGGTGCTGGTGGCCATCGGCCGCAGGCCCTACACCGATGGTCTGGGCCTGGAAAATGTCGGCATCGAGAAGGATGCGCGCGGCTTCATCAAGGTCGACCATTACTTCCGCACCAACGTGCCCGGCGTCTTCGCCATCGGTGACGTCATCGGTGGCGCCATGCTGGCCCACAAGGCGGAAGAAGAGGGCGTCGCCCTGGCCGAGCTGCTGGCCGGTGAACACGGTCACGTCAATTACGACGTCATCCCCGGTGTGGTCTACACCTGGCCGGAAGTGGCGGCCGTCGGCAAGACCGAGGAACAGCTGAAGGCCGAGGGCATCGCCTACAATGCCGGCAAGTTCCCGTTCTCGGCCAATGGCCGGGCGCGGTCCATGAACGAGACCGAAGGCTTCGTCAAGGTGCTGGCTTGCGCCGCCACCGACCGCGTGCTGGGCGCCCACATCGTCGGCCCCAATGCCGGCGACCTGTTGGCGGAAATGGTCATGGCCATGGAATTCGGCGCTTCCGCCGAGGACGTGGCCCGTACCTGCCACTCGCATCCCGGTTTGGGCGAAGCGGTGAAGGAAGCCTGCCTGGCCGCCAACAAGCGCGCCTTGCATACCTAAAGTTCAGGATTGTCCAAGAAAAACGAAAGGCCGTGGGGTGGCGACACCCCGCGGCCTTTTAATTTGTCTTCGCTCTGGCCCTTGGATACCCGCTATCAGGCGGTGGGCTGAACCACCTTGCAGGCTTGCTTGGCCTTGGTCAGCCGCTTGCAGGCGGCCCGGGCCTGATCCTCGGTGAAACCGGTCAGGCGCGAGCGATAAACCACCTGCTTGCCTGATTTGGCCTTAGCCACGTCAACGGTGGCGACGGAAACCAAGGCACCCAATTTCTTGGCGGCGGTGCTGGCTGCCTTGTGGGAAGTCTTGTAATCGCCGAAGGCGCCGACTTGGATGCCCCAGGAATCGGGATCGGCATCGCCCACGTCCTGGTCGTCGCGCGGCGGCGCCTTGAACGATGCCCGGGCGGTATTCTTGCCCTTGTTCGTGGGTTCACTGGCGGCGCTGGCGATCAGCTTGTCCAGATCGGCCCGATCTTCTTCCTCGACGGCGGCGGACCGCACGTCGGCGCCGCGGCCCAGGCGGGCGAAGCCCTTGTCGAGAATCTGCGCCATGTTGTTGTCACGCCACCCGGCGGTATTGCCGCCAAAGACGACGCCGACGATGCGCTTGCCGTCGCGCTTGGCCGAGGCGATCAGATTGAAGCCCGAGGCGTTGATATAGCCGGTCTTGATGCCGTCGGCGCCTTGATAGCGCAGCATCAACCGGTTATGGGTGCTGATGGGCTGACCCTGCCATTTGAACTGGCGGGTGGAGAAATAGTGGTAATAGCGGCCATGGTGCTTGACCAGGGCGCGAGCCAGGGTGGCCTGATCGCGCGGCGTCGAGATCTGCCCCATGTCGGGCAAACCCGAGGCGTTGCGGTAGGTGGTCGAGCTCATGCCCAATTGCCGGGCCTTGCGGGTCATCATCTCGGCGAAGTCGTCCTCGCTGCCGCCGATGGCTTCCGCCACCACCACGGCGACGTCATTGGCCGACTTGGTTACCAGCGACAAAACCGCGTCTTCCACGTCGATGCGGTCGCCCACTTTCAGGTTCAGTTTGGATGGCGACTGACGGGTGGCGTGGGCCGACACCGGCATGCGCGAATTCAAGGTCAGCTTGCCCTGTTCAAGCGCGTCGAACAAAAGGTACAGCGTCATCACCTTGGTCAACGAGGCGGGGTAGGACCGGCGATCAGGATTGACGGCATAAAGCACATTGCCGTTATCGGCATCGACGACGATGGACGCATAGCGATCCTCGCGGGCATGGGCAGCGTGCGGAGCCAAGACCAAAATGGTCATCAGCATCAAGGCGCGACCCACCAAGCCGGTGATGTGACGGAGCAATGGCAATGGTCCAACCTTCCCCTGGTAAAGACGGCAGATTAACAATCCGCCGAAGACCTTAAAGAAATCACAATTTCGTGTCCACTTTCCCGGCGTTCGTTCGATAACTTCCATTCAGACGTGTTGGCGGCGACGTGGATTTGGGCCTATAAAATTTGTGCGTTGGCGAAAGGATGATTCCATGCGGCGGATTTTCCCAGTCTTGCTCTCGGGTTTGGTTTTGGCCGGGTGCACTTATGGCGGCGGCGATATGGGCGATCCGCTCACCCGCAAGTTCCATTGGTTCTCGTATGTGGCCGGCGACGACATCCGCACCACCTGTCAGGCCGGGACGCCCGATCGCTTCCGTCTGGTTTATAACGGTATTTACGACCAGCAATTGCGCCTGTACGAACTGGATTCGGTCCGCCGCGTGCTGATGGTCAAGGTGACGGCGCCGGGCAATGCGGCGGACTTGTCCGCCGACGACCTGCTGGGGCCGTGGCGGGCGACCGAAGGCAAGGTGCAATTGGATGAGGCGGCTTACGCCAGTCTGGTCGGCGATTTCACCGCCGCCGGACTGTTCGGCCCGCCGGCGGTGGGGCGCGAATTGCCGTCGCGCGGCTATCACTGGGCGGCGGCCAGTTGCAAGGATGGCCAGTTCCGGTTTACCGGGTGGGCCTATCCCGAGACCGACCTGAACGCCCTGGCCTTCGCCGCGCCGCTTTTCGCCGCCGATCCCACCAAGATCGCCGTGGCCCGGCCCGGCCCGATCCCCGTCGACCCGCAATACGAAGCGAAGCTGCGCAACGGCGAGGTGTCGACGTTTTCACTGAAGGTCGGAGCCCATGGAATGGTACGCTAGGGGGGCTAAAATTAAGCTTTTGCTGCACTGCACAAAATGACCTTGACTTTGCGCTTGGGGATCGCACACACTGCCTATATTGCGTCGCAGCATGCGCTCTTCTGGTGTGCCCGGCGCCGTCACCTTGACCATCAGCACGCGGCGGACCGAATCCAGTTCGTACAGGCGCAATTGCTGGTCGTAAATACCGTTATAAACCAGACGGAAGCG